>Ga0247760_1000138_pt1 | contig 76472 bp, 56 predicted proteins | sample UWRJL171409R4_FD_179936 | JGI IMG/M metagenome (GOLD analysis project Ga0247760, IMG submission 179936) | Plant litter microbial communities from Arlington Agricultural Research Station in Wisconsin, United States - UWRJ-L171-409R-4 | ecosystem: Environmental > Terrestrial > Plant litter >... | reverse complement strand
GAGATACCACATGGCGATGTGCACCTTATCCGGTGGAGGCTCACTCAGGTAGCCACGAAGAGAGCGCTCCAAATGGCCGAGGTACGAAGGGGCCCGGAGTTGACGGGCTTGGTACGCCATGAGCATGGGAAAAACTTGGTGCAGCAGAAGAAGGGTGCGGTTGTCGTACTGGCCGATGATCTGCCTCTCTATGGCGGCATGATCGAACCCTGAGCTCGAAGGATCAAGCAGGATCCGGCGGTATGTTTCGAAGAAATGGATGACGATAAGAAGGAATGGCACCAGGCGGCGGCGTACGAGGGCCTCGCCTTCAGCAAAACCGGCACGCTCGGCTTGATTGCGGCGGAGGAAGAGGTCTTGCATGATCCACTCAGACATCTCATTCGAGAGTCGAGAGGCCACATTGTAACGGTGCCACAGGCTAGCAATGTAGCCGAGGTTCTCGGACGGTGGGTCCTTGGCAGGGAACAAGTCGATTGCAATGGTCGGAATGTGTGGTTGTCTCAAGTATGTGTAGGCGATCTCAGTGTCATTGGTTATGACGAAGCTGTTCCATTGCCGAGACAGAAGCCGGAGATTCAAGATATCGGGGACATCCACGAAGCCAAGAATCTGGCTCTGAAGTTCCAACGGCAAGGCGAAAAAGCAATCCTGGAAGTCGGTCCTACTCATGATGTTAGCCAAGAGCCTGATGTTGTGGGGAGAGCAAGCATACTGACCGCGCAAACGACTGGTTTTTCTCGCTCTCTCCCCTCCGCAAAGCCGACAACGTCGACCGCATAATGGCTTGCCGCTCACTTTGGCCAGGCTCTGCATGGTGATGCTGAACATGCCCCGGTAGGAGCTTGGTGTAGGCCGTGCGGGCTCGGCTTGCAACCAAGTTTGCACGCTGGGACGAGCTGGAAGTTGCTGGAACTTGAGCCGCATCCAATGGGTGCGTGCTTGTCCTCATATATAGCGATGCATTCTCAAGGTTAGCAAAAAATTCTGTTGATCCGAACTCGGTGCCGAAATCCAAGCCAGGCGCAAGCCGCGAATGCTCGTCGAAGAACTTTCTCGAACCCAATTCAACTCCTTGCACGGGGGCGTATTGGTCACCTGTTGGGAGGCTTTTTGTTGGCGCCCAGCTTCGGATATTTCGGCCCCCTTCGCCCCATGGGTTAGGAGGGGTAAATCTGACCCTTTGGCCATACTTCTGCTCAATGGCCTTGATAACATCGATTGCCGGCATGATGTAGGCGCGGTTGCCACCAGGCGTCCCGGCCACAACGTAGCCATAAAAATGGCCGTTGTGTCGATCAATGACAGGGCTCCCACAATCACCTTGGGCCAGAGTCCCCTCGAGGATAATCGAGAAAACGTTCTGGGGTCGCGTGGTGCCGACAATACCCAAGCACAACGGTGTGGCTGAGAGTCTACCCTTGACCAAGCCGCTAGAGGAAGTCACAGCGGCAATCGGAATGTCATGTTTGCCAATTTCCCATGCCGTCGTGATATAGAGCCATCTTTGGCTAGAACCTGGTTGTGAGGGTATTCGATTGAATCCTTGCCGGTGGCAACCTTGCAGCTCAATGAGGGCGTAGTCTAAGTCCTCTAGTTCTGAGAGATCGAACAGATGCCCCTTGGGGACCAGCGACGCAGGGGCTACTACGCTCATTTTCTGCAACTCCATGCGCCGAGCGTCCTGGGAGGGGCTACTAACAGTCAGAGGAGTCTCGTCGTCATCGTCATCGGTATCGCTTATGCCGTCGAGGTCGACGGTGTCAGAGGTCAGGGGTTCTGAAGGCATATCATGATCGTCTGCCATGCCATCCCGGAAGGCGTGCCCTGCTGTCAGCTGCAGGACTTTCCCGCCGACGAACAGGAGAGGGCCCCCAGTTGCTGGCCGGAGGTGCGGCGAGCCGTCGTCGGCATCGACAAAGATTCTCCTTCCCAAAGGCGGGTCCCGTGGCAGCGAAAGGACTCTTCGGTATGGCCCCATATATCGTTGTTTAACTTCGACGTCCGTTTCGACGTTCTCGGTGGCTATCAGCCCGGCACTGTCTGGCATTGCTCCCAAGCAAAACTGCGGGTAGTTGTCCATGATGCGGCTCTCCCTCACTGCATCCATGGCGCTTCGCCGCAAGCTCGGGTCCTTGGAGAGGAAGATGACCATGGGCTTTGCCGTGCCTCGGTCGCGCCCCACCATGTAGAGGTTAAAGATCAGGATGCCGGGAAACTGCTGATTCGTGCTTTCATTGTGGTTCGTGATGCAGTCGCGCACCTCGTTTCTGAGCCCCCCGGCATCCCATGCTTCTCTGGCGGGTCCAATGGACTCCCAAAAGGTCTTTCCCCGGAACTGCAGCACCTCGGGGCCAATGGATTGCTCTGGGTTCGGCCATCGCACCGCCGCCGGCCCCTCTCCGTTTTTCCGAAAACGACGCCGGATGGCTGCACCGGCCTCTTTTACAAAGCCGGGCACGCCCATAATCACCCGTGAGTCATGTGTCGAGATGTTGGAGAGCCCTCGAACTCTGGGACATCACCATGGTTCAAGGGAAGGAACCTGGAGTTCCCTAGGGAACGATGGGCTGCTGGAAAGTGCGCAGGGCTGCAATTGAAGGTGGGTGGGGTCAATCCTCATTTTCAACCCCTGCCGGCCTGTGGAAGGCGGAACACAGCAGTGAAGATTACGCGGAGCGCCCCACGATTGACCGAACCACGACTAACATCCATGATGATAACATTTGGTTGCCTCTTCAAGAAGTAATCGTGAGCGGTGAGGCGCCACGTTGTGCTAAGCCCCATGATCTCGGCCCTTTTCCAAGCACATGCAAGGGGAGACGCGAATAGGAAGCAGTACTCGGATAAGAGATAGCAACCACAGATTTATGGGACAATCGCATCAGCTGAGGCCTCGTACCTCATTCGGTCTCATGCGTGAGGCACACTGGCCGCCCACGAGTCGGGCCTAGTGTTGAATGCAACCATCGTCCCCCATCACAAAATAATTGATCCACACAAACACCACACCACCCTTCAACCATCAAAACCACAGCCGATTTTGCAGCAAAACAGATAAAACCAATTGTATTCTAATGGCCAGTCGTCGCTATATCTAATTGTAAGTAGTCTTTGAAGATTTGAGGTATATTTATTAACCCCATTTGTTTATTGAGCGTTGTTGTAATTTTGGCCATTAGAATACAATTGGTTTTATCTGTATTGCTGCAAAATCAATTTTGTCATGGGGGAGGGCGGCGTGCCACGGCACTTCTTCGGCTGCGTCGAGTTATGACGAGCGTGCCAAGCGGTTGCCAAAATAATGGGCACTCGGTACCTTGCAGTACTTTGTTGAACCCTTCAAGTCGCCAGGCTGCCAGGTATTTGCAAGTACTGTCACACCACTGACAGATCTCCTGACGATATCAGACTAACAGCCTCTGGAGCGACACCCAATAATTTCTGTTAGACGTTCATCGCTCGCACAGGCCAAAATCTTTTGCAGTGCCGATCATTTTGGCAACCGCCTTTGCGTGCCAATCCGTCAAGCGGCTCCGTTCTGTTGCACACCGAAAGCCAAGCCCACTAAGGAATACTAATACCTCGCCCTCGCACCCCGGGTATTTCGTCTGCCCAAACGAGCCCCCTTCAATCAGGTACCGCAATGACCGTCTTACGCGTGCTCGATACCCTACCGCTCGGTACCAGTGCTCCCGAAACCTCGCGGGCCGTCATCGCCGAGGGTCTCTGGAATTTGATGCGCCCACCCTATGCTTATCGCAAGGATGATTCCTACGAGGATGTGCTGCACGGCGGTCTCTACTTCGGCGACAGCGGATACTACGCAGAGCAATGCAGCCTGTTCGACTACAGCTCCTCCACATCCATCAAAACCCACGGCCAAATCCTCGACGTCGCAAATATCTTACGGAAACCCCTCCCGAGGGAAGACCTGTTGCGCACTGTCTCGGCCTTGCTGGGACCGGCAGATGACATTCGCCACAGCATGTCCGTCAACCTTGTTGTCAGGCTAATGCTGATGATGAAGGTCGGCAATCTGACCCATGAAGCTGTCGGTAGGAGCCTGGATTGGAAAACGGGAACACTGCAAAGCTTTGTCCACCATCAGTTCCCTGCGGCGCCCCGAAGAAGCCATGAGCGCCTCAAACTGGAAAGGACCTTTACGGTTTTCAATCTCCATCGTATCGCCCATGTCGAGATCAAATGGACCGACAATTTGGCAGCGCATCTCCAGATGATCAACGACGACAAGATAGTAGTCGTCTTCCGTCACGCTTCGTTCCTTAAGGCACAGTTACACAGGTGAGTTGCACCGAGTGAAGTAAAAGGCACTACGCGCGAGTATCCTTACAGGTCTTGCAGTCCACTGTATCCGCCCGGCTTCATCGCCGAGACCCTCAAAACACTCGCCCTTCTCTTCCCCCAAGACGATCCAGCGACAAAGAAGTGGTTTAAGAGAGCCAGCGGAGCGTCGAAGTTCCCGCTTGATTACCACCTCATCAAAGCCGGGTTCTTGACCGCCGAGGCGAGACAATTTGACGATTATGTCTTCTGGCACGACCGACTGGTTCTCCTAAAGCACGTATATAACGAGGCCCGACCACAAACCTTCTCGCAGTGGTGGCACGACAGACGGAACCCCGTTGAGTGGTACGCACTTTGGACAGCCGTTCTGGTGATTGTTCTCACGATATTTTTTGGATCGATCCAGTGCGTCTTGGCCGGGATACAAGTGTACCTCGAGTTGAAGTCCTGAGTTCCTCTCTGTTTTACGTATACCTTGATGGGATCCGTTGGACTAGCTGTCGGTGCAAAGGCTGTCACTGATTTGCCCCCGAAAGACTCGCCGTGCTGTTGCCCCAAAATTTATAAGAAAGCAATTCACTCTCTTTCAGCTACCATATAAAAGCAGCACCTGCTGTGGGTACAATCGTTCTTCTGTTCTGCCTTCATTCATTGCTAAAGTCCACTGTCAACTGGCCCTTTTTTTTGGCGTCGTTTAGTCAAAAGCTGTCGTATTCCAGCACTTTGCACCGGCAGCTGTGCTACCGGACTTCTTCCCTTGAGCTCATCGTTTGTAGGTGCCGGTGGGACATCCCATGCTATATGTTAGGGTTAAGCTTAACACGGCCTCTGCCTAAACGGGTAATCCGAGCTGCTGGTCGCTCTAGTGTGACTCGGTATAATCAAAGATACACCAGATGAAAGGGCAAGGGAGGTCATCAAATTCATCAGCCTCCCAGACCCTATCTCAATACAAAGGACCTCGCCAACGAGGCACTGTGGGGAGAATTTGAGGGACACCTGCCCTACGAGACCCAGTCATGAGATCACCGAGGTCGAGGCATGCTGAAATCCAAAATCTCGGAGTGGCCTGTGAGTGTGGGGTTGATCAGTTGCCTCTGGCAGTGGCAGATTATGTTGACGCAGTCTTGGCAGGTGGCAGATGTAGTGAGGCCTACCATCACGTCAAAAACGCGGGGCTTGCCCTCCATCATTGGGACATGTTGGGCTCGCAAAAAATCTCAGTAATGCAGGTAGTGGATCGAACCCAGAGACAGACATCTTTCTTTCCCAACAGGTTTTTTCATCGCCTCTCTCAATCATCATTCCCGCAGCGATGACATATTGTGCAAATCTCGGCAGCAGTGGGAGTCGCAACTGCGAGGCCCGCGGCACGCTGGTGTGCAAAAACTGTCGTTTGGTCTTGGTAGTCCCTGATGATTCTAGCTTACTATAACGCACTTAAGCCTGCTAACATAGCTTTAGTATTGTTCTTCAACATGCCAAAAGGCTCACTGGCCGGCGCACAGACGTAGTTGCAAGTCTGCGCTGATGAAGGACTCTTGGAAACCCGCGTGGGTTGTACAGGGACGCCAGCCTTCGTTTGTCGGACCCGCCATCGCCTCCAAGTTTGGAACTCCCAAATATCTCTGGGGGAACATGCCTGCGATTGACATTGTCAGGCTCGCCAATCATGAGGGCGAAACTTTCTTAGGCCCTTTGAACCTTTTGTTCGCAGGTAAGGGGGCTAGTTTGCCATTTTTCCCTTCCACCCCTTACCTCACTCACCGCCTACATATACTGACTGACAGACGGTAAAGCATCTGGAGACCTCCGCAGCGTCATCACATCCCTTGCGGGCATTGCACCCGAGTATATGGGAGCTGTTCATCTTCACATCAACGACAATGACTTTAACGTCACAGCCCGCAATGTCATCATCCTACTCATCTTTTTGGCCTTTGATAATGCAACTCTTGCTGCCGAGCATGCTATTCATGTTTTCTACTCGGCATTTCTAACCAAAGCATGCTTCGACGCCATGCAAAGCAAGATCAAGCCTCTTGTTCAAGATGTTTGCACCAAGATTGTGCATAGGTCTGCTGACGCTGTTCTTGGAAAGACTTGGAAGTTTGGCGCTTCTAGCCTCCGCCTTATCCTTACCAAGAACGATTGGGGTAACTTGCTCTCTTTTTTTGACGTCCCTGTTGGCACAACAAAAGAAACTGCTCAGAAAGCACGGGATGCTGTCGTAAGCGCTCCTGAGCGCATCGACTACGTCCATCGCCACCTCATGAAACAGGAACCTGCTCATCGCGTTAGCATCATGCAGTTTCGCGAGGACGGCCTTTTGCTCCCAATTGGAGCCGCGAGGGCCGAATTCCAGATTCCGAATCCGTAATGTCACCTTCCTTTCTTTCTTTTTCCCTTATATATATATATGGGCAACGTTCTCTGACAAGTGTTTTGCAGGACCTTCTTCCAGACGCCTGAAGAATGGCCCATGATGGACGACGCGGACCCAAGGGCTGGATGGTGCCATAACCAGGTCCGGGCTGGCTACCCCGGGCTGGCAGTCAATGACATTTACGGCATGCTCCACTACCACCTCACCGATCTCTTCATTCGTTTCCACGGGAAGCTACACAATACGCCTGTTTCGATCGCCCTGACCAAGGCCGACGCTAGAAACATTGCCCCTTATGTTGGAGGCATGAAATTCGCCCGGATTGATGTATGCGGTCTGCCCCCAAATCAAATTTCTCTTCTTTCTCGGATGAGTAGTCCATGTCCATTGATTGACATGGCTGTATTTTTCGTCAAATAGTCTTCGAATATTGCCGACCGCTTCTACCTCGGCCTCCAAGATACAGTAGCGTGTCTCGGTCCCCTCCTACAGGCCCCGACCGAGAATCCCCACGCAACATTGATCATGGCTTTCATGAATGCAACGAAGGAGGCATACGTTCTGTCAGGCGCTGAGAGAAACGAGCACTTGATGAAACAAGACAGGGAACGTCTAACCATGTACCTGCCTCCCCCCTTGGTCATGTCACCCGCTGAGGTGGGCATGTATATGTTCACCTTAATGGCAGCTCGGGAGCTGGTGTGGGACTTTGAACGCTTCTTCAACCTGTTCGTATACCGTCATGTTATGTTTTTTGTGAACAATTGACCGACCTGAAAATAGGTACCTTGAACAGTTTGATCTTGGTCAACTGAAAGCAGAAACAGGCCTAGAAATGAAGGAGAACAACACGATTGTCAAACCCTGGCCGATGCGTCTCAGCACTGGACCGGTGACACCTGAGAAGAGGAAAGAGTTCTGGGCCCTTCTTGCTTCTGCTCATACGGGGGTGGAGCGGTACGTCGAGTGGCAGGCCAAGAGGGATGTAGTGGCGGAGCATGTGGACTAAAAGCACTTGTAGTTAGATCTGCATGAGTACGTGAAGGAGGTGGTTTCATAGGCCGGTCATATATTAGCTTCGTTCCCTAAATTTTAGCCATGTTCGTAGTTGTAACTCTGCCAATACCCTACCTAGTATTCTCAAATCATTTTGAGTTGTGAATAGAGCTTTTAGTAGTCCCGAAATTATAGTAACCATCCATATTGGGACTAACGGTACCTAAGTACGTTGGTAGAAGTGAAAATAGAAAAGCAAAAACATACTGAGCAGCCTTTGCTTATTTCGTTATTACTCTCTCGGCATAGAAGGTACGACACCTAAACTGGACAACCCACATTCCAGATATTCCCCGGATATTACCAAAGTGGATAATAAGTATAATATTCCTCGCATTTCCTAGTAATTACAGTACTAGAGTACGAGCATGAAAAGTTGGAGACAGTGTTGCTGTGCCGGTCCCTTTGATGGTTTAGGTGTCTCTGTATCCCGCGAAGGGTGCCTGTAGAGGCTCGATTCTAGGAAGCGTCAGGAAAATGATTTCAGGAATCACAAATTTAGGTTCGTTTCAGGTCCTTCACCTCCCAGACTCTATCTCAGACAGCATTCCACAGCAATCCATCCAATCCAAAACCACATTCCCAACACCTCTTCAAGTTCCAAGCCATCAAAATGAAGACCTCTGCCATCCTCGCCATCTTCACCCTCTCTGGAGTTCTTGCCTCCCCTTTGGCGGACATGAGCCCCCGCGGCCACTTCCCTCAACTTGTCGAGCGGACAAGGCCTGTTACCACGCCAGCGACTGCAGCTGGTCCTAGGCCGCTAAGTGCGAGTATTATTGCCGAGAATGGGGTCTAGACGTGGGTGTCGATCTTACGGAGAAGTGCAGCTTCTTGAATGACAATCGGTGCTGCTGCACACAGTAGAGGTGGGGTGAGGGAGAAAAAAGGGGTTTGAGAGAGGTGAGAGTGGGAAGCTGACTGTGGGGATAGGGATTGATCTGGGGATGGAATAGTGGAAGGATGAAACACATGTCTGCACATTGGGACTGTCGACCGAGTCGGACAGGCTGTTTGTGCGTTGAAGTTGGATTCAAGTGGAAGGCTTGTTGCTTGATAAACTAGGTAATCAATTTGGGTCGTTCCCAACCTCGAACCCCTAGCAGGTTTTGGCAATGCAAACCCTTTATCAATGCAAAACCATTGTTCAAAGTTGAAGTGAGATTGCATTGCATGCCACTCTTCTCACACCTATGATGCACATTTTGGCAGCCTCAAGTGACAAAACTGCGGCCAAATTGCCAGATATGCTATAAGATCCCAGTAGCGGCAGACCCAGGCAAGGTAGGTTGCGCTTGTGCTGAATCTTTGCCTGGATAGGTGTATATACATGTATTCAGTCTCCTTTGCTCCTTTCCTGATCGCTCCGCTATGGATTCTTCCCAGCGGTGACTCGCACCTCCTCACTCCTGCTTGAACTATACAACACACAGCATCTCCACCTACATTACCCGTCCTACTAATAATGCTTGGCAAACAAATCTCCAGGCTTCTCTTCGCGGCCGCCCTTCAACAAGCCGCACACGCGCATCCTCTCGATGTGGTGGGCAACAGCGCGCCACCAAAAGATCTCTCGAGTTGGTGCCCTAGCCATATCGGCGGAGTGCCAATGGTCTTATGCCAGGGCCGTGTTTTATGGTGCCTCTACGGCATTGTCGGAATAGCCGCGGGTGGGTGTGCCAAGGACGAAACAGGAGAGTGGGCTCTATCACGGAAATGGACCGAGGATGAGATAATTGACTATGTAACTTATGTGATGCCGTCGCCGGAGGAACAAGAAGCATGAGCTCGTAATTAGAAGGTATATTCTTCTATCTGAGCCCCAGCGGGAGCTGGGGCGAGTTGTGGTTTTTATATACAAAAGAAAGAGCTCAGCCACAGCTGAGGGCAAGCTCGTGGTCATAGGTGGCTCAGGTGGCTTGACTAGCTCCTTGGCACGGCAACTTATGGTACAATCCCACCTCCTTGAGGGTATGTTATATGGGTAGCCTGTTTTTTTTTGGTCTGTTAAGATTGGTGGCAAGAAGCTGAAAGTGGGTGTGGTTACCGATTGTTTTGTTGCGTTATTTTGTCCTTGTCCAAGCAGAATACTCGGCAGTTTGTATGGAAGAAGAAAAAAGCACTTGTCGGGGGCTGTGTAATAAGTTAGCAGGATGATCAAGGAAGAGCCCGATGCTGAAGCGATACACAGGTGATTCACTAGCGAAGCGCTGATAGAGGGAAAAACACCCTGCGAGCCCCGATTACCTACAGTGGCTTTTATGCGTGTGCCAACCCATTGCGTCACGGCTGCCTCAGCGCTGCGCGGACGCTGCGGCGGGGTTTCGCCGTGTGTCGTCTGGCCCCACTACACATAGTGCTCAAGGGTCCATGGACCCTGAGAATATACTATAATAGAGTGACCGAGGACCGTCGGCGTCTTGTACTCCTCAAACGCAAAATCACACTATTATGAAAGTATCTGCTCCCCATGTTTCCGTGACCCGCTGTTCCATTTCACTGGACGACCCGGGCAGGTACGGCTTCGTTTACTCAATCTCTCGGCCTTCTACGTCATTCCTGCAAGAGAGCGATGCGGCGCCGCCGGGAGGTTCCACGTCATATCTCGTCATGTTACCTATTAGAGCGACGGAGAACCTACTATATCCGACCTCAAGATCGTCAACAGGAGATTAATGACATGACGGGATGATAATCGGATATAGATGATGGCTGATAAGAGGCTCTCAGTCCTTTTCCGAGTGAAGTGGCATTTTGTTTACAGATTTCACAATTCCTTCTTCTCCTTCGTCTATAGATTTGAGAGGCTCATAAAATCATGTACAGATGGATGCAATATACTCCCTGGATCCATACGCAATATTTTTAACCCAAATGATTCCCACACCCATCCATGCCACTCTCACTCTTTTTCCATATCTAGTCCTCCTTACCACGCATGCGTTTACGGGCACTCTTTGTTGTCTGCGCCCCCATTTTGCTTTCCAGGATTACTACTCGCCCTGTTCTGCTTCTTCTCGACTAGTTCCGCTTCTTCATGCGCAATGCTTCGATCAATCTGGGCACCTCTTGAGGGCTGGTTCCCATGCATTGTGGCCTGTTGCTAGGGTCAAGATGTTGAAACGCGTGTATCAATAGGTTGTCTATAGTGTTAAAAAAGACATACTGAATAGCCAAGTTCTTGTTTATGTCGATCATTGATCTGTCGTTGGACCTGAAAGATCAGTTCAGCATGGATCAGCCCAGGATAACATATGGTACTAACATCCTCATCGCGCAGATGGTTGACAATCTTGGTTTGATCCTCTATTTCCTTGTCAATGCTGCAAGGACTGGTTTCTGGGGCCATGGTTCACATACTATGTCCTGCCGTATTGACGCCGTGTGTGGCACCCACTGCTAAGACTTCGGAGGCACTATACTTCTTCTGATCGTCAGACTCGTATAGGTTACGAGACCCCATGTTAGAATGTGTGCTCTGATGTGCCATGTTTAATGTGCTGCTGCGCAGAAACTCTAATTTTTAGTTCTTGGTGGATTTCCGAATGTAGATATAGAGAACCATTAGGACACCGCTTAACATTACGTCAATATTATGATAGCACAAACTCCTGATCCTGCATGGGACATGATGTTACCTTGACACATAACTCCCCTTGCTAGGCGAATGCTGCGTGCATGTCAGAGGACAGGAATACCAGAAGGCCGCGGCCAGCAGACTTCCCAGCGCGCTCCGGGGTACGAGAGGCGTGCACGCAACCCCGCACTTGTAGCCTATCGGCAGTAGAGGTCGGCACTGGGAGCAGTAAGTTTGCAGCGGTGATGCCGGCCTATAACCCAAATGCAGGCAACAGTTGTTTGCATCGACCGTCCAATGCTTTAAGGGACCTGCTACATCGACGTGAGTGTCGTTTTCTACTCTCGTGTACTGGCATCAATCCTGCACGTCGTCTGATGCCGTCCGTTAGCAATATTGGAAGTTTATCCGCTGGCCAAAGGAGGTTCGGAGGTAGGATCCATTCTCGTAGTGCCGACAAGAAAGATCTGTTTCAAGCTTCATCCCCCCCCTTTTCAAAAAGAATAGAAGTGGTTTGAGCAAGTGCACTGTCGGAGTGCCTGGGTTACAGGCTATAGATCAAGTGAAGCGGTGTAGTCACAGCGTCTGCGCGGCGTGGAAGTAGTGTGGACGTCGACCAAGGATGGTGTATATTAGACAACATATCTTTGCCCTCCCCCCTCTTTCTGGGGATGAGCCCGACCCCCAAGGCTATAAGGTCTTTCTATCTGCCGACATCAGGGCCACACCTACACCACGAACCATGTCTATCCTGGGGGTGATAGGCTGTCCTCGTTATGCTACTCCACCGCTTACTTGGCTGCAGCATCCCTTGGCGGGGTCTCCAGGCCCTCCACTCCCTGCCGTCCGATACCGCTCATATCTATGCTTTCGGAGCTCTTCGTCGCGGGTTCGCGCAGACCGGCGGTCGAGCCCGGCCCCACAGACACGTCGCTGGATATGCTGCCGCTTCCCTTGCCCGTGATTCGGGCGTCGGCGGATTGCCAGTCCGGGGCTGCCGGCGGGTCCTCTGGGAGCGGAAGGTTGCGCTTAACCCTCTCTATCTGCTCTTCTTTAGATTCTTGAGTTGCTGGGAGACCTGTTAGCAGGGCTAGTTCAATGAACGGGGTGCTGGCACTCGCTCTCACATACTAGGCATTGTAATCTCTAGAGCTGCTCCAATATACTTGCAGTAAGAATTATCTTCAAGCTTTGTATGTACTATAGAAAACTATCTTTCACGCAAATCAATACATGTAAGGGCGAGATTTCTTAAATATTGACGTACCTACCGGATCGATGTCGTCATCTGACGTCATTGTGCTGCTTCTCTTCCGCTGGCGTCAAAACCGATCGGCGAGCGACTGTGCATCTTTGCGTTGCCTATGCGATTGCTTTTAGGCGCCTGCCCATCAGGGGCGATGACTCCCATGTCAAAAACCCGTGTGGCATATGCAATAGCAGTCAGAGGGGCGGAGAAATCACACCTTTTCAATGGCTTTTGCCTGTAGGCACCGTCTCCGTGGCCGCGATGGTCACGGGCATTGTGATTCCTTCTAGATTTGTTGGAGGAGCCATCGCTCATTTCTCCGCAGCCAACAGCTTGGTAGGGCATGATGGGCTTTACCACCCAATGCATTGGGAGGCGGTGACCCGATGCAGTACCATAGTGGGAAACTGTGGGAGAGGGTGAGTTTCATTCAGCTTTTCGAGTGCCACTAGACCCACTTATTCAGCAAGGCTTGTTGCCCCAGCGAGAGTAGTTGGGTTTAGCGGACCATACGGGCCATATGATTATTTGGATGGTTCCAGGTGCCCTGGATTGTTGGGATTTATCGTTTCGGGGGAGAATATAGAGGTTCCCACCGTTCCGGTCGTCATCATTCCAACCAAACTCGTCCATTTGTCAACATGGCCAAGCGCTGGGAGTGCTGCATTTGCGCCAGGAGCAACAACAGCATGGACAGCGAAAATGTGAGAACGTGCAGTACAAATGCGTGAACATACAGAGCAATGAATGGGACCCTCATAAGAAGTGCGAGTACATCGTCTTCTTCCTGGCGTTTCACGTTTTCCTCCTCCCACCGAACCTTAATGAGCTAACAGCTGCCTTTCAATCTTCTAGGAGCTGCACCGAGCACAACGACTAGCATCCATTCACAAGGAGCCTAGGGCTTGGGGGGAAGGCGCGCTGGCGGGCTTCCAGTCCGGGAGGTGAACAAGACGGTACCTAGGTAGTCTGTGCGGGATCTATGACACCGATACCAGGCTTCAGGGGTGGTAATTTGGACGAAGCTTTGTAGATAACCAAACGCAATTGACGCATGCATTTGGAGACTCTTTGACACACCATGTCTTAGCCATTGCTGCGTCGAGGCAATGAGTAGGGGCCTGCTCAGTGATTCAGCCCCAAAATTATCATTTACCTGGCGGAACCTCCTCAAAGCCACACCTTCCATTTTTTCGAGCCCTTCGTGTCCAAAAATTATCCATCCTCAAATTGCGTGGATCAAGCCTGCTTCAAACAATTTTGATAACCTCCTCAGTCGCCGGAAACAAACGAACCATGACCGGACCTCGGCCAGACTACGACGAGGTTACGACCACTCATTCATAAGCAGTCTAACCGCTTCCAATAAAGATACAATCGAGAACGGTGGAAGATGGTCCGCAATCATGTCCCTTATCTCACCGGGCATTCGAGCCAAAGAAGGAAAGTCTTTGGATGACTTCATTATAACCTGTGTACCTGTGTGAGCTGAAGAATTAGCGTGTTTAAGCTAACATAGTTTCGTTCTTTCTGGAGCCTCTTCTAAGAAGTACCGTCGGGGGAGGCTATATGGCCCCCAAAACTGTTACGCAATGTGCCAAAAAAAAAAGGGCTGTAATGACTTCTCTCATGGAGGTCATTTTTCGGTCCCTTCAGCCTAGTAATCTGCGACGAATCTGGGCACAGAAAATTTCCTTTTTCGTTCGTAGTCCTGAGCTGGGGTAAGCTGTAACTAATTTGCCCTAAGATTTCCCTAATTCTTCCCTAAGGTAAAGTAAACCTATATGCGGCCGCTACATAGCCTCAGAGGCCCGTTTTCAATCCCAAGAGAAGAGTGAAAGCTAAATTCGCTAGCGTCTGTATCCCGCTGCGTTCCTAGTTTACCATACCCCCCACAGGGCCGAGAAAGAGGCCCATGAATTAAACCGGGCCGTCATATTGTGGAAATGACCGTTTCAATTGATGTTTTGTTCTCTGCTTCAGTCCTCCAACTGCTAGGTGGCTTTGTCTAATTATAGACGAGTTCCTACTTATCTCAACCAAGCTAATCTAGCCGCTCCGGTTTGCCAGATGCTTCCTCATCGTTGATATAGGCATAGGCTCATAAGAGGACCACTACCCAAAGAATATAATCTCCCGCTTGGCGAAGCCTCATCATGGCGAACACATCTTCTTCCGGCAGCTTGACGTTAAGCCCTGCCAAACTCAATACCTGTGGTGATAGCAACGAGGTGGAAAACTGAGATCTTGATCTATCTTGTGGGAAGAGAAAATTCCCACAGCCTTGAGGGCATCTATCTGCTGTGTGTGGGGCAGGCTGCAAGGTGGGGAGGATCCACCTCCCAACACATTTTGATTGGCTTCGGCTTAGCTAGCCCCCAAAAGCGTTAGTCATCTCGCTCTCTCCCAACAAAACCCAACTGCAGTTGCAAAACAACCCAACCTGCAACCACCGCCCCTTTGAGGTCGAAACAAGACATAATTTCTCTGCGGGGCTGCCTTCATCACCACCATTCAAGGCAAAAGGGGGAGACAAAGAAAATGCCAACAACTCCAATCATCCGCGACGGCTTCGAAAGCAACTACGGCAGATTCTACGTCGTTGACGTCGACAGCCAAGCTCGCCGGTTCAGCCGCCCCCGAGTCGAGCGCATTGAAACCCCCCGTCTCAAGGACATGTTCCTTCCGCGCTTGACGCCTGAGGCCAACAAGATGTTTCGCAACCACTTCGAGTTTGTGCGATGCCAGCTCAAGCATTACGGGGTGGAGTTTGACGAAGGGGAGTTTACCGGTCAGGGGACCGGGCTGATGAAGAAGGTTTTGTTGGCGGGGAAGGTGAGTTTATTCCCTCGTTTATTACGATGATTGGTTGGTAAGGTACTGATGGGATATAATAGTTGGATGAAGTACCTCATCACATCGAGGCCCTGAGGAAAGAGATGCACCAAGAGTGGCTCGCGCAGTTGACGCCCAAGGATCTGTCGGGGAGCCCGGATTTCATCATGGAGAGGTACTTCGTCGACGGCGCCGGCAAGCCCGTCAAGTCCAGAACGAAAACGCCCGTGGGATTCCCGTATGACCGCGACAGCAGTTATAGATCTGGTCAGCTGCGCGAGGCAGCTGAGAAGGTCGCTGGGTTGCACCACGCCACCGCCCGCGGTCTGGCTACACAAACGATCTTTCTTGGATGGTCCAAGTCTGCTGTGGAGAAGGCGGCCAAGGCACATGTTGCATCAGAGGAAAAGGAGAAGAAGGCCGAGGCTACTAAGAGGATGGCTGAGCGCGATGCTGAGTACGAGGAGTACCTCGCTGACAACCAGGACAACGACGGGGATGGAAGCCCCTGCGGGGAGTACATGATCGACTGCGAGTACATTGAAGGCGAGTGGCCCGATTCTGCAGAGGACATGACCATCTCCATCCACCGCACCTCAAACGGTGGCGTGTTCAAGGCTACCTTTGACTTTGGTATCGTCGAGGGAATCATGATCCTGGGCCGCGACGAGGGTCTTGTTGATATGTTGAGCAAACGTCGCGATGGTGGGATTGATGACGACGATTACCAGGAGGATGAGAATGAGGAAATCGACAGCGGAGACGATGAGGCTCCAGCTACGACTGGCTCCAAGAGAAAGGGTAAGGGTGTTCAGCGAGGGCGGCCTACCAAAAAGGCGAAGACGGCAAAGGCCTCGAGCAGCGACAAGATCCAGAGTCGCAAATTCTTCGTCCGTCTAAAGAGCAAGGACACCTCGGAAGGCGAGATCAGCTACACCCCGATGAATGGAGTCATCGAATTCGGCGGTAATAGTGAGGGCAACAAGGGTAATGGTAAGGGTAAGGGAAAAGTCAAGGGGAAAGGGAAGGGCAAGAAAAGTAGTGGTGGTGGTGGGAACCCCTTCAGCAGCTTCACCGGAAAAGTCAGTCTCTCCGGCATCGGCTCCAACATCGCATTTACGGCGCGCAAGGTTTCCGACGTTGGTAGGATTGGCTATGAGAAGTGGCAGGACTATTCTGCGCGAGAGTATGAGAGAGCCAACGCGAGTCGTTGGGGCTCAAGTGGTTGGTGGTAGTGAGAGGGGGAAGACATGGTGCTGTGGTGGCACGGAAACGACTCCTCCCACACCTCCTCAGGCATACATAAGCTATCTCAGAGCTCAAGCTAGACACGTTACCAGCCGATCCAGCCCAAAATCTCCAGTCATTCTCAATCCCCAAAGGACCCTGCCCAGCTAGTCTCTGTTTTTAACTTGGGCTCAGTGCCCACGTCCCACTGCCTTCGGCTTCTACCCACATCCGACTGTTGCAGTGTCTCCCTTCTGTATACTCGGCGTCTCGGCCAGTCCTCGCATAGAATACCAGCTTTTTCTGCCCCTAACCTACTCCGTATGATTTATTGAACTTTACCCCGAGTTTATTATTTTCAATGAACTTAATAGGGATGTAGGGGGGGTTCAAAGGGCGAACCTTTCTAGTTTACCATTAAAAAGCTAAAGGATTTCTATATTTAGGGGTAAATTTTCTAGCTACTTAAAAATAAACTATTATTAACCGGCTTTTTATACCTAAGGCTTTAAAGGGCTTTAATAATATTATTTCCAACCCAGCATGGTCCAAGCAATACTCTGTACTGTCGCAAGCTACCCACTGCGCCAAAAAGCGGGGAACCCAATTACTTCCTGACCCTGGTAGTTGCACTTATATCTGACACACCCCCTCAGCTCTAAGACCTTTTAGGGTTTAGGGCTGGAGAACTTTTGCCTCCCGGAGACCACACAACTCCGTTGCCTGCACCTTGTCTGAGCTTATGTAAGGCCGGGTGGCAGATAAAATCTGCTTTGCCTGGGAATCGAATCCATGACCTCTCTAAGCAGCTAGCACCATAGAGGCACTGAGACTCTTAATTGTCAGAAGCACGGCACCTTGAATCCAGTGTTTTTTATGTGTTGGTTCTATTGTCTTGTTCGTCCGCTTTCTGGCAGTGCCAGACACCCTCCTTTTATAGACCTCTTTGCATGATCCACCTGGCCACTAGCTTACACTGCCTTGGTGGCTTGGTGGTTGGATTGCTGGTTGTGCCAGGCATCCTCACGCAAGTTGACTATAGTGCCTGGGTTCGACCCAGGGGTCGAACCCCTATCTTGTTGACAATGTGGTTGGGACCCCTTTTCTTTTGACATGTACAAGTAAAGTGGATTGCTCAGGCAAAGGAGAGATGGGCCGATAGGCCCCGGTATTTCATTTCACCAGACTATTCAAAGAAAACAACACACAGCCAACCCAGCCACAGTTAGGCTTCGCAACAGCAACGCTACAAAAAAGAAACAAGTAAAACCAAACGAAACAAACTACCCCGCACGCCACCAGAACTGCCCCCCAGCTTCTTTGGTACTAACACAACTTAACCACGGCTTTAAAAACATCTCTTAAATAATCGCGGCAATAAACTAATCAGCCAACAATACAATAATCCTAAATAATAACTAGCCCTTAAAAATAAAGCTTCTCTGCCGCGACCACCCCAATCTCTGCAGCGACCACTCCCCCCCCCACATTAAACTCACCGCTAGTAGTACCGGACACCTACGCATACTATACGCCGTTTTTTAGCTATAAAATCATGAAATTTTCAATAACGCGCTGTCTATACTAGCGAATCCATCAACAAATAAAGTTTGTATTATAATACAAAACACTTACGCAGCTGCTACCTAGCTAATAAGGCGTAAATTGGTTAGATTTATAATATTGTTATAGATTTTATACTTATTACCAAAGGCATCCTTACCGTTACGACTTACGGTGTCGTAAGGAGAGGAACAAAGGTATTATGCGCACCCAAATATTATCGTTTTCTTATACTAATATACTATAGTAATAATGTTTTTAGAAAACGCGCGAGGGATAGCCCTTAAATTAAGCCTAATTAAGTTATTTATAATAGATCGCTTATTTTTCGCCTTATAATCACTACGATGGCAGCGCGTATATACGTATGGCAGGTAGGCATCGCGTTTGCAAACTTAAAGCCCGCATTTCCTAGCGGTTACATTGGGTATAAGCTGTTTTATATAGGAAATGCAGTAATTTCAATACAACTAGCAGGATAAGTTTTTATAGGTTTTATATGGGGGGGGGGGTGGTCGCTGCAGAGAAGCTTTAAAAATAAATACCAGCAAAGGCGGTACGCCCTCGCAAAACAACCTCACTAATTAGCAAAACAAACGTATCTAAATAAAAAGCTAATAACTAGATCTCCCCCTTCAAGGAGGGCTTAGGTCTAATCAAAACTAGGGAGGTTTTTATACGTAGCACCAGCTAACCGGATACCTCGCAACGCAGGCGCAGCGTTTTCCACCTAAATAGTATCAATTAGAAGTTCCGCTTAGCCATCGGGGCCAGTAGGTGGCACCCACCCTACGCACGGAGTAAGACAATAAATATATATTATTTTCCAACTAGTATATATAATACATTAATTAGAAGCTGAAGAAAAAGGCCTGGAATGTACAAGGGGTAAAAAAATCGAGGATAAAGTCAATCCCAATATAAAGTTTGCTGGGATTAAGGAAATATGTCGCTCATAAAGAGAAGCTAGTAGATGTCAAAAGAGAAGGGGTCCCAACCACATTGTCAACAAGATAGGGGATCGACCCCTGGGTCGAACCCAGGCACTATAGTCAGCTTGCGTGAGGATGCCTAGCACAGCCAGCAATCCAACCACCAAGCCACCAGGGCAGTGTAAGCTAGTGGCCAGGCGGATCATGCAAAGAGGTCTATAAAAGGAGGGTTTCTGGCACTGCCAGAAAGCCGAAGAACAAGAAGAAACAGAGACAATAGAACCAACACATAAAAAACACTGGATTCAAGGTGCCGTGCTTCTGACAGTAGATGGGACCTAAAGGACTCTGAAAAAGAAGAACAAGAAGATTCTAAAATTAAAGACTATATTCCTATATCTATTCAATTAATAAAGCAGTGAGTAATTGAAGTGTATATATGTGCGAGGTCTGACGTACAGGCTGTTCCAAAGGCAGGGGTATTCCAAAAGCTGATCACTTGACTTAACATATCAGGCCAGAAAAGCGGCATATATCGGCGTGCGTTACTCTGGCGCGGCGTGGCTGGTTGGAGATTCCTGCAAGGTTCCTAGATTAGTGTGATGGATGGTTAGAATAATTTGCTAGGGGTTAAGGAAAGCTTTTTATGGAACCGTATTGGACGCAGTGGGCCGTGCCGCCTTGTTTATGGTTAGCGGGCGCGGGCTTGGATTGCGACGTAGCATCCGACCTGCAGGCTTTACTCCCTTTAGTCTACGCTTCACACCTGCAGCTAGACGGCCATATGTCGGCTGCTTTTCAGCCCAATCGGAGAGACGACCCCTCTGCTTTAACATGTATGTATGTATGTGGGGGTAAAGCTCTAGTTCGGGAACCGTATACGGTATGTGTTACCCTGCGCCGATTATACGCAAGGACATATGCAGCTTAACTCTGATATAATGCTTTGTTGGTGCTAGTAGTTAGCTGCCGATAACGTGGCAGCATATTCTCCTGATAACCGCGTTGGCTGGAGTGGGATCGCATCATGCCGGGGACGTGGTCTCTTCGTGTGCCCGCCTTCTGGACCGCGGGGCTCACTTGGCAACTCCGGAATTCTATGTCCCTTGCTCCTCTTGACCCTTTGTTCATTCTGAGAAACGGAACACTTGAAAACTCTGACTGCTGCTACTTCACCCACGCCACACCCTTTGCTGACTGCGTCGCGAACAATGGCCACTGTCGAGGAGCCCATTCGTCTGTCTCTTGACACATGCAGCCCGCCGACTACGCTCAGCGTCAGCGAGTCGGCCCATTCCGAGGCGCCATTCAATGGCAATGGCCCCAAGCTCATCGCAATCTGCGGCGTCGGCCTCCGTTTGCCGGGCGGCATCCGCAACTGCGACGGTGTGTCCCCCCCCCAATGCCCAACCCTCGTTCTCAAGCCACTGACACCGCCCAGACTACTGGTCCCTGCTCATCAACGGCCGTGACGCGCGCGGGCCTATTCCTGCGAGCCGCTACAACGCGTCTGGGTTTGACGGGTCGCTCGGCGGGAAGAATGGCTTCAAGATTGAGCAAGGCTACTTCCTCGACGAGGATCTCGCTGCGCTGGATACGGCCGTCTTCCGGCTGACCAAGAGCGAGCTAGAGCGCACGGATCCGCAACAGCGGATGTTGCTGGAGGTGACGCGGGAGTGTCTCGACGATGCAGGGGAGGTGGGCGACGGGTATCGCGGGAAGGCCGTGGGCTGCTACGTCGGCACCTTTGGGGACGACTGGCTGCTGGTGGCGGCGCGCGACACGGCGAGCCCGGGAGGCGGGCACTCGGTGACGGGCGCGGGCGACCTGATGCTGGCGAACAGGATGAGCTTTGAGTACGACTTTCGCGGGCCGTCCATGGCCGTCAAGACGGGCTGTTCGGCGTCGATGGTGGCGCTGCACGAAGCGTGCCGGGCCGTCCAGGCCGGAGATGCGTGTGCGGCGGTGGTGGCAGGGACGAGCGTGATTCTGACGCCCATGCTCACGGCAACCATGGCGGCGAACGATCTTCTCTCCCCCGACGCCTCCTGCAAGACGTTCGACGCTGCAGCCAACGGCTTCGCCCGCGCCGAAGCAGTCAGCGCAATCTACATCAAGCCGCTCGAGGACGCCCTCCGCGACGGCAACCCTGTCCGCGCCGTCATCCGCGCCACTGCGGTCAACACCGACGGCAAGGGCGTGAGCCTAGTGACTCCCAATGGCGACGCCCAGGCCGCCCTTATCCGCCACGCCTATCGCTCCGCCGGGCTCGATCCCAGCGACACGGCCTTCGTCGAGTGCCACGGCACCGGCACTCCGACGGGTGACCCCATCGAGACCAGCGCCGTCGGCAGCGTCTTCGGCAGCGCCGGGGTGCTCATTGGCTCTGTCAAGCCGAACCTCGGCCACGGAGAGGGCGCCTCCGGTCTGTCCAGCATCATCAAGTGCGTCCTCGCCCTCGAGCACAAGACCATCCCGCCAAACATCAAGTTCCATAATCCCAACCCCAAGAGTGAGGTCCCCTCCGTCCCGAGCCTGGCAATTCCCATGACTAACTCCGACTTTGCACTGCCCGCAGTTCCTTTCGACCAGCACAAGCTGACCGTCCCCGTTGTTCCGACACCGTTCCCACAGGGCCGCGCCGAGCGGATCAGCGTCAACTCGTTTGGCATGGGTGGAACGAATGCTCACGCCATTCTAGAGGCTTGGAACCCCTCCCCTGCAAACCAGCCCCTTCAGCTCGGCGACAGCCAGCCTGGCATCGACCCGTCAGCCGAGCTCCTGCTCCTTTCTGCTAGCACAGAAGCGTCGCTGGCAGCCCAGTTCAAGCAGTTCCAAGAGCGTGTCCGTCTCAGCCCTGAGCAAATCTCGGACATTGCCTACACATGTGCATTGAGACGCCAGCATCTCCCGTACCGCTCCTTCGCCATCGTTCAACCCAACGGCAACCTTGTTGGAGTTCCCAGCACAGCAGAGGCTCCGTCCAGGGCTTCGCCGGTGGTCATGGTCTTCAGCGGTCAAGGAGCGCAGTGGCCGACGATGGGCAAGGAGCTCATCCTCAATAACCAGAAGATCCGGAAAGACTTGGAAGACATGGATGCCGTTCTGCAGCGGTTGTCACACCCTCCGACATGGAAGCTTGTTGGTAAGTGCACATCAACATCCCGATTGCCTCCTCTGGAGCGCTCCAATCGTACGCTCTGGGCTTAGGGCTCTCACAAGGGTCAAGAGTCGTCGACCTACAACCCGACTGCCTCACATCTCCCGGGACTAACTGTTGCCAGACCAACTACTAGCCCCTGCCTCGACGAGTGAAATCCACAAAGCGTCGCTCGCCCAGCCACTCTGCACCGCCCTTCAAATCGCCCTTTCCAATGCATATTCCGCTCTAGGTGTCATGCCCTCCTCCGTTGTTGGCCATTCGAGCGGCGAGATTGCCGCAGCATACGCAGCAGGGTATCTTACCATGGCAGATGCCATCACCATCGCTTACTACCGCGGCTTCGTCATGAAGAACAATAAACTTGATGGCGGTATGGCGGCTGTGGGCCTGGGCGCTCACGATGTGTCCAAATTCCTTCGCAAGGGAGAGGTTGTTCTTGCTTGCGAAAATAGCCCCTCAAGCTCGACAATCTCTGGCGACAGCGAGACATTGATCGAGGTGCTGGCGAAAATCCAGAAAGACCAGCCAGATGTTCTTGCGCGACCACTTAAGGTCGATATGGCCTACCACTCGCACCATATGACGTCTCTGAGCAAGGAATACATCCAGCTGTTAGAGGAGGCCGGCATACCCAAACCGCACCTCCAGCGTCGCGGCACTGCCAAACTCTTCTCCTCTGTGACAGCCGAATTGGTCGCGGAGGATGCCAACCTGGGCGCCAAATACTGGGGTCAGAATTTGACGTCCCCTGTACGCTTTTCATCAGCCGTGACATGCCTCCTCTCCGACCTCTCGTCCACTACCACGCCATCGCTCCTGGAGATTGGTCCGCATTCCACCCTGGCCGGTCCTCTACGCCAAATTCTGTCCTCTCTAGCCGTGGCATGCGAATATGTACCATCCCTCACGCGCGGAAACGACGGGCAGGAGTCATTCCTCTCCTCCATCGGCCGCTTGTTCCAGTTGAACTATCCCCTCAAGCTCAACGCCATGTTCCCCACTGGCAGATCAGTTGCCGGCCTCCCTCCTTATCCCTGGGACCACTCTTCCACGGCTCTATGGTCCGAATCTCGAATCTCGCGAGCCTGGCGGCACCGCTCGTACGCCACTCATTGTCTGCTTGGGAATCGCATCCCTGAGTCGTCCAGTACCGAGCCCGTGTGGAGGCATATCCTCCGTCTTGAAGACGAGCCGTGGTTGGCAGACCACAAGATTCAGAGTGATGTCGTGTTTCCATTTGCTGCATATGCTTCAATGGTGGGTGAGGCTGTGAGGCAACTCACTGGCGGTGCACAAGGCATGGGCTACCAAGTCAGAAGGCCTACCGTTTACGCCGCCATGCTGGTACCCATCGAAGCTGAGCTGGAGGTCGTAACCAGTTTAAAGCGGCACATGTTGAGCGATGAGGTGGAGTCGGAGTGGTGGGAGTTTAGCATTGCAAGCTTGTCCGGGAATGTTTGGACGAGGCACTGTGACGGGCAGGTCAAGCCGACCAAAAACGATGAGCGGCCCCGCATCCCTGAATGGCAGGCCATGGAGCAGCTTCCACGGTCGTTCCCAAAACTCAGGAGGTATAACGCCATGGCAAAAGCTGGGTATAACTTTGGGCCTGCCTTTCGTTGGCTGGAGGCTGTGAGAACATCCACGGCCGGGGAGATAGCTAGGGGCACCATCCCACTGCCGGCTGTGAGAGATGTCGGGACTTCTGCGACCGCGTTTACGCTGCATCCTACCGCCATCGACGCTTGTCTGCAGCTATTCCTTTCTGCAAAATCACAAGGCCTATCTCGCAGAATGATCGATTTGTCACTTCCGGTTGCTATCGAACATCTCGAGATCAACGACCCGATGGGCTCTCCAATGGAAGGCAAGGCATGGAACGAGTTTGGCCGAGCAGAAAGGTCTGCTATAGAGTGCCAGGCAAACGGCCAGGTTGTCCTACGAGCTGAGGGCATTCAAATGCGCCGCATCGATGGCCGCCCAGCCAATCCTGCCGATGATGACGACGTCCATGCTGCCGCTCGCCTGCACTGGATGCCTCATTTCGACTTCGTCGACCATGCTCAATTGTTCATTTCGCCCAAAATCGATGAAGAACAAATCCGGCTACTTGAAGAGCTCCAACTTCTTATTATTCTGGAATCGGCGCCTCGTTTGCAACAGCTGGAGCCGTGTCAGCCACACTTCGCCAAATTCCGAAGCTGGCTCAACAAGCAGATTGCTCTCGCGGAATTGGGCACCTACGAGCTTGTTCCTCATTCCAGGGATCTGTGCCGCCTCACAAGTGGAGAGCGCCTCAGCCTCATTCACACCCTTAGCGCACGCCTAGAGGGCCTTCCCCATCCGGCTATTGCCACGGGAATCAAGCGTGTATTTGACAACATCGAGGGCATCTTCACAGGTTCGGTCGACACCCTCGAGACACTCATCCACGACAAGCTCCTTGCTCGAATTTATGACGTCGCCAGTTTTGATTACTCACCATTCATCCGCACTTTGTCGCATTCTCGCCCACAGCTTCGCATTCTAGAAGTTGGGGCTGGCACTGGGGGCACCACCCATACCATTCTTCGCAGTTTGGACCACGATGCCGCCTTGCCAAGCTACAGCTGCTACACCTTCACGGACATCAGTGCGGGGTTTTTCCCTGCCGCTCAAGAACGGTTCTCCTATGCACAGAACCTTGAGTTCAAAGTGCTTGACATCAGCCGGGACCCCAAGGAACAGGGGTTCGAGCCGGAAACATACGATCTTGTGCTGGCCGCTAACGTGGTGCATGCCACCCCCTGCCTACGGGAGACGTTACGAAACTTGGCCTGGTTGTTGAAGCCGGAAGGGATGCTTGTGATGACGGAGGTATGCAGCACGACTCGGACCTCGACTTTTATCTTTGGCAATTTCATAGGTTGGTGGCTAGGGGAGAGCGATGGCCGGATTGACGGGCCATGTGTGGGCGTGGAGAGGTGGGACAGAGAATTGAAGTCTTCCGGCTTCAGGGGTGTTGACACAGTCCGGTACGATACGGATGCTCCCGAGTACCAGAAGATTTGCGTCATCAGAAGCGGAAAGGTTGTTGAGCCTGTTCAAGAACCGGAACGAAAGGTGTCCTTCTTGACATCAGCTCCGGATTCCGCTCTTCTTGGAAGTCTCAAGGACGCATTCGCTCAGGAAGGATGGACAATATCGACCTGCGGGCTGTTAGAATCCCCACCGGATGCGGATACAGACATCATATCCCTGCTTGACCTTGAAATGAGCCTCTTCGCGGAGGTCACGGCCGACACCCTAGCCAGCTTCCAGAGGACCATCCAGGGAATTCAACCACGGCAGAATATGCTTTGGTTGATACCCCCGGTTCAGATCACCTGCACAAATCCTCATGCGGCCGCAAGTCTTGCCATCGCCCGAACCGTCCGCTCCGAGCTGGCCTTGAGCTTTGCGACTCTTGAGATAGAACCGTCCGACCCTTGCCTTTCCTCTCATATCCTCCATGTCCTACACAAGCTTCGTACTGCACAGGATACTAACACGCTCGAGAGCGACAAAGAATTCGCCATCCACAACGGGCTGATCCAGATTGGGCGGTATCGCCCGTTTTCTCTAGTGGACGAGACCACCCGGCTCGGCATCCAAGCGGCGGATACAATTCCAGGGGCCGAAACAGCCGCAGTACTCAACGTTACCCAGCCTGGTGTCTTGGACTCTCTTACGTGGGAGAGGAGACCGCTACCTGCGTGTGTCCCTGCAGGACATGTCGAGGTCACAGTCCACAACGCAGGCATCAACTTCCGCGATGTTGTCTTCGCGGGCGGCATTATCACATGGTCTGGTCCAGGAAGCCTTCCGTTAACTATGGAGGTAGCTGGCGTGGTTAGCCGTCTTGGTGCAGGTGTGGACGGGTTACAGATCGGCGACCGCGTCATGGCTATGAGTTGCACGGGCGGATTCGCTACCAAGGTGATCACGGACTGCGTGCGCGTTGTGCGCATTCCGGATCACATGTCGTTCAAGCAGGCCGCAACGATGCAAGCCGTCTATTCGACCGTCATATCAGCTTTGCTAGACACCGGACAGCTCTCTAAAGGTATGAGCGTGCTCATCCACTCGGCCTGTGGGGGTGTTGGCTTGGCAGCGCTTCAGATCTGCCGCATGGTTGGAAACGTGGTGGTGTACTGCACCGTCGGGAACGACAAGAAGGCGCAGTATCTGGTGGAAAACTATGGGATCCCCAGGGACAGGATCTTCAGGAGCCGGGATGCAAAGTTTCTTGACGGAGTCATGAATGCCACAAATGGAGAGGGCGTGGACCTAGTGTTGAACTCCCTCGCTGGCGAGCTCCTTCATGCAAGCTGGAAGTGCGTGGCTCGTGGTGGGAAGCTGCTGGAGCTGGGCAAGCGGGATCTGACCGGCGGCGGCAAGTTGGATATGAGTCTCTTCTTGGATCATCGATCTTATTGCGGCATTGACATCGCGTACATGGCTGACAACCAGCCACGAATCATGAGAGAGTGGGTGCAGTCCCTTCCATATGTTTTGATGTCAGGCTGACGAAACAGCTATTGCGAGCGCATGCTTGTCTACTACGAGCAGGGCCTCATCGCGCCTATCGAGCCGATCATCGAGTTTGAAGCCCTCGATGTGAAGCATGCCTTCCGACATCTACGCGCAGGGGAGCACATTGGCAAGCTACTTCTCAACATCCCCCAACAGGCCGCGGCTCTCAATCCAGTTCCTGTGCGACGGCCCATGTCTTTCCGGGCTGACGCTGCGTACTTGCTCGTTGGCGGCGCCAGTGGCCTTGGTCGTTCCTTGGCTATTTGGCTCGTCGAGCGGGGAGCGAAGAGTCTTGTCTTCCTCTCTCGAAAAGCGGGCACTAGCAAGGAAAGCAAAGAACTTGCACAGGAGCTGGAGTCAATGGGCGGGTGCGCCGTTATGGTCTCAGGAAGCGTGAGCAGAGCTGAAGATGTCGAGAAAGCAATTGTAGCGGCGCCGGCTCCCATCAAAGGCGTCTTCCAGCTCGCCATGGTACAAAGAGACTCGCCGTTTCTCAGCATTTCGCACGAAGACTGGACTGCTGCTATCGAGCCGAAAGTAACCGGGACATGGAATCTGCACAACGCCCTGCTCAAGACTCCTCTGGACTTCTTCTGGCTCGCCTCCTCCACCATAACTGTGGTGGATCAGCCTGGCCAAGCCAACTACAAGGCTGGATGTATGTTTCTTGAGGCCTTTTGCCGGTACCGTCACTCGCTTAGTTTGCCCGCATCGGTCCTGAGTATCTGCCCAATTGAAGACGTGGGATATGTGGCCGATAACGCATACGCAAAGCGTAGCGTTATGGCCCAGGGCAATTACATGCTAGGGGAGCGTGAGTTTCTGGATTGTGTCGAAGCCAGCCTCTTTGAACAGCGCCCGCCCTCATTGGAGCAACCAATCGCCGCAGGACATATTCAGGAGTGGCAAAGCAGAGGGCACATCGTCATGGGAATGCGATCTAGCTCCCAGCTCCACCTTGCTGACGATCGGAACCCGACCAACTGGCGCCGCGACCCGCGAATGGGGTTTTATCACAACAGATCTCTCCGCCCTAACTCGTCAAACGAAAGTGAATCGTCGTCCCTCAAGAGATTCATGGACCGCTTGGCAGAGAGCGGCGCAACGGCTGCCGAGATGCTAGGCGATGAAGCCAATGTGGAGTTTCTCGCGACTGAAATAGGGCGCAAGGTGATGGACTTTCTGCTCAAGCCGGGTGCGTCGGTGGATTTAAGCTTGAGCCTTGCGCAAATGGGCATGGACAGCCTGGCGGCGATTGAGCTTCGCAGGTGGTTCCGTCAGGCCATGGGGTTGCAGCTGACGGTTTTAGAGCTGATGGGGAGCAATAGCATGAAGGAGCTGGGAGGGATGGTTGCGGAGAAGTTGAGGGAGAAGCATGTTGAAGCTTTTTGAGCTTGGATGTCGTCTGGGAGTTGGTGATGAACGGTCAGAGGCTGCGCGAGGCTGAGGACTTAGCACCTGGCGCTGGAAGCTGGAAGAAATCCACTGGTAGGGGCGTTGGTTGTCGGCGAACTAGCTGCAACGGTTTATTTAGGATAACAACCTGTTGTGGATAACATTGCGACTGGCCCTAGGGCATGCAAGGATGAGTGGTGCGGGTTCGATTCCCATTCCCATTGCCCTCAGAGAGGTAGTAGACTAGCAGGAGAAAACATGGGGTGTTTCTTTTTGGCCCTTCTGGTTGGGAGCTTTCTTGTCCCACCTGGAGTACCTCTCTAGTACAGAAGGGTGCTCAATGGCTTCCAATACTGTCGAACCAGCGCCACTGGTCAGGAAAGAGTTGGTCGGCTTATTGAGAGCCATCTTGATTGATTATGGTTAAGTTGACAATGAGTTATTTGCTGGTTGAGCGGGAAGTGGCGAAGTCTGCCGATTTTGCCGGGGGGTTGGAGTATTTGTACCTTATCTTAAGAACTCGTCAGCCTTTGAAGTCAGGACCTTGCGGCTGCAACCCGTGTCGCGGTAAGTCAGACTCCGGGGTGACGCTGCGGCCGCGGCCGTAAGTTGATGGATCGGAGCTAAGGAGTAGTGTGTTTGGGCCACACACCTTACGAGAGATGATCTTATTCTTGTTCACTCTGGCGATAACCGCCTCCTCTTGATCACTGACCGCTTGCGCTATCCAGTTCGGGAGATAGTTTCCCCTGAGGGGAAACCCCCGCCAAGACACACACAAAACCGCCAGTCAATCGCAGCGATAACGCCGGGGAATCAGCCACGGCGCGTCGTTGGGCTTCAGCTCCGCGGCAACCCCTCAAAACATCAATGGCGATCCCTTCAACCACCATCAACACAACAGCGAATACGACACTAATAGAGAGCGCAGGAGACGATTATAGCTGGTAATTAGAAGAAGCGATGGGCCAATTGAAGAGAAGAGCGCCGAGAGAAGTCGAAGGCGCGGGATAATCTGAAAACACATGGCCGTGCTACCATAACAGCGACACCCGCCCTTCCAAGTACAGTGTCATACACCTCTCTAAGTGGCGCAACTTCGCCCACTTTATTTACCACACAGTCCACAGGTACGTTAAGACTAAAGCGCCGGCTTGCAAGCCTTTTTAAAACTTACATTTCTAACAGAGGGCCTATCTATTAAACAGGGAAGAGTAGAAAACGAATTAACACCTAGAACCACGATAAAGCTATATACTCCCACATCCCTATTTACCAACTATAATCAGGCGCTTTAACTTAGAATATGTGTAACAGTAACAGGCAATTACTAGCCAGTTATTATATTATAATCTGTTAAACTTCAGGATTCCACAGGGCTGTAATACAGCGCTGTGGCCTCAGAGGAAGAAGTGCAGTACTGGTCCAAGCCAGGTACAGTGCCGTAGGCGCTGTAGGAAGCAATCAAAGGCCTGAATTACAGGGCAGTGCCACTGTAAATAAAGGTATCACAGCGAATATCAACACTAGAAACAAGAGGATCCGGAAGGCAGTGCCTTATACAATGACTGCAGTAGAATGAAGTTGCTTGCTTAACTAGAACTAGATACAGGAGAGGAGAGGGCCTGTTATAGGCTGTGAGAGACTCTGGAATACTTCCAGAGCCTTCTATAGGGTAAAACTAACTAATACAATAATGGAATAATATTGTTCTAAACTATTCTTTATGGTTCTGCTAACGTAGTGGCTGGCGTGGCCACTGTGATGCTCTGATTAGTTCTGTAGGGCAGTAGCCCCATTAGATTTAGGAGGTTCTACCCTCCTGGATTCTAGTAGGTTTTGAGTACTCTAGGAGCCCCAGGGGGCCCTGGAGTGAGTTAGAATTCTCTAGAACCCCAGAGGGTTCTGGAAGATTTGACCAGTGGTTACGGGGTCCGCAACCACGCAATAGCTACAGGCTATTGCTTGCTGGAGGCTCCTGTAATACAGGGAGCCCACAGGGCACTCAGTAGCTAGAAATTAACAGAAGAAAATTTTAAAACTTATAATAAATAAGTAATATAAACCAACTTTAATATATACAATATTATAATATATATAATATTATAATATATACAATATTATAATATATACAATATTATACTGAATTTACTTATTAATAATAACGCTTATATTTTCTATTATTTTAATATATAGTTTTTCTTTAATAACCCTTTTTTAACATATTAGTTACGTCTTTACTAATAGTATGTCAGCGTTTTTTAAACACGCCGCCTTAACCAGGGTATAATTATTCTTAATATTAAAGGCTTAAAGGTTCAGATTAATTCGTAAGCATAAATAAGGATAAGGGACTTAAGATGATTTAGGTTACTAAGATGTTACATTTGTATTATAACAGTGTTAAGGTTACTTAAATTTAAAACTTCTTAATAGTAATTTATATACTATGCTAGGATATAAAACAAGCTTATGTATAAATGAACTGGTAAGGTCTTAAGAGAGACCTGTCTAGTGAAACTAATAAGAGGTTCCTTTTTACGTGATACGGTAGTAAGTGCCGGCGTTAAATGAGTAATAAGGTGATAAGCGCCGGCTTTGCTTAATTTTTATTTTTATTATTTTCTGCGCGATACTGTAGTAAGCGCTAACTTTAAATGGGTTCTTAATTTTTATTTTTATTTAGTTCCAGTCTAGCCCCCTATCAGGTTGGAGGGGGTAGGACTTAATTGGGGAGTGCATCTAGCGAGGTGGATATTGCCGCGCAAAATCCGCTCCAGAATCGGCAACCGTTGCGTCCAGATTCGGAGGCCCGGGCTCCACGAACGGAAGTTAATTTACGAGAAACTTGTACCTGAGCTGTATTGGCCTTTATCTGGCTCAGTCTGGATTTTTGGAGGCCGGATCAACCTGTGCAAGCGTCCCCGTCCCCTCGATATTCTGCTGCTGGCGCTTCTCTCCTTGCCCACCAATACTCTTTGATAAGCCCCGATCTTCCATCCTGACAGCGCCTTGTCCCTCGAGATCTGGCTCGCTACTTCCACAGCTCGGCTTCTTCCGAATTCTTGACGCCAACTGCCAGACAATTGGTGTGGCGGCTTCTGTTCTTTCGTTCTGATCATCGTGATCTGTAACAGGTATTCGCATTATGCTCGGCAGCGATCTGCGATCTCTGTTCACGGAAAAGAGGCCGGGAAAGTAATGCATGAACAAGCACTTCAGGGAAGGAAGACATGCGCAGAACACACCGACCCATACTTCCAGCAGGCTGCGGCATGTGAGAGGGGCACTTTACAGGAGTGAGGGTAACCTACCACCAGCTCGAGTTCTTCACGTAATGCCATGTGTGATCCTCTTCCGTGGGCCCCCGATCCGTCCAAAACGCTACTAGCCTGAGGATACTGGCTATGCACACACTGTGGAAGTTAGCCCACGCTCAGGGTGACACGGCCCTCTTCATTCTTACAATCCGCCAGCCATGAGCACGACCAGCACGCTCAGCTTGTGCCATACTGACCATAGTCGCAGTGGCCAAAGCAGCCAGATGGGCAACAGCAAGATCGACACGTCCGTCGCGACGTTGAAGATGGTACGAACGAGCATGCCCGACAAGGTGTCAATACATGTCCCCTCGACAGTTCGGTCCCAGGCTTTCTCCATCGGTGTGCAGTTGTATGCCCATGCGAATATGCCAGTCAGTGTATAGCCAACAGAGATGATCAGGACCGAACAGGTCGCAAGTCGGAACGCTCGACTCGACGGAAAGCGCAGGTAGTAGAGGAGTATCGACGCCTTCGTGCACATGGTGGTGAGGTTGTAAGTCGGCATCGACCCGGTCAAGTTTAGCTGCAGTCCGGATGGCCTATGTCAGTCAGGAACTCGCCAGTTTGCGGATGGAGGAACCGCGGACCTTTAAGTATTTTGTGAGCGTTTCGAGGGGCACATCGGCGATGTGGTTTCCGAGGCCATTGTGAACCTCTACAATGTCGAACATATCAGCATGTGTCTTGGTGCAGGGGAAGGCAGATTGTCTCGAGGCCAAACGTACGAATCGATCCCACGACCGAGTTCGACAATGCAAAGATCTGAGGCGGAGCCATTATCAGTTCGATCGCTAGCCAGAAACAGGATTGGCGCGACGAACCACTGCAAGCACGATCATAGCTGGAAATGGTCATTGTCAGTCGGTGCCGAAGACGCGGCAGCCGGGGCGGATGGAATCGAGACTCACAATCATCGCAGTGCCATCGTTTGAGGACGCGGAGGGCGGCGTAGAGCCTGAGGCCGAAGATAGGCAGGGTAATCGCGGGGCAGACCCACGCCGTCACCACAACAATGTACCCGATGGACTCAACATCGGGCGTGAGCGACATTCTTGAAAGCTACATGAGGTTGACAGCATCAGACGCTGAATCCCGCAAGGCGTAATGAGACTTTTGGAGAGAGTCCAAAGTCGCAAAAGGACATGGTCGCGGGAAAGAGTGGGTGTCAGGAACGTGGTGCCACGCAGCTGGGAATCAACACGGACGGGGAGGGCGGCGGGAGGGGCGGGCGGTCAAATGCGCGTTCGGGCGAGGCTCGAGCGGACGTGGCGCTCTACTGTGTAGGTTCTATGTAGGTGCCGCGGGCGGCCGTCAATCCCAATCCTGGCGCTTTACGGGACGCATGCAAGTGACCGCCCTGTCCCTGGAAGCCCGGAAACGGCTGGACAGATCCCCGGCACAGGGTGCCAGCCAAGGTCGAAGGATCCAAAGCTGTGGCATCCCGGTCGCTCGTCACCCCAGACCAGCCACACCCGCACGGCAGCAAAACCAGAAAAGCCAGCTTTCTGTGCCGCTGGCCCCGGCGCAATCTCCACTCAGCAGTGCTCTTCTCCGACTTCGCCAACGCAGTCAGGCGGCGAGGTCGCTGGTGTTGCCAACACAAGACGAAATGGAGAGCTGGCCTCCTCACCGGAAGCCGTAACCCCGGCGCCCCTCAACCCAGCGAGGTGTTAACAAGCGCAAAGCGGTGCATTAGGAGAGCGCACACTCCATATCGAAAGTCCCAGCACATTAAACAGAAACGAATCCCACATTAGCGTCCATTCATCTCTGGGCGGCCATGCCTTCGTCATTATTTTGTCACATCGTCGCCCACATTCCGAAAGTCATGACACACAAGAGCTAGACTAGATTCATCAACGGACGCTCTATTGCCTATGAAACTGCCGCCTGCAACATGTTTGTGTTCTTTTCTCAGCTTTTATATACTAACAAGCAGCGTACAAAATGAATCACACAAATTGAAGCAAAACCGTGGATACAAGATCCCTAACGCCAAAAAGAATAGGAAATTTATCTACTCATTCTTCTCCGGTCTAGTCACGAGTCACGAGAACTGGCTCGAAGAGCCCAATTGCTCCGCTGGAAGTACTGGCTTCATCACTAATTGTTCAAGTCGTTGCACCCATCACACTGTCCAAACCTTTTCAGAGTAACGCAGTTCGGTCCGTGGCGGCCGTTGCCACGAGTAGCAAAGGGGACCGGCCCACAGTCATATTGGTAGCCCCCCCTACTTCGCCGGCCCGGGGCCGGGGCCGGGGGCTGGACAGGAGCTGGAGCTGCCCGTCGTCTCCGACGTAGAATTGGCACTTGGTTCGGGGTGGAAGTTGTCTTGCTTGGGCGTGGTTTCTTACTTGGACGCGGCGGCTCTTGGGGCTGGTCAGCTTCATCTTCGTCGTCGTCATCAGACGATACCGTAGTCAGGTTTAGAGCTGTTTTGCCAGCGCGCTTCCTCTTGCCTGCACGCTGTGACCCGTTGTTTTGGGTAGCCTGAGTTCTGGTGTTACTCTTGGTCCGTGTCGTGGCCGGAGTTGAAGCTGGGGCTGAGTCGTGCGCTGTATTCGGGGTGAAAGGCGGCGCTGTCGCTGGGTCTGAAGCGGGAGGGGAAGACAGAGGGGAAGACGGAGGAGAAGGTGTCTTGGTTTGACGCTTTCTCTTGTCCTTGCTCCGCGGTCTTTGGCTTTTGTCAACTTGAGGCTGGTCGTCTTGCGCTTTGCCATCTTGAGCGCCTGGGCCTGAGTGACGCTTGGAACGCGGTGAGGGATTAGTCGGCTTGGAAGGCGTTCGGTTTTTCCCTGGTTGCCGCTGTTTCTTGCCGTTCTCTCTAATCGCGTTCAGCTCCTTCGATATCCTGTCATGCTCTGCGCGCTTCATGTTCTGCTCGTCTTGATCTTGCGCCTGCCTTCGAACCCTTTCGGCCTCTGGACACTTAGCATCTTCGCGTGCTTTATCTGCGGCTGTTGGTGCGCCATACTCTGGATTGAAGGGTTGCCGCTTGGGAAGGAACGGATTCCCCGTCGTAGGAGGAACCGATGCCGTTTGGCCGCCTTTTCTCCCCTTGTTTTCTTCCCCGTCTTGATTCTCTGTCTTGATTTTCTTATTGATTGGTAGTGGGGCTACATCTACGTCGGCTGGGCGCTTGCCCTTCGTCCTGGATTTCTTGTCGAGTGCTGCCTGTTTGGGTGCTTTCTTTTCAGATTCTATCCTTGTCAGGAACCTTTCGAACTCCGAGTCATAAGCATCCTCATCCGGCGAGCGATGTATGAAGTTCCCGGGGTCAGCTTGATAGAAGCCCTTAAACTGCTCATACCGCTGCTCTTCCACATTCTCTTCCTCATCCTGATCTTCCCGCGTATCCTGTGCCTTGGGCTTCTTGTTGGTTGGTGAATTGGCTGCATCTTCATCGGATGGGGGCTCAATCTTGACCTTGGGTCCTTTGTTGCGTTCTGCCCTACGTGCTTCCTTTCCGCGTAATTTTCGTTCCCGTCTTTCTTTTTCTTTATTGTGGGCACCTTCGCGGTCATCCGAGTCCTCATCACTCCATCTTGCCTTCCCTGCCTCGACCAGTTCTCGCTTGGCGTCATATTTGGCTCTACGTTGGAAAAGTTCGGTCTCGGCGTCATAATCATCATCCTCAAACTCGCGACGTGGGTAGTCCTCGGGGCGTTCTTGATACTTCTTCAAGAACTCTTGATACCTCTGCTCTCTTGCAATTTGAGTTTCTTCATCACTGTCGTTGTAGATTTCATCGCCGCCACCGTCGCCACCGTCGCCACCGTCGCCATCGTCGTCAATGTATTCGTCGTCGGAAAAAGGTTCGCCCCCATTTGCATCCCAAGCCTCTCGTGCGTTTCTATACCTCATCACAGCCTGACCGTTGGGTTTCGGCCTTCCCGCCCGTTTTTTCTCCTCGTCTGTGAGATCCAGAGCCGCAAATCCACCTCGGGTGTTGTCGACGAAGTCTTGGCCTTGGAAAAGGCGCCACGGCCCACAGATGCCCTCTGCTTTTGCCTGGTTTCTCGCATCGGCAGGGTCAGTAGCGTGGATCTCGTACGGCTGGGTCGAGCTGTTCGCCTGCGTGGCCGCATTCCTGAGTCTAGCGCAAAACGTTCTGAACGGTCTCGTACCCGCTTCGTCGTTGAGACACTCATTCTCCACTCTCTGGAGGTCGGCGATCAGATCACGGAACTCGCGCTCTTGAATTCGTCTCTTCTTTGAGGCCTCTATGAACTGTCTCGCCTGCGGGTATAGGTCTAGAAGCCTTTGGACTGTCGGCAAGGTTGGATCCGGCTGCCCGATCCTCATCAGGAGGTCCCATTGCTCCTTAGCCCTCCGGAAGTCACTGTCTAAGCCATGCTCCCACGTCACGTGTTCGCTCTGAGGGGCGCTTCTGCCCAGCCAACCGGCGTGACCAAAATCCCCCACGTAGGCATCAGGAAGCCGCGCGCCTTCTTCGAAATGCAAAAGGACGTTGTTCAGGTGCAAGTCCCGATGGTACACGACCCGATGTCCACCGTGCCGCATGAACAGTATGGAGCTGTACAGGTGCCGGAGGTACCGGGCTGTGAGCGAAACTGGCGGGCTGACAAAGTTTTTGTCCTCGCCATAAAACCAATGGGCCGCGTTGCCGGCGTTGTGAAAGCTCCAGTAGGACTCGCGGGCCCACCAGGTTGTCGAGGTTGTGACCTGCACGTCCTGGTCGAACTCCAAGTGAACGATCCTGGGGTCAAAGCCATTGGTCTGGTACCCCTGGAGAAGTCTAACCGCTGAAACCTCGTGGGTGCTTCCATAGGGCTGGTTTTCCACTCGGGGTCGGAGGACCTTGCGGACGTAAAGCTCGCCTGTGCTGCGCTTTACGACCAGCTGGGCCTCACCTTCGTTGCCCTTTCCGAGGACCTTGACGAACAGGTAGATCTCTTTGTCTGCTTCGCGCTGGAAGGCAATGTTGTAGATCTGGGTGGCTTTGCCGCCGCCCACCAGGGAGATGGTTTCTCCAGCTCCCGTGGTGGTCTTGGTCCTGGTCTTGGTTTTTGTGATGGTTACCGTCGCCATTGTTGCGGTTCGCTTGTGAAGAGGAGCACGATGAATTTCACGGATGTGACAAAGGGATGAGAATCATGAAGAGATAATGACAAGTGAATTGAGTCGCAAATGATATTCTGACAAGGGCCGGAGAGGGATCGAACATTGGGTTTGATGTACTGGAGTTTCCGGGGCACCCGGGGAGACTTTTATCTCCTGCCGGCCTCTTTGTCCGATAGACGGCCCCCTCCCGTGTGATTACCACCAAAGAGTGCGAAATACATGCACGTAGCAATGCATTGTTGCAGGTTATCATTGTCGTGGTAGTTTTCTGGTCAGGCCTTAGGATGGCAGGTCTATTTCGGGAACAACAAAAAGGAGAAAAGGGTTCTCGACTAAGACAAAGACCAGCATGCCATCAAACCAATCAGGGAACTATCGGCATGCGTTATACGACTTCCACCTTTGATTGCGAGATAGTCTATGCCACTTTGTGCTTTAATTTGTGCACCCAGTGGCTTCGGAACAAAACCCAAATGTAAGGTTCTTGACGAACTCAACGCCGACAAACTCAATGCATGCGAGTTGCACCTTAGTGCAGGTTGGCTACCTATCTCATGTCTAGGTAATCTTTCCACCCTAGTAGCAGCAGACTCACAGCTCCCCCTTAGCGTGGACTGCATTATTGTGTCCTTTCTTGCCCCGGCCGTCTCTTTGTACCGCACTCTTTGAGCGCTCGGATACAGTTTCTTGGCAACGGGTCAATCCTCGGCATACAGGGTCCGACTGTGAAAGAGCTCCTGCTTCGGGACCGTCTGGCCATTTTGCTGAGTTGAATGAAAAAGCTTGGTGTCAACACTCATCATCATCACTGCCCCCACAATCTTCCATGGTACCCGAAAAAAACACAATACGAGAATCCTTCAGATTCCGAAGTTTTCATCAGGTCGAATGCTTAGTACCAGTAAGATTAAATTACAATGAAGCATTGAGTTGAAAACCCGCTCCGCATATCCCTTTGGGCATGAAAACATCCTTGTTCTTTTGCAAACTGCACCCTTAACTCCACGACCAAGTACTAGTAGCTCGCTAGGACTTGCAATCCCCAATCAGGTGATGTCAAACCACTCTCTCACTGTGTTCTGTGAAGCCCCTAGATTCTGGAACGCTGCCAATTTAATGGTCTCCCCATCCTCGTCAAAGATTGACGCAACCCCAACTCTCTCCTAGTGATAGTGTTAGGATCCGGCGATCTGGTCCGACAAGGGTGCGGCGATGCGCTTCAGTAGCAGTCCAGAGGGAACCTTCTCATTACAGGCATGAAGGTAGCAACAGTTGTCGGTGTGGTGAACGCTTTTATCTCTCGGGTCTTCTCGATTGCCAAAGTCCAATGCGCCGTGTGCAAACACTTGGCCGTCGTGATCTAGAACGCGATAGGGTAGTTCGTCCGACCTGTCCCGCCGTAATGCTATAATAGGGCGGTAGTCCCCCCGTACTCAACATATGTTCTCCGCGCTCCATTTCTGTTGAGGGGCTATTTACAAGGCATCGGCTGGCGAGTAGAACGACGGATTCATTGCAGAGTGTTCGATGCGGGCGTCAAGAGACGCCCAAGACCAGCTCGGGGCGCGATTCGCCACTCACCGCGGAATGACTGCCACATACCAGAGAAGTTGATTCGCAAAGTCGCCGAACTGCATTCCTGCCAACTGATTGTAGTCGTTCGAATAGGGTTGAGGACTGGCGCACTCCCTACGTTCTCCAGGTTGTGCTTTGCAGGAAAAGGGTTGACAATCCAAGGCTTCGGTAGGATTGCTCCATGATACCCGAGTAGTGAGCGATTGCCCGCGGTGGTTGAGTTGTTGTGATGAAGTCCTCGAGATTTCTAGCACTAGCGCTGAAACCTGAGAGGCAAATATTCCGTGCTCAAGTTCCTGCTAACCGCCAACTTGCACCCTCTCGTCAAATAATCGGCTTCCATCTCTTCCCCAAATCCACCCCCCATGATATTCACCTCCAATCATATCCCACCGGCACCATGGCTAACCGCGGTCTAAGCAACACCTCGTGCACATCTGCCTGCTTCACCGCCTGTCACCCGTTCTGCCCCCACGCGTGCTATAAATGTCTGCCAGACCGTTTATGAGATGTACGCTCCAGATGGCACTTTCATCGAACGTGGTGGGAAAGGCGCCAGATACCTTATGGTAAAATATTGGGGTTCTGCTAAATTCCATGTCGTCGCTCCTAATCTTTACTGTTGCACGCTGTGGATCATAGGCTCTGTTATGGAAAAACGAGTGTGTTGGTTGCTTTAATCGTTGGAAGCCGAGGGCTTCTAACAGCTACTAAATACTGCGTATAATGGGGTAGTTCCATTCCTCTGTTGTTGTGGCCTGGAATGGACCACGCAGTAATTCGATAGAATACCAGCGATCGGTCCGATCGCTGGTATGGAGGCTGTTAGCTGGTATAGAGGCTATTCAGGAATAGGATTCGTGTGGTATACCCCCCAGGTCTTAGTGTTTTGACGGCAAGACCTATTATTACGACCTGCACCCGACACAGGCCTCGAAAGGACCGGCGCGGGTTAAGACAGAACGTATGGCAGGACGCCAAAAGCTGAGGGGCGTTCCGAAGACGGCTTGTTGAGCTAGCACTCCTAGACGGGGGGTTCAATGTCACTGTAGATCGTTGTCCCTATAATGCACAGAGGTGAGTCTGAACAGTAGGACATAAATGAACAATTGAATACTAGCGTGAGGAACCTGGAGTCCCTCACGTCCATAGTGGTCACGATGATGACTATCTATACTAGCTGCACAAAAGGTACCTCGTACCTTGATCGTGGTGTTGCAAGTGCTCGCAGCACGAGCACTTTGCTTCTTACGAGCGTTCTGCTCGTGAGGTTCCTCCTGCTCGCAGTGCGAGCACTCGGCATGCTGCGAGCATTTCCTCATTGGTCGTAGGGGCTTCGGGTCTTTGCACCCCTGGCCCAGTGCGCCACACAGTGTGCACTGTTCTTTACACGGGGTAACCGTCGGGCCGTGCCGGCCCAGGTGACGACCTGCAAGGTCGTCACAGTAAGAGACTCTAGTTCCTTACGCTAGTATTATATTATTCATTTATATCTTACTGTTCAGACTTACCTTTCTGTAGTATAGTGATAGCGACTTACATTAATAGTGTACCCCCGTCTAGGAGTGCTAGCTTAACAAGCCGTCTTCGGAACGCCCATCAGCCTTTGGCGTCCTGCCATACGCTCTGTCTTAACCTGACCAGTACTTCAGGTCTGTGCCAGGTGCAGGTAGTAACAATTTACCGCTATATTATTTTATTTGCTATATTTTCAGCAGTGAGATTTTCAGCCTACATAGCCCCCCTAGGTAGCCTGAACGTAACTGCCAGCTGTTAGAAAGAAAGGGGTTCTGGCTGGCTCAGAAAGAAGAGTCTGGAAACCACCAGAATAATAGATTGTAAACATTGCCATAGACGTGCAATTGTAGCTGTGTGGCTTTGCCACACGGCTTACCACTATTCACAGCTATAAGGAAGGTTCTCTGGCTGAGCCAGAGAGCCGAAAAAGCAACGGAATCACGCAGTTGCAACCCCTTCAATTCCACCAAATCCAGAGTGCAGTTCTTCTGACACCAGCCTGCAAAGCGAGAGCTTTTGCTGGCGGGGCTCTGAATAGTTATCTCAGCAAACTCAGACCGATGTACTGTTTGGGCCCACTGTAATAAGCGAGCCACTGGACCAATCACCCCCCCCTCCCAACACAAGCACCGCTAAAGGGTCTGAGGGCCAATTGAACGAAAGTGCCTCTAAGGTCACCAAATTTAATACCATTACTTTCAAAACCTGGTTGAAGGAAAAGCTGAAGGAAAGTTTTATGGCCATTCTAGCGCGCACATTAGCGTCTACCGGAGCCCAGTTGCCTCAGGAGATAACGGGATGCCTGGGGCAAGCTCAAGGTCGAAGGTGATCTCGATGCAGTGCGGGAGACACTGAGGTCCCTCTTTTCACGACTCCGGGTCCACCCATCACTCCTCTACACACTACAGATTCTGTGCTGGATCAAACTGCGGAAACAAGAATCCGACGCCGAGACTATCTGCAAGATGATCGAGGTTGTTCTAAGATGGCGGAGAAAAACCTTGGGCGACTGGCATGACCTAACCCTTGTCTCCGAATATGACTTGGCCATGGCAAAGCGGGAATGCGGCAACCTAGGGGAAGCTAAGCACGGCTTCCAAACCGTCTTCCAACAGCGACGTGCACGACTAGGAAACCCACACCCAGAGACAAACAGTGCAAAACGGGAGTTTATGATCACCTGCAGCGCCCTTGGTCACCGAAAAGACCCGGACAGCCTGCCTCCGCCACCCATCAGGTTGGAGGCTCTGAGTAGGGAAATCTCCAAGACTTCAACCGAACCATCCTATAGTGCCAATACCGTTGTAGAAGACGCCGACCCGCGGTCCTCACCCATGGCTCCGCACGAGACCGAACAAATGTCCCCGGATGATTGGAGTAAAGTAGAAGCGCAGTCCAAGGCCATCGCGGCGGAGCAAGAGTCCCGCCTGGGTACCTCCCACCCTGAGACCATCAACGCACTCCTCTGGCTCTTCGCCGTCCAGTTTCTGATTGGCATCGTTTCCGTGGGCGCCCAGACCATGATAACCCTACTCTTCCGTCTTCGCCAGGCGGCCATCCGTGAGCAACGGCTTCTCAACGCTCTCCAAATGGAAGAAAAGATTGCATGGATTTGCACTGAGCAGAACCTGACGGGGTATGCTCTTGATATCAACCATGCTATCAGACGCCATATTGAGGAGATGCCCCCGGACGGCGAGGAGATGTATGAGGAGCTACTGGCCTTGAAAGTCCGATGTGACGAAAGAATTGCCCAGGCCGACGACCCCGTCGAGGCCGAGAGATTGGTAGACACAATCCTCCAGATAGGTGCGGAAACGAAGTATCACTCAGACGGGGATGTCTACCTCATCAACGCACTTCGGCTAGCCTTCCTGGCGGGGCTGAAAAGGGATTCTTCCATTGTTGGGGTTCTCAAATCTCGAGTTACGGCCCGTCTTCGAGCCCTGATGGAGGAGGCGAGAACTCGGCCGGCAGGCGTGAGTGGGGAGAAAGCTGTTGAGCAGGCCTTGGCAGTGCTAGAAGCTGGATCCCCAGGGCATATAATGGGTCTTGCCGACTTCCAGGTTAAGGTAAGTCGTATGCTAGTGTCAGGGTATGACTTCCGCGAAGATGTGGGCATACCAAGGGAACAGATGGACAAGTTGGGGGAGGGGCGCACAAGGGCGTCCGCTGAGGCAAATTCCAGCGCCACTTCAGGGGAGAACGTGGAAAAGGCGCTCAGATTATGTCTGGATTTTCTACTCAACGCGGGGCACGCCATCGATCCTAGATAACATCAATGCGCCTGTGTGAAATTGTGGAATGTTAGGGTCACCTTTTTTAGGGGCTTCCTTATTCTACATAGGGTTTACTTGCCAATTTCTGGAACTTCACTTCGCGAGATATATCATAACGTGACCCCATGAATGCCGGGATTAGCGCCGCAACACCCTCCCACTATCAATAAAGCCCCGGTTTGATAGGCCTAGGAGGGCTCCGTCACTCACGGCGGGGGCGTTCCTACTCTCCTCAGGGTTCTGCCAGAATGTTGACCAAACAGGACACAGTGGTAGACTCAGCACCATCGTAGATTAGCCTCCGCGAGATGGTATCGCTAATAGAGATGATACATGGGCGAGAACAGAACGCACTTACTTGCCGACTGCGGAAAAGTTGGCAGCAGAAATCAGTTCCGAGCCCGAGCCTGTTTAACGCTTGCATTTGGCAGAAGCCCATGCTACCTAGGCATCTTAGACAAGTATCATGAAATATTACAAAACCCTCATAACAGTTGTTCTAGGTAATAGTAAAATACCTCTCCAAGTCTACATACCCCTAAATACCATCCAACCCCAGATAAACATCTCTGAGATCCACAGTATGCGTTCCCGACTGTCCCCCATTCTCCGCAACATCAACCTGCTTCAAAATCAACGCCCCATTGCTGCTCTTCCAGAAGGCAAATACCCGACCCCGGCTCGGCATCCCCACAGCCATCGCATCCTGCTGTACCTTCAAGTCCGCGCGCTCCGCTGAGAAATTCGCAATTTCCCTCACCATCCCGCTCGGCACATCCAACACACACAGCTTATGCCTCCCGCTCTTAAACGCGAACACATCACCGACCTGGGCGGCGTTGTCGATGCGCTTCTCCGCCAAATCCAAGTGTTTATGGCGGCCGCGCTTGCCCAGCGAGAGAATAGCGCTGTACGACTTGTTGCAGGCGGCGGTGAGGAACATGCGCGAATTTTCCGGTCTGACCACATCCATGGCGCAGAAAATGCCGGTTAGGCCTGTATCGTCACCGTATCCCACACTTAGCGCTGTTGGCTCGAGTTCCTGTTCGAGTGTGGCTTCCATGCCGGAGCAGTTCCACAGGCGCAGGTAGACGGGGTACTTGTGCGTGCCGCTGTATTCCTGTGTGGCCGCTACCATGAAGGTAGAGTCGGGCGAGAAATTCACCCGTTGGATGCGGTACTGGTCGGAGCTGGAAGAGAAGGCGGCGTATTGGGAGTGGGGTTCGACGGAATTGGTCAAGTACGGCATGCCGTTGATGATGCGGAAGAGGTGGATGGCGGGGCCGCATCCCACGGCGATGACGGCGTCGTCTCGCGAGACGGCTAGACACGTCGCAGCCGTAGACGCCGCCAGCAGGCCTAGCCTTGTCTCGGTTTTGTGCCCGCCCTGGTCGAAGTAGAGCAGCTTCGATGTCTTGTCGGCTAAGGCTACCACGGCAACGCTGTTCGTACCGCCTTCGACGAGTCGCACGCTGAACGCACCACCACCACCGCGTCGGATCGTGCTCTGATCCGTCTGCTGGACAAGATCCAGGATGGTTCCGCTCTGGAAGGGCCATGATATCTTTGTGATGTGGCTCGGGCTCCGTCGCGGCCAGAGGAGCAGAACCGTTCCGGCGGCGGAAAATCGGAATTGGAGGTCTTCTGGCACCGAAGGGCCCATAGATTCCGACGCCGGGTTTCGCTTCGGCGCGCCGAATAAGCCGAAAACGTTGAATTTCTTTCGAAACGAGGTTCTGCTGGAGTTGGCTATACTTGTCGCCGCTGGTGACGACGGTCTTCTTCGGGGAGTGTCATGGGAAAGATAAACTGAGCCGTGGTCTACTTCCAGACTTGGGTCCGGGCGTGTTATTTGCTGGTGAGGCGGCGGAGGCGGAGACTTATACACTGGCGGCTGGTTCTCCTCCACCACCTGTAACCCTGAGTCGACGTACGATGGGATGCCCGACGGCGAGTCGACGGCTGGAGAGCGGGCCTCGAGGAAACGGCTGTCTTGAGGGGGTAGCGGGCTGGCGACGGGCTGGTATGGAAGGTACCGGTTATGCTCGGCTTCCGTGGTCATATGTGCATATTCGGCGGATACCCACACTATCTCAGTCGGTGTTGGGAATGCCCCCTGGCCGCCGTATCCGGGCTGTTGTTGTTGTTGCTGCTGTTGTTGTTGCTGCTGTTGTTGTTGCTGCTGTTGTTGTTGCTGCTGTTGTTGTTGCTGTTGTTGTTGTTGTTGTTGTTGTTGGGGGTTGTTCTCAAATACAGGCGTTGGACCCCTCTGCGGTCCGCCTTCGTATGGTGGCCGTTGCAGTGGAGGGTTGGTTTCGAAAACAGGCGCCAGACCCTTCTGCAAGCCGTCTTCGCATGGTGAAGCCGGTGGTGAGCCGCGGGCGTCAATGCTCGTTGATGCTTCTGAAATGCTTGGGGATGCCATGAGGTGTTCCGCAAGGCCTTGCCGGGGCGAGGGTGATGCCTGTGGGGGGCCGCGGGCGTCGATGCTCGTTGATGCTTTGGAAATGCTTGGGGATGCCTTGAACTGTCCCGCAAGGCCTTGCGCGGGCGAGGGTGACGCCTGTCGACTCAATCTCTCCTCGGGATATCGAGTTTGCAACAGCATCGGACGAAGCTGATCGTCACCCTCAAAGGGCTCCTCCCCCGCCGTATCCACCTCCGGGTTTTGCTGTTCCCGTCGTGAAGGCGGAGCACCGCGAGCACGAAGAAACGAGGCAAACTCCGTGGCTTCCGCATTCAAACTCCTCTTTAGTCGGTCAGAAGCTGCCCCCCTCATTGGAACCTTCAATGGTTAGTCGTTAGCAAGTGACTCCCTCTCACAGTTTTGCACGGGAAACATACTATCATGCCTGAGCTACTGGGAAGCTGAGATAATATCCCACCAATGTACTCCCAGACGGCTTTCTTGGCTGTGCCCTCTTCCAGCGAGCTCGACATTGTTTGGACCGTGTCCAAGATATCCTTGTCTGATGACGCTGCGGCGGGATGGGCTTGCCCTTCCTCCGTGGATTCCCTATGGGAGACCTGTGACTGGATAACTGTGGCCAAGGCGGCCAACGTGACATCGTGCAGGGTCCAAAATGCCTCGAGCAGATTGACATCCGTCATCCCGCCGATCGTGGACCGCACGCACTGCGAGGCGCTCTTCAGGGATAGGGATCTCAGTGACGGCGATGTAGGGTCGCTGCAAAAGGGCGTCTGATCTCTTGGTAAGCCAACGATTCACGGGACAGGGGTTCAAGCTCACTCACACGGCCGCGCTCGAAGCTCGACGCGCTGAATCTAGCACATCCAAGTTGCTGAATGCAGGAATTTCCATCTGTTTCCTGCAGCTCGTCTAGCGTCGCCGGAACGATGGTGTTCAAGACGAGGTCCTCGAGCGGGGAGAGAGCCTGCTGCCGAGTCCATGCCTCAGTGAGCTGCGCAACGCGTTCGCGGAGTAAGTCCTCCTGCTCGAACCGCAGCGGGTCGCGGTGCAGAACAAGCACCCGAAATGATGAGATGAATGCATCAAGCGCGAGGGCTCGTTGCAGGGCATGGTCCTGTCGCCCACATCTCTCGGGGGGTGTGAGACGAGTGCCAAGGCTCGTGAGATAGACGGCACTTTCAAAGCATGAGTTTTTGCTCAACAAGAAGGACTCATCCGCTGCTGTGCCCGACGTCGGGAATTGATGCTGCACAAAGTGCGCGCTCTGAGTGTCGAATATGATTTTGAGTCGGAGCATGGATTGGCGGATTGTCTGGCCCAGGGCACCCCAGGAGGTCTCGGCCACGCTGCAGAGGCGGATTGTCGTCAGGCCGACGAGCTCCCAGATGATGTTTTCGATGTCTGTCCGCTGCGAAACCTCGGCCCACAACGCGGAGGCCGGGTTTTCCATCTTGTCGGGCGCGCGCGCAGCGGGTCTCGTGCTGTCGGCGGTGGATGATGGGGATCGAGGGAGGCGGTGATATGGGAATTTGCGACGACGAAGTTTTCTTCCTGCAGCCGGCCGGGTTGGGGAGATTGTATCTGGATGCCTGGAACCCAAGCAAGATAATGCAAGTGATAGCCGCCACGTCATGTTGCGCTTAGCGTGGCGCTCATGATGGTTGCGCCATGGCCCACTTGAGACGGCATGAGCGGGCGCATCGCATGTCCGTGGCTTAATAGACGCTTCGATTATTGGATTTGGGCTTTTTGAGGGCATTTCTGGACTCGTTGTTGGGCGCCTCCAAGCAGCCATGGCGCCTGCAGCATGGGTCGCGGCAAATGCGGCTACCAAGGCCCAGGCTCAGAGCCTCGCGAGTCTTGGGCTTTGGCTGACAAGCTCTGCCCGGCCGGGAATTTTCTTTATCTAGCAGGTCGAAGCGGATCTTGCCGAGCCTCCCCGCGGCCATAATTACCTGGTTGGCCCCTTCCCGTTTGACTTTGCTGGAGCCTGGCTTGGTCTCTCCTTCCCGTTCTTTCCCACCAGTCCCCCACCATCGACAAAATGGACACGCCACGACGTGAAAGCCCCTGGGAAATAGACCAACCACGAGTTGCAAGCCCTTGGGAAACGGGCGAGTCGAAGGGCCCGGCGACCGTGACGGCATCCGACGATGGCGAATCCATCTCCTCGAACGCACCCGAGACGGAGCTGCGGCAAACGCTCAAAGAGCGCCATGTCAACATGATCGGCTTCTCCGTGGTGTTGGGGGTAGGGCTGTTTTTGTCAACCGGGAAGTGCATCTTCATCAGCGGCCCGGGCATGACCGTCATTGCCTATCTTCTGATGGGAACGCTCATGTGGTACGTACCTGACGACCCGCCCGTCCTCCATCGCCACCCCTTCCGACCTTCCTTGCCCACGCTAATTTGATGTACACCAGGTCGGCCATGGCGAGCATGGGAGAAATGACGGCGCTCTTCCCGGTAAAAGGCCCCACCTTTGAATTCGCACGACGGTTCATCGATGAGTCCATCGGCTTGTCCGCGGCGTGGATGATGTGGTTCTCGTACGTGTGCGTCGTCGCGGCCGAGCTGTCAGCCATCACCGAGATTTTCAAATTCCGTGTCGACCCTACCTATCTCCGCGACCTCAACTACCCCGAGGAAACCGTCGAGTGGGCGGCAGGCCTGGGCACGAACCCCAGCGTGTGGGTCGGTCTGTTTCTCATCGTCGTCCTTCTCGTCAACCTCCTGCCCGTGCGCCAATACGGTCGACTCGAGTACATTTTTGGTTGCATCAAAATCACCTTCCTCGTGGCTCTGATCATGATCAACGTCGTCTTGAGCGCGCGCCAGAGATTCCACCAGACCAGATTCTGGACGTACGAGACGCCATGGGGATTCGCTACCACCACCTTCACAGCGAGGGCGGGAACGGCAGGCCAGCCGCCGATTGTCTACACGGGGCCGACCGGACAGTTCGCTGCGTTTTGGACCACCATGGTCACGTCCTTCTTCTCGCTCATGGGCTGGGATCTCATCCTCCTGACGGCACCCGAGAACCGGCATCTCCAGCGCGAGGAGACCATCAAGATTTCCACCCGCAAGATCGCCCTGCGCGTCATTGTCTTGTACACGCTGGCTGTGTTTGCCGTCGGACTCAACATTCCCTACACGGACGAAGGGCTTCGCAACCTCACCATCAACGGCGTGTGGGGCGGCCATTCCAGCGCCTTTGTCCTCGTCGCCATCCGGGAGCACGTCGTCGGCCTGCCACATTTTCTCAACGGCTTTTTCATCTTCTCAGCTGCCACGACGGGAATCAACTCGCTCTACGGTGCTTCGCGACTTCTCCACGCCATTGCCAGTCTTCGGGATGCCTGGCCGCAGTGGGCGTGGATGGAGAGCATCCGCTCGAGGCTGGAGAGAACGCGGCTCGGAGTTCCCATGAATGCCGTCTTTGTCAGCTGGCTTTTCGGCTTCATTGCTTTCTCGTCTTCCAATTCACAGTCTGCTGAGGTTGGTATTCCCCTACCTTATTTGCCGTTGCGCAGATGCTGATCGTTGCAGACCCTCGGGAGAATCATTGCCACCGCCGCCACATCGACGCTCATCGTGTATGCGGTGAACTGCTTTGCCTTTTTGAAATTCTTTCAAGAGTACGTCTCATCACACAATTATATTTGCTAGTAGTGCGCCACCGCAGGAGAGTTTGTCCGCTGACAGAAATACCTGCAGAATCAACTCAGCGGCGTGCGGCGAGAGAGACGAAGAACTCAACATCCAGCCGGAAATGCGAAATCGATACAGACGTTCCGCGAAACGCTATCCGTACCGATCCCATCTCCAGTGGATCCGCGCTCTGTACGGACTGGTATTTTGCACTTTGATGATCATTTTCCAGGGGTGGAGAACGCTCATCCCCCCTGCAACAATCAACGACTTTGTCGCTTCGTATATCAGTGTAAGTCACAGTGCCAACTGCGTTAAAGAGCAAGAACTAATATGCTCACGACAGGTCCTTATCTTTCTTGTCTTAGCGGCACTGTACTTCCTCAAAACAAGGGGCCTCAACCCGTCGAGCTGGCACATCAACGCGAGCAAGCTGGCCGGCTTGGAGGCGGTTGGTCCGCTTGTCGTTGCAGATCCTAACAGCCGAGAGCCATGCAAGTTTTGCGGCATGAAGCACCGGCGTGGTGTTCTTGTGTTCCCGAAAGAGAAGGGGGTCAGCGCGCGGAAAGGAAGGGCAGTTCTAGAGTGGATTTGGACTTGGCTGAAGTAGGGGATGTCATTGCCGTTCGAAGACTGGGCGGTTGTCACATACGAAACTGCTACAGGGTCGCGTTTGATGGAGGCATTGATATTTAAGACCTTATAATATAATCGTTAATTGTCCGTATCAGATGAATACTCCGGTTGGCCTCACTGTCATACCATATATGGAGGGGTGAATCCCTGCTGCCTTGGGCACATCCTGAAACGGACGTTTGCCTCCTTGGCTTATTTAGGCGTTTCCTAAATTAGCTTTCGGGCCAGTTGTTGTCTCCACGAGCTAGAGGGTCTAAGGGTATAGCCCTAAGATCAACTTTGATATGCCTGCAATCGACTATGTCACTGTCGTCCAAATCGTTAGCACACCTCCATGAGACAGTAATTGAAAACCTTACAAGTCATGAGGTCCGGAATTGTCCAGCCACTCCAAAATCCTCCTGCCGCTCTCGTTCTCGCCGAACCGAACGAAATGAAGGCTAATTTGAGTTCTGTTTAAACTCCGTCTCTTCAACTCCTCGACCAGACTCCTCACCGGAGTCTGCACCCCCGCACCATGAGTTGACGAGGAACCAGCCCAGTTTCCATCTGTCAGAATATACAAACTGACTTTTCTTCTCGCGAACACGTTAACACTGATACTTGAAAGTCTGTAAGGCAGACGTGGAATAATGACGTTATTGATCAGGTCCGTCATCCGGTTCTCCATCAATTCTCCGTCGCCTGCAACATTCACTGCAGCCCCCACATATCTTCTGCCTCGACTTTCCTTAAGCACCCCGCCGTGAGCCCTTTAACAGTCTTGCAGAAATAAAGTCACTTTACCTACCATTACAACAAACCAACAAGAATGGCGTCTACCCAAGAGACCAAGGACGTTAAGGCCATGGAGGAGCCGGCCTTGGCCACCTACCTTGCGACCAGAAAGGCCAAGAAGGCAGGATTGTCGGCCGTGGCGGCCTTTGCCTTAGCAACCCAAGGTACGGATCTTCCCAAAACCAGCCAGATAAAGCAAGCTAACACCCACAGTCTACACAGATCAGCCCTTCGAGTATGTCGACAACCCCGGCGAGCCCGCCGGCAACACGGCCTCTGCGGAGGAAAAGAAGGACGAGGAGCCCCCCGTGCCAAAGCCGCGGACACCGAACACCACAGAGAGCCGCTGGTTGTGGGTCGGCGATGGTGACAATTTTGGATATCGCGATGTGGCGGTTGGTGTTGAGTTTTGATAGTTTCAACAACCCAAGTTTACCCACTCGTTCTGATGCTGGTCTTAACCAAGAAAATAGAGCGGAAAGCTTGCTCAGTGTAACGAAAATCCCACCTGCAGTTCATCATTTATTATTATGCTTCCGTGGGCGAGAATTGGTATTGGAGTGGCGGGTACTTCGTTCCCGTCTGGAGCGGACGTTCTATGCGATCTCCAGGAAGGATCAACCAGCGGTGCATCTACTCAATAGGCACGCGGTGGAGGATGCGTCGGATTTAGTCGAGGCGTATATCAATCTCTTCAAGGGACGAGAAGAATCCAGACTGCGAGAGGATGCTGAACGACTCGGCGAAGTTGGCGGTCGAGTGGTTTAATGACGAGACGGAGATCTGCGATGATCCCAAGTTTGCCGGGCCACCGCCCCCGGAGACAAAGGAGACGGAGGAGATTGCGAAGGCGGTGGAGAATGCTGAGAATGCTGAGGCTGCCTAGGAGAAGGCCAAAGAGACACAAGTGCAAGGGGTGGCTGGGGAGGATACAACCGAGCTTGTCCCATCCTTGGGTACCTACTTACACCGCACAACCTAACCCTTGGAAGTGGATATTACAACCCTCATAACAGCACAATGCATTTCCCGAATGTTGCCCATAGCAATTAGGAGGTGAGCTTGAAGAAGGGATCCAGACCTGGACGGCCTCGACGCGATGATCAAAGATGGTTCTGACATTGAGATGAGTTTTGTTCCAAACCGTGCAAAGGCTTGAGTCTGGTATCTACATGTCTTCAGTGTATATGGATATATTCTTCCATCATATATAAGCACCTTAATTTAATCTGAGTTACATTATTCGATACGGTACTGCACGAAGCCCCCTCTCCACATACTAGCATAACTCTGGGCCTTCTGAGTGCTCTGAGCCCAAGTCCTCAGAACTTTTCTTCTTTCCGCATTCCTTAGAACCATCTGGAACCTTTGAGCCTCCGGCCAGATCAGGTACACCAGTGGATTCCGAAATAAGTAGGATTCAACGCTCTAGCCCATACAATTTCCCCAAAATTGCCATTCAGGCATCAGCTTAAATGCCTACGAGTGTGTCATAGGAATACAGCGGCAATCTCAGCCATGCCGTTTCCATGGCGCCAGCCCCCCTTGCCCGGGCGAACAAGGCATTTTCACCCTCACAAAAACCTATAGAGAGGGAGAGCTGAAAGGAAGACAGCCTCGAGCAATCTTTTGCCGTTCTCTTTTGATTATCCGTCTCGACTCTTCTCCGTCTTGACTCTTCTCCTCGCCAAGACATCCACTACCCTTGAGCGGTGGGGTCGGGATGATACAAATTCGCCATCTCCGTCTTGGAGCCCTCATCGCTGCCATCGCTGCCAGCGCCGCTGCCCAAGAGCGGACTGGCTTCGATCGCAGACTCTGCCACAGAGGAGACATGGTTAACCCCGAGACGGAGTGGAAAGCGAGGGTGATTGCCACTGTGCTGCCTGGGTTTGAAGAAGTTTGTACAGTAAAGGCAGACTTGGAGCAGTTTTACCAGAAAATTGTGAATACCTTCTATCCCCCTGGAAACTCCGACCCCGCTCGACAGAGACGACGAAAATGGAGTGAGGCGGCGACTGAGCTGGTGGGTGGTCGCACTAACGGCTTCCTCCGCAGCTTCCTTGCGCTCGTCGTCTACTACTTTGGCATAGTGTCCGCCCTGGTCGAGCAGCTTGGCGGCGGAGGGACGTCGGCAGGCGGGAGGATCGCCAGCGCCATCTTCCTCTCGTGGCTAGTGCCACTAGTCCTGCTAAGCAACACCTTTGGCCCGCCGTCATTGCGTAGAAAGCCCCTTGACATCTTGATCCTGTTTCTGGAGCCGGTCCCTGGCGAGACTCTGCAACACGGCAACGACGTCGGCGCTCGAGGTGCACAAGGCGGATGGACTGGTGCGTTGGAAGCCGAGAATATGAGAAACTGGGTTGCGACATTTTTGCTAAGTTCGAGAGAGAGCGACTGGGCTACCGGGTTCCCAATATCCTGCAGGTCAGGCTCCGAGGGGTCGGGTGGACCGAGCAAGTCAAGAGGCCAATCATGTCATCCCACCCAATCTCGTCCTTCTCTCAGCTGTAGGTTGCGGTCACCCAATCAGCGTAATCGGTCTTGGTCAGTCGCAATTCATTACTTTTTGAATCACATATCCAATTTAAGGATACGTTCAAAAACTTCGTGATCCGTAACAGCCTCAAGCCCGCAGAATCCCAGAAGCGTGGGTTTAATTGAGGCCGCTGTCACGCCGTACTGTGGCACCTATCTCCCACATAGTTCCCAGCGCGTAAAATATGTGTAAAGCATCCCCCTCTCGCCTGCCAGTCACCATGACTTGCTCTCCAAGAAAACTATGGGACATAGGCCGTACATGCACCGAGGATTCGGTCACGCCCGCGACATCTGGCTCGTGACCGTCCCCCCGCACCGTTCAGCGTCTAGCGAAGGATCGAATGTATTGTACAATCCACCACGTCCGCCTCGATGACGACCTAATCTATCAGGCTCTATAGTACAGCTAGGGCGACGACCCCAGTCCCCGCGAGATTACCATAGTGGTCCCTCTGGCAGTGGCGCCATCACTGGCCCTCGAACGTTGGGAGCTGACGTTTTGGTCTTTCGGAGATTCAGAAGAATTATTGTTCCTCGGAGAAGAACAGGAACAGCTGCTTTTCCCAGACACCAGGCATTCGTACTATTTCCACGTACTATACAATACTTCCTACAACCCTACTACGTGTAGATAAGGCATTAAGCAGGCTAAACCAAACCCACATCATCCGGTCCATACTCCTGCGCTAGGTTAGCCTCGCCCACGGACGGGTACCCAATCGGTGAGAATGTGGCATCAGCCACCCTAGGTGGGAAACCGCTCCCAAGTACGCTGCTCCAGCAGTCTCAATAGCCAAAGAAATATTCTAAAGATATGGAAGTCTGGTTTCATATCAACCGAATATCCCTACCGAATTCTACCCCTCTCGTCGCCTGGCCCTGCATCAGTCCGTCCACGTAGCACTCTCCAATCAGCTGGAACTTCCTGTCCACCGGCACAGCCTTGTTTTCCCTCCTTCTCACCTCTATATCCTTTTCCTCTCCGTCCTCTAGAACCTCACGGATTACGAACGGCACATCAGCGCCGAGCAACACCGCGACAAAGTCGTCCTCCCGCATTGCGCCAGGGCCTAAGCCAACGAGCCCCTTCTTGGTAATGAAGAATTTCCTCTTGTTGCACACTGTCACGGCCGCGTCGCGATAGCGCTTCCAGCGCGTCTTATTCTCGCGTCCGCCCCTCACCCACTCGTCCGGGGATGCCAGACCGGTCAAGAGGGTCGAGAGCTGGTTCTGGGGATCGCGCTCGGAACCCCAAAATAGTCTGTCCCAGTACGCGTCCGAGTCCGCCGACAGGTCGAATCCGTCCACCTCCCCCATGTTCTTGCCCGCGACCCAGGTGCGTATGAAGGCTCTGTAGAGGTTGGATGCCCGACGATCGACCATGGCATACGGTCCGTTTTGGGACTCTACGACTAAATTCGGGAGGACAGGATAGCTCTCCGGGTGTTTGTGAACCAGTCTCTGGAGCCAGGTCTTGGCGATAGGGTTCGTTGCCCACTTGCCCTGGACCTCTGGAGAGTCGGGCCCGACAACGGGGGTGTCGGGTAATGGCAAGTCAAAATACCAAGGCTCCAGGAGGCCCGTATGGTGGACGACCCTGCTTATAAGAGTCCCGCGGACTGTGAGGGTATCGAGCTGGGCGGAGGGAGAAGGGGTCAGGATCACATCTTTGTTGGCGGAAGCAATGTGAGTGCTGTTGTACAGCCCAAGGACCGTTGTATCGATAAAGTAATCCCAGCGGGGCACCCAGCTCGGAGAGAAGAGCTCAGAATTGTCGTCCGGGGGGTGCTGAACGGTGGTCAGGATTTCGAGGCTCTTGGTCCGGTTGATATAACCCAACGTGACGTCTCGGTAGACTTCCGCCACCGACTTGCTGTAATCTGCTTGCCAAAGAGGCGGTGGGAGAGCAACTGGAAGCTGGCGCGACGTCGCTCGCTCCTCTGCGATACTCTGGACCATGAATTGTTCCATGTGGCTTGGGAGGAGGTGGTAGGCGAGTGGAACCGCGGGCTTGTAGGCGCTCCAGTTGGTAGAATATTTTGTTATACCGATCGTGTGTGCTGTGGGATGCGACAAAAGGGCGTACACCTTATCCTGGGGCTTCGTGGCGCCGAATCTACGGACGTTGTGGATGACATGGATGAAGGTGGCCAATGGCGTCAAGGGCGAGAAAGTCGTATAGGCGTGAAACACTTGCTCGACCTCGGCCGTTAAGCCCAGCCGAAAAAGAAGCGACTGACAGTATCGCTTGAGAAACATGGCAGTCAGTCCAATGGGATGCCATTCCGAAGCCAGACCTCCCCAGAGCACGGCAACGTTAGCCGCCAGACCGACTTCCTGCAGGGTCCAGGTCCGCGAAAACCATGGCAGCTGGAGAAATCTCTCGAGCTTAGCCTTGTCCCCTTGGTCGGGGTCGACGAATATTTTCGGGAGGGTTAACACGCCGCTTGTCCCATCGCGAAGCTGCCAGTGGAGATCGCCGGTATCTTCGTCAAAATTCCCAAACCGACCGCCGGTCTCAACTATCGCCCCAGTACCCTCAATAAGCTTCTTGAACGCCTGGAATACGGAGGGAGCATCATTGTGATGGTCAGGTCCCAGCCATACTGTCGCATTGGTTGCCTTGCCATAGATTTCTGCCATCATGTTGACTTGGTGACTCTTCTCGACGTCGTCTTCCTGGTTGATACAAAGCGCATCCGCCCATAAGAGCGCCGGTGTTTTGCTAAACCGCGTGAGGGCAGCCGCGAGATTTTTGGTGACCTTCATGGCCTTCCCCTCGAGTGAAACCGCGACGGTGTCCGAAGCATCACCCCAAACATACGAAAGGGCGATATACTCCGGAGGGCTCAACGCATCGGCAATGACGAAGCTGCAAGTAACCAGGGGGCCTTTGCGGCTCTCTTCCTGGTTGAACTTGATCAGGCGGATTGAGGTACGGCTTGGAAGAGCATCGTATTGATATTTCTCCATCTCGTATGGAGATAGTGGCACTTGGCTGCGGTTTTCAAGACGAACAGAGCCGAAGGAATTGATGGCGGTGGAGACTTTGACTCGCTTGAAATACTCCGCATACTGCGGCTGAACCCACGTCAAACATCACAAGTGCAATTTTACACGTGACGCTAGCACACATCAATATGCTGGCTTGTCAGAAAGAAGGCCTCTGTCAGAAGCGCTGCACCCTGGATTCGGTGGAATTTATGGGGGTTGCAACTGTGTAATTGTATTTCTTGTATAGTTCTGGCTTCCAGCCAGAACCTTCTTCTTTATAGACCTTTCTATAAGATTCAGGCTTCGTCACAGTAGTGGCTGAGGCTCACCGGCGCTCTGGCAGTGCCTGTCAGATATGACAGCAATTACCACTTGTCAGAAGTAATACACGTTCTGTGCTTTTTAGTGCAGTGGTAATACGCGATAGTTAAGAGTCTCAGTGCTTCTATAGGCTTGCCGTTTCCAGATCTTGCCACCCGGCGTTAGCGCCCAGACCTCATGAGTTCGAGTTCAGCCAGCGGAAAAGTTAAGTCTATCATGGTCGAATCTGACTCCCAAGCGTCTGCCTCCCCAAATGCTAGAGGGGAGCCTGCCGAGGAGTACCGACAACAAGGGCGTTTCTGCTTAGGCATCATACTCCTCGAAATCGCCTTCTGTCACCCCTGGGAAGAATTACGGAAACTAACTTGTAAAGAGCTCAGCATCACGCCATCGGATGAGGCAAACACCCGAGCTCTGTGTCATTTTGAGGAACAAAATTGGGCCAAAGTTCCCGCGCATTGTCGAGAAATGCACTGGTCCAGTTGGAGGGAATTTGCACGGCGGGAGCGAGGAGCTGGCTGGATATAGATTTCCTCATCGCTGCCGTCGCTGAGCTCCAGGACATCAAGGACGTGCTCGAGAAGCTCAACTTGGCTGCATAGGCTAGGCTACTTGTTAGGTTATTGCTGGAGATTACGGGATTCCATCTCCGGTGAATTGCGGGCTGGCTGAACGCCGAGTTGACATTTTTACGTGGGGGACTACATATGATCGGTTAACGCCTTCTTTAGCAATACTACTGGAGGGTTTGCTCCGACTGAGAATGAACACCACGGAAGTAAGCGTTGCCGACGGCGAATTCCAGTTTGCATTAAGGTACGGAAATTCTAAGCCTTTGAAGGCATGGGCGTGGCCAAGACTCTTCAACACCGCAGCTGCATTGCAGGCTGCTGTGAAGGAGAAAATGAGATACACGTGTGTCCCTCCTTCAGCCGTAGGTCCTCTTTGTATTTGCATATCGTGGCTTGCGCACTGGCTTCAGCTTGCTGCTGAAGTGGTGACTTGGCCAGTTTTGGATGACTTTGTGTTTCACAATTGAAACCTGGATGAAGTGTTCGTTATCACCAGACCAGTTAGGGGATAAGCATGATCTAGGTAGGTACTTCCGGCTCCGAGCCATTGCTGGAGAATACTGGCAGGGATGCTCGGTTTGGCGCCTGTAAGAGAAATGAAGAATAATGAAAGGGGTGGCGGACAGTAACTTGGTCTGCAACTGAGAAACGAGTGAAGCGAGGGGACCTCGGTTGGTTGTAACGTCGAAGGTCTGGAGCAGCAGCATACCTAGGTACCTAAGGTACCAATGTATATTTCTGGCCACCGCCCCAGGTACCGCCAACTTGGACACCATCATGCTGCGTTTTGCGGCCGCTGGCAAGATCGCGACAGCGTGACATGGAGTCCTTTTGACGCCATCAATCGCTACATCGGGTGTTCAAATTCTCATCGGTCTGGAATTCACTGACCTTGGGAGGCGTAATCTTTGTGTACACGTAGCAACAACCACCCTTAAACCCCCCCTGACCTCCCCTCCCAAATATCCCTCACCAACCACCAATACATCCGCTCCGTCTCTCCCCTCGCATCGTACGCGGTGTAGAGCCCGGAGATGGAGGAGGAGCCGCCGTTGGAGAGGAGGTGGATCAGGAGTGTAGGGTTGTCCACTGATAAGGAGGAGGCGTCGGGGAAGATGGACTTGGTTATCGGAATGGCAGGAGCAACGGCAGTGAGGATTTTAAGCGGGGTCCAGCAGAGGAGCAGAGGTGGAGACTTGAGGAGGAGGATGGGTGAGGGTGAGTAGAGGGCTTGGTATTTGGTGAGGTATTTGGCCATGTGCTGATCTTGGGGACCGGTCCACGCGGCGAAGATGATGAGTTTTAGGGGTGCGCGTGTGATTTCGCTTGGTGCAACTCTTAGAAGCAGTTCTATGTAGTATATAACCCCTGTATAACGATTGGAAGCTTACTCAACTAAGGTACCTAGGCATCGTGGCGGTGTCCCTGAACACCGAATCCGTCACGCCCCGGCTTCTCCTTCCTCGCAAGGGCATGGTACGTCATCCCGAATATCTCATCGTCCTCATCGGGAGAGCTGTCCCGCTCCACGCTGCCGATGCTGGCTTTCCCCCCATGCGCAACACGAAGACCACCACCGGCAGGGACGCCGCTGGGGACGCGTTGGATCTTGTGCCACGTGACCTTGCCCTTCAACGTCTTGGAGTGGGAGTTGGTGGTACAAGACCCCCCCTGCGTTGCGTATCCCACCTCAATATCCGGCTGCAGGTACGGGCGGCTGATGCCAAGCGACTCAAACGCGCCGGGGAACCAGCGGCGGGCGAGGGGCCAGAGCGCCGGCACCGAGGCTGTGACAATCGCGAGGTTGATTTCTACCGTGCTTGTTATGTAGCCGATTGAGAACTTTCTGTCCTGGGGCGACATGTAGTAGAGCCGGACGACGTAGTATAGTCTCACACCACTGATTATGGTAACACTGTGGTTGAGATGCCCAAGGCTTTGTGGTTAGCCATGTTTCGTCAATTCAAAGATGGTTTTTGCTGGGGCGCTCACAGGGTTCCGAGGAGGAATACAGTAAGGAGGGCGTTTCGGACACGCCTGTTGAGCTTCAGGTTGAGGAAGATCAGCAACGGGATCAGGACTGTCAGCGCATCCGTCACGATGTTTACCACCGATTGCGAGATGGCGTAGATGTCCCTGCGGATGCACTTGGGTGACACAAGTTTGTCCTTTATCGTCGTAATCCAGAGCGACTCGATCGGCAGGCACTGCACCATCGTTATCGAGAGGAAGGTGAGCACCTGCAGGCAGCTGAATGTGATCAGGGCCCAACAGGCTATCTGGACCCGCCTTTTGGTGCTACCAAGCCGTAGTAGGAACAATAGCGCCGACACTTTGACCAGCGGGAGGGTAGCGCTGTAGAAGGTACCGTTCAGAAACACCCAGAAGGCCCCGAGATTGGCAGGGGCGCTCTTTGGGACCTCCCTGTCATGTATGCCCCAGTAACCCGATCTGAGGACTAGTCACCAGTGTTAGCCCTTGGATAAACAATTATCACATTGATGTGATGACAAAGGTAGCCAATACCTACCAAAGGATGTGGTCACCGCTTGGGGGATGGCGAGTGCCTTGGATCGCTGTTAGGAATGGCCGTCTCTCACTCTTGGCGTCCCCTCCGAGTGACTGTAGATAGCTATATTCCACTTACCATCGCTAAGAAGATCAACCAGTCGTCTACGCGTATTGTTATTAGTTGAAGCTGGACGGTGAACGACGCGGCCCTCCTTGTGCAAACTAACCTGGCCCGAACCCATTCGCTAGGCGGCGGCTGTATACGCGGAGCCCACATACTGTTGACGAAAGGCCGATGAAGAAAATAATAATAGCAAATCCTAAGATCTGGAGACCATTGTAGGGGTATAGACCGTAAACACTGTCATCAGGGATGACCACAAAGGCGTCGTGTAGGAGCAGAGGCTGTTTTGTCGTCTCGTCGGGCATGGTAATAGCGGGAAGTACCTAAAGGCCTGGTGCTAGAAGTGACAGTTAAGTCGTTCTTGCTGTTGCACGCTTCGCAAATCAAGGGCTGATTGACGCGCTCACGGAGCTTTCATCGCGATCTGCGATTCCACGGAGGAAGGGTGGATCCAGAAATGATGGGTCCAGCCAGCCAGCCCTGTCCTTTTTAGAGTCAATCTCCGCTGGAGACTGCATAAACGACGCCGCTAATCAGCCCAGCCCTCCTCTCATCCCAGAGCTTCGCCGTAGGGGCACAGCGATTTGCCTCCCCGGGGTCTCCATTGCTACCACGACAACCCCCTTGCCTGGCCCCTGTGCCGCATGCCTGTCAGGTCAACCAAAAATCCCCGACCGCGGTCCTTGCCAGCATGTAATGCCAGAGTGCGGCGGGGCAGGCGCCCCCCGGCGGAGCAAGAACCGTTGATTGGAGAAGCGGGACGGGAGACGGGGATAGATTAAGCCTTGGCGGCCGACCTTCCTTCCTGGTGACAATTGGCAGTTTTGAAACGCCGCTGCATAATCAGATAAGCACGGAGAGGGCGGGATCGTGCCTGGAATCAATCAATCCAAATCCGTCCTTTCAAATCGGCAATTGAAATATACTGTTACAAAGAAACAGGTACTAAATGGCGTTAGCGGGCTCGGTTGTTCTTCACTGCGTAGCCTGGAAATCGGCATCTCCGAATCTAGGGCACCGCCTAGACTCGAAAGTTCTTTGAAGCGCTCTGTGATGCCCTGGCGTCAAAGACATAGCCCAAATTGGGAAAGGGGGGTATCGAGATGTGTAGTTTCTATTTACTTTCAATTACGCTTTTATTGTCTATGGCGTCGATATAGTGGTTAGACCAACTTTTCCAACCCCTAGTAGCCTCCTCGGCCCGGGAACTAGCTTAGCACTAGGGATTACTGGGCTAATTGGAACGACTCTAGGCCTAGTATCACAACCACAAACTACATGACGCTTGCCCTCCACCTCAAGCCATGACTATCTCCTCCCTCCACACGAAGCCGCAACGACCATCCCGCGTCTAACATGTGTGGCATCAGCCATTTCCGCGCGCCGATATACCGGTCCAAACGGGAAAAAGATAGCGGAAAATTAGCAAGATATTTGGCTCAATCTCAAATCCTATTGAGAAAAATGCTTAATATCCCTCCTTCTCCCTTACGCCCACATCTTCAAAAACTTCTCATCGAACTGGCTCTGGACCATCCGAAACGCCTCGTACACCTTGACGAGGGACTGGCCGCCCTCACCGCGAGTCCAGCTTGGCGCGCCCACCACACCCTCCGTCCCAACCAAACCCGGCGTCTCGCCATCCCATCTCTCCTCCGGCTCCAACTCCGACTCAGACCCGGACAGCGCCTCGGCCTCCCAGGAATCCGCCACTAGCTTATTCTTTCCCTTCCCCATCGGCTTCCCTCCTCTCTTCTTCTCCTCAACGTCTGCTAGCAGGATCGTTTCCAACGCCCCCACCTCCTCCACGCGTATCTCTCTCTCCCCTTCGGCACCTCGGTCCTCGTACCCACCACCCTCTCTCTCCTCCTCTCCCTCCTCCTCCTTCTCCTCCTCGTCCCCGACGCCGCCGGGCCGCAGGAACCCCGCCAGGCTCGTGACCACGGTCGCGAGCACAAGCGAGAAGTCCTTCAGCCGGAACCACACGTCGCCCGCTTTGACCCCGTTGTCGCGCGTGATCGACGTCACATCCCCGTGCTTGAAGAAGTCCAGCAGGTACGAGTTGCACGCGGTCCCGTCTAGCGGCACGCCCGGCACGACGCTCGCCTCGAGCGGTACGCCCGCGCGCACCGTGGCGCACAGCTCGTGCACGGTGGAGAAGTCCGCGTCGCCGAATCCCGAGAGGGCGGCGAAGGGGGAGCGGATCGTCACCGGGGGCAGGCACGGCAGCAACCTGTCGAAAGCGGAGGAGGATGAGGAGGGGGAGATTTGGTGGCGCGTCAGAGGGAGCGAGTCGTCCGGCGCGTCGGCGAGGTGCTGCGTCGCGTAGGAGCGCGCGTAGTCGCGGAAGGTGGCGAGGGTTTGGGCGTTGTGGCGCTCGAGGATTTCGTACGCGCGCGGGGAAAGGGCGGGCAACGAGGTGCGAGCGGCCGTGCGGGTGTAGGGGATGCGGGCAAAGAGGTGGCTCAGCACGAGAACGAGGTCTAGCGCCATGTCGCGCCGCTTCGCCGGGTTCAGCGAGGGAGAGAAGCCGGCGCAGACCTCGTGGAAGTAGCCTTCGTGCAGCAGCGCGTGGAAGGCGAAGGCGGCGGACTCGGTGTAGTAGAGGTGGCCGATGAGGCCGGCGAAGTTGAGTGGCGCTCCCGTCGGGGACAGGAGGTGCTGGCGGCGGAGGTAGTCGATGGAGAAGCGGAGGTGGTGGGTGATGGACATCTTCGCGGCGGGGCCGCCGAGGTAGAGCCGCGTCTGCGTGAGCAGGGACCGGACAGCGCCAGCGGCGAAGTCCGAGTTGTCGGTCCCGTGGAGCAGGATGAACAGGCGCAGGATCAGCGTGACGGAGGTGGGGAACTGGCCGCGCAGGTCGGGCAGCTTGGCCGACATGATCTCCATCGCGCGGTGCGGCGGGATGTCGTGGAAGACGATGTTGCCGAGCACGTCAAACCCTCGGCGGCCCGCGCGGCCGGACGCCTGGCGGTAGTTCAAGGCCGTCAGGTAGATCGAATCGCCGGTGAAGACGACGGTCTTGCATGGCATGTTGATACCCATCGCCAGGGTTCCCGTGGCGACGACGACAGTGAGGTAGCCCTTTCGGAATAGCATCTCCACCCTGGGTCCCCGGTTAGTTAGTAAGTGCTCAATAGATACGTCAAGCAGGGCGGAAGAAGAGGAGGGAGGCCAGGACGTACACCTGCCGGTACTGGCGATTCATGCCCGCGTGATGCACACCCAAGCCGCGACGTAGCGCACTGATGAAGCGCGGCCGGACCGCGCCGGTTTGTATTGTCCGCAGCCGCTCTTCGAGCTCTTCGCCCGACATCTTGGTAGCGTCCGCAAAGCTGAACCGGGCGAGCGGCGCGCTAGGATCGAATCTCTCCCATTTGCTGATATCGCGACTGGCCGCTTGGCGCTCCAACTCAGCTTTCCCCCCCTGGTCAATGATAACAACTTTCTTCTTCTTTGCGGTCTGGGCTTTTTTCCACTCTTCAAACTCGGCCATCTTGGCGATCCACGTCGGGTCTGTCTCGCGGTACTTCCTCTCGGCTAGCCTCAGGGTGCTGAAGATATGGCTGACGATGGTTTCGCATTTCATGCGATCGTAGTTGAACAGTATAGCCGGCAGAGCGCCACTTGTGCGCAGATCGGTCACGAGGGAAAAAACGGAGCGGCTCGATACCATGGGCCCCTTCTCGGGCGCATCGACTGGGGGCTCGCGGTCGCCCGAGCCAACTACTGCATCATAATATGAGCTGGCAAACCGCGAGTACCACCGGCCGCGCAGTTCCTCCCGCAGGGCATCGAACGGGGATTTGGGGTCGTGCATCCACTTTGCGAGCTGGTCCTTGAGCGCCGTCTCCCATCGAACGACGTCGGACTTTTGGGGCAGCGCCGGCAGCGCCTTGTCGGGGTGCAGGGACGGCGGGATGGTGTACTCGGCGTTCTGGAGTCTTTTCATGCATTTCCACAGACTCAAGCAGTCTCTCGGCTCCAATTGGGCGTCGTTCAGTGTGTCTCGGTCCCTGTCACAACAGTCAGCACCGACAATAGTAGCCACGGTGGCATTCGATACCGAGATGAGAAAAAAAAACGTACTTGTTGACAACGCACCCAATGGGATGGACAAACAGGAACGGCGTCGCATCGCCTTCCCCGAGTTCCGAGTCTAGGCCCGGGAAGGGCAGTCGCTCGACCGGCGCGAGGCCGGCGAACTCGGAGACGGACGGCGGCGGGTCGTGGATGAACTTGCGGAGGTCCGAGTACCGCGACGAGTGTACGATCATCTCGAGCTCGAACCCCTTCGCCTTCTGGGACCGCTCGAGCCAGGACTTGAAGTCGTCCGGGTTCCCGATGGTGGCAGAAAGCGCGATGATCGGGCACGGCGCGAGCAGCAGGAGCTGCTCCCAGATGACGCCCTCGTCCGACTGGCCGATGCAGTGCACCTCGTCGAAGATGATGCGCTTGATCCGGCGCGAAAAGTCCTGCGGCCCCCTCGCGTTGCTGGGCGCCAAGAGCAGGATCTGCAGCATCGCAGGCACCGTCACGAGGATCTGGCACCCCTTGCAGCTGTTGACGCGGTAGTCCCTCGTGTGGATGGCCCAGACAGACCGGCCTTCGCGGGCGCCGTACCGCTTGGAGAAGCGCGCCTGGATCTCGGCGGCTATCTGGTTGACCAGCGCCTTGGTCGGCGCCACGTAGACCAGAATGTCGTCGTTGTTGGCCTGCAGTACTTTCTTCATAGCGTAGAACGAGATGAACGTCTTTCCCGCCGAGGTCGGCGCCACCGTGAGCACGCTCTTGTTAGCGTCAATGGCGTCGAGGACTTTGCGTTGCCAGGCATCCGGGTGGAACGATGTGACGCGAGAGTCGGGCATCGAGCCGAAACTTCGCTCCAGGTACGCCCCGCAATGCTCCAGCAGAAACTCGCGGGGGGTGGCGCCCGCAGGGAGTAATTTCGTCCCCTTTACTGCTAAGGGCTTGAAGGCTAGCGGTCTCGCCGGCGCAGAGGGTGACATGGAAGCGGCGGTGCGTCCAAGCGTAATCCGTAGAGCATCCTCCATCGCTGCAAGCTGCGAGCTAATATCCTCAGTCAGAGGTAGTTTGCTGACCGAGCTCGCTTTTGACCAGAACATGGCGAGGAGGCCGGGAACTAGGCAAGCACACACATACATTAGATCAAAGTCCTTTCGACTCTTTTTCTTACCGTAGAAATAAGAGCGCCAACGGGATGCTTACCGGCCGATTCCGGTGTCGTCGGACTGCGCTGGATCTGTAGCAATACGTTGCTGATGTACAAGAGCACCTCAGCGCCGACAATCTGCTCGTGAGTGGATGACAGAGTTGACAAGTACTTCTCGGCTTTGAGATAGCGCTTGAGCATAGAGGGCTGCCTTTCGAACTCCAAGCACCGCTCTCTCCAAGTGGCAGCAACGGACCGAGATAACACGGTGAGTTTCTCCAGTCTCCGGGCCTCTCCCTGCTCGAGTGCCTTTTGTTTACCACCATTGGGAGCCTGCTTCGCCTTAGGCCTCTTCTCCTCCTCTTTTATGGCGTGAGGTCCCTTTACGGCCTTTTTCCCCTTTGTGGTCGCATCACAGACGATGATCGTCTCCGGGTCGATATTCTTTCCCGAAGCGCCCGTCAGGCTAGCCGAGTAGGCGATCGTGTCAGACATGAACTTTTGATGCCTCTTTTTGGCGAAAAACCCCAGCGGCTTCGCAACGTGCTTGTGATCAACGGGCGTGCGAGCGTTGTGCCAATGTGTCAGCTCTTGAAATATCTGTTGGGAGCTGGGCGACTCGGGCATGACTCCATTTAACTTGAGTCGGACATCTGCCAGGTACCGATCTAGAATGGGGTGGTTGAAGGGAAGTACGGACGGCACCACCTCCGGCGGCCGGTCTGGGCCAGGCGATTCGACCCGGCTGGCTATTTGCTCCGGCGTACCGCATAGCATGCCTGACAATGAGTCGGAGATGTCAACCCCGCTCAACGCGCCAAGTAGCTTCACCATTTCGGTGACTTCCTGAAAAATCTGTTGCGGTAGCGGGATATCAGACAGCCTGGCAGAGACGTTGATGTAGAGACGCCCATCGAAAAGGTCAAAGGCGTCCCATTTCAAGCCCGCAACCCCCCCCTCGAACCAGCCACTAATTCCGTCACGGGCGGCTTCGAAGAATTTGACGAGGAAAGGGGTGCTGAGAAAGGTTTCGATACTAGGTTCCTGCTGTGGGAAGCTTCGTTGCGAAAGACTACAATGGCGCAGTACAACCAAATGGAGAATAACCGTGGCGGCCTCACGGTGTCGCAACCTGCCATTCTCACGGGTTCCTTGCGGCTCCGAAGAAAGCGCAAGGGAGAGCGCGCAGATCGAAATAAACTCTCTGGCAGTCAGCTTTGCGGCGATGCCTGTTCCGGCAAGCCTCTTCATAGTCTCCGCCATGAGTATTGAAGCCTCAGGCAGGGGTGGGAGCTGTTTCTCTCGCACTAGCAGAGGTGTAATGTTGCCCCAGGGAGTCGACATGTATAGGTACGCCTTCGATGGCTGTTAGCGCGTGCCCTCAACTGTTCCCGGACTCTATTAAAGCTTCTGGGCCCACAAACCTTTGCGCTTTGGAACTCGACACCTTCGATGAATGCCACGCAGTATCCAGCTGAGGCCATAATATACACCATTTCTAGGGGCGACCTGATATCGGAGGCACCTCCGGATCCGCCGTGGGCGCTGGATCCAAGAAAGAAGTGGAGAGGATGGCCGTCGAGGTATTTGCGGACGGAGTCGCTCTGCAGGTTCGGGAACAGGAAGCTGAATCTTGCGGCCTGATCCTCCTCGACTTTGACCGGGCAGGAGAAGTGCTGGATGAGCACGGCACGGGTAAGGCGGTATTTGCTGGCGCGCGAGCCGTCCGCTCGCACTTTAACGGGCATGCAGATATCGGCCTCCTTCTCGAACCACAAAATATGGAAGATGCATCCGCGATCCTTGAGCTTGGCAAGGAAAACCTCGACGGCATGAACGGCATGCAAGAGTTGGAAGCCATCTGATTAGGATATAGCAGTCAGCAGGGGGATCGATGGGCGGGAGCGTAGAAATGGGGCTTGGAGTTCAAGGACTCGCAATCAAAATCAACACGGGCATTCTCGAGACAATGGGTGAGCAATGCCTCGCCGTGGATGACGAACAGGCCTCTGCCAGCAAAGTCACCGACGATATCGACCTTGATAGGGTTGACCGTAGGACGCCGCTGTCGGAACTCGGACATTTCAGATGTCAAAGTGGTTCCTGATTTTCGAAAACAACAAAATAAATGGCCAGAGTGTGGCGAACGTTCGGATCAAGATCGAGACGTCGGGCGAGTGATGCCCAAGGAAAGGGAAACAGAGGGGTTGGAAGGTGCGGGCATCTAGCTGCTAATATGCAGTGGGCCTCACTGCGTCAAGACCCGCTCTTGCTTGCTCCCCACGCCACGCCGCCGCAGCCCAGGGTTTAGAATTATGCAGGCGCCTGAGCCCCAGCCACAGACCGCTTTGGGTAACGACCTACAGTTCGGCTGTTAGGTAGATTTGGTGGGCCTAAATGCACCGCAAATATACACAATGGGATAGGATTAAGACGAGCCGTAAAGCGGTAATTAGAGTACGTAGTGTAGTTACTGGGGGCTTGCGGGTCCTTTCACCTTTGGCCTAATGAACATATGTCGAATACTGATCAATCGAGATAGCGCTCCCAACCGCCTCTTGTCAGAAGCACTGCACTCTGGATTTGGTAGAATTGAAAGGGGTTGCAACCGCGTGATTCTCTTCCTTCTGTGGCTCTCTGGCTTTGCCAGAGAGCCTACTATTATAGTTGTGGATAGTGGCAAATGGTGTGGCAATTGTGGCCCACACCAACTAAACTAACTGCGTCAGTTCAGCTCCCTTGAGCTCCTTTCAGCTCGGATCCCCACACCAGGGCTCAGCGGAGCTGAGCTCCGTTCAGCTCGGCTATCTACACCTTCGTGGTGTTCTGGTTCCTGGCCAGAACCTCCTTCTTTCTGACACCTCTCCTCTCCCGTATCTAGTTCTAGTTAAGCAAGCAACTTCCTTCTATTCCAGTCATTCCACAAGGCACTGCCTTTCAGATCCTCTTGTTCTACAGTGTTAAGATTCACTGTAGCAACCTTTCTCACAGTGGCACCGCCCTGTAATACAGGCCTTTGTTTGCTTCCTACTGTCAGAAAGACAGGGGTTCTGGCTGGCCCAGAAAGAAGAGTCTAGAAAGCACTAGAACCACAGATTTGTAACCATTGCCACAGATGCGCAATTGTAGCCGCGTAGCTTTGCCACACAGCTTGCCACTATTCACAGCTATAAGGAAGGTTCTCTAACTAAGCCAGAGAGCAGAAGAATATACAATCACACAGTTGCAACCCCTTCAATTCCACAGAATCCAGAGTGCAGTGCTTCCAACACCTACAGCACCTACAGCACTATAGCCGGCTTGGACCAGTACAGCACTTGTTGGAAGCACTGCACTCTGGATTCCGTGGGATTGAAGGGGTTGCAACTGCGTGATTGTATTCCTTGTGTTCTGGCTCTGGCTGAAAGCCAGAGGCTTCTTTATAGACTATTCTGCAGGATTCAGGCTTCGTCACTCCGGTGGCTGAGGCTCACTGGCGTACTAGCAGTGCCAGGCATCCAGTCAGCTCCGCTGACTAGATGCCCAGGGCCTCTGAACCCCCTTCTTTCTGACACTAACTAGGTTTTATTCTATACTAAGTACTTATCTGTTTTTCTACGTTAATTTCATTTGTGTCCGTCCGATCGGAGGACCAGTAGTCTAGGAGTCGGCCTTCCAGGCTGACTGCGACATTCTGTAGATGTGGTTCTCTTTGTGGTTTGTTCCCTATTACGTCACTGCACCAGTTAAATACCCTAGTAAAACTCAGGACCTAAAAGCCACCCAACTTAAGGTTAAGCCTTTTACAGGAGGAGGAGTGTTATATATCTTAGGCTAAGGTTAAAAGACCTACACCCCTTTTACAATCCTAAGCACCTTAACATTAAGCTATATACTTTACTAAGATAACATTTAGGCTATCTAAGCCACCACTACAGTTTAATTAGCCTAAGTGTTACTATAGATCATATAGGTAAGCGCTTATTAGTTAGAAAGAGTGGGCTATGGAACTTAAGGAATCTATAAGCTAGAATGATAAGAAGTGAGGAACCAAGCCCCTAGGAATCTGGAAGGCTTAAGGACTTTTATAACCATAGAAGATTATACCGTCATTTGAACCAGTTCGTGCCCACAGGGCCACAACAACGTTCCAAGCCGTGACCTCCCTGCTATCTTTCCTCATAAGCTCTGGCAGTGTGGTTACCCCTTGTAACAGCTCTTGCTTTAACCGAGTACACAATGCGGCGGCTTGCTTCCTTTTCAGTCTTTTCGATTGCATATCCTTTCGCCCATCGAGCCGGCGCTGCTTCTCAAGATTCCGCCGAGTGCGGTGGGGAGTGTCGATTTCAAATGGAGGATTTCGTTTCCTACTACTGGACCAAGAGCGCTCCGACCAGCACGATACGACAAGCCTCGACTCTTGGCCGGAGGGTAAATGTCAACTCAACGGGCACCCGAGTGCAGACGATAGTATACACCCGTACCGGAAAGCCAACGACTACAGCACTGTAAGTACCTCCCTAACCGTGAGAGAACATGCCACTAACACCCACGCAGTACCTACCCCCAGAACTTCATCGTCTGTGCCGACAAGTACACTTGGTCAGGCACAGTTGCGAACGGTGTCGGATGCCTCACCCCGTCGGCACCCGTGACGACCCCTATCCGATCGAATCCTCAAGACCCTGGACCGACAGCCGGCATCGCAGGCAATCCTCTCGGCGTCGGAATGCAGCTGGCAACCAAACGTTCCTCCGACCTGAACTTAGCACGCCGGTGCTTTAAAACCGACGAAGTCTTTCAACAGTGCGACGGGATCGGACAGATGCAAAGACCCACCTCAGAGACGGCTCAGGGTGTGTCGCCTCCGTTCACACGATCGGGGTTGGGCACTTCCAGCAGCTCCAGCAGCTCGAGGCCAGCGGGAATTCTCGCCATTCCCACGGGGGTGCCAGCGGAAGAGTCAGCTAAGGCTGAGCCTACCAAAGCTAAAGCCACGGCCCCAGCTGTAACCACGGCTACGGTTGTGACCACCCGGGACACCGTTGAGGTATTGAGTCCTGCTCAAGAAACAGAGTCAGGTGTCCAGAGTATGTTCTCACTCGTTACCCCTTTTGCCCCTTGAGACACTGATCATCGAACCCTTAGTCCCTGTGATCTCACCCAACCCCACAATCGAGACCACAGCGCTCCCCACGCCCAAGTCACAGCCGCTAGGGATAGCCGCCGCCCCTCCAGATGCGCCTACCCAGCTCGAGACCACAGCAATCTTGACGACCCTCTCCATCACAACAGTCAAGACACGGACTCTCCCAATTGTCGGGACAGAGACAGGTATCCTTTCCCGCTTCGCGTTTGCGAGCCCTGAAACAGCGCTAACGGTCACGACAGCAGTTGTGCGTGTACAAGTCGAGACTACAGTACTGTTGACGGCGGTGTCTATCACAGCCGTCAAGACACAGGCACTTCCGGCTCTTAAGACAGAGTCAGGTGAGACTGAACTTCTCTTTCCATCCTTTCATGAGAAGAGATCGGGCTAACTCAACGGTGATAAGGTGCGAGCACGTCATCCCAAGCTACCACGAGTATCGCTCAGAGCACTGGGTCGGGTCTGCATCTGAAAGCATTCATGCTGCTGCTTGGTGGATGGTGGGTGGTTTTGACTGCATTGTATCGTGTGCAGTGAATCTTTTGACGGTTGGCATCGGGATTGAGGCTGGTACCTACCCTGACACTACCTTATGTTTTTGTAATGAAATAGACTTCGTTTCATCTGTCGCCCATTCCTGCAGTCTTTCAAGACGTGGCTATGGCCCGAGATAAAACCTTCTTTTCCCAACATACACATACTCTTTTTGTTGCTACGAGTACCCACGATGATTCTGCCGCGCTTGAATTTCCTTCCGCAAGATTCCTTCAAGTGAAGGATGCCCGTAGTCAGAAGCCAAACCATCAAGTGTCTGACCATGTTCATCTGTTTCCAAGACATCCGCTCCGTAAGCCATTAGAGTCTGAGCGAGTGCGAAATCATCAGCCTCGACAGCGAACTTCAAAGGCGTGAGTCCAGCCGAGTTCTTGTCATTTGCGCTAGCCCCTTTCTCAAGCATCATCCTGGTAATAGCAACATTATGGCTCTCTAGAGCGTACCAGAGCGGTGTTATCCCAGTTAGGGTTATCCCAGTTAGGGTTATCCCATTTAGGGTGTCCTTTGTGGCAGAAACGCCAGATCCAAGGATCAGCTCCACAATCCGGGGCTTTCCGCCCTAGACGGCATACGACAAGAGCAGCTCCTCTTTTTGAATGACAGAGCAGAACCTCTTAGTATCCCCTTTAAGGCCAAAACAATTCTCAAAGATGAGCAGGAAGATCGAGATATCTCCTTCCTTGGCGGCATACGATAAGACTGACCGACCTGAAAGGCAGCGCGAGTGGACACTGGCACCATGCTCGATAAGCAAGCGCAGAGCTTTCTCACCCCCAGCTGATGCTACATATGATAAAGGTGTGCGGTGAAAGAAATCCGAAGAATTGACATCGGCACCCTCCTCGATGAGCATGCGGATGATTGATTCGCTGCTTTTTGATGATGACGCAAGCGAAAGAGGTGTCCGTCCTACATGGTCTTTTCCATCGACTTTGGCGCCTTGTTTAATGATCATCCAAGCAGCCTCTTCGCTCCCGACATATACCACATATGACAGAATTGGTGGTTCGGCGGATAGGTCGATACGACTCGGACTACCAGCGACCATTAGGCGAGCCCCCCTTTCTGCAAGGAGCTTTACAATGCTCCAGCAACCGCTCCGAGCAGCTTGCGTGAGCGGGACGGGTATATTGCTGCCTTGCTCATGCTCCAACAAAAGCTTGACGGTTTCTTCATCCACGTTTAAAACCGCTTCATGAAGTGGCGTGATCCCACAGGACCGCTCGGGTGCGTTGGGGTTGGCTCCATTTTCGAGGAGTACCTGAACCATGTCTCTCCGCCGCTTGCTGACAGCCTTAAAAAGTGACCTGGGATCCAGGATTTGTGTGTTCTTCGCTCCATATCTCAACAGCACCTTGACAGCAGCCACGTGGCCATCCTCCAGAGCAACATGAAGGGGCTCCCGGCTGGTATTGGGATTAGCTCCCCTGCGTAACAGAAGGTCGAGTATTTTTGTATTTCCAACACTGGCGGCAAAATCCACTGGTGTCCTCCAAGTCGCACGATGACTGGACGGTTCCGTGTCGGCTCCATGGTCCAGTAGCTTCTTCACCATCAACTCATGGCTGATAATAGTGGCCCCCAGAAGTGGCCAAGCCATTTCATCCATCCGGCCATCTCCTGGCTCAAGACTGCCCTCCGTGCTCGCTTTGTGGTCCAACAGTAACGTCAACGTTTCCAGGTCAGCTCTCTCGACCGCTTTGCAAATCGGTAGCTGTCCGTCGCGATCTGGTGCGTCAGGATCTGCCCCTCTATCTAGGAGTGCCGCAGCGACGGCGAGCCGTTTTAACAAAATTGCGCCATGGAGCGGCGTTGAACCGGATTTGTTTCTGACGTCCACTCCCGCGCCCTTGTCCAGCAGCAAATTCAGAAGGGCCAAATCGCCTCCGCAGACTGCCCAACCAAGTGGCGTGTGGTCAGACACATCGTCTGGGTCCACAGCGGCTCCTCTGTCTGCAAGCGTCTGTACCATCTCTTCCTCGCCCCTCTCTGCTGCCCAGGATAGTAACGACCGTTCTCCTCCGGGGCTGGATCCGAAACACTCGGCGGTGGCTTCGGAACTAATAACCTTTCGCCAAAGATCTCCTAGAGTTAGCATGTAATTAGGGATCCACATGACATGGTCTAGCCAACACAGCTTCGCATACTGTGGGAACCAGCGTTCAGTATATTGTCTTCATTGATGCAGGAGTATTTGGTCTATCAACTTTCAAGAAAGCTGAACGATACCGACGGGAATAATAAGGAATAGAAATGATTCACTTACAGTGTAAAAATGAAACTGATCTGCCGCGGTATGTGGGCGATATTTGGCCGCATCAGCCAGTGCTTTGCCCATCCTGTAGTCAAGATGCTGACGAGATCGCAATAACTTCAATGCGAGTTGTCGAATGCTGCTGGATGTATCCATCGAGTTGATGATTCTGGATGCTGCAGCCGAGGCTCGTATTTGTGGAACAACCGAAGTAGAAACGCACGTATCGAAAACACCGTAGTTCATGTAGGTGACAATAACCTCACCTATAGCAAGCTGCGCAGAAGCATTGGTACACATTCCACCCGCACCAAGAAGAAATTGTTTGACACTGTGATGTACCAGTTTCACAGTGAGTGTTTCTTCTTCAACAATTACCAAGTCGCCGCATAGGGCCAATGTTGAGTATATATCGTTGATAGACCGCGACGGATTCCACGTTATGTCGGAGGGTGTAACACTCAGAGCCTCGCGGAGCTCTTCAGTGGTCAGTGGTCGTCGAGCAGCGATGACGGGCTTGAATATTCTTTCTTGATAATCTTGGCCGGCCTTTCCTGCTTTTCTGATGATCCGATCAAACGTCTCTGGCAGGTTTTTGGGGAGATCTGCGATCGCTTCCCGAATGGCCTCATCCGTCTTAGCAGCAAAGAGGGACTTGATCTGCAGAGCAGCCCAGAAACATTCCCTGAGTACCCTGCAGAAGAGCATCCTCGATTTCGAGAACGATTGCAAGGTCGCCAACCTTCAGCTTTGCCGACTCAATGCCTTCCTCCAGCTCCGCACTGATGTAGCCAACAATGTCTGGGTTGTCATCAGGAATCACGATAGTGTGCGGCTGTGTGAACAGTGATGGGGACAGCACCAAACGGCTCTCCGCCCCTTCTCTGAACGAAACACAGAGCAACAGCCTTAACCTACTTTAGAGGTTTTAGAGGAATTAGACCAAAAGCTCTACCTCCTTCTCCTCACACTCGTCAAGCCCATCAACCAAGATGTAAGCCCAGGTATCGTTAGGTAGAAAGCGGCCAAGAATTCCAAGAATCTGTTCAGAGTCCATCGCCTGAGCGGTTTGACCGATCTGTAGCTCCGCGTGAAGAAGTAGGATTGGCCGCAATAGCTGTCGAGCCAAAGACCCAATAACAGTAATTGCTTTCAAGCTCTCCGAAATATCGTGGCGACAGAAGAAAAAGGCGACAGGAACGCCAGAATCCAGGATGTGAAGGTTGAGGTCGTCAATCATGTTGGCCAATAACACAGATTTTCCCTAGTACACATTCTAATTAGTGTCTCGCCATCAGTGTGGATGTCATAACCGGGCTGTTTTCATGAGCCAAGTTTACGTACCGATTCCAGTTTCCCCGAAATCAACAGGGTGGACGAATATTGCCTCGTTTTCCACTCACCATACTCAGGTACGCGCTGGAACAGGGTCGCATTCCCGGCTTTTCGAATCTCCTTCCAAGACGTCTCGTAATCATATGTCGAGCAAGAATCCAAGACTTGGGCCCGGTTCATTAACTTCTGACGGTGTGTCTCCGAGCTCGAGAGCTTGAGCAACGCCTTGATACCGGTGCTTTGTACGGCTTGTGCCAGTCGAATCTCTGCCTTCAGCGGCGCTGCATTGCCCAATGCTGAAGACACGGTAGAAGCCATGGTAGGAACTATCGTGCAGTCATGGGCATCGACAAGAGGATGATTTGAAGACGTCAATTGCGGACAGCAGGTGGGGAAAGCTGCCTGAGTTGTTGCGAGGTACGAAGTAATTACAACTGAGTGCCCGGCCGACTGCCGGGATGTCATGCAGAGGAATGGCGCAGCACGGCCACCATTATTCGTCGGAAGCACCCCCAAGATGCACTGCGGGTGCCAGGAGGTGGCGGTCCCGGGGGACTCAGAGTCAAAAGGAAATGCAATGCCCTCCGCTCTCCCCACCTTGTCCTCCAGGAGTCCAACTTGTACATCGTGAACAGTTGCGAGCCCCAACATCCCAGTCTATTGTCTTGCTATATCCCTCAAAAGATCGAATTCGAGGCTGATTGGGACTGTCTGCACCTCTGACTGCCACTGGCAAGCCTCCATCGCATCACCTGAGCTAAAAAGTCTTGTCGCGTTGGTTTGAAGGTCGATGCTGGCGATGAATGAAACCGTTGAATAGCGGAAATTCTTGCTCTATCTGAGCCAGTGCACCGGCGATAGATAAATGCTTCGTTGATGAGACGAATTGGTTGAGTTGGAGGTTCGTTCTTGTTCCGCGTTTCTGAAATCAGGGGTTCGGGCATCGTGGGACTTATGACCCTGCAGGATTTAAAAAGATCCAGGTGAAAATTTGATCGTCTCGAAGCTTGATGCGTCTGGCTTCGTAATAGGGTTTTCGAATCAAAATCGTTGACAGGTAATTCTTGAACCTGCTTACTGGCCCGGCTCTGTGTTGTCCTTTTACCGAGCGCTCGTCAGTCTCTCGGCGAGTCTCCGTTACTGATCTCGGGGGAATTCAATCAGTAATCATGTCAGATGTCTGCCAAGCACTGAGGCTGCAGGAGCCAAACACCAATAGGCGTGTGCGGTTGGGAACGCACCACGGACGCCGACCTAAACCCGAGGCTTTGATTTGCTGATTATTGAAGATTCGGGTATTTTTGATTGGACAGCGAAGAGACCGCTGAGCTGAAGAATCATGGAATACATCGAACTCATTGTAATTCGTGCGGCTCACAAGTACCGAATCCCACCATACCGAACCGAGGTGATCTAACGCAACAGTACTGGTGAGTAAGCGTTTCCCGCGTCACTGAGTTGATACCGTTGACGAACACAGCCTGGCCAACAAAGAGCATAAAGACCAGACAATGTCGTCTCAGCGAAGAACCATTTCCCAAGCAGTTAGCAATCCATTTCACGATCAGCCAAACCTTCGATCCGAGACTCACCTTTCAAACCTCACCTTATCCAAAGAGCCTTCTAGACTTGCGTTCTTCATCAAAACCCACGATTCCAAGACTCACAACATCCTGAACACAACACCAGAAACTCCAGACCATACGCCAAAATGTCGACCCATCAAACCGCCAAAACCCTCTATGTCTCCACCCCCCGCGACACCAAAATCGCTTACCGCCGCCTCGGCACCAGCGCTGGAACCCCCCTCCTCATCCTCACCCACTTCCGCGGCGTAATGGATAACTTTGACCCCCTCCTCATCAACACCCTCTCCCTCTCGCGCTCGCTCATCCTAGTCGACTACGCCGGCGTCGGCCTCTCCACGGGCCCCGTCGCCAACACTGTCCGCGAATCCGCGGCCGACATCCTCGAGTTCTTGTATCTCATCGGGGAGTCTTTCATTGACGTCCTGGGCTTCAGTCTCGGCGGATTCGTCGCGCAGCTGGTGACGCTGAATGCAGACCCGGCGAAGCTGAAGGTGCGGAAGCTGATCATTGCGGGGACGACGCCGAGTGCCGGGCCGGGGATTGAGTCGTCGCCGAATCAGGACGTTGGGAATATTGGGGGCTCGCAGAACGTGACGATTGAGACGTTCAAGACGCTGTTCTTCCCGAAGAATCATGAGGGCAGCATTGCGGTCGAGCAGTGGTGGGCGAGGATCAATGAGAGGGGTGTGGCGACGTCGGGGGAGGAGCCGGCGACATTTTTGAGCCAGGGGTATGCTGATGGCGCGAAGGGGCTGATGGCGCAGGTGGGCCAGATTGGAACTTGGGCGGCGGTGGAGGCGACGCAGGGAGAGGAGGGGTCGTTTGAGCGGTTGAAGGGGTTGAACATTCCGGTGTTGGTTGCGAATGGACATGTGAGTTTTCTGTCTTGGGGGGTTTGAGGAGCGATGAACTGACCAGGATTTGCAGGACGATTACATGGTCCCGTCGGTAAACAGCTTTGTTGCGCAACAACAGCTGCCGAATGCACAGCTTATCATCTATCCCAACAGCGGACATGGCTTCCTGTTCCAATATGCAGAGCTTTTTGCGAAGCACGCTGTGCTGTTCTTACAGGCTTGAGTGGCTAGGGTGATCAAGAGGATTAGATTGGAGGAGTTGGAGGCGTCAAGTCATTATTACTATTAATCCTTCTGGGCTATAGAGCAGCCAGATAATGCAAGAAGAAAACTGTTGCGAACAGATTTAGAATCGGATGCAAGCTAATCTCCCTCGCTCCTGCACTGATAAGGACAGTCGGGCGGCCGTTCGGGCCTGTCACGGTCCTTGTGCTCCTACCACCCGTCTGGGTCGCACCTGCAGGATTCCCAGCAGCACCTTGTCCAGTCACACCCGGCCTGCTCCCGCCGTTGGAACCAACACCTGGACTGGCCACACCGCCCGGACTACCCGCACCACCCGGAACGGCCGCACCTGGAGCACCACCAGCGCCGCCCGGCCCGCTGCCACCTCCTGGGGCCCCAGCAACCCCAGTGGCGCCCGCCGGGCCAGACCCGACATTCTCCGTTCTCACCACACCTGCGTTATCAGTCACGGTCCTCACACTCCCCGGGCCCGCATCCGGATTCGCACCGGCACCAGCGCCTGCACCGGCACCAGGTTGCTGCGCCGGCGCACCCGCATTTCCTCCTCCCCCTCCCCCTCCCCCCGTCGCCTCAGCTGCTCCCCCACCCATAACCGGCAAAACCGAAATAATCTCCGTCACCGGCTCCCCCGCCCCCGCCCCCGTCTCGGCCGCCGCCCGTCCCTCAAACCGCGTCTCCGTCATCGTCAGCCACGCCACCGTCAACCCCGGCAAAATCGGCTGTGCATCATTAATCCTCCTGTTGCACAG
>Ga0247760_1000137_pt1 | contig 76487 bp, 66 predicted proteins | sample UWRJL171409R4_FD_179936 | JGI IMG/M metagenome (GOLD analysis project Ga0247760, IMG submission 179936) | Plant litter microbial communities from Arlington Agricultural Research Station in Wisconsin, United States - UWRJ-L171-409R-4 | ecosystem: Environmental > Terrestrial > Plant litter >... | reverse complement strand
CCCCCCCATAACCCTTTTATTTAACCCCCCCCCCCCCCCCCCTAGGGATATAGATCCGTAATGAATTAGGCAGCTTAGGTAGACGATACCACGTTATTTCTGTCGAAATATCACACCCTGGCTATTATTAAGGCGGCATAGTTTCTGCCAGAATAGCCAAGCTGCCACCTATAATCTTTGCGTGGTAGAATTTACGTAAAGGTGGACGATGCGAAAAAATTACAGGCGGTGCCAGGTCGTTACATACTGTGGGAAAGTGCACTAAAGGGCTTAACACTGGGCAATCAATGTCTCATGGGTGAGACTTGTGTCGATAGGTAGGGATATCGTAATGTACTGGCTTACTAAGGATGTAGCCCTGGCCCCCTAACACCTGTTGATTTAATAAGTCAACGTGCGCCCTCGCCACGTCCTCGATACTAACGGTAACCCTAATGAAAGGCCTAAGCCTCTTGCCTAAACAGCAGCGCCAATACGATGCCGTTTATACCCTGTTTAGCCTGCATTAATGATATAACGGCGTCGTTTCGTCCTAACATAAAGCCAGGGTGCAGATAGACCACATTAAGGCAGGCCCGCACCCGCTTCACCCAGTCATCTGCGTGACGTAGCGCTTTAAATTTGGAGGCGGTATAGGCTGCGAACTCGGAGCGGTAAGGACCAGGCACAAAGGGCGGGCGGTTATTAGGGGTGACGGGGGTGGACGGATCCCACTGTCTTCTTCCCTATAACTCTTCAATTAGTGTAAGGGTAATAATGGAACTGGTAATAACGATACACCACACCGTCCCAATCATATTAGTGGCTTCCAGCAGGTTTAACATTCCCTGGACTGTTAACTAGATGAAATGCTGCTTGTATTCGTTAGGCGGTATACTGTTACGCTCCCTAATGCTAACGGGGATGTAATGTAAATAATATACATTACCCCTTTAATGGTGTGGTTATAGGCGCCAGGGATGGTAAGGTCGGGGACGATAAGGAAGCTAAGCTGGGCGCGTATACACACCTTATTCTAGGCCTTTCGGGGGACGGCCCTGCCCTAATCGTGGGCAGAAGAACCTAGGCCCGGCTATTATAGGTAAGGTTCTGATATAATATTATAGGTGTTTGTCCCTTATTTTTTCTCAGAGCCTGTGGATAAGTAAAGAGCTGTTAGCGCTGTGTTTCCTGGTATAATTTGCTCGAATCGCTAACAGGATTCACCATACCCAGCGACCAAACAGCACCTAACCCTCATGTTGTGGAAAGACGCGAAACTCGGTCCTATAGGGTACCCAGCTTACGTTATCATGCTCTTTAGTAATAAGATTAAAGTTTAAGAAACCAGTGAGATTTTTTCGACGCGAGGAAACTTCTTATCTCAGCTAATAAGTTTCGTCACATCTGTAGCTCCCCGGTAGTTAGCGCTCGCAGAGTTTGCGTGGCTGGTATTATGATTAGCCAATTGTGAATTTGGACAGCGACAGCATATTGGTAAAGCAGGCTCTGGCTGAAGAAATGCCCCACCATAGGCATCATCGTGAGGGATAACAACCTCACCAACCTTATTAGGCGGGAGCTAAGCCATCACCCTCACACCATAAGTTCGTAACTTCGCTACTCTGATACCTATAAAAATTTAACAGGGCCTAAGCTCCAGTCACCCCAGGTGGTCAGTTATAACTTATCTGAAGGTGGAATGTGGCGACCCCGTTTCCTTAATAAGTATTTATAACTCATGGGAGTAGATATATAGGTCTTCCTAGGAATTACATCTGGGGAATATATCAGAGTAAAGCTTATGTAAGGTAATTAAAGGGGCTGGTGGAAAGGAATCTTATGTGGGGAAGTTGGTGATAAAGAGACGAGAGACAAGCTGCTGTAATGTATTAGCTAAAGTGCCGTGTCGTGTTAGGTTAACACCATCCCAATTATGGACTCTGAGATTATTAGGGCTATCTGATAGGCGGGTGGTTTAGGTAGTGGATAAAAACGTTATGATTTTAACATCTGCTTATCGTTCTGGCCTCAAACTCCTCAAGTTACATCTGATTATAACTTACATGGAGGATTACACTAGACAGAGGCATTAATAAAGTGCTAAACATTAGTGATAATGTGGGTATTAACATTACTGTTAGCCTTAACGGTGTAATTAATAACAGACATTTTAAAGATAGTGATAAATTAAGTAAATAGCCGATATAGTGTTAAAAGCATTAATACGATAAAGGGTGATGTTTAATGTAAGATATAAATATAATACTTAAGATGCTTTCGCTTTAGATAAGTTAACTTAAGAGGCCGCTCTAGCAAATATAGAATGCGTTTAAAGACTAAAGACATTTTCACCCCTCTTTAACCAATTAACTTAATAGCTAATAATATTTATATCTTATAGATATCAGCAGGCTGTAGAAAACACTGTCCACATGTAGCTATATAAGTTAGCCTAAAGCTGTTTTAATAAAGAATGTACGTACCTTAAGCTGACTATGCCTGGAAAGTCAATCTTACTTAGATGGCCGGTTAAGTAGGAGGTGGGGAAGTAGGGAAGTGGCAAAGCCTAGAGAAAAACATCCAGTGCTTATATTATAAGAGTTATTAAATGACGTTACATCTTAAACTTACCAAGGCTCTCTCTTACAGTCATTTAGTAACTCATAGGGGTGGAAAACAGTGCGACGATTAGTGGAGAACTGCATGCGTTACATTTACACCACTACTGTAAGCGAAAGAAGGGTGGTGGGGCATGCAAGCGGTTAAAGCTGCCTAATTCGGCGGCATCTGCTGCCGAATCAGAAGGTGGAAACCGCGACACTGAGACTAATGCTATAATAATAACGAATATCTCTACTAATAATAATTATGTAAACGGAATTGGCTTGTAAGCCTACCTTTAAGTAGATTTAGCTTAAGATAGAAGCTAAGAATAATAATATAAAAGAAAGTATAACAGTAATAGTAACTTAAAGGTTATAGCGAAATATATATATATATCTATTATTATTAGTAGCTTTAAGGAAAAGAATTAAGTTAAACGTCTTAGTTATATTATTTAAATAATATCTTATAAATAGATTATTTGCTTTATAATATCTGTAATTTAAAAATCTATATTTAGTTATTGAAATTTGTAATATTCTATGCCTTTATTAAACTTACTAAGTTCTCTGTTAGCTGTATAACATATAAAGGGCTGTAAGTTATAATATTAGAAGAATTTCTCCTTAGGCACTGTTAACTTTAGCTATAAGATATTAAAATCGACTTTAACTATTACTATTTTAAACAATGTGACGGCGAATCTGCCACCGGTTTGGGTGGGTTGTGCCGCTAGCTTCGACGGTCCATTCGCCAGGAATTTGGCCCAAGCGCCCCGCCTGCGCCACACGTCGCGGTCCCTCGAAGTACCGAGAACCGCCCCACCACGTCCCAAAATCGGGACTCCTGCTTTCAGCTTTCTGGTTCCCTCTGCCACCATTCCTGGCTCTAGGATAGCAGTCGAATATGGCTCCCACCTCGGCATTTAAGAGCTGCGCCCGCGCGCTTCTGGCAGGCAATGCGGAGCGCTTGCTCTGCACACTCCCGTCTCGCCGTCTTTCGAAGCTATTCCGAAGCTCCTCTGCCTCCCACCGATCTAGCTCCATCTACAGCCGTCTCCCTGCCGGCTTCCTCCACGTCAAGCCGTCGACTGCTCGAGGTCCCCCGAGGATGGCGTACCGCCGTAGCCGACGCAGGGACTCAAATGCGTACTCGGACGCTTTGTACGGGTCAGACAGCGAGCCTTCGGAAGTGGACGACGTGTTCGACCAGGCCGACCAGGCCGACGATGCCGGGTACGAGAACAGTCAAACGGACATTGACGACTTCGATCCAGACGACTTCATTAAGGACGATATCGACGCAGAAGATGCGGCAGAGCTCTTCGAGGGAAACCTTCACCCTCCAGAGTACTACGTCAGATGCATCCAGGACTTCAACGAGTCCGCCTTCGACAACGAAGACTACTGTCCGGGGACCACAGTGCTCCTCAACGGGATCGAGGAACTTTAGAACCAGTGCGTGGCGAATAGATGGCAGGGGATATCGTCGTTGCGATATTACCTGAACATTACGCAGCAGATGCGATTGTCACGGCCCCCTCTCTCTCCGAGTACCAGCCATTTACCGCAGGATAATCCATTCCTCCTCGGGAAAGACCGCGTCCCAGCCGGCTTTCGTTATGCATCCGACTCCGACGCGGTAGGCGATGCCGCCCTGGCGATGAATCCACATGACAACAACCATCTCCGCATCTTTCTCAACCAAATCCATCAGGATGACCGAGAACTGCCCGGCCCGGCTATGTCTATTCAAATAGACGGCGTTGCTAGCGCTTTCCGTGGCGAAATCGAGATGCGCGATCGCGACAAGCTCCGCCGCGAACGGCTCGTCCCATCCAAAGAATGTCTCAAGCGTTCCTCCATCGACTTTCAGCTCGCCGACGGGGCCGCCTTCCTCCGCTAGGATCATGAAGAAGCAGACTTCGCTTCGGTTCGTCGACTCCGGTCCCGGGATGCGCATAAGAGAGAACTCGTGGGCTGCGGCCCGACACGCGAGGATTGTGTCCTCTAACAACAGCGGAAGGTCCTCGAGCTTCGGCTCCTGTTCGTGGTCAAACATGCCTGCGAGCGGACCAGCTGAAGCTGTGCCTGCGAGGTTGGTCGGCGCGATGGACCAGGTCGAAGACGTAGTCTTGGCCGCGGGCGGGTCGCGAATCCGCGGACAGACCAACCCGTACTTGGCCGACAGGGTGGGCTCGGCCCGCACGTACAGGTGCCAACGAACGATTGGACTTACTTCCAAGCTATCCAGCTCGAAGAAAGGGTAGGTAACAGGGCCGACCCAGCCGGTCCACGACCAAGTGGGTAGCGGCGAAGCGTTCGCGCTGCTCTGTCGTCGTCTCAGCCTGCCGGCCGGCTGCCACATCAGGGCGGCTTCGAAGTAGGTGGCCGGGAGACCAGAAACTGCGGTTCCGAGGTGGCTGTGGATGTAGGACGTATACAGTCCCGCCAAGGCTTTTAGCACATCGTCTTCCCTCGTGAACTGCCGCCCCGACATCAGCTCCACGAGGGCGAGGTAGCAAGTCGCTGCTCTGTCCATCGTGCCGAAGGCAAGGCCCTTCGGATCATCGTCACGCAAGTGATTCTCATACAGTTCCATGTCCAAGCCGTCGTCCACGGGGAAATCCTCATTCCAGTTCCCAGTCCGGCAGGCGTAGTAGGTACGCTCCGGCGTGAAATAGAGGAGGCGCGAGGAGCAGACGAGCTCCTGAAGCGTCCAGCCTCGGGTTGCCCAGGTCGAGAGGTTGACTACCTGCTTAAATTCGGGCCGATCGAGGCCTATGCGCTGACCGGCAAAGCTGTGAAGGTCGTTGGAGAGAAAGCGGGGGTCGATATCGAGCAGCGAGGCATCAGCGCTGTCCCCCGTCGCGGCGACAATGGTCAGCAACGCCGAGCCGTAGATTACGTGCATGCGCTTGATCTCCTCCATCTTGTCTCCAATGTCGTCTTGAACAATGCACAGGCTGTCGATCCAGACGTACCGACACCGGAGCATCCGCGTCACCTCGATAGCGTCGGTGATCGTCTTGGGCAGTCGAAATGACGGATACCGTAGCGCGTTCTTCTCGCAAAGCAGTGATAAGTTGCTCCTCGTCAACGTTAGGAAGGGGTTCCTACCCCAGACGTAGCTTAGCGCGAAGTAGGGCTGGAAGGAGCTCGCGGGAATTTCAACAATCTTCATATCGTCGACGTCGACGAGTCTTCGCGGCGATATGTTGCCTGGAGCATGAGTGCACTGCGCGTGGCGGGGACTACGACAAATGTCAAAGCAGCGACCGATCATGGCCATGCCGCGCGCTGCGCCATTGTCTGACAGCGGAAGGAAGATGTGCCCTGGCGCGTTGCCGAAATGGGCGTGGTAGTCGTCGCGGTGCATGAAGAACTGGGACTCTTCGTCGTTCGTCTCGTCCGAATGCTCAAGGGGCAACCACACGGAGATGGCGCCGGTACTCGGCAAGGCGTCGACGGATACCTGCACGTTGGTGGACTCTCGGTGGATGATGACCATGTTGTCGGAGCTCGAATCCGAGGAGCTGGCTTCGTCCGATTCTTTCTCATATTCGTTTAGCATCCTTTCCATGGCGTTCCGAACATCGCCAACGGCAAACGCAACAGCATCGCCACCCGTCCGTCCAAGAAAGTCGTACAGTTGTTGCGCCTTCAACCGTAGGATCAAGCGAATGACGAGCGCGCACAGAGGGCAGTCCGCGTGCGCAAAGATGTGCTTTAGATCTCCGATCTTGAAGTTCTTCGTCGAATTTCGGCCGCCCGAGCTAAAGGTGGATTTATCTGGAGCTTCGACAACTTCCCGCAATCGGTCGCCCGCCGGTCGACAGACCGGGCACAGCTCAGACCGCGAGCCCTGTCCTGCAGCGAGGGCCAGCTCCTTATTCAGGTCCAGAAGCCGTCGCTTAAACTTCTCGATGCTAGGCTGCGTCATGATTGCAGTTGGATGGATGGCAGATGCTGTCATGAGGTCTAGTCGGGGCCCGCAAACGTGGAGCAAGCAAAGACAGCCGACATCCCAAGGGACGGTGCCAAGTGGGCGAGCGCTAGAAATTTAGTGGGCTCCTTAACGCGTGGGGGTTTGTTGACTAAGCAGACCACCAGTGAGTGTACGGTCCCGCGAACCTATTGGCTCCCGCGGCACCTCAGCCCTCACTCAGCTTAAAGCGGCAAGAGCTCAGCTCTGCGTCCGAAAACGGATTTGGAGCGCTCAAGTTTCATCTGCGTTTATATGACATACGCCAGTATATAGCACAACCCCTAGCCTGTCACCGCGTCTGGTAGTCGAGACCAGACCACTTGGATTCTAGAAGGATAGATAGCAGCGTGATAGCAGGGCGATAGCGACCCAACCACAACTATAGATTAATAACATAGCAGAAGAGGGACCGCTTACCCTTAGGGCGGAGCTTTTAGCTCCTTCGGTATAAGACAAATAATAATAATAATAATAATAGTTTAAACTAACTTTTAATTACCTTATAATGTTTAGTTATTTCACACTCTGTTGATAGGCATGGTGGATTCACAATGGATGGAAAGAACTGTGTATAAAAGTGTTTAATTATTTTCTATCTTTAAAGAGCGGAAACCGTGTTATTATAACCGTGGTGGTAGTCAGTGCGCTTTACACACGGCTACCACTGCAGGCGAGGTGCGAAATTAGTTCTGTTAGAATACAAGGTTTGGTGTGGAGTTTAACGTTCTTAGCTGCGTAAAGCCGTGGAGCTAGCGTCTGTGCGGCTGTGCTGATCTATAGAACCAGCCGCTGCATAGCTGTGTGGATCAGGCCACTGTATTCTGCACATATATTATGTGTGTTATGCTCCACATATTAGGGTTAGGGTCTGTAAACCTAACACACTCCTTTTTTTATCTACTATATTATTAAGTAAAGCATGTTATTAAGTAAAGTATATTATTAAGTAAAATTATTAAAGTTTTAACGTATTTTATAAACAAGTGTATATTATAAGCGAGTGTGTACTTTTTCCCCACCCTACCATAACTATCTTTAATTACATAACCAAACACTAGAAAATAATAATAACTGAACTAGAAATAGATGAATCAGACGATTTTCCAGCTTCCTAACACGTGCGCACATTATGGCTAGGTTTGCCGCACAGGCCACAGCACCAAATCTTCATACGAGAGCCCCTTATACCACTACCATTTTATCGTGTTTCCTGCTTTAACTGCTTACCTATGGCCTTCTGATCTAGTAAATCCTATACCTCTTATATAGTAAAAGACCCTCTAAGCCGTAAACGTGTTTTTTAACCCTCCGTCACTTATTAAGCTCTTTATTAACCTTTTACAGTACTGAGACCTTTATACGTAACAGGGCCACTTTATATATCACAGCCATTATACCTTTAACTAGTTAATCGACAGCAGCTAGTATAAGTGTTGGAGAATTACCTTTATAGTTAGATATCCGGCCTCTAATAAGGTCTTTCTGTAAGGTAGCTTCTTAAGTGTTCTATAGTGTCTAAGGTAGCTAAGGTAATATTAAATCTAGTTATAAAGTTAGTAGAGTTAAAGTTTAAAACCGAATAATTATTTTAGAAAATACCCTGTCTGGATTATATAGTATAAGGCCAGCCCTGGTAAATGCTCTTTAAATGTTTATATTAATAAAAGCTGTAAAAAAAGCCTTTTTAAATACATAAAGGAAATCCACCTTAGTAATATAAGTGATATACATCTATATTAACTCCTTGATTTAATCATTATAAATCTTCTTTAATGGCCTAAAACAGCTAATATCTAATGGTTGGACTAAATGTAAGGAATATAGAGGCATATAAAGTGTAATAATGTTATACTTTTTATAATAATCCTTAAATTCTTCAAAGTGGTGGCTTTTGTGGCTGTTAAGGATTAAAAACCAGTATATCCCCTTTATATAAGATACTGTATAATAATTAAAATACTGGATAAAATCTAGGCCTTTGTATTTATAATCTAACCGTTATTAGTTAGATCTTTTTCGAGAGCCTGGAGGGCTAAAAGTATTATACCCTCTTTAAAGTAAAGGGCATGTTAAGTAGTGGAGAAAACTGGTGTTAATTAAAGAGGTGGTGTGGTAGGGAAAAAGTGCACACTTGCTTATAATACACACTCGCTTATAAAATACTTTAGTTAAAGCTAAAACGTGTAAAATAAATATATTATTAAAACATTATAACATTCTTATAATTAGTATTAAATTAATTCCCACTTAGGAAAAACAAAGACAAGCTTTTCTATCTGCAGCGTATCGGTCTCCGGACAGGCAACACGTAAGTCTCTGGCTTGTGAAAAATAGGTAGAACTGTAGGTGACAAGATGTATGTGACTACATATGCTGGATGGGGTGTTGGTGATGACCGCGGAGCTGTTGGTACTAAGAAGCTCCTGACCGAAGCTCGATATCCGATTTCCATTTTTCATGCGTGCAGTGCGCTCTTCCCCCTTGTCGCGGACCTTGCCCCTCCCGCCCCCGCCCCGCCCCCGCGACAGCAGGCTATCACCGTGATTAAGAGTAACGCAGGGACACCCGGGCTTCCTGGATTCCCTGGACGAAGCTAGATCGCGACAAAAGCCGCAGTCGAAACCACACCAACGAGGTACACCAAGGCCGCGCCGAAACGCGCATTTAGATGCCACGCCTAGGGGCACACCCAGAAGCACACCCAGATCCCGGCCCCAGGTGCACACCTAGATGCCACACACAGAGCCTTGGCTCCTACCCCGCACTCCCACTGCCATCGGTAGTAAAGGGCAAGGCCGACTGTGAGCCCAGACAACCCAACCCAGGAGCCTAGACCACCAAATCCAGGAGCCTGGACGAGGGAATCCAGGAGCCTGGATCAGAGGACTCAGGATGCCCGAGCCACCAAATCCAAGAACCCCGAATATGAAATCCTTTGACGTGGACTGCTGATCCATTCGGCTTGGACGCCAACCGGGCCGCTGCACAGGCACTCTCTTCTCGCTTAATGGCCGCCTGGTGCGCTGACATCTCGGGCCCGTTCGACCTCCGCTGCCAGGTGTCGCTTCGCTTTTTGGGCGTGGTATGCCGAGTCTTTTGCTAACTCAACTGTCTCTTTCCTGTCTGCTCTGCTCTTCCAGCTCGCCCCTCGAACAATGCTTTTGTTTTGCTCTGCCTCCATAACATGCTTGACCGCCATGTCCTTTTGTCGCCGTGCCGTGGAGGTATCTACATCGGCCTTTGCTTGCCCCGAAGATGCTTCTGAACGTTCACTGACCGTACGACAGCTGTTAGGGCGTCCGGACTGTGTAAGGTCTGTAGCCCAACCTGAGGCTGTAAGGCGTGATCGTTCCTAATTTGTCCGCTGGCGGACGCTGGACTTGGTGGCGAGCGGGGTAATGAAAGCGGGACGCGGGGAAGACATTGCGCTGCATTTTGACCCAAGAAAACCTGTTACACTTAGCTTGTAGTCGCTATATGTATCTAGTCTAGCAAGAATGATCAGAGAACTAGCGATCGGAGCAATCCTTGCACTAGAACTGGGTTCCCCTACAATGGGGACTTCGATATGCTTCTCTTGCATGAGGCTCAACGATACTACATTTCTCATTGTTGAAGACGATAAATGGGCCGAATATCCCTTCATATAGGCCAAACTTTACGCCTCTGTTTTGGTCTTGATCGACACTGGCTGCGGAGGGATGCCCAGAGACGCGACGGCCAAAGTCAGATGCCTGCGCATATTTCTCGAAACGTACCCAGTCGCCGACAATGATCACTAACTACTCAATCCTGGTTCCAGTAAAGACTACGTCGTTATATGCTCACATTGCCACTTTGATCATATAGGTAAGGTAGCCGCCTTGACCGCATCTTTTACTTACATATCGTCTTCCAGGCGCCATTGCCCAATTCGCCGCCGCCGCCAATTCGGCTATCTGGGCAAGGTCATATGACAGGTCTTTCATTGACGGCGAAGACAGGCTGCCCACGAGTTTGCTCTGCCGCTTTTTTGGCGTGGAAACACTAAAATACAAAGTCACACATTGGGCAGACGATGGCCAGCATGTCTAAACAAGTGACAGTGGCGATGATCTAGGACTTATCATTTACCACACACCCGGCCATACCCCTGACCAGCTTGCCGTTTGGGATCCTTAGGAGCGGGTTATATTTGTCGGAGACACTATGTATGAATGGGCTCCTATTGCCTTTCCGCTTGAAGCGGACCTAAAGTTGTACAGCAACACCTTGGGCAAGTTGAAAAGCCTCGTTGCAGCCTGGAATAGCGGTGCTAGTGACCAGACTACCAGTAAGTGACAATTGATAGTGAGGCCTCCGTTCTTCAACACTAACAGAAAACCTCCAGTTAACACTAACGCAGTGTGTCCATTTCCCCGCTCGACTTCTGCACCATCCCGAGTTCAGATCGCCTACGGTCACATTACAAGTGCCTCCGATGCGGAACAGCTGATCAGCAACGTAGATACGTTTCTATATCAAGTGCTAAAGAACAGGGCTCCCTCAAAAGATCAGGGCAAGTTTCGAGACGAGCCGCTGATTTCTTACGATCGTGAAGACGGAAAAATCTCTTTCATCGGCCTGAAAATGCTATTTAATGGAATTCGCAAGGACGGCGATACGATACGGGCTATTCGGGAACGTCAATTATAGGGATAGATCGAGTAACAGGCTAATTCTAGGTTATATCTTTTAATAACGCAAGTTCTCATAACCTTGTCAGAAGCAACCTATCATCACCGCTACAGCTTCGATAGCTGCTTAAATCTCTTCATATGTAAAGCTAATGCTTCAGACTCCGTACCATATCAGACCATATCACTATCTATCATCCCGCCATAAAGTGTCACGGAGCGTGTCTACTGCGGCGGCTTATTTATTATGGCTGCCTTAAGGAGGTTTAAATAGTGACGTAAAATACAGGCCGTTATATATTCCGTCACCGCTCTGGAGCCATATGCTTCTCCCGACCACTCTGTCGCTAATACGAATCCGACACCGGTAATATTGCTATAAGAGTCCCTGATAATCCACATCCAGCTCCATCTGCACCCGTGGACCGTCGAACCGAGTCTGCGGCGACCGAATCTACAGAACAACAACCTGTGGTTTCTGGGAATAGCAATGGCCTAGGTGAGAGATACACGTACTTGCTGTTACCAACTGGAAACATTCACTTACTTCATTTGATACCGTATAAAGGGAACGGAGGTTCTATAAGCTGTCAGCTCTTCGAATATCCTATCTAGGATATATAGGAAAGAGCAGATATATACGAGGCTTTATCCTACCATTAGGGGGGGTTCGGACAAGCCTTATTCTATCTTTATAGGCCAGTGTTCCTTACGTACACGCGACTCCGCCAACGTGACGGTAACCTAAGCGGTCGTGTGTTTTAACACAGTTTCTTAATTTGGACTGCCATAATTACTAACGCAAATTAAGGGGTATAACCGATGGACGATATGTCTCGGTTATGAGCTCTGTCTGCGGCGTTAGCTACAGTCAGGGCAGCTTAGCGTATTTAGGAACGCTGAGGAGCCTGGTCCTGCCACCCTTAGGTCCGGACCTATCCACCTACCGCTAATGATCCGGAACCCCTTACCTCTATCTGTCTTCCTAACCGGGGTCCCCGACTCACCCTTTATCACCACCGAGTTAGTTATCTGCCCCTGTTACGGGTACAGTGTAGGGCTGCCTCAGTAAATACGTCGCCGAGGGGGACCCTTACATGTTCTTTATCGTGCCATCCTTGGCAGAAATCCTTCCCGCAATTACACGCGTCCTTAAGCATCTTCAGACTTCATCCCCCCACTTATTCGATCTTAACCTCTGCTAACTCGGACAGATAACGTTTAGAGGGAAAGCTTTCTCCAGCTTATCGCTAAACCCGGCGATCTGGTCGTTAAACTACTTATGAGCTTTTTCACTTGTCTAATGCCTATACTGTCTTTGCCTAGGAATTAATATTTTATTTCCAGTAAGGTATACAGTAAGCTGCCCGGTTACGACAAACTCTTTCCCGGCACTCACATTAACTAACAGTTCCGACATTTACGATATCATAATACAAGGAATAACTCGAAGTAGGTTTCTATATGATGCAGGCACCCGATCGGTACTCGAGCTACCCGTTCCTTAACGGTATATAATATCGGCGTTATAATCATTAATGTTGCTAAGCCGATACTGGCCCTCTTCTCAAGGAGGATCTCTCGCGGCAGCTTCGTAAGCAACGCGATCATACAGATAAAGTCCCACACAGAGGCATTACCTGCGCGCCCCACAGCGGGGAAGGGTTGGACCACAACGATCTGCCGCCTCTGAAGAATGTAACAGCACAGGCGCGGCGCAAGACCATATTTACAGGCCGCGAATACGTCGTCTGTCCAGGGTCGCGCCGAGGCTGATGATCTTGGATAGTGCAGGACACGCCGCGCCGCTTCAACACCAAAGTGGAAAGTGGGGCGGAAAGCGCGTGTTTACCTCTCGTTCGTATCTCCTCCCTGATGCGGCGCGGTCAATCCCAGCACCGCAGCACGTTCGGACACGAGCCCTGGCGACGTGCACGACGAGCGCGGCGCGTCGCGCTACCCGCGGTTTTTCGGCGGCTACTACTCGGGCACCCCTATTTTTGTTAGCCGGGCACCCTCGCCCCTGAATCACTAGCCGGGCACCCCCCTACAATTAGAGGGTTAGGGTTTTCGGTGGCTAAAAATCTTCGTGCTTATGGTCCTGCACCTGTAATTGAAAATTCTTTCTATCTCCCACCATTCATCGACATAATCCAGGCACGCCATCACCAATAACGGTTTGTCGCATCGTTCCGACACGTTTTCTACGGCTAATCTAATTGATTTAGAATGCCCTGAAGCCTTCTGCAGCCCCGGATTCCCGCCTGCTGTTAATAATTAGGTAAAGAGTAAAGGGTTTACTGTTATTTAAAAGTAAGAGTATAAAAGAAGAATGGGGAGTATATATAGTATAGCCTTTTATATAATCGGTTTAGTAAACCCAGAGCCTTTAAGTCTTCTATTACGACCTGCACCCGACACAGGCCTTAAGAGGACTAGCACGGGTTAAGACAGAACGTATGGCAGGACGCTAACAGTTAAGGGGCGTTCTGAAGACGGCTTGTTAAGCTAGCACTCTTAGACGGGGGGTTTAATGTCACTATAGGTCGTTGTCACTATAATGTACAGAGATAAGTCTGAATAGTAGGATATAAATGAATAATTAAATATTAGCGTAAGGAACCAGGAGTCCCTTACGTCCATTATGGTCACGATAATGTCTATCTATACTAACTAGTTTAAAAGGTGCCTCTATACCTTACTTAGTTTAATATGCTTAGTAATGCACTACTATTACGACCTGCACCCGACACAGGCCTTGAGAGGACTGGCGCGGGTTAAGACAGAACGTATGGCAGGACGCTAACAGGTAAGGGGCGTTCCGAAGACGGCTTATTAAGCTAACACTCCCTAACAGGGGTTTAATGTTACTGTAAGTTGCTGTCACTATAATGCATAAAGGTGAGTCTGAACAGTAGGATATAAATAAATAATTAAATACTAGCGTGAGGAACCAAAGTCCCTTACAGTGGTTGCGGGCACAACTATAGCTATCTATACTAACTAACTAAGAGGTACTCCGTACCTTAATCACTATGTTTACTTAATATAAGGGGTGATCAGAGTGATCAGAATGCTTCTAATCACTGTGATCACTGTGCTCTTAGCGAGATCAGAGTGATCACTTAACAACTAGTCGTAAGGGCTTTAGGTCTTTACACCCCTGGCCCAGTGCGCAGTACCGTGCGTACTGTCTTCCTGCACTGTTCCCTCTGCGGGGAATTCGTCAGGCCGCTCCGGCCTAAGTGACGGCCTTGCGGGGTCGTCTATTACGACCTGCACCCGACACAGGCCTTAAGAGGACTGGCGTGAGTTAAGACAGAACGTATGGCAGGACGCTAACAGGTAAGGGGCGTTCTGAAGGCGGCTTATTGAGCTAGCACTCCTAGACAGGGGGTTTAATGTCACTGTAGGTCGCTGTCACTATAATACACAGAGGTGAGTCTGAACAGTAGGACATAAATGAATAATTAAATATTAGTGTGAGGAACCAAAGTCCCTCACGGTGGTTATAGGCATAACTATAGCTATTTATACTAATTAGCTAAGGGGTACTTTATACCTTAATTACTATGCTTACTTAACACGAAGAGTGATTACAGTGATTAGAATGCCTCTAATTACTATAATCACCGTGCTTTTAGCGAGATCAGAGTAATTACTTAATAATTAATTATAAGGGCTTTAGGTCTTTACACCCCTAGCCTAATGCACAGTACCGTGCGTACTACCTTCCTACACTGTTCCTTTTATAGGGGATTTATCAGGCCGCCCTGGCCTAAGTGACGGCCTATAAGGTCGTTACACGATTCCCCCTTTTTAACGTTCTTTTTCCATAAAGAACTACTTATACGTTCCTTCTTCCTTTTACTAGTTGTTATGTCGTTTAACTAGGTAATTAAGAACAGGAGAAACGTAACGCCCTCTTTAACTGAACGCTGTATTACTAACGTTAAGTTTATTCTTACTTTCAGGATCGTTATACCTATAAAGTATAATCACTACTGTCACCTAAACCTACTAGACTGTAAGGTGGCTAGTAAAAGTAAGTCGTGCAGCCACTATATGGCGGCTGGTGGGACTATATACTTATCTTATAACGTTTACGGAAACAATCCATCTGTTTTATATGGGGTTTTAGACGAAAAGAAACGCCTTAACGCTAAGGAGTGTAAAACCACCCTCCTTCTCCGTAACACGGCCTTTAAACTCCTGTACCTTAAGGACTAATAAAAGGGACTGGCACGGTAGATAGACAAACTTTTTAGCCATAAGTTTAACATTATAATAAAGGAGGAGTGTAAGGTTTAAGAAGTAACTGTGTTAGTTCCCAAGTTTAATTAGGGGAGCCTCCTGGCAGAGCCGGCATACGGTTTTTTTTCTAAGGGGTCACCGTAACTGGCAACTTCTTCTTAACTTAATCTGTTACTTTTTTCTTTTTAATAAACGAAAACGGCCTTTCCTGGTGTAATAGTGGCGCACTTATTTGTTTTTCTTTTTACTAACTTTTTTAACAGTACTTATTTTTATACAGAACGCGTTAGGAACTTTAAAGGGGGCCCAGCCTCCTTATTAGGTCTAAGGTTCTTTTAACCCTAGTTAAGGTTTCTGATAAATGTCCTTCCATACCTATTAGGGAGTTTCTTACTACTTTTTAGGCTTTAAGTCCCATAATAGTCTTGCTCTTTAATATAGTAATTTAAATGTCAGATTTTATCTTATTTTTTCTGGTTCTTATCGTTAGTTTTAATTAATCTGGATTCTTTCAGTGGAACTTTATAATTAGGTTTAGGTATTTAAAGTTTTTAACTAGTTTTTATAAGTTACTTTTAAGGTTATAGTTTAGCCACTTAATAAGATATTTAAACGTGTTCTTTCCCCTTTATAAATTTATAACTTCTTTAACGTTATACTTATCCTTATTAGTGTCGATCTTAATCTTTTTTTCTAAAAGAACTCCCTTTAAGGCAGGTTTTAAAAGTGAGATGTAAAAAACCTTAATCCGCACCTTTATGCTAGCGGGTAGGTTTAGTTTGTAATTAGAGGTAGTGACCTTTTTCTTAATCTGGAACAGTCTATACCTTTTAAAGTTAAGCTTTTTACTAAGTCGTTTTAAATGTAAGTTTTATAAAAAAAGGTAGACGTAGTCCCCCTCTTAAAAAGTCGGTCCCTTAACTTATTCGCTATTATAGTGGAGTCCTTTCTTAAGCACTAGTTACTTAATTTAGTGTTTATCGGTAAACTTCTTTATTCATTTACGTGTGAACTTAAGTTTAGCTTATAAGTGGTTATATAGCTCTTACATTCGATTTGCACAGACTGCGGCTTAGGGGGTGTTAGTAGGTGGGCCTTAATGGAGTTCAGGCTCCTTACTGTAATTAGTGAAAAATAGTAATATACCTGTTAACTCAACTAGTGTTGTGTTATAAGTTATCTATGCTGTTAGTAACAGTTTAAGCTAATTATCTTATTTAAAGTTAACATAGGTTTAAAGATATATTATAAGTATCTAGTTAACTTACTCTGTTTAGCCGTCCGTTTATAAGTAGAATGTTATTAAAAGCTTACTTTTCACACCTATTCTTTATATTAATCCTTATTAAAACTTCAATATAATTAGCTTATCTCGATCTATAACGATATTATCTGGCTAAAGGTGTTATAAAACCACCTCTTTCTTAAAAACATAAATAAGTTACTTCACTATTATATTCTTTAAAGTTGGTAAAAAGTAAGCCCATTTCGTTAATCTGTTAACTATTATAAGGATCTAGTTATAAGTAACTCCTATAACAGGGTCCCTAGATTTTAAGATCCTAGTAACGAAATTAAGCAAGATTAAACTTTATAACACCTGTGGTATAGGGAGTGGTTTAAAAAGCCTATAAGGTTTATAATGTTAATTCTACTTTTAGTAGCAGATGTTATAATTATTAACCACTTCCTCAACTAACTTCTTTATTCCTAAGAAGGCGTACGCTTACTAGGCTTATGTAAGAGTCTTAACTTAGCCTATATGTCCTTTAAGTCGAGACTTATAAACCTACTAGACGTACTCTTTCCGTTTTTTTAGGTTATGAACGTATAGTTTCTTTTAATATTAAAGCCTTACTCCTGGTTTAAATATACTATTTACACCTTTTAACAGCTGTTCCAGCTAATAACTAGTTTCGTTATAGTTTAGATATATCAGGCACTTTTTCTTACAGTCTTACACATGTTTTAAAAAGTCTCCTAAGGGGTATTTATACTTACAGGTGCCTTCTGTTAACCTTTTTACTTAAAAGTCCTATTATTATTAATAAATGTTATACTTTATTTATAAGTTTATATAAACTTTAATAGTTTGTTCCAGTGTCCAGTTATCTGACACTTATAGTGTATACTTTAATATACCGTTCCTGGCTTTATCAAATATAGTAATAGGGATTAGGATTAGATTAGTATCCTTATAATCCTGTCTCTGGTTAAGAGTATTAGCTTACCTATTATCTTTTCCTTTAACGTGGTGGATCTGGAAGTGGAATAGGGCTATTAATTTTACCTATTATACTTACTATAGGCTAAGTTCCTTTATTAGGAAGTACTAAAGGTTGTTATAGTCTGAAAAGACCTGGACCGGCTTTTCCATACCGCTTAAATATAATACCTATTTAGTAAAGTATTAAATAATCGCTATTAGTTCCTTATTATAGATTAGGTATTATAAGGTTAGATTATAGATTCCTTTTAATAAAAAGGTAACTAGATAGCGTTTTTTATCGTCTTAGACTTAACTAAGTTTTCCACTAATAGCAAATTTTAAGGAGTCTGTCTTAACTTAAAAAGGTTTTAAGAAATTAAGGAGGGCTAGGACTGGGGCTGTAATAAAGGTGTGCTTAAGGTCTTTAAACGCCTTTTATTATCTATTAGTCCATTTAAACGGCTTTCCCTTACCTGTAAGTTTATAAAGTAGTCTTACAATCTTTATAAAGTACTTAATAAAACAGTAATAAAAGTTCGTAAAGTTAATAAAGGTTTATAACTCTTTTTAGTTCTTTAAAGTAGGCTAATCTCTAATTACCTTTATCTTCTCCGCTTATATTTTAAGCTTTTTAAAGGTTACTTTAAACCTTAAATAGTTTAGTTTTTAAATATGGAAATGGCTTTTCTCCAGGTTTACTGTCAGCTTTACTTTTTTAAAAGCTATTAAAACCTGTTATATATACTTTTAGTGTTTTTTTAAAGTTTTAAAGTAGACCAGAACATCGTTTAAATACACAAAAATAAACTTATTAAAGAAGGGGTAAAGAACACTGTTAATAAGGCCTTAAAAGGTTATAGGGGCGTTTATTAATCTTATTAATATAATATAGTACTAGTAATGCCTATTATAAGTCTGGAAAACCATCTTATACTTATCCTCTTCCTTTACTTTAACGTGGTTAAATCCTATAGGGAAATTAAAATTAGAGAATTAATTTACCTTAACGATCCGTTCTTATATTTCTATAATAAATGGTAATAGGTAATAATTCTTAATTATATCTTTATTCAGTGTTTAATAATTAATAACTATACGTAACTTACCGTCTCCCTTCCTTAAGACGAATAACATTAGGTACCCTACTAAGGACTGGGACTTTATAATAAACCCGTTCTTTAAGTTCTTATTAACGTACTCCTATAGGGCCTTAGCCTGCTGGGGGTTTAAATGGTACGGCTGGAAGTTACAGAGCTTTACTCCCGGCTTTAACTTAATTTTATAATCTTACAGTCTGTAGTCTAGTAATTATAGTATCTTTTTTCAAAACAGGGTAAACTTCCTATACTTTACAGGTACTTTAAATAAGTTAACTTCTTCACTTGCCTATAGGTTAGCTTCTGGCTTCTTCCCACCTTCTAAATCGTCATTTAAGTAATACAGTAAACCTTCTGGTCCTTTAACCGTCTTAATAAACCTAACTTAAACTATACTTAGTTTTAAAGGTTTAGCGTGCTTTTAAGTGCTTCGTATATCTTTAGAGCGATTTAGTACCTTCTTAACTTCCTTTAAACAGTAATTACAGTTAGGGGACTTACCGAAGGTAAAGTGGCCACTCCTCTAGTTAATTACAGGGTTGTACTTTTCTAGCCAGGGTAAACTTAGGATTATGTTATAACCTGTAACTAGTGTAACGTTAAAATCCACTTATTATTTATCCCTATCCACTTTAATTAGGAGTGGTAAATAGTGGGTAACCTTACTGTTATTATACTAGTACAAGCCTCCTTCTCCATTTTATATGGGAATGGCCTCCTTATACTTTTTATTAAAGAGTTTCCTTTAATTAATTAGTAAGGGGTGTATTAGGTTAAAAGCACTCCTGTTATTAATTACTACTTTTACCTTAAATGGCCTCCCTTTTCCGTCTATTATGTTAATACTAACGGAATAATACTTATACTCCTTTAACATCTAAGTTATAATAATTATCTATCCTTAAGGTCTTATTCAGCTTAACTTCTAAATACCTCTCCTTCTTCTTAAGGTTTTTATTAACCAGTAAACTATTAATTTCTAACCCTTTTAAAGGGCCTATAACCTTTTCCTAATTCCTTCTAGAAAAACAGGTAACTTTAATAAACTTAACAGTTAACCTTTCTTAAGTTTTCACACCTTAACGTCTAGTTAACTTTAAATAGTATAATATTCCTAAAGTCCTTAATAAGTTAATAATACACTTTACAGGCTTAGATTATAGTAATATCTTTTTACTCTTAAATCCATTAATAATCTTCCCACTTTTACCATTCTCTAGCTTTTCCATTAAAGTGTAGTAAACACGTTACAACTAGGTAGTTATTAAGTACCCCTCTTTACCAGCACGTAATGGGGGCTTAGTTAACTATAATAACCTTCCACTTATTACCAGATTCTCTTATCAGGGAGTAGGAAACTTAATAGTGGGCCAGTTCCAGCTTTACTCTTATAACAGCGTAGTCTTATTTCTACGCATTAGGGAAATAGTTATAAAGGGCCTTAGGTCCGTAATACCAGTTAAGAGTATAGTTATCATACATGTAATTAATCTATAGTATATCTCTATAATTAAGGTGGTTGGTATTAACTACAGGTGCTGCAGTTATAAAGTATAAAACAGGGGAAGTGGTGCCTTATTCTTTTTCTTCTTTTACTTACCTTTATATACGTTATTTCTCTTAAACCTCTTCTTAAAACTTAAGTAGTAATAACCTAACTTATTCTTCCACAAAATAGTCTTCCTTAACAAGTTAGTGTTTAAGTTAGTTAGTGAAGTAAACTTTATTATGGAGTTTTAACCTAATCTCCACTACTTTATCCTTAAACGTTATAATAAGACCTTTAACTTATAAGTCCTTTATTTCATCTACTAACTCTTAATATTTTTCCTTTAATTCCTAGATTCTCCACTAGTATGTTTACTTCGTGCCTTCTTAAGGGACCCTTAAGGTACCAGTTTAAGGCACACTGGCCTTAGTGCAAAGCAGCTATCTAAGCTGTCCTTCTTTTAAGGAGGTAAGGGTGTTAATCTACTTAATATATTTAAAGTGTTTAAGAGTCTTAAGGGGTATTATTAAGAAGAACTTCTATTTCTCTAATTTAATTCTCTTAATTTATTCTCTTTTACCTTTTAAGGCTTATTTTACCGTTTAGGTGGCCTAGAGGGCTAGTTCTTTAACTCCCTTTACTATCTTAGTGATTTTTAAGTTAAAGTCCTTCCTAAACTTCCTTAATTCCTAGGCTTACAGGGTGAGACTTTTAAGGCCTGTAACAGTTAATTAAAACATCTTTTCTTAAAGTCGGTCTTTTATAACTTACACCTTTAATGGTTCTAAATTTCCACTTTAAAGTTGGTCTTTTATAACCTACACCTTTATAGCTAACTCTTTTAAGACACTTTTAAGGATTAGATACACCACATCTTAGGGTTTTTCTTCTCCTTTTTCGTCTTTTAGGTTATATTTATCTATTTAAGTGTAATTTTCTTCGTTACCTACCATCTTAACATAAACGTCTTTAAAGTTAAACTTAATGTGTTTCCCTCCTTCTAGAACGGGTTTCCAGCCGACTTACTTTAGTGACAGGCACTACCATGCCATATAGCCTTTCTTATCGCAGTTAAAATACTAGACCTGGGATAAGTCTTTAAACTACTTCTGCTGCTACTGTTATTAAGGCTTATTACAGTTAGGTTAATTCTAACAGTTTACTATACTAATATCTATTAGCCTGGGGTGATAACCTGTTATAGTTAACTAGTTTCCTTTTTTAGGCTTACTTAACTAGTAAGGGGTTTATTCTTTTTAAAAGTTCTTTTAATAATAGTGATTATAATATTAGTTATTAGCCTTAATGGCCACTTTAACCAGTTCTTATAAGCGGTCTAGTTAGTCTTCTTAGTAAAGGTCTCTAGTAACATGTTCTTTTAAGCCACTTTAAAACAGTATTATTAAGGCCTTTTAACTGAGTTTAGTCTTTACTACTTCTAATTTAAAGTGTGTGGAGAACTTAAAGATTAAGGACGTCTGCCTTAAAGTTATAAGGCGTTACTTAGCCTACCAGGGGGCGTTTAGTTCTTTAAACTCAGTCTGGAGTTAGTTAATAAATACGTTAAAGTTATTAAAAAGAGCCTAAATCTTAAGGGCCTCTTTACGCACTCTATTTATAAAGAGGTTATTAATTATCTTTATATAGGGTTTATATTAGCGAGTAGTTACTCTATCTAGTAAGGCTCTGGCGAATCTGACCTTTCCTTCTTCTTTAAAAAACTACTTATTATAATAAGTGACATAACTTTAAAGCTGGGTTATTTAGGACTTTAGCTGTGTAAAGTCTCCCTTAAAGCGTGACAGTGGGGGGAGCTTTACCTGTTTCTTCTATAAGCCTTTAAGGTCGTTATTCTCCAGCTTAATAACGTTAAGTTAGGCCTGGAGTTTTTTAATAAAACTAATATGGCTTTTAGTGTCTTTAGGGAAGGCTTTATTAAGTTCCTTAACCAGTCCCTACTGGTTAAGGTTTAAATCTTTAAGGTGTGTAGCTAACTTATTAATAATAAGGAGTTAAGGCTAAGTTTACACCTCTTTAATCTCCTTACCTTTTCCAAAGGTTAACATATTAGTGGGAGGGAGGTGGTATCTAGGAGTTTAATAAACAGCGTTTAGAACTAGGACGTTAGTATCGTATTACAACCTACACCCAATATAGGCCTTAAAAAGACTAGTGTAAGTTAAGACAGAACGTATAACAGGACGCTAACAGGTAAGGGGTGTTTTAAAGGCGGCTTATTAAGTTAGCACTTTTAGACAGGGGGTTTAATGTCACTGTAAGTTACTGTTATTATAATGCATAAAGGTAAGTCTGAACAGTAGGATATAAATAAACAATTGAATATTAGCGTGAGGAACCAGAGTCCCTTACAGTGGTTATAAGCATAACTATAGCTATTTATACTAACTAGCTAAGGGGTACTTTGTACCTTAATCACTGTGCTTATTTAACACGAAGAGTGATTATAGTGATTAGAATGCCTCTGATCACTGCGATCACCGTGCTCTTGGCGAGATCAGAGTGATCACTCAACGATTGGTCGTAGGGGCTTTGGGTCTTTGCACCCCTGGCCCAGTGCGCAGTACCGTGCGTACTGCCTTCCTGCACTGTTCCTTCTGCGGGGGATTCGTCGGGCCGCCCCGGCCTAAGTGACGGCCTGCAGGGTCGTCACATCGTCACAACTACACAGTTGTAGCTAAGCAGTTAACTAAGTAGTGCTTAGTGTTATTAGTCCCTGTGGACCATTAAGCTTTTCCTTACTAGTTATAAGGGCTTTGGGTCTTTGCACCCCTAGCCTAGTGTGTAGGACAGTGTGCACTGTCTAAACGCACTGGGCTAGGGGTGTAAAGACCCGAAGCCTCTACAACCAGTCAGGAGGAGCTTGGAGGTCTATAAGGACCGTTAACACTAAGCACTATTTAGTTAACTGCTTGGCAGCAATTGCGTAGTGCCTTACTAAGCATAGTGGACTAAGTAAGGTATGGAGGTACCTCTTAGTTAGTTAGTATAGATAGCTATAGTTATACCCACAACCACCGTAAGGGACTCTGGTTCCTCACGCTAGTATTCGATTTAATTATTCATTTGTGTCTTACTGTTCAGACTCACCTCTATGCATTATAATAACAACGACCTACAGTAACATTAAACCCCCGTCTAAGAGTACTAGCTTAACAAGCCGTCTTCGGAACGCCCACCTAGCCTTTAGCGTCCTGCCATACGTTCTGTCTTAACCTGTGCCAGTCCTCTCAAGGCCTGTGTCAGGTGCAGGTCGTAATAGAACGGCGAGGGCAGCGGGGCTAGATAACAGCCTGTCTGGGAGCTTGCGAGCTTTTCAAGGCTAGCTTTAAATGCGTGTTGTTTTCAGTGTCTTACCCTGCTCTTACTTACTGCGGCTTCTTATCACTTTCTATGTGTCAGAGAGGAAGATGTGGATAGAATAGCCTGCCATTACGTACGACTGCAGTTCTTAATTAGAGGTGGATTTGATAAATTAATTACACTATAGCTGATAAGGAGAAGTGTAAAGCCTTACCCTGCTAAAGATGAGCTTGACAAAATTACGTAGCTTGGATAATTTTCCTGGATTTACCTTAAGAAATACTCCATTAATGTATTAAGCTTTTTACGTTATTATTTAATATAATCTTGCGTGCTGTTTTCGGATTATAAGAAACTCTAATACTTAACTTAAGGATTTACATTTATGAGGCTGACAGCTAGTTCAGGGAGAACGTTCATTTGCACTCTACTCTCAGTCTATTTGCAGAGCATAAAGGCTTCGACGGAATCAGCCAAGGCCTTTAAACATGTTGTCGCGGGGCCTTCGAAACGCGAAGCTAGGCTTTGACTATATCATTCATGCCTGCCACAATGTATTGAAGGCCTTGAACGATACTATCGGGGGCTTCTGTAGTTATTTCGGGGCCTTCTATCAACTCAATACGGCGTAAAATAGACGGTTGCTACAGGGCACGTAGACATTCTCATTTCAGGGACGGCGTCAAAACAACTCAAACCTCACTCGATCTTCCAAGAGGGGCTCAGGAATCAGTGCTTTACGCCGAAACTACCATGTGTCACTCGCCGGCTGCTGTGAGAACCTGATAATACCATGAATGAGGTGAGTCTGGATCCAAGGCAAGGAACGCCCACCGCGGAATCTTTTGTCGTGAGTTGGCGCAACTATGACAAGCTTCATGTTGCGAACTGGTTGCCAAGACTACCAGTCTGTTTGTAGTTAGCTTGATTAACGGGTGGCCCCTTTATCTTCTGCCACCCGCTGCGGAGGAGAGTCTCGGACTCTCCATCTCAATACAAGTCTATCTACCATACTGCAAGCTCAATCATCTACGTCGGTGACCATTTGCAATTGTTTTGGTTTTTACGGTGCCTTCAAACCGTAACAGTTCATGCACGATACGAAAAGCCTCGTGGGTCCTGATCAGCACTGGAAGTTAGATACAAATCAACGAGATCGATTTCTTCTGCAGCTGTCTCCAGCTGGACTACTTGTGTGAAGGGGGACAGGGCGTAATGTAGATAGCGCAATACATGCCAAGTTTTGTCCTGACCCTGCCCTTGAGTACAACCTCCCCCATCAAAACCCCAACCTCACTCGGATAGTCACTCTCCAAAAATAGACCGCCCAGTCAGAACCTCAACAGGCTTCCTACCGAATGCCAGAGTCTTGTGAATGAGGTCAATGAGAGCAAGGTCGTTATCTGTTGTTCAAGGATCAGTAAGTAAGATCTGTTCAAGGGGTAAGGCGGCAGCGGGGACACGCACCGGGAGCAGACGCCAGTGAGATGCTGATGGGGAGTGGCTCATCCCGTTTCGAGATTTCTGACTAGTATGATATTTCCCCAACTAAGTGTTGAGCTGTTAGCTTCTTTCGGTCTTGCTGGGAGGTGAGCTCCGGGACGCGCAGCAGCGAACTCACTTGGTGCTGTAATCTCGGGGGTCCCAGCAATTGGTGAGATGTACAGCGGGGAGAAACCGCTCAGAAGACCGAACGGGTTGTGCGGAATAGCTGCCGCGTTGAAATATCTCTGACAAGCTGCCTTCAGGAGCTAGAGAAGACTCACGGCGGCGGAGCGTCACGATAGTTCGGCTTTTCTTCCTCAATTGGGAGAACGAGAACCCCTTGGACAAAGACATGTTCGAGAAGCCACTTCTTGTAGGTGTAGATACGTTCCCAGCCGTCGTCGGGCTTCTCGGAGGTAACTTTGTCGGCCATTTCCCTGGTGTGTGTTATCATTGGGTTACTAGAAACAATTTAGGATGCTGAAAGTCTTACCAGCGCCATCGAAGAGCTTGATGGATGAAAGAACTTCTGTCAAACTTCTTCGTGTAGCCATCAAGAAAACCCTTCACGATCTGGATGGCGTCCTTGTAGTATCGTAGTGTTCCGGCCCATTCAGGTAATCTCAGCATTGAGAGCATGTTGAAAGCAACTTAAGCAAGATACCGTCTTCAAGTACTCTGCGAGATTTGACCTGTTAAACTAAACGATTGCGGCCGAGGGCTTCTGAAGTGTTGCTTACAGATGCATCCGAGGCAAGCTTCTTGGAGTCTCCATACCACAGGTTGGCAAAATCGCGAAAGCGGGATACATCGCGGCCGAAGAAAGTTGGCACATCGTAGAAGCTGGTATGGGTTAGCACCGCAATGCATACCGCCAAGACGAACATTATCCCAAAGTTAAAACGTACGGGCAGAAAGAGGCAACACCACGGGTGTCAAGAACTCCGTGGGTGGGCTGGACCGCAAAAACACCGTTCCAAGCTGCTGGCTTCCGGCAGCTCCCGTTTGATAGAAACAGTCCCGTCAGCTCGTGTCAACGTTGCGTGGGGGTTGACGCTGCCTCATACTATCCGACCCAATAGCAAAGTCAACCCACGGGTATGCACCAACCGCAGCACAACTCCCACTACTGCTCCCAGACGACGTCTGGTATCCGTCTCCCCGGGGGTTGTACGGCGCGAGGAACTCAACGCATTCCATGGTCTCCTCGCGGATGACCATGGCGTTCAGCTTCGTTTTGCCTACGATCCAAGCCCCGAGGTCTTAGAGGCGCTAGATACAAGGGGATGTTCGGTGGCTGCGGGATGGTACTCTGTCCAGGCTCAGTTGCACAGGGATATTTTGGAACTAGCGATGTCGAACACCTCCTTCACTAGGATATTGAACCCTCGCAGGGGCTTGTTTGGGATGGCTTTAGATAGCGCAGCACTGACAGAAAGCCTTTATTCATCGTAGTTTCGAGCTTTTCCAGCACGTCAGCAACGGAAGGTCCTTGGAACCCGTGCGCACCCCACTCCAGCTTCCAAACCAGGATCCGGCTGCGCTCATCCGGTGCTCAGAGTCCGGCGACCAACATAGTTCGACAGAACCGCGTGTTGCATGTGTTGATGCACGATGTTTGCAGGATAGCCGGGGGCGGATTGAATGGCAACAGCGCGCCAAAAGAAACATGAGGCACGCCTTCCCAAGATCAGACAAAACTTCGTCGGCGGGCTTCAGGAGCGGGGATTTGAGGTACCTCCCATTGCGGCTGCCCACAGCCAGGCTGGAATTGCATTCAGCGTGCGTTGTGAGTCAGGCTGCATTAGCATTTCAACACTTCAAACGAAATGTGACCCTATTGCGAGTCTTGATGGGCTTCACATCGACGCGCTCTGTTTCCAGATACGCTACTTGCATCTGGCCCGTTGAATCAAGGATGGGCTGACAAACGCGAGGAGGCATTCGTGCTCGAAAATGCGATCTGCGAGGAGATGAAATCCACCGAAATTTAAAACCAGCTGCTCAAGCAACAATGGGGTGTCCAAAGCGGAGCTTTGATTGGCTGTTTGGGCCACCCACTGATGAGTCGACGGGTGCCTGCCTGCCTGCGTCTTCAGAGACTAGGCATTTACGGACAGCTTGCCTGCTGCTGTGGTGCTCATAAATGCCAAGTCAGCACCGAATAAACTGTCTGCCAGTGCGAGGATCGCTGCCCATTACTTTCCTCACTTAGAACTCGATCCTGGACTTAAATGGCCTCAGCGATCCCGACCTTCAAGCTGGTCATCATCGGTAACGGTGGTAGCGGAAAAGTAAGTTTGTTCCATCCTTTATTTTGGCAGACACCCCATCTTTTGCCCCTGAACTAGATACAGGGGCCACATGCTAACCTGACGACCTCGCTCCAAGAGCACTTTTCTCATGCGTTACTCGACAGGAGATCTCGAAAAGAAGCACATAGCCACTGTTGGCGCCGAAGTCTATCCGCTTGTCTTCACCACGGTAAGCTGTTCCCCGAGAGTCAAGTGTTCGAACGAACTGACCCTGACCACATTTTAGAACAATGGCAAGATCCACTTTGACGTGTGGGATACTATCTGCCAGTGTCAGAGGATGGGTGGCCTTCGCGATGGCTTTTATGCCAATGCCCAGGGCGCCATCATGATGTTCGACGTCAGCTCGCGCGTCACATACAAGAACTTGTCGCGTTGGCACAGTAGGTTCCCCCTTTTTTTTTCTTTTCATCTTGTCCTTTTTACTCTACTCACGATGTCTCACTCGGTGCCCCATATTAACACAATAACTACCAGCCGAACTCACCCGTATGCGTGAAAACATTCCAATCGTCCTCTGCGGAAACAAAGTCGATCTCAAAGACCGCAGGGTCAAGGCGAAGAACATGATCTTCCACCGCAAGAAGCATCTCCCGTACTACGACATCAGCGCCAAGGCCAACTACAACTTAGAGAAGCCCTTCCTCTGGCTCGCGCGGAAGCTCCTTAGAGATGACAACTTGGTGCGTTACCTGATTCAGCTGATGCAAAAATCTGTTGAGTTGAATTGACTGTGACTGACCTAGACTGCTAGGAGTTTGTCGAGACCCCTGCACTTGCTGCTGCTGAAACCGTTGTTGATGAGGACCTGGTGGCGCAGTTTCAACAGGAGATGGCGGAAGCTGCGAAGACACCCATGCCTGAGAGTGATGATGACCCCTTGTGAGCGACTTCAGGTGATTAGATTATCAGCTGAGGCCTCGTAGCGCGGGGAGGAAACTTTATTGGGGCAGTGTGACTCGAAGGCTGATCAGGAGGATTGAAGTCGGAATGAAGATGTTTTGGAAAGATATCGTCAGGAAGGCTTGTGCTTTAGGAGTCCAGGGATTGATATCATGAAAGAGTATGTACTGTAGCTTGGCGGTGCAAATTTCTAGGTAGCCAAAAAAAAAAAAGAGAATGTCTATTTGCACCATACCCCACATAGTGCCCCGCAAAATTCCGGCCCGCCAACGGCTGCAGCCATTGTCAGTCGCATTCATTCAAATGACCGCGCCGACTTCTTTCCATTTCCAACACGTAAAAACAACTCCGATCAATCTCGTAACACTCGCGGTGGAGTCTCCAGAGGTAGGCGACACTGCGCATGCGATTTCCCGGACTAACCAGGCGTTCAGGAAGCGGCCCAGGGCCCTGCTCGCGATCCGCTCGATGTTACCGACCCTGCAGGCGATGCAGCGCCCGATGCTCATCTTGAGCGCTTAGTCAGCAATAAATAGTATTGATCACGCATTGTCGAATTGATTTTTAATGCGGAAACGGCTGGATTGGCTCTGGATTGCGTTGGTTTACGTTGTTTTGACTGTTGTTATTTTCAGGGGTGGGTGGGGTATGGTGCAAATAGATATTCTCCCAAAAAAAAACACCATGATACATCTTTGGATATACAGTCATGTCGAGCGGTGCCTGTCGTGCCTAAACCCGCGCTTGTGAAGTTCAGAGCTCAGTTGGAAGAAGCGCAGCAACATGCAACCAGTGTGAAGGCCACGTTCGGATCCCAGGGAAACGACTTCTTTGCTGTCAGCGGGAGCAACGGCGCATGGCGATCCTGGAATGTACAACCGCACCCCCCTTCCTCCTTTCCCCTACGTCAATAACACCCACGTCTACCTCAACACCAAGCATCCCGCAAAATACCCCTCCAACCCATCAAAATCGTCCAACTCCCCAACCCACCCCACATACTGGTCCGGTCCCACCGCCACAACACACCCCCGCTCCATATCCACTCCGTAGTTCTTGTACGCATCCCCATAACCCTCATGATAACTCTCATAATCCACAAACACCTTGTTATAATCCCATCCCATCTTTTCATCAAATGGATGCAACACCTCCAGGAAGTCCCTCAGCAGCTCCGTCTCGGTGCGCTTCGCCGAGTGGATCGTGAGAACCTCCACGACCGAGTCGATCGGCTTCCCTAGCAGGGTAGCGCGGCGAAGGAAGCTCCCCGGTGCGTCGAGAAGAGCGCAGAACTTGTCCACCCTGGCCTTTTGTGTATTAATATGGAATTCTTTATGCATATAGTTGTGGTGATCTTTAAACTATAACTGCTTTTACAAAATAACATAGTTTTTTATCGTTAAGAACGGTTGGTCTTTATAGAGGTTCTTTAAGCCGATATTTGTGACAAGGGGCAATTCGCAGCCCACACTTGACCGATACTAGCATGGGTCTGATATCAAGTGCGACTGGAGTTGCGGCTTGGAACAGAAAGGTTGCCCTGTGGGCGCTGAACAAATCTATTCTCAACACACAATAATTGACTATGGCCTTGACCTTCGAGGTTCAGTCTTGTTCTTCATGGCTATCTAAATACAGGGTCCTTCCGGACTTGCAGTTCACTGCGATTCTGAATGATGATTCATAGGCGTTCACTATCACAACCTTCCGGTCATCATGGCTTCGGTACGGCGCATTCCGGCTGCCGTGGCTTTGATACGAAACCTTCCTGACTCCGGTGGCTTGTGGAGCCAAACCTTGATGAGCTTTCTGTGGAGCCATGGTGATAGTTCTCCGGAACCATCGAGATACGATGCGTCATGGATGGATTGAGTGGCTTCCTTTGATCGGAGGGCCAACACTGGAATGAGCCTTCTGAGATGAACATTAGGCTTTGGAGCGGTTGGCTCAGAGAGGAACTCTGGGGTTACTGCTCCAAAGCATACCTCCGGGGCTTTTGGCGGTGCCACGGGCGTTCAGCGTGTGACAATATTCTAAGTTAGTTCCCCTTAAATATTCTGTACTAGTTAGCGCCTTAGCTTATCATAGCATCCTAGGTCCTCACCATTCGCTTTTTGGAGACGGGGACCAGCGTAGCCATTTTTATGCATGGGACCAATTTTGGGCTCGCTCGGCTGGAGTTGAAGTGGTTGTGGATGCTGTGGCGCAGCCTTCCAGAAATGGTTCAGAGGGTGAGCAAGACTGAGCAAGACTGAGCCAATCCTGAGCCGGCCCTGAGCTGGGGTGAGCGACGTCACGTGGGCGCGGTACAAAAAAGGAAATTTGGTGTGCCCAGATTTGTCGCAGGAAACAACAGTGCTTGGGACTCTACCTAACCAACTGCCTGCATGTGGTCAGCGCCTACTGTACTTCGTACCTACTTCGTGCTCTGTGTATTAGGGGATGCTTTCAGTGCCAAAATCACGCCAATGCCTCATCGCACTGAAGAATCGTGGGGCCTCCTCTGCGGGGGTTCGTGCTGATACCGAATCTCATGAAGGACAGACGCAACCACAGCGAGAGTGACTCGACGGACATGAATGCAGTAGTGCCGGGATTCATCCAGAGCCGGTCGGCGTTGCCAGGACGATTGCCCAATCCCTCAACTCCCGACTATCGCTGCTACCTATCACTATCAATGCAGCCATTGTGCCGAGCGGATCGAGGCCTCCCAAATCGGGCCGCCAACTGCGATCGCTTCAACCGAGATCTCTGCCCGTATCTAATCTTGTATCTAATCGTCGCACAACGCCGATTTCGGACCCTCTTATCAGCTGCCTAATTATGCCGCCATCTCGAACACGAATATCCCATCCCTAACTGTCCGCTTGCAGACGCCAACCATGCCATCGTGCATGTCCCTTAGCCGACGCGAGACCCAATCGAGAGCTTTGCAATGTGACGAGTCAGCCTTCAACGGTATTATCCACGAGCATGCAGCGGTGCATCACCCCCAGGGGTGAGCTAGCTCCCGTGCCGTCCCCGACCCGAGACAGGCGCTCCACATCACACCGAGGCAGGTACGGTACGAAGTACCTACCTACCTCCCCAGCCTTCCCGCGCCATCATCTGCAAGTAATTAACCTGACGAACGCCCTCTGAGGCCTCCCTACCAGGTAGCTCCCCTCAATTACCTTGTCTTCCCCGGGTATCCCAACCCCGCTCTGCCTCCTCTTCAGAACCTCTCGAGTACGAAATCCCGGTACGAAAACTCAACCAGCTCAACGCCGCCAGCGCCAGCGCCGTCTTGCGCGCTATCCTCCCCAGACCCCTCCGTCGCCCCCTCCCCGTCGTCGATGACGCCCGGGCCCTTCCCGACAGCCCCCTTCCGCATCGACTCCACCTGCTGCTGCTGCTGGCGCCGCTGCACCAACTCCAATTCCTGCAGCAGATCTGCCACCTCACGATACCCACCGCAGCACGCCGCCTCCATCGCGCTGTGCACCGTCCACTCAGACTCCAACCGCCGCGCCAGCTCGACCCCCGACCGCCCGCACCCGGGCAGCGTAAACTCACACAGCCCCCTCGACCGCGACCGCGACACCGACGCAGTCCCCTCCTCCACAAGAAACCGCACCGCCTCGTCGTGCCCAAAGAACGCCGCTATGTCCAGCGGGTGCCACCAATACCGCGACGCGCTGGCGCCAAACCCTCCGTCAAGAAAAGCGCTCATGCTGCGACGCTTGCGCAGCGATACCGACTGAGATGCTGCCGATAACGACGGTAGCTGCGCATACCACCAGCGGGAGCCATACTCGCTGCGGGGCTTGACAAAAAGTCGCTTCTCGCCGAGGTTGGCGCCGGCAGCTTGAGCGTGTCGGAGGGTGTTCACGACGCCATTCTCGGCACCATAAAAGGGAGCGACGGGGAAGGGGGAAGTCGCGTCGCGCTTGTACAGGAGGTTGTTGATGATTAGGTGGAGCCGCCTGTTTGTGCGGGCGAGAGATGCTAGGTCCGAGGTGCTCGTGAGGTGGTGAGGGATTTCGAGGAGGAGCTCCGTGGGGAGTGAGTCCATCTTGCGCGTGGGGGTTGATCAGGTGAGGAAGGTAAGGTCGTAGTGCTCAGGCCCCCTTGTTGGAGATCAGGTGGGTTGGTAGGGATTTCTGAAGGAATTCCGCTCAGATCAAGGTTTGAAAAGCACGCAAGTGCGGGTTTTGAATCTCCCTCACTTCTAGGTTTGCAGGTTGGGTATCGAGATGCAGTGTGGGGAGGCAGATCGAGATAAGGGCGTTTGTCGTTGGGCCGATTCAGTTGGCCCAATGCACGTCTCTGGCCCTCTCCAATCATGGGCGCTGCGAGCAGCCACATGAGCTATCCCCAGGTCAGCACATCCCTAGCTTACTGATCAAGCATGCTCAACATTACAGTTGAGGATGTGATTAGTATGCAACCATGTAAGTGGACACGGCAGTAAAATTTCCAGATGTCAGTGTGAGTTTGCGAGAGCTACGAAATACCTATGCGTTGGATCTCGTGTGAGTTTTTGACAGTGTCTACAATAATTTGTCGCAGAGTCAAGAACCTAATAATTTCGGCACAGAGAGTTGACATCCCCTAGCGGAGTCTTAGTCTCACTCGAGGTCAAGTCAGCGGCTGTTCTGAGTTGCTGTGTCAAAAAGAGTTCAGGAGGACAAAACTCTGCTAGGATCGGCGTTTGCTCATGATTCTAGGACCGTCAGTAAATCTACTCAATACATCTCGTCGTAATGATCGACAACTAAAGGATCTGGGATCAAGAATTCCGAAATTGCCATGTGGGAGGTTCGCGCCGGTTAGCTAGGCAAAATACAGAGCTGAACGTCTTGAATATAAGCCCGCCAATGGTGTGAGGATTCCAATAGTACCCCCGGATCACGGGCCGGCCGTGCAGGTTCTCAAAATCCATCCCGGCCGAAATGTAAAAACTTGGCTTTTCTAGATAGTCTTCCCCTCTCATACTGACGTCGATGCCACATCTTCAAACACCATCGTCGCCAGGCCGTGCCGCAACACCCGCGAAGATGGTACCCACGATCTGGCTCATATTGCTTCTCAGACTTGCGTCCTTGGTTTCGGCAGCGTCATTTACTAACCCCATGAGCTACCTGATCGCTAAACAGCCGTATGTCGTCTTTGGAGAGGACGGTTACTGGTACTACATGTACACCTCGTACTGGGAAATCAAGATCACCCGAGCGACGTCACTGGACGGATTGAAGCAGCAGGGTCAGAACAAGACAATCATACCAAAACTGGACAATGACAGAAACTATTACAATCCGAAGCTATACAAGATTGACAATGTGTATGCACCCTTCGAAGTAGCTGACTTTGACTTCCAACACCAATCAAAAGGGGCTGACAAGTACGAAGCTGGTGGATATACTTCACAGCGACGCCCGACCCCCAGCTTCTGCCTGCCGAGAGAACCCAGGACTTTTACGCCCTCAAAGGTATGCACGGACATTTCGTGCGTCCTGAAAGGCATACCCAGTATTAACGGTTGTCGTAGGAGGCGCCACGGTCCCGGACAAGTTCTCGAATCCTGTCAAGATCGCCAACCGGACAAGCGGCCAACTTCTCCGGTTCGAAGACCGGCTCTACTTCATCAATAGCTGTGGCAAGAACATATGCATAGCACCAATGGGTTTACCCACCTCCATCGGTACTTCAGCCATCCTCGCGGTCCCTGATCAGATGTGGGAACGCACATCGGCCGACAGCCAGCCCCTGATCGGAAGTCCAACGCCGTTCTACCACAACGGCAAGATATTCATCGCCTATGACCTTGGCTCCATGGCCTGGATGGTGGAAAACACGTTCGGCCTATTGACCTACAAGGGGTCAGGTGATCCCATGGCAGTCAGCAGCTGGACGAAGACCGGGCCCCACCAGAATGCGGCGTACACGGAGGAGAATACGACATGTTACGCCGAACTGGGGACATTCTTCTCCAGCCCTGATGACTCTGAAGTCTGGAGCGTGTACAACACGGACAATGTCAGCAACGGGTGTCGTGTTGCGGCGCAGCATACCGGAGCGAAGAGGCTGGGCTGGAATCTCGATGGATCGCCCGACTTTGGTGTCCCCGACCTGCTCTGGCAGACTAAAAGCGGTCCATCCGGAGAATGGGAGTAGACGCAGCATGTCTGAGTTATCACGAGTCAGGTGCGCATCGCTCAGACATGGGGAAGTGTTTGGTGTTTGACTGAGACATTATGGTTTGACGCTGTCCGAGTGAGAAGATGCGGGTTAGTTGATATTTCGGTCCCTTGCTGCATGCAAGAATTGCCGAGGTAACTTCTCGCTGGTCATGCGAGCTCGGTGTTAGTTGCTTCTGAGACAGAACCATCAGAACAAGACAACGCTTCCGTCTCATCACCTCAGTCGCAGAGCGCTATGCGCCATCGCAGCCGCCGCAAGCGGCATGCAGAAAATTTGTGCCAGGCAGGGACACAGCTTCTGTGTCAGGATTGACGTTCTGTCGTGCAAGTGTCGTTCAAGGGTAACACACATCAACGCCGTGACCAATAGCTCCGGTCGGTCGGAATTGGAAAGGAGCTCCGCCCCGCAGCACAGGGTCTTTTAGCCGGGGTGCGCCGAGAATCACACCATTTTTTTGGCGCCCGCGAACGTATTGTCAGATCTTGGGGTTCGCTATGTCTTGTTGCCTCCAGCCTCCAGGGTAGCCGAGCTAGGAGTTGTCAAGTCGACGTTGTGCTGAGCTCGCGATTCGAGACAAAAACTGTATGTAGCTGCAGGAACAAAGCGCAAGAGCCGTTTGTCTCAGTTTCCTGCTAGAAAGGCTTACCTAATCATGCAACGACCTGACTTTGCAACGGGTTTTCCACCAAAAATCTCCCATTTCAATAGCTTCTATCTTCACAACCCCTACTAGTAAAATTGAGGAGAAATTACTAATACATAATTCAATACCTATTATATAAGTGAAGCGTATTATATATTTAGTTTTGTAACACTTAATATTAATAAACTCATGTTAAAAGCTGGTATAAGTTTTACTATTATAAATATATTAATATATATACTTTAAAGCTAACTAACAGTAATTTTTAATTCATATTATAGTTATTTATAATATAAATATTATATTTTAAATGCCAATTTAATATCATTACTTAATAGGAATTAACTATATATTTCTATTGTACAAATTTCAAATCTTCACATATTAATTAAAATATAACTATTAAATATCTTGTTACATTGTTTTTTCATTATATATACTTCTATTACAACGTTGCATGATGTTTAACTCCTATATATTATTATTATTAATGTTCATAATTAATAATCATTTTCTGCTAAATACTCTTATATAAAATATAATAAGTGTATATTATATATATATTAAGCGTGTAAAATCTAGTGTTAAGTATCAATATACAAGATAACGATAATATAAAAGCTATCTAAGGTATAAAATAATACAATTAATGTACAGTAAATTTATATATAATTAAACTATAACTTTAGTAAAATTGTTATATATCTATTTTTATATTCTTTCCGTATTACTTAAATGTCTAGTTGAAAGCTGTATTATATACTATAAAGATAGGATGACGTATATCAATTAGTATTTAAGTTATAAACCTATCATTGAATTTACAATATATTATTTAAATTAATCAATGAAAGTCATGTATTTTAATATTTTACTATCTTTTATATAGTTTTATTATAATGATATAAGAACCTTGAAGGTATGTTGGTATGGTGAAGAATCTATATTATAATTTCCCCTTAATTTTACTAGTCATGGTTGTGGAGATAGGAGCTATTGAAAAGTGGGGTTTTTGGTGGGAAACCCGTTGCAAAGTTAGGTCGTTGCATGATTAGGTAAGCCTTTCTATTGTTACCAGCAATCGAGGTCCATTTTTCTGCGAGCCTGTGGTCAAAGTTATCTATTTGGAGGTTGTGTTTCTACGGACTCTGGTTGCTGGATGGTCTCTTGGTCGAGAAACATCTTAGGCATTCTCATGCAGGAGCTCCTCGGGCCAGGGCACGAGACTTTATAACCTGACCATGTTGTGTTTTCGCCTGATGTATTAACTGACTAGCAGTAACTAGGAGGGGGCGCTATGCTTGTGAAACTCGCGACCTGCCGTCCGATGTGCTGTGGTATTCCTCACACATTTGCTCCAGCCTGGCTGCCCCGCACAAATTGACAGAGGAAACTCATTACGCACCTGCTCAGCTGTGAAAAGTATTCTCTCCATGCCTCAAAAAAACAAAAAAGAAAGTGGCAGTAAATGGTTACACCTGCTGATGCCCATTTCCTCGGCGTAAACAACGAAGCCAGTTGGCTCTCGGCTTTCTTCTCTCTTCACAAGTTGTTCACCACACGTCTCACCCGCCTTGGTTACGACACCGGCAAACCTACAGTCCGGATACTCTTCTCGGACCCTCGATAATTGTTTTACCCCACGCTTTGGCGACGACGGCGACGAGCCACAGTACTAGACACTCTCTTCAGACCCGCAATACCCGCTTTGTCACCTGCTGCATCACGCCGGCACCCCACGTCAGATACAGGCGTCGCCGGCGACACGCCTTTTAACAAATCCCAAGACAACTTCCCGCTCTTTCTGCAACCTGCTCGCTTTCTGCCGACAACAAGCAACACCCAGTCAACCACCTTCCACTTTTATTCGCCTTGTCCCTCGCTTTGAGCTGTCTTCAGCCATCATGAGCGATCCCAACCCTTTCGGCGGACCCAACCCGTTTGGCGGGCCCCTCCGGTCTGACGAATCGGTCAGTCATCCGTTCATTGCCTACGAGGATCCAAACAGCAACCCCCAGTACATGTCGGATGAGGCCGTCAACGAGGATATCCTCGACAGAATGGTAGCTCATCATGGCTCAATCAAGCAGCATGGCGTTGCCGTGTTGGGCCTGGACGACTACCACCGTCTCCTCGCGGTTGTCAACCAGAAGGCCTTCCGCGCGGGCCACCGAGTCGGCAAGGAGGAGGTCGTAGTGAAGTGGCAGGCCGAAGTTGCCATGCTCCGCGATCGCCTCGGCTTTGCCCCGCCGCTCAACCCCATGTACATTGCCTCGGGTTGTCTGCACAACGAAGACATTGACGCTATTTTTGCCATGGCTTACCAAGCCGCCTTCGACGACATGGCCAAGGAAACTCGGCTAAAGGTGATGGAGGAGATGAAAGCGAACAAAGGTGGCCCGATCCCCCGGGCTAGTGTCAATTCTTCTCAGGCTGCCACTCCCAACAATGACAAGGGCAAGGGGAAAGCCATCGCCAACGGTGGCGGCGTCGGCACGAACGGCTGCCCCCAGCCTACTCCTCTGGCCAACTGCAATGGAACCGGCGGTGGCAGTGGCAACAACGGCGACATAATTATGCGGAATGATTGCGGTCCAGCCACTGCTCTCGTCAAGGGCAGCGGCAGCGGCAGTAACCGCGGCATTCCCATGGAGACTACTGTCCTCGAGCAGGTACGTCTTGGACTACATGATCTCATCATTGCTCATGAGGCCCACCATGGACGGGTCAAAAAGACGGACCTCAGTCACCTTTTCACGACTGTCGATACCCGACTTCGCGAGTTGGGTTTGGCTAACAAGAAGTGATGGAGTAGACGACGCGGCAGGTGCCGACGATGGAGGATGAGAAAATGCAGGGAGAGCAGACAATGCTGTTTTCGGACTCTGACGACTATGACGAGGAGGATTACCAGCCTGAGGAGCGCATGATTCTGATCTTCAAATGGCTGAGCAGAAGCGGCGCTGACGCCTTGCGTCGCTTGGCGATGCAACATGAGGCCAGTGACGCTGCTCGTGGTACGGAGGAGTGATTCTTGGTGGATTGTTCTGGTCTGGATCATCTGATGCGTCTTGGACAGACGAATTGTGCGTAACACAGCAACCGGTGGGGTTCATTAGGACTTGGGAGTTCAAAGTTGGGGTTGGCATTGAGTTGGAGTTGGGGTTGGCTTCGGCATTGGTTTGCTTTGGCGTTTGAACATGCATTGGCATTGGTCCATACCGCGTGGTATTGGAGTAAAGGAAGGCACTCATCTGACCAGAATGTTCTGAGCAGCTTCTTCCGTTGAGCATTGTGATGTTGTTTGCAACAACCCTAACCCTGTCATGCCCTTCGCAGTAAGATCGAGGTAGCGTTGCACTAACACCGATCCTATTAAATTTGCAGCGAAGCTGTTAGCATATCAAAAGCCACGAACGGTTTCTGCGCGTCAGTCACGCTGCGTTGGACCTGCAGCGATCGGCATCTTCCGCCACCAGTGACCCAGCTCGAACATGAGATGGTTCCGCACAGCCCTCACCCGTGCAATTCCACTTGCCTGGTTTCGAATTGATCAGCTCATTGGCATCGCCAATCAGGGGTGATCGCGGCATCTTTGCGCGGTTGCCGCAACAGGCCAGTCGGTCGGGGGATTTTGGTTGGCCTTCGCGTGCGCTCCAGCAAAATCCACTGTGGAGACTCCAATTCCGGCCTTGGTGAAGGCTGTGCCTTCCGATTGGAGGGCCCGGCGCCTAACGACTCGGGCGACCGTCTCGCCAAAACGCAGCAGCGGGAAGCGACATCGCCAAAAGGGCCTCGTTCAATCGATGCCCTGGAGTCAGGTCTGACGAAGGCGCTAATCTGTGTCCCGCGCTTGTTTGAGCGAGGTGAGCGAAACCAGACATGGGCTCACAACATGGGCTTGCAACATGGCTGGTGCGTGTCAATACGAGGAGCGCCAGATATAAGACGCGCCGTCTTCGAGTCGTCGTTTTGCGAATCTTCCGGTTCAACCTCCTCCTTCACGTCTCCCTCGATCATTTCTTTGGGTCTCTTTTTTCCTTGTTTCCTAGGTTATCATCTATTTCCTTATTTCCTTCTTTTTGATCTCACAATACAGCATTTCTTGGTCTGGTACTCGGGTTGTTTCTTTGCGACGAATTTCCTTGGCTCGGTTCCAACGACCATCTTCTCGGCCCAATCTGCAGTTGACCTGTTATCCCCAAGCCCTCACACTATCAGGTGTGATGCCCATCATTACTCCCAATACTTCCTTTCCGCCCCCGCCGACGGCGCCTTTCCCAAAGGGACGATTTCCCTTGCAAACAGCAGCCATAACACGCCCTTCGCTTGAGCTTGTCACGGACTTCGACACACCAAAGCCCAACATGCGGTTTCAAGCTCCACAGCTCGGCGCCATGGGCGTCACATTCACGATTATGCGGGCGTGCCAGTTTGCGGTTCTGATTACCGTCATCGGACTGTGCGCCAACTTCGTCAATCAGATCGCAACCGCCGAGCGCGACCCGCCTTCCGAGCTCATTGGTGCTCTCACAGTGGTAAGCTGCCATATCTGCAACAGTCGAGGTATCTTACTGACAAAATTGCAGTCTGTTACGGCCGTGATTTACGTGGTCATCACATACATTTTGTACTACGACAACATGTTGCCCCTTCTTTTCACAGCAATCTTTGATGGAGCCCTCCTCATCGCCTCTATCGTCGTCGCGGCACTGATCGGCAAGCCGCTGTCTATGCTCAACTGCGCCGCTCTCCCCTCGCAGTCCAACGCCTCGCTCACCACATACGCCATGTCTCTTCCGTTTCCCGTAAGAGCAACTGCCATCACCAAGACGCTCTCCTATTTCACTTTTGTGGCAGTCGACCAGACCACATGTTTCGAGATCAAGGCTGTATGGGGCCTCGCCATCTCTCTCTGTGTTCTGTTTGCGTTTTCTTCCCTCGTTTGCGTCTGCCTTTGGCAGCGCGTCCGCCGAGAGAACGCCAGCGCTGCTACAAACGCCAAGGACATTGAATGCTAGGGGCGCGCGGGCGCCTTCAGGGGTATCGGGACCAAACAAGCGTGGGAGTCGGACGTGTCACTCGGCACAAAGAGCATCACCGATGCTTACTCCGCTCCCCAGTTCCCGCCACCCCCGTTGGCGCCCATCCGTTCTCGCGGACGAGGACGCAGCTCTCACGAGGCTAACCCTATCCCCATGCCAATGATCCGAGCTCGCGAAGGTCCCCTGCAAAGCCGCCATATCGCCCCCGTGTCCCGCTTCAGCATCGACTCGGACCGATCTTCCTCATTCAGCGTGGACTCGGGTAGCTTCTCCCAGCGGGGAGTCGTCGGACTTGGGCTCCGTCCTGCGCCGCAACGCCGCGTCACAACCACTTTCCGCACCAGCATGGCGCCCATCCCGGGATCTCCCACCGACGAAACCGACAACGGCGATTCTCTCTCTCCCATCATGTCCGGCGCACCGCCGCCGCCGAAGTACCCTCCTAAGGTCGTCACCCCCTCTTCTCCCAGGGATGACACCATCCCCAACGAGCACAAGCGCGTCCCGGGGCTGATTCCCCGCTCTCCTCTGTCGCCTGTTGCCGCTGGTTTGGCTTCGATGGCGAGACGCGCCGTGCGCAGGCCGGTACCTTCGCCCATTGTGGTCCAGCCGCTGCCAAAGTCAAAGTTCTTCCAGAAGCAGGACGACAGCCCTGACTCGGCAACCGTGGTGATTGGGATTGAGACTTTGCCCGTACCGGTGACGGACGAGAAGCCCAAGTCGAAGAGGAAGACCATGTGGGGTTTTAATGTGGAGGGGTGGTGGGAGTTGGGTCTGTTGGAGAGGATGAACACTGTGAGGAGGAAGAATACCACCAAGCATTGATTGGTTGTGAGAAAAGCAGAAGAGGTTGGCCATTGGGTGGATTGGGTGGAGTGAATAATGCGACATAAGCACAAAGGACTGGGACATGAAACAAGGAATTGGATAGATTGGAACTAGAACATGGTATTCCGGGCTTAGGTCCTGGGGATCTTGGACGGTCATGTTACTTGGCCTCTGGAAGGAATAAAAGGCGGTGACTTTACTCTTTGTGGTTCGCGCGAGGAGGGAGGGGGATAATATGTATTCGGGATGGAAAGGGAAGCTGAGAAATCGGAAGAAATGCCAACTCGCCGCTTTTCTCTTGCGGTTTGTAGGTGAGCCGATGGCAAAGCAATCACAACAAAGGAACGGCGGCTTGGCCTTGGCAGCCCAACTCGTCGACGGTCCCATCTGGTCAACTTCGGTTTTCCGGAGGGATTTGCACAGAATCAGTTTGTGCCAGTACAAAGCCTCTAGCTTGTGCTGTAATAAAAGCTGCCATCATACTCTTCCCCCCTCAAAACTGCATAGACTCGTGACATACAATGGCAATTACCACAGTGAGGTTGTCGAACTGCAGCGGCAGTTCTTGGCGCTCAGGCGCGCAGGCGCCTTACCGCTCCAGGCTTGGCTGGAGCGCAGGGGCCTTGGATCATGTGCTCTCCCCACACACAGGGAGCTTCCATTTGTATATAACTGGGGAGTGCGAAGCACTCCCCTTTTCTACCAGATCAAGTCACTTTGCAACTGCACTTCCGCTGCTCCTGAGCCCCTCGTTCCTCAGTCAAAACGTTCCACAGAGGTTCATTCCTGCAATGGAGTATCCCAAAGGGCATTCATTAAATGGCGGGGATGGTTAAATATTAGCGATATGTTATCAGCTAGATCGGTAGACTTTAGAAGAGAAGTCAAATCATGATGCTCGAGCAAGGGCCGTAGATAGTAGAGTAGAAGTAAGTCGCTGAATTCTTCTAACGCCATCTTTCCCACAGCCCTAAAATATTGACTAGGTACCAACTTGGACTTGTTTGACCAGCGTATTCTTGCAAGGCGAGGGAATTCTCCAACGCCACAGTGGAGACAGATAGGGGAGCCTGAGATCAAACAAAGAAGTTTGAACGTGGCGCACATATAGTAGAATAGATACAAAGACTGAGATGTCACAATGTTCACAATCGCGTAAACGGTCTGAACTTGAAGTTAGAAGACGGTGTATTTGTTAGTTCTTTGTTTCTCAATATATGTGAAGTATATTCCTCCTTATATTATGAATATAGATTACAAGTGAGATCATAGTAGGTATGCTAATTTGAATCTCAATTATCATCATTCTATCAAGGTACTCCTCAGTGTTATAGCACTGACACCATCAAGCAAGTACCCTACACCATACTCCAAACCAAACCAAAGGGTATCCATAGCTCCCAGCCATGCACATCCCCTTAGTCTATCTATCTTACATCTCACCTACCGAAGACCTCAAATCCCGCCCCAAGACTTATCATACAATCCTTACCATGCCCGTCTACTCCCAGTTCTCAACGCCCCAAGCGCAAGTAGCGCAGTCCTCCACACGCTCATGCTCACATTGGCTGCTCTTGTTAGCGATCTCGTCAGTGTCAGTAACAACCTTCCCCTCAGAAAGAGGAGCCTCGCAAACCTCCAGAGGAAGGTAATGAGGAAGAAAGTCCTCCACAGCATCATCAACCTCAACTAAGGCGAAGTCATCGGCTTCACGAGCCTCGATGAAGAGGGCATCGTCAGCCCCGTCGTCGGCATCGGTGAACGGGATGTTGTTGGTGTTCACGTAGATCACCTTGGTAGGAAGGTTGATGTTGATGCTGAAATTGAGATTCAGGAAGGACTGAGGGAGGAATGTGGGGGAAAGGAGGGAAATGTTGATGCTAGTACGGAACATGGTTGCGGTTGTTGGAAGGTTGAGAGGGGGGTTCAATATTATTGGTGGCTGGTCCAGGGTGGAGGCCGAGATGACGGGAAGGGAAGGGGAGTTGGAAGAAGTAGGAGGATGTGTGTATTTTTATGTTATTATTGGGGAGGTCATCTTGAAATCTGAGGAAGGCAGTGAACAGTTGCTGCGTCTAGAGAACAACTGTAGTAGACTTGTTGCAGATAATTTAGATGGTAAACAGTTAGTATTCATGTGCAATGGCTTCTCGACATTACTATTACTATTACCATTACTCTATCTATCTTTCCAATAGGAGAAAATCGCTACCCGTAAGTCATAATATCATGACTCCAAGCCAAGCTATCAAGTAATAGTTCCGCGCAATAATACTAAACTCCAATCCCTCCCTCCTATATCCCTTGGCTATCTACCTGCCTACCACCACCTACTCAGTCTACGAACCCCTCGATTAACCAACCCTGACTCCTCGTCACTGCTGCTAGACAAAACGATATTCTTCCCCGTGACATACTCTAACTCATCCTCATCAGGAGTGAGTCCCGTAATGGGTTCATAGTCCTCGTCACCAGCAGTGCGTCCAACGAGGGACTTGCTGCGCTCTTGTTGTTCAATCTGCTTGCGTCGAGGGCAGGCGGCGAGGTTCCTCGCATGCCCACGCTTACCGTGGCAGTGCATATGGCAGGCTGAGAGGGTCTTCTTGGTGGTTTTGGTGCTCGTGTTAACTTTAAGGGGGGAGGCTTCGCGAGAGCTGGCGAAGAGGTCGTCGTCGGCTTCGTCATCAGCTTCGTCGTCAGCATCATTGTTAGCATCATCATCAACTGGGGGAGCTATATGACGGAAGGGGGGGAGGTGAACAGCAGTCTGCTTTTCGACAAGGAGGGGTGGAGGGTAGAGAAAGTCTTCCATGGCCTCCTGGAGATCCAGCTTAACCTTCTCATAATCAATAGGGGGAGGTGTAGGATAGAGAGTTTCGCCCATGGCCTCTTGGAGATCCATGGCAACGGTGCGGACGGGTGGCTTGGGAAACGCATGGATGCCTGTGACCAAGGTCTTGGCGTTGTCCTTGGGCATGGTGTCGTTGTCGCTGTGGGATGACATGCTGGTGTACTGATATGACAAGAAAGGGAAGTGGGAGGGGAGATGGAGGTGGGAGTCTGGCTTATTATAATTTAAAATGAGTACCCATTTAACACCTGAGGCAGACGGCTACCAACCTTCTTATTCTCCCCTGAACAGAAGAAGTGTTTGATGATCAATGTTCTAGGAACTCAAGCACAATATTCTGTTCAATGTGCGGGCTAGCTGTTCAGTCATAACTGAAAACAAGTGTTGTGTCTATTCAAACGGGCTGCTCAGTCGTGATAAAGACTCAGTTGCCTCAGGCTTAGCTGGTCCTCGGCTTGTTTGGCAAAGACATTTGATAATCCAAGGTAGTGATAGTTAGTGCTGTTTTATCCAAGGGGATGGCTAGGGCAACAGTTCAGGGCTCTCGATGCGATGGATACGAAGCCCATGCTGCATCATACCGACGACACGGCAGAAACAAGGTAAAGGGGGAAGTTGGCATGAAAAGTAAGATAGCAATATGCCACGAACAGCGAGGTAGTCTAGCTAATATGAGGAAAATACTGTGACCAATTTGGCGTCTCAAAGGCTGAATCCGGCAGCCTGGGTATACTGACAACACTCTGAATCGGGATGTACAGCCGGGCAGCTGCAGCAAAGAGCCACCCGCAAATAAGAATCAGCCAGACAAGCCAAGCTGCCACTCTAAGGAGAAGCACCGGCCTCACAGCCACCGACTTTACAGTCCATCGTGGGGCCGTTGAGGACCGGCTGTCTGCAAACGAGCTGGCGACCAGCGCCAAGGGAAGAAAGAGAAACGTAAGAACTGGAAACCACACGGCGATGACAATACCTGATGCACGCCAAAGAATCCTCTCAGATTCAGCCAATATCGGGGGATTCCAAGCCATCAGATGGAGGCCCCCGTAGATAGCCCCAACAATCGTCAGCATAAGAATAGCGGCTGCAGATGTGCGGTCGATTGTGAATCCTGTGTCCCCAGTAATTCCAGCCATACTCAAGTGCGGTTTTCCGGCCGTGATCTTCCAGTTTGCGCTCCTCGGTACCACGTATTCGTGGAGCCAGTCGTAGTGTGCTGCAAACGGGTGCTGCCAGTATGATATCTCAGCTTTCCGTACCGAGTCTTCCTGACGATAGGCAACGTCTGGGTACTTGTGGTAGCAGTGGTGGGCAAGCCGAAGCCAGCGAACATCCCCTGAGTTGACGCGGATAAATGGCCGCCGTAGGCTCAACAAACCACCGGACTCTACCGCCTTGCCCGTACTCCTTGAAGGGTGGATTGCCGCAAGCAAACCCTTGTTGTCGTAGTCAGCACCTTGATAGAACCCCCCAGGAGAGCAGCGACGAAAGCCAAAGCCGAACAGGCTCTGACCCATGTAAAGCGTCCAGGGCAGCTCTCTCTCTCCGGGCCCTGCTTCTGGCGGCTCAATCTCAGTGTAAGTCGGTCTGGAGGGCACTGTATGGATCCCAGTCGCGAGATACTCTAGCAATCCGTGCTCCTGAAACTGGGGGTCAAGGTCCCCATCCTCCTCGTGCCAAAGGCGGGCAGTGATCTGCTGTCCGTCAAAGAAGTCCTCGGCCACATACTTTGTACCCAGTGTGCTCTTCAGGAACATTCCAGCACAAAGAAGATCAGCGTCCTCTCCGTGTATGAACATGGACTCCTGGATGTCAAGCGGCTTGTCCCACCAGAGCAGGTACGCAGCGAGTGCGCAGAGACAGTGCGTGAGGGTGTTGAGCTCCAGGAGACTGATGGTGAGCCCCATGGCCATGCGGGATATGCACTGCACCAGGAACCACGACGCCTGCAGAGCCACAACCGTTTGGGCGAGCTTGCTCGACTTGCTCTTGTCGTTGATGACGTTGACCGAGATGTCGGGCAGCAAGTGCGGAGCCACTGTGGCCAGTCGGACAATGGCCGGACTCGAAAGGGTCGCCCGCTTCCGGCCTCCTGGTAGCGCTTTGTGCCTCAGGGCATCGGCGTCGAAAACAAAGCCCCCCATGGCGGCGAAGAAGCTGTGCGTCATGGTCCAGTGGTGGGTGCGAAGCGGATTTGCTGCAACACTTGGATGACCGTCGTCGACTGCCTTCTCCAGATCGCCTTCACTTTTCATTCCAATCTTTTCAACCACCCGCCGCACCCGCTCCCTGACCTTCCCATAAACACCAAGTGGCTCTTTCTGGCCCAAAGCCCTCTTCACCTCGCTGTGAAGAGCTCTGGCCTCCCGATTCTGGTCCCAAGCGATCCAAACAACAAGCTCCGGCACAAAGATACCCACCAAAATCCACAAAATCTTCCGCCGTGACTGCGCGCCACTCTTTCCGTGCTCGGGGATGTTGAGGTGAACCGCCGTCCAGACGCACAGCACCAGCGTCACCATGCATTCGGAGATGATGCTGTAGGTCCCGCGCAGGGTAGGCTCCGCATGCCATAGCGACTCGTTTCGTGCTGCGCCAAAGTCGATCATTGTTGATTTGCTCGCACAATAGGTACCAATAACATCTCAGAAAATAGGTTGGCGAAATCAGTACATTTGATGGAGATGGAATGAAAAGTGAAGTCTGCGACAATGTTTCCCAACAAAGGTCGAAATCGAGGACTGGGTACCAAATCAGTCATTCCCGGTAGGATGACAAGTGGGGGAGAAACAACACATCGTCGGGCGGAGGATATCATAGGCCAGGAGTTTCCCGACCTGCAACGCCCGCCAAGTCCGCCCCTGAATCTTCGTCTGGGACGCATAATCGGACCACCCAAGGGCAATCCTTTATGTCGGCAATTCCGAGTCGTCTCCGTACCGGGGAAACCAGTGGATGGCATTTTATTTTCGGCTCCAAGGGAAAGAGCTGTCGTTGCGCAGCCTCCAGTCCTTTCTTATTTCTGGCATCTTAGGGTTAGGGGTGTGTGAGGCATCGGTGCATGCAGAAAGGCCATTGAGAAGGGTGAAGAAATGCCTTAGAAACAGCAAGATCTAGAATCTTAAAAGCGACGTTTCGAAGTGCATCGCAATTACTTTGGAACTTGAGGGGGTTTCCGTACCCATCAATCTGGAAGCGTTGCAGGAGCAAACTGGGGATTCGTTTATATGCACCCTGCCTACCTAACTTTAGGTTACTAGAAACTACCTGCTATGAGCCTCTAAACCATGTTTCAGATACCTACTAAGACCCCCTTCCCTTTGAGCCAAGTTCTTTGACCCCCTAACCTATGTATTAAACTTCACATCTTCTTTCCTCAACAGCGCATACGGCACACTAGCCGTCTTCCATTCCGGCGTAACCCCCTCCTCTACAATCCCCTCACCGTCGCCATCGCCGCCCTTCCCAAACCTCACCACCGGCCTCAAGATACTCAGCTTCTCCTCCCCAAACTCACTCCCCTCCCACCCCTGAAACCAACCCCCATCCTCCCTCAAATACCCCCGTAACGGCTCAGTCCGCTCCCACCCCGCCATCACATTCTTCAGCAAATCCAGCACATGATGCGACCCCCTCATCTCCCCCCACCCAAACCTCTCCTGTCCCTCCCTGAGCACCTCCCTCGAGTACAGCCCCACCTCCTCACTCAACGCGTACGAATTCACCGCCACCAGCGCAGCATGGACCTCGTAACTCCCGCCTTCAGTAGCTCGATCCCGCAGCGCGAGCATCGTCCCCAGGGCGCCCACCACCCCAGTGGACATGTCGCTGATCGGGAGAGGCGGGAGGACGCACTCGCCATCCTCAAGATTGAGAGCCTGCCCCGTGACGTACGCCGCGCCAGAGGCACAATCTGCAATCTGCTGCCACCCGGGGCGTTGCGCGTAGTACCCGTCAGGGCCGTAGCAGCTCTCGCTGACGTAGACGATACCCTTTCCACGGCGGGCGGCCATGATTAGGAGGTCTTCTAGGCCGAGGCCGTGGCGTGCTAGTGCGCCGGGACGAAAGCCCTGGAGGAATACGTCGGCTTCTTTGACGAGGGAGAGTAGATGGGCTTTGTCAGCTGGATCTCGGATGTCGAGCCCGATGGTACGCTTGCCTGCGTTGAGGGTGAGCTGGAGGGTGTTGACGTCGGCGAGATGCGGGGCGCTGATGCGGATGACGTCGGCGCCGTACGCGGCGAGCATGGTGCCGATTTGGGGGCCGGCAATGATGCGTGTCATCTCAATGACTTTGATTCCTGATAGGGGTCGTTTGTCGGTAGAGGTGGCTGTGAGGACCCGGAACGGAACCGGCGGCGTTGGGAGCGCGTGTAGCTGCGGCTTGACGTTGACTAGCGGGTGCGAGGCAAGCGCGCGTCCCATGGCGCTCTCGTTCCATTGACGTGGCGTAAAGCAGATGCTACCACAGAAACCGCGGTACAGCATATGCATCTCGAGCTCGGCAGGGCTGTACTTCGTTGTGAACTTGGCGATGTGGGCGGCCGCCTTGTCGTTGGTGTCGATGCCCGGCTCGTCCAGATCGATACCCAGGGACCGAAGCAGAGGCGGCACGTCGAGTGAACCGTGGAGACTGTACCACGCCCCAGGCGCACGAGTCGGGTAGATGCCCGTGCCGCGAAGTTTGAGCGGGGTTGAGTGCCACCCTTTCTCCCAGTCCGTTAGCAACGTTTTGAGCTTCCCCTGTTGCCCAAGCGAGCCCATTGTTTGGCCTCCGATGTACGCCAGGGCAACTGTCCCGAGCCAGAACGCCACGTGTGTCGTGTTGACGGTTATCTGCCGTTCTTTATCTTCCAAGCCACGCAGTGACAGTATCTCGTCAGCGACGACCCCAACCATCGCCTGTAGTGCCGCGGCCACGACAGGAGCTTTCATCGGACCGGGTAAGACGGGGTAGCCCTCGCCGACAAACCGTATTTTGGCCCAGAGCGAGCCATCTTGGGTGAATCCGGGGGTCTGAGACGCGAGGAGCCGGAAGATTCGTTGTGCATCGCGCGGGACCGGCACAAACACATTGTCGGTGTACGTTCCGGGCCCGTAGATGTCCGGGATTCTTGGCTTGTGAGACATGGCGTTCTTTTGGCAGTAGGGAGTTGAGGAAATGGTAGTTGACAGAGTCGAGGATTTGAGTCGAGCAGATCATATCGCGTGAGGGGTAAGCGGCACTTGTCGAGAGGCTACGGAGCTCCAATTCCTTTTGCGCGAGTCGGCTGAATAGGTGGGTAACTGCCCAGCTGCAGAAATCGCCAGCAAAATCAAGTCCCTAATTGGCCGCTTCCAGCGATCCTATTGCAAGGCCTGGTTTGTTGAAAACCTCGTCTTCATAGAACTTCCCATCCGGAAAAACGCTGAATGCCGCGTCTCATCAAGTCGATAAAACAATGAGCGTGTATTGAAAGCACTACATAAATCTAAACGTGAGCGTGAGAAACTCCATCGGATCGTCCAAGATGTTGAAGACCTATTGTTAGCTGCAGCACTTCTGGGTGCAAAGAAATGCGACGGGAAGACATCAACCTCGTCCCCACAGAACGCAGCCATTGACTTTATTACCGCACAGCGCGCATGCACAATCGGATGAGCTGTACCGCACGCGGGGATCAGCTAGTTCTACACCTATTGTGTGGCACGCAGAGGTGGTCCCACCACAGCACGGTAAAGATCATTCGTTCAGCTCGAGGCCGAGAGCCCGAAAAAACCACAAGAAATAAAGGTCCCATGTCAATTTGACCCTCGGGAGGGAGCTGCTGTTCCCCGCCGAGAAAGTTGCGCATCCCACGCACGTCACCAGAAGAGTCATGTTAAACCGACCGTTCGGAGTTGATCGGCGGTGAAGCAATCAGTGACCAGAACAAGGGATTGGGGGACAAAGGCCTCGGCATCGACAGACTCGCACCCTCGCAATAGACTGAAGCATCGAGTGATGCAAGACGCTGACAGGAAGGGGAAGCTCGCAAAATGATGTGATGAATGACGAAACGGTGCGTGCTTTTGGGACAAACATCACTGATTGTAAGCGGCGGAGCGCAGATCCCGAAGGAAGAGGCCGGCTCACTGCAGAGCCCAACACTTGACATCCATAACTATGACCAAACTGGCACCTGACCACTGGGATCGCAGCCGTTTGGATGCCCTCCGCTAATAAACGCAAGCCAGCTCGTCCTATAGTCTTTCAATTTTCCGGACGCTTGTCCATGCGTGTCGAATCTGCTGAGGCCAGCGCTGCCTGTTGAGTCCGGTGACTCGGAATCGCTACCCATAATTGCAATCGTTGCCAACTCGCAGAACTGAGTTCGTGCGGGACTTGTCGCCGCATTCGTCCCTCAGGGCGGCCAACTCCGCGTGCGCTGCTGTAAAGCCAAGGCAGTCACGGCAGAGTCTGGGTCGACATCCCCCGTGTCGCCGATCGCGCAGTGGCAGAAGCCGGCGCGGGAGGCTTGGCAAGACCGCTGGGGATTGGGGGAGCGAGACATCGCCACACCGCCGCAATTCGTGCTTGCCAAGGCCGGCCTGGACAGAATCCGGAGAGGACTCGCTTTCTGTAGAGCGTCGCGGGCGGTGCAACGGGAGGCACGGCGGTATTTGAGACAGCCCACGTCAGTTGCGCGAGGGCTGCGGAATGCCAAGAATCTCGGGATCGGCGGACCGAGCAGCTTGGCGACTTGGCAGCCGAGATACAGACGACACGGTGACGGCAGATGGGTCTTGGCGGCAGCCACCACGATTGTGCCACCTGACAGCGAGCGCCGACCAGATGGCAGGACGGAAGGTTGGGTCTCGCAGCGCGTCGGACGCGCCTCGAAACCCAATTTTAGAGCCAATTCCTGCAGTGGTGATGGCGAGATGCTGCACACGGCGACGCTGGGCATTCGATTGCGGCAGCAGGCAGGTTTAAACAAAGGCGCAGAGAGGGAAGGGCAACGGGATGGCGGACGGCGGCGGCGGACGTGGTGCGTTGTGAATCCGCTCGCGCCGCACAAAGCTCTTGGCGAAAAGGCAGTCTCGCGCTCAAAACGTTGGATGTCTGACGGTGCTGTGTCAGTACCACAGCCAGTCGAGCAAATAATCTAAAGTCATCAATCGGCCTCCTTGGCAAAGGAGAGCCGCGGGGGTCGCCTCGGACATCACAATTCTGTCATGGGGTGCTTGCCAAGGCCATGGTGCCACGCAAACGGAGAGCATCATGGCCTCTTCTGTTCTGTGTCGTCGTCGTCCGACGCGCAGCTTCGAGGCGAAGTCCTGAGCTGGTGTCCAACAGTTGAAGACGCCCAGAGCTGGTCCCTGGGTCGCTGCGTGACGTGTGCGTGGAGAGAGCGATCTAGCAACTGATACGCCCGTGGTTCTGGAAGTCGACATTTGCCCACGTCGATGCCATGGCACGGGAAGTGCCGCCTACCTTCAGCTTTTTTTTTTCTTTGCCTGGCCAAATTGAGTTTGTAGTTGCTGGAACGGGCAGAGGGGCGCGCAAAACTGCAGTACGCGTGGGCGTACTTGCCGAATCGGGCCGCAAGTCTTGGAAGTCTTGGACTACGCGGATCTGCGTCGATGGACGCCTTGGCGCACTGCCAAGCCATGTCGCTGTCCAGAGCTTGTCGAACACTTCCGGCGCGATGAAACTTTTCGGAGTTTGGCTTTGCTTCTGTCTTTTCCAGGCTAGGCGGCCACCAGGTTGGGGTGGAACTTACCGCTCGTTACGCTGTGTTTGTGCACTGCTCCCCGGTTTTCTTGGCGGTGCGAAACGAACCCCACAGACACCTCCTGCTGATCGAAGCGCAACCCAAAGGCTGCCCAGGTGCTCTGCCCCGACAGTGGTCATCTCGCCGCCGAGGGATTGAGTCGGCGCCAATCTGATCTGCATTGTGCCTCCTCTGGTATTCAACGGTAGATACCCGCCAAGATAAACTTTGGCTGGCTGAGACCTTGTGTCTCAACGCATGCCACATATATAATACCCGGGTCCTTCCTTTCCTTATATCCATCCTTTTAATAGACATCCCGCCTTCTCCTCTCGATTGCACCTCGATCACAGCATCACCACCACATCCAGAGTCCAGCAAACATTTGTCGTCCGAACTTCTCTCGACAATCACCACCAACCACTCCACCCAGCCCACGCGAGGATCACTCCTCCCCACGCCGCCGCCATGGGTACCGCGATCTCCAGATGCACCACTACCCGAAACAACACGGGTATGACAACAAACCTCACAGACATCGGACAGAAGATCCTCGACAACCAGCCCAACTGGCTGTCGACACCCTCCAAATGGAGGCCCAGGAACTGCACCCACCGCCCGGTCCGCTACCGCACACCGACGCCGTATCCCAAGGACGACCGGCAGCGAATGCCAGAGCCGCAGGCATCCCAGGTCCAGACGGAAGCCACCGCGACGGAGAAGCCCGTCGTGATTGAGACATACGCAACGGCCCCATCTACAAAGCATATCCAGGTCGTCGAGCCTCCCAAGAGAAGCCATCACCCACTATCAAACGTCTCAACCCTCCCAGACATCCAGCTTCCCCCAGCAGCTCTCTCCATCACATTTGACCGACACCCACGCCGCAACCGATTTGAGCGCATCTCTTGAGAGCGCAGCGTCGCAGGGGTGCGCTGCCGCACATCGCGGCAGCAGCAGCAGCAGCAGGGCAGAAACACTCCGAGCCGCCCCCACATTTCACACGCACACACGCGCAGGCCAAGCAACGCCTCCGGCGGGCAGGCAGAAGACAAGCTAAAAAGGCGCAATTAAGCCTCCGGCGAGCCAAGACGGTTGACAGGCAGTATCCATCACAGGACGCCATTCCCTTCGGCCAGCGCACACCTGCAGGCCAGACGGAAAGACCTGGTGTCTATCGGGATATTAGGCAGATTAAGCGGCCTGCACGCCGTTTCGTCCGCCCGTTGCGACTTATACCGCGTTTGCCTTGGCGTGGCTATCTCACAATGCTTGGCCTCCTTGGCTGCATTGGAGACCTAATCTAGACGCCCGCTGCAGACCTGGGGAAGAAGGACCGAAAGGTGCGTCCCGACATTGGTCGATGAGGTCAGATGGAAATGGACCAGGGAATAAAACATCGCTCTTCATGTGCGCTTCCTTTTGTTATTAGACTGCAGCATCGAGGCCGGTTGAAACGTAACTTGCCACATTGCTTCATATATTTTGTATCAAAGCGTTTGCTTCGAGGGGTTGATGACCCACATCAGGTATAGGCTGAAGAAGCTGTCTTTTATGTATATACCTAGGTAGTTGGATTGTTGAAGACGTTGCACGCCATGTCGGGTCAGCTAGATAGAACTGATTGCGTTGGATGAGATGGTAGTTCAGTCGATACTTAGACATCAGCTTATGCAGGCATGATGAGAATCAATTTCAAACCAGCCATCATCCGCCTCAGGCTTTGTCGTGATTAAAATGTACTAAAAGCACGTTGTAACTTATAGTCGTGATAGCTTAGCAAATACTAGCAGCAATGATGAGAGATAAGTTGCAGTCTGTGTGAAAGAAGCTCTGAGCAAACACATATTTTTGTATTTGACTGACGAAAGTAAATCACTTTTATAAAGGCTCGGCCTAAAAGAAAGGGTCTTCGACGAAAAGCATGAGAGGAAGCCTCGCGCTTTGTGCTAGCACTAAGGCCTGGATTCTCACGTCGCTCATTGCAACACAGAGCCGTCACTACTTTAAATTAGGCCATTGGAGAATAAAAGCAGGCTTTTTTGATGTAGAAAAGCCTATAGGCTGCCTCTTACAAAGACTTTCTGACGTTCTGGGCACCCATTCATTTGACGTAGTGTTCGTAGGTAGTCGTCTGTGGCTGAGGACATTACAGTTTGAGAGACATGTGAGGGAACTGTAACTTGGCTTATAAAACCATTTTTCAACATCCCCATTGTTCAAGTTTGACAAACCTGGGCCGGAAACTTCAAGTTTCAAGTGGTCTGGTTTTTGGGGGGGTCTTGGCAATTGCACTTGCAATACCATGCACCACACCAGGTTCATCTTGGGAATCTGAAACTCACAAAGGCGAGCCCTGTATAGCCAAGCTCGTCCCAAGGCCTTGATGCAAGCGATCAAATTAAAGAATTTCCCCTGAAGGTGTCAAACCCCAATCCGTTCCTTTGGAGAGCGTGGCATGACGCATTGGGTCGGGGCTTCCCCACCATCCTAATCCCATCTTTAACCCCCACAAGCCCACCAGCTCCAAGCGTTGCCACTGCCATGCGAAAGTGGAGAGTGGCTCCCAGCAATGCGTCCAGACCCAAGAATTTGGTTTCCCACGGGGTTAGCGTTGTACCACGAACAATGGTCGTGAGGCAACAGAAACAGGGCCGAGAAGCGCCGTCAGGATCTTCGAACCCTGCTCGACGAGAACCAATGCAACGCCAGCCAACCATCAGACTCCAACACCAGTGACAGAAGAACGATAGAAACACCTGACTACCATCAATCGGCCCAGCCAGCCACGAGTAGCGCCGTGACGCAGACGACAGGTGAGTATCGTGCGACTTCACTAGCGAGACTCTTAGTAACCTACCTGAAAAGGTGCCTTGCTAGATCTCGGGAACGGATGTAAGGCATTGCCCGAAAATGATCTCCGGGCGAATGGCAAAATCAAGGCAAAAACCTGTCACTCGTGATTTTTCGGCTGGAGCCTGCAATTTCAGCCAGCTGCTGAGGCCGAGGCGACATAGCAGTGGGAAAGACCTGGAAGAATTCTGCAGTAGAAGCCTGGCCCTCGGCAAGAGGGCGAGAAAAAAAGACGCCGAGGTGGTGGATAGAGCCTATAAATTTGGATTCGAAAAGCGAGGGACATCCCGACGCGATCGGGGTCGGACCGAGTCATGGTGGGAGACTAAGTGGCTTCCGGCCAGCAGAAATCCCGCTTTCGCTCCGCTAGTTCATCCACAATACCACCGATTCGAAAGAAAAATTCCCCGGCCGCAGCAGTACCGGCCGCCGATGCTAGCCCCCGTTTCCAAGGGCTAAACTGGCTCTCTGCCAATGTCGCGTTCCGGCCCGAGCCCGGGAAACTTGGCTCTGCGCTTGAAGTGCTACAGCGCAAACTACAGGCTCCCTGGAAAATAAGAGGTCAAAATAATGAGGGAAAATCAAACTCGAAGATCGCATGCGCCAGAGCTTAACCGGGACTGCTGCTCAAGAGCCTTCGCTAAAGTGGACTCCAATGAAATCAAGACGGGTTTATGGACCTCGGGTTTGGCCTTCAGGCGGAGACCAGGGGCTGCCAGTGACAAGACTCATGTCGTCTTGGCAGCAGACTCGAAGGCTCCGCGCGAAAAGAAGGGACGAACTCTTGCAGCATTACATCACAATCTCAGCTGGTATTAGCCAGGCCCGCTCGCGTCTCTATCCACGCCGCGTTGGGAGGGTTCTCCGGGGACCCCCCGAACGGGGCATAGAACGAGGGGTGCATATGCCCCCCTTTTTGTGGCCACCCGCCCTGGATTTGACGGGGATGCCGTCTCCACGCCCCGGCACGGGGTCAGCAAACTGTTCTACACACCAGCGGAGAAAGTGTGGTCTCGTCGAGCCCTCCCCAGATCCCCACGTCCGGGGAACACGCCCATCGCCTGTATATAAGCTCTTCTGCCCCGGGTCTCATCTGTTTTCTCCTCTTACCCTCATCCTCACCACCATCACTCAGCCTCTTCTTCTCGGCATCCTGCCTTTCCCCAGAGCTCGCCTCTATCGTTCGCCACTTCCCCAACGCCAACGGTACACCAGCCCCAGCAGAACTCTCGGAAAAGCACCATGAAGACTGAGAGCGGAGAACGGTCACCTTCGGGTGAGGCCACTCGCTCGGGAGAGGGAGATGTCTCTCGGGTCGAAGCCCCGGTGACCATGAAGGCCTACATGATGTGCGTCTTCGCGGCCTTCGGCGGTATCTTCTTCGGCTACGACTCCGGATACATCTCTGGTGTGATGGGCATGAAGGTCTTCATCGAGATGATCGAAGGTCGCGGCGCCACCACGCTCACTTCGTCGAACAAGTCTCTCATTACCTCGATCCTCTCTGCCGGAACCTTCTTCGGTGCTCTCATGGCCGGCGACATCGCCGATTGGCTCGGCCGTCGCTTCACCGTCATCATCGGCTGCATGATCTTTATCGTCGGCGTCGTCCTCCAGACCGCATCCGCCGGCCTCGGTCTCATCGTGGCCGGCCGCCTCGTTGCCGGCTTCGGCGTCGGTTACGTCTCGGCCATCATCATCCTGTACATGTCTGAGATCGCCCCTCGCAAGGTCCGCGGCGCCATCGTGTCCGGATACCAGTTCTGCATCTGCCTCGGCCTCCTCCTCGCGTCCTGCGTCGACTACGGCACCCAGAACCGCACCGACACCGGCTCGTACCGCATTCCCATCGGCCTGCAGATGCTCTGGGCTATCATCCTCGGAACCGGCCTGTTCTTCCTCCCCGAGTCCCCCCGCTTCTTCGTGCGCAAGGGCAAGCTCGATCAGGCCGCCAAGGCCCTTGCCAGCCTTCGCGACCAGCCCCTGGAGTCCCCCTACATTCAGGACGAGCTCGCCGAGATCATCGCCAACAACGAGCACGAGATGGCCCTCGTACCCCAGGGCAACTTCTTCCACGCCTGGGCCAACTGCTTCCGCGGCTCCCTCTGGGACAGCAGCAGCTACCTGCGCCGCACGATTCTCGGCACCTCGATGCAGATGATGCAGCAGTGGACGGGCGTCAACTTCGTCTTCTACTTCGGAACCACCTTCTTCATGCAGCTCGGCACCATCGACAACCCCTTCCTCATCTCCATGATCACCACCCTCGTCAACGTGTGCTCGACCCCACTCTCCTTCTGGACCATGGAGCGTCTCGGCCGCCGCGCCCTCCTCGTCTGGGGTGCCCTGGGCATGTGCATCTGCCAGTATATCGTGGCCATCATCGGTACCGTCGCGCCCGACTCGGACGTCGCCGTCAAGATTATGATCGCCTTCATCTGCATCTACATCTTCTTCTTCGCTACCACCTGGGGCCCTGGCGCATGGGTTGTCATCGGTGAAATCTTCCCCCTCCCCATGCGCGCCAAGGGTGTCGCCCTCTCGACCGCCTCCAACTGGCTGTGGAACTGCATCATCGCCGTCATCACCCCCTACATGGTCGACGCCGACAAGGGCAACCTCGGCGCCAAGGTGTTCTTCATCTGGGGCAGCCTGTGCGCCTGCGCCTTCGTCTATGCCTATATCCTCATTCCTGAGACCAAGGGTCTTACCCTCGAGCAGGTCGATCAGATGCTTACCGAGACTACTCCCCGCACCAGCGCCAAGTGGGTGCCGCACACCACCTTCGCTGCGGAGATGGGCATGACGGAGAAGACCAAGGTCGGCCATCTTGAGCATCCCCGCGGTGATGAGAGCGTCTAAGCGACTTTGCCGTCGCTTGTGACAGGGAGTCTTTTCCCTTTCTCACTTTTTTATGTTATCTTGGAATTCTGTGGTGTTTTGGGAGGCTAATAGCCAAGGAGTCATGGCTTGTCCGATACGGGACCGAGAGCGGTGGTGTGATGGTTGACGCTGAGGTCATGATCATCGGGTTGAACAATGTGTTCCGGATTATGAGACAATTGTATGATACAAGGAGGTGGTCTAGTCTATAATTGGAAATTCAAGGGAATGCATCATGGTAATTTACTGAAAAATGTGCAATGTGCTTGTGTTTGAGTTGTGAAATTCTTGAATTAGGGTGGAAAGCGAGAAGGAGCAGGGTGGAAGGTGCATTTGGCAGAGACTCATGTTGACCCCACTGGCCACTGGGCCTTGAAACCACCCGCAGGTTCACTTCACGCAGACCATCAACTTGAGTCTAACCAATCAGTCTTACGACTCCCCCACAGTGGTTTTCTTCCTCAAAGGGTTGGTCTTTGCGGCATACCAAGAACGCCAGTCCCCATTGAGCGTCGAGTCCCTGGGTAAGGTACTTTACAGGCCCCCATGTCGATGGCGCTGCACTAGGACACTGTAATTACAGGTGTTGCAACCACGATGCTTGGAAAGATTTGCCCCGATCCCAAGTTCATTCTGCAACGCTTCCAACAAAACTGACAACAACAATGGGCCGCAACTGATATCGCGACCCGGTCTTTATCGATAAGAATGGCGACCTCACACTCATTGTTGGTCCCGAAAAGCGGGAGTTCACTATCTCCTCCAAAGCACTGGCGCGTGCCAGTCCGGTGTTCGAACGCATGCTCTTCGGCCCTTTCCGCGAGGCGAAACCAGCAGCCAACGATTTAGATGGGCCTTGGTTTATTCTCTTGCCAGAGGATAGACCTAATGCTGCTCATATACTCTTCATGGCATCGCATCGAGGCATCGACAACATTCTTCCCGGTCAAGTAAAAGACGTGAGACAAATTTACAACATCTTGGTGTTTGCGAACAAGTACAATATGACAGGCTGTATAGAATACGAAGCAGAGTATTGGCTTGGGCTCCAGCAGGGCTTGAGGAAAGGAACACTACCATGGGACGTGAAGGATCTCGGTGTTGTCGTTGGAATAGCGGCAGAATTGGGGATAAAGTGCTTTTTGCGACCGCTGCACGCCGACTCTGTCTGCACTTGGGTATGGATAGAAACAAGCAGTACACTGTCCCTAGTCCACAGCCCGACGGCCCCGACATAATGGTTGCGGTGGACCTTGACATTCCGCTTATCCCACACAACTTTTCCGGGCAGTTTAAACCTCAAGAATGGCACGGTTTCAAGAGACAGATCGCAATTTCTGCTCTTTAGCGCCAGCTGTCCGGCGGGGAGGAGTATTCCGCTAACACTGCAATAGAGTCAATTATGGCGACTCGGGATAATATCTTTTCTGACATTTGAGCTGCTCGGGACATCTCACAGTATGGTGAGCAAGGAGGTGGAAACTGTCTGTTTAACGCGGGCTTCGCATATTACGAAAGCGACCGGGAACTCTGCCAGACAATAACAGTCGATTCAGTCATCAGGAACCTACGAGTATGTTTCGGGGACTGTAGCATGACAGCACGGAGCAGTGCCTATCGCGGGAGGTACCCCTGCTCCCTGTGTACGGATTGTCGGATATATGAATATAGGTTAGGATATGGTTTTAAATAGTTCCTCACAAACTCCCATAATAATGTAATTCGCTAAGCTAGTACGCGTCGAGAAATTTCAGGTACAAGTGAGACAGAGGATGGGTAATTACAGTCCAAGGAGATACGCTCTTTAATTATGCTCTATAATGAGTAATTCGAGGAGGAAAGTTGAGAGTGAGCCCTTGATCACGATAGTGAAACGGGCAAGTCGTTTGGAGGAAATTTTACGGCCGATGGTCCAAGGAACGTCTCCTCCTTCCCGGCGCGAAACAGAAATTCTGGCCCCGACAAAAATGAGCGTTGTGATGGGCGACGCCCGGGTTGCCGGTAATGACTTGACGGAGTCCGCTCAGCCCACGTGGGAGGCCGCCGCGTTTCCGGCACAAAGGCACAAGCGCTCGGCGCTATTGGCCGTCATGTAGGGCCCGAAAGACGGCGGGGAAGGTTCTGAAGCGTTGCGGGTTTGACGGCCGCCCTGCATCTAGGCCCACCTTCTTGTTAGATCAGCCCGCAATTTGTGAGAAGCAGGCAGGCAAACTCCGCGTGCTCGCTCTCGGTCACATTCGCTCGAGAACAGAAGCCGACAAAGAAATCTAACGCGCAACAAAGGACAAAGCAGGAGAAGGAGAAAATGGAACGCAGCGAGGCCAGCACCCCGATCCCGCCCGCGCTGGCAGGTACCCCTCAGATCGACCCACCTGGCGCGCCAAACCCTCATGCCTCCCAAGCACCGCAAACGGTCAAAGTGGCAATCCCCGACGTCACCGTAGCAGACGACAGCGCCCTCGTCTCTCGCATTACCGCCCTCGTCAATGCCGTCTACACAACCACCGAGGAAGGCCTCTTCGCTCCGGCGTACCGCCGCACCGACGACGACGAGGTGCGCCAGATTCTCCGCGCAGGCGAGCTAGCTCTCGCCTGGCTTGTCTCTCACTCTCAATCCGTGCCCGCGGCGGACACGGTCATCGGCTGTATCCGCTTTTTCGGGCTCTCCCCCACAACCGGCGACTTCGGCGTTCTCGCTTGCGACCCGGCCTACCGGGGAGCCGGCACTGGCCGGAAATTGGTCCACTTTGCCGAGGAGCAATGCCGGACCCGTGGGATGACGACCATGCAGTGCGAATTGCTTGTCTCAAAAGAGTTTGACCACCCGTTCAAAGTCCGGCTGCAGGCGTGGTATGAGCGGATGGGGTACCGGGTTGTGAGGAGCGTCGATTTTGGTCAGGATCATCCCCATCTCGCGCTGCATCTCATCACGAAGGCTGAGCTGAGGGTGTTTGAGAAGAGCTTGGTGCGGTAGCTAATATCCATGTGACGACATGCTCATTGGTTGTGAACAGGGCAAGAAGGATTTGTTTGTCCCGATATCGTACAAAGTACCCCGATCAGCGGCTCCGGCCACGCCCTCTATCCCGACCATGTGCCATGACCACGGACATGCATGTAATTACATATTGCTTTTATCCTTTCCTGGAGACCCATTCCCTCCCCATGGGCTATCCCTTCCTGGCCACTAATCCCTTGCCTCCGGCCCGACCCTTTTGGTCGGAGTCGTTGTCGAATGGCTCAAGATCTTCGTATCTCTGTGATTCCACTCGATATTCGAAGGCTGCTCGCGCGTATGTTTGCCGCCTGATCCCGCCATACTCTGCAATGACTCGGATATGGGATATTGCTCGCCTGTCGTCCGTCCGGCAGGTTGATTCCTTCCGCCCCTGGTTTGCCAATAGATGCCTCCGCCCATGGCGGCGGTCGCAAGAATGGGCACAGCGCGTGATCGGAGCATCGTCACTTGGGGAACAGGTTCTTTGTTGATAGACGCAAGACTGGTGGATGCGTGCGAAGCGATCGAAGATTGCTGAGAGAGGTGCGAAAGGTGTTGGAACAGGGATATCAAAATGAGCTTAACTCGAAGAGATCTGAAGAGCATCAAGGAGAGCGGAGGAGGTGCTTGCGGTTCGGCAATATTTAAATGCATGGTGGGCAGCCGTCGGTCCCTTCAAACGGTCATGATGACATCAAGCGCCGGACCCTGAAAACCGAAACCTAATGACAGACGGCAGTCCGATGCGAGGAGATAGAAGGTTCGCTGCCAATCGCAAGCCATCTCCCAGTTACTGTCCCTGGAATTACGAGGACACGTAGTCCAATATCCATCAAATGAGGTGCTTGCGGTCGGGCTCTGTGACGTTTTGGAGAGGTTTTGCTGGAGCATCATCGAGAAGCGGGATCGAGCCTCCTCATGCCACCCGTCAATGCCCCCCGCACTGACAACGGCTTCCCAGAAAAGTGAAATCGGATTCGGGCCGTACGGGTCTATTTACCATCTTAAACGAGGCAGAAATAGGCGTATTGCAGCTCAAATCCAACATCACTCTTTTCCTTGCACTCTGGTCTTTGTCCCATTTGCACCTGCCAAATCGCAGGAGGCTTATTATTTAGAGAGGCCTCGGCTGCATCAGAGCATGCCGTTGAGGAATGAAGGAAGGTCTCTTGAAAATGCGATTAGATCTGTGGTTCAACATCCTTCGTCTTGGGTGTGGTCAGGGTTATTTGTGGGAACGGAGGCCATGGTGCAAAGAGACATTATAAAAATGATTCCCCTTGGCAGCGATGTGGAGGCATTGTCATTTCCCTTGGCAGCACACCTCAGCGATATATGGTCAGTGCATCACTTACACACTTTCACTTTATTGGTTTTTAGGTTTTGCGACAGTTTGAGCTGTAAGCCAAATAGCTCAGACTGTTTCACAACGCAAAAAACCAAAAACGCAAAAACCTAAAAACCAAAAACCGCTGGTCTACCTATCTCAAAAGACCTCCCACTCTGATTGCGTTCCAATCTTAGCGCGCATCGAATCCGAGTTTTCCACCAGCACCAGCCACCGCTTTACCGCTTCAATCACCGCGATACCTCAACCTCCACACCACCGAGCACCCGCAACAGCCCCAAGCAATGAAGTTTCCTAACTATTCGACGCGATTGAGCCATTCCCGTCAACGGGGACACAGCCCCCTGTCTGTAGCGCCGCGCTAATAGAAAATCGCGTATAAAAATGCGTGCCGTGATCTTTTTCTCGATTTCTTCTTTTTCGTCCGAACCACATCCACAGACAGGACCACGTCAACACATCACATGTCGCATGCCACCACCACGTCCCCGCAGCGCCTCCATCCTCGACATGGCGATAGCATGCCGGACCAAATTGTCTTCGACGAGGATGGTGACCTCACGCTCATTGTCGGCGAAGACGAGCAAGAGTTCATTGTCTGCTCCAAAACCGTCGCGCGCGTCAGTCGCCCGTTCAAACGCATGCTCTACGGCCACTTCAAAGAGGCGAAACCTGCCGACAATTCCGTCTCCTGGTCTGTCGAATTGCTCGAGGATGACGCCACGGCGGTCGAAATACTCATGAATATCGTGCATTCCAACTTCCACGATGTACAGTACCCAATGAGTTAGGCCTGCAGGCCCTCTATGCCACCTTGGTATTCATGGACAAGTATGATATGAAACGCCTGCTTGACCCGTGGATCGACGACTAGACGGCACCCCACGAAAAAGAAGTGATGTACGGCGCGATACCAGATGACTTCAGGGATTGTTGTGCCCTCGCTGGTATACTGAACGCAACTGAAAGTGATCAGCTTGATACCTTGGGAGGGTGGATGTATATGAACACTCGTGTAGAAGACGGCTGCATTGGTAGAATATCCGTTCCGGCGGGGCAGTTGCATCTGTCCCCCCTCCATTCAGTGTCCGGGTGTCTTGACATGCCGCTCGTCCCATCATACTTTGGCGGTCAGTTCACGGTAACCCATCTGAATTCTTCCGTCTGCCACACTGGCATCCAGCTGACACAGACTCTGCGTCCTCTAGATCTCATAACAGTCCGCGACGAACTCATCGATCAAATCGTCGACATAGTGAGAGTCTGCATCTCAAAACTCAAGGGAATAGACGAAGACGGCGATCCAGTCGACGGATATTGCGTCAACCCCAAGGCTGAGCCGCCAACTTGTCATGCCATGACGCTAGGATCAATCATCAGCAGTCTCGATGAGAAAGAGTTGCAACTCATGTTGGCACCGCAACAATTCAGTCGCGACTACAGGTACGTGCTGTCCATCGAGGAGCTGCTGCAGCGTCTCGAGAAGATAGAGGTAGTCCGCATTTTCCCGTGCCACAAGCCTTGCAACTCGCTCCCTGAGTTGGTAGAAGATGCTCGACAGATGGTTGAAGATTATTTGAGAGAGCTCTGAGAGTCGCAATAGCGGTGGGGCGCTTTGAGCCAACATTGGTAAGCCTAAGGCTAGATGAGAATATGTTTTAACAGGGACTGGTACCATTTGCTGCGCGTGGCTTTATGGCGTCGTTTTTGTATGGGAGATACTCTCCATTTGTAATGCGAGCTAGGTCGGGAATCAAACTCAACTTCCATTCTGTAACGACCTTGACTCGGAATCGCAGTAACACGTTTACTGTGGCCGACAGGAACTTTGATGACCCTGCCTACTGGCTCAATTCGCACATTCCTTGCCAAAGCTCAATGTCTCTGCTTTGTCAAACGAGGTAGTTACTTAATCTAAGGTACCTCTGGCGTTGATAAGCGGTCTACCTAAAGATCGGATGAAATTTCCAGAGATGCCCAGCAACCTGAAAATCTTTGCTCCGAGCACAGCAGCGCGGCCGCCACAATTACCCCTTCAACCTGCAACCTAACCACGAACATTTCACCAAATTCGCCCTCGAACCTTGATCCTCTCGTCACTGGGTAGGGTTCAGAGACGATGGCGCCCACAAGCGACACCGGTACAACGCACATTGACGGAGATGGCGACCTACAAGTCCTCGTCGGCCCAGAGAAGCGCAACTTCCTCGTCTGCTCGAAAGTCCTAGCGCGCGCAAGCCCCGTTTTCAAAGCCATGCTCTTCGGCGGTTTTCGCGAGTCGAAGCCAACCGACGGCACGCCCTGGATCGTCACCCTCCCGGAGGACAACTTCGAAGCCGCAGAGATCCTCTTCAACGTTGCACATGCCCAATTCGACCGCCTTCCCAGCACCAACCTGGATCTGAGAGTTTTCTATGGGACGTTGCTGTTCGCCGACAAATACGACATGAGACGCCATCTGCCCTGGATAAGGCCTTTGCCCCCTCCACTCTCTCAGATCCAAGACTTTAGTGATAACGGCATTGCGATCGCGGTATTCAGAGAGATTGGAGATGAGGAATCGTTCCTCAATGTGTTGAAGAGACTCTGTCTAGGGTGCAGAGTGAACGAAGATGGCCAATTGATCGACCCGGGAGGAAGAGTGGTTGATCTCAGCAAGCAATTCGTCCCATCGGACCTCACCGGTGAGTTACTGGATACTTCCCACTACCCACAACTGCTCGTATAGCAGTTGCCCATTTACTTTTCTAGGAAGGAAGTGCTAAATGTTACTATCAATGACAGAGAATGCAATTGATTCGCGCGCTAGATCACTCAACAAGGCTTTTGAAATGCTCAAAGACTGCGTTACACGACTTAGCGAAGAAGCTAGGAATGGGTACGGCTGCCGAGAACCACTTTCACTGGAGGAGTCATCAGAGTGTCGTAACATGATGATAGGTTCCATGATCTCTGGCCTTGATTCAACAGATCTGCGCGCAATGGGGGCTTTGTATCATGCGGGCTCGAATGACCTCACCGACTATGTCTGGAGTATCCAGCAGCTGGTCGAGACACTCGAAGAAATCAACAGCCCCATGGTGAACGGCTATTCCCATACTTCCTGTAATCCACTGCCTGAGTTAGTTGCCCGCTTGACTGGGAGTGTCATTGATGAGATCCTATCGGAGATAGTATCTCCATACTTTCGTCAATCCACCACCTAATATAGTTGGCGAGGGTTCTGGGGCTCATTGATTCGCACGATGCAAGAGACATGTTGGGGAGGTGGAGGTACTTCCGGGTCAGGGCTATGTTCGCTTTCGTCTTGTCGAAGTACCAGGGTTCTTCTCTTTGATGTTGATGAACATGAATTCTCAGGAATTCAGAATAAGTACCTGCTGTTAAGATCCCTTATTACAAATTGTACGGATTGTTTCTATCGATCTTAGTACTGATATTCATTATACAAAGTGAGCGAGCACTGTTCTCAATAGTACAGATAGCTCCCAAGGACTCCGTTTTGGTATCCTCAATGGCAGTGAGCCATATCCTGCCCAGTTCCATATGCAAACCGCGACAGCGCATTCTCCCGAAAGGCTATTCCCCGTAGCTCTCGATCAAACAGCGTTCCATAAATCCAACCCCGGGATATCATCGTAAACGCTAAAGCCAACATGCGACAGAAGTCTTCCCGTCCACATTATCGTTTCCAGTCCTTCTCAACCAACCACTGATCTCCAAACTCCAGTCCTGCCCCCGAATGAAGGTCGCAGTCACGGTGCCCCCACTTTCTTCTGAACACTTCTTTGCCATTCTCAGTAGCCAGATCGATAGCCTCAGCCAGGCCGGCGGCATTGTAGTAGAATGGCTCGCCCTGCCCGCCATGCTGTCCGGTCTGCCAAGTATTCCGACCGCGGTTTCCGTGCTTATAGTGAAACATCGTATCGGCTGTTGATAGCAGCTTGCGCCACCGCCCAATATCTTCATCTTCTTTTTTCTCATCGTCATCGCGCTCGTGCAGATCGCCTCGGTACACGCTCACACGCTGTCGCTTCCCCAGCATCGTCGACGGCGGTAGTCTTCCTGCCGACCGATCGCGTCGCACAACGTCTGCCAACATGTCGCGCGAATTCTTCTTTTTGCCATCTTCCTTCTCTGGTGGTGGCGGGTTGGGATCGGTGAAGCGCGCCTCTACGCCTTCTAGACGATACAGGGCAGCGAGGTCGTCGAGGGTTGTGCTGACATCAGTGATGATTCCTGCCTGGGCATTGAGCATCGTCCAATTGCGCATACCCAGGCGCGAATGCATATCACAATCAGTAATGTAGTACGGAATCAAGGTATCCCATCCCCCAACGTCCTCGTAAGCTGCGGGGTTCACAAGCGCCAGGTGATCGTACGCAAAGAATCGAATGCCCCACCGAGGATCCTGTGTGCGCGCCTGGCGTAGCGCTTGAAGCGCGAGAGTGTACAGCGACTTGTACCCCTCCTCGTTATACTTTGGGGTCGCCTCGTGCCCGTCCTCGTATGACAGCGCGAGGACATCCATGTGGCTCCAGAAGTAGTACGGCCAGTCGTGGCTGTAAGTGAGAGAGAGGAAGAAGTTTTGCAGCTGCGCGAAGCTCAGCAGTGTCGGAGTCTGGATGATGTTGACACCGAGGGTCTTGAGGGTCGTGTGGTTGAGGTAGAAAGGGTTCTGCAGCGTCAGTTGGCCGCGGGTGTTGGCCTGCTGGACGCCCGTATTCTCGACGACATATATTTGATCGGCTGGCCAGCCCGCCGTGATGTAACTAGTCACGGCCTGAAGAAGCAGCGGCCAGGTGCGCGAGAATCCGATGAGCAATGGCGGCGCAACGGGGAGATCATACTCCTTGTACAGGCCCTTTCGAGGAACATTCCACTTCGGGATCGCCGGCGGCTGCGATGTTGCCAGCAGAGGGAAGTTGTCTTTGATGGGCGGCGGTTCATATTCCGGGACAGGCTTGTACAACGGGTGCTTCTCCGGCTTGGCGCTTCCTTGAGGGACATCGTGAGTGGGCTCATAGAACTTGAAGAACCCCGGCGAATCGCGGCGCATGACGGCAGTCAGGAAGAATGAGGCGATTGACAGACAGGCGAGCAGGCCGATCGTCTGCCGCTGACTTGGCATGGTGATAAGCATCACGATCGCGCCCGACGGCGCAAAGCCGAGAATCGCGAAGGGTGAAGATTAGAGGTGAAACGACATCGGCGTGGTCCAGTTATTGGAGAAGAAGAAAACTTGATTGCAACAGTCTAAGCAAGCAATGCAACCAAAAGAAGAGAAAACACGGGTGGGTGTGGGGAGGAAAGAAGGAAAGAAGGAAAGAACACCCAACACCAGCGGTGCCGCCGGTGTGTCAGTGGTGCCAGTGGGGCAGGAGAGGGCCGGAGCAGGCACGGAAGGGTGGCGCAAGGAGAGAGCCTACAGCAAGAACTTGCCCGGTTACCTTATTGACGGCGCCTTAAATTGTCTGTGCCGCTTTCTCTAGAGTAAGCTCATCAGCGGCCCTGGTGGCATGGAAGCCCTGGATTCCATGCAGTGGGACAATATGTGGATCACCTATGCGGGAGCTTGATGTGAACCAACCCTTCATTGTGCTCTATATTTGATGTCAAGCGACACGAATCTTCCGCTGGAGTGAGACAAGGATGCGAGGGACTTGGAGCTGCAGGAGCCGCACCTATGATGGTGCGATTGAACGGGCCGGCGCCGACAGGAACATTTAACGCTTCCGCCCACCCACAAACATTGACTCCCAGGTCCCAGCCCTTCGAAATGCCCATCGTTTGTAGCGGTCAACATTGATCTTGGGACCCATACACCAAACTTACTTCACGCCCAAAAGTTGTTGGGCAAAGTCATGACGACATACATTCCAAGTTGGGCGAATGAGAGTGGGTGCCTGATGTGATGATTCAAGGGCTGCATTGCCCTCGTTTTATTTTGCCCTCTGTCCACTCAGGTCCGCTGGGCTGTCCTCGCAAATACCAGTGGATATGGAAGGATGCAGATGGCCATTTGGGTGCCATTAATACGAAAATAATGTGCCAGGGATTTCGGACGGCCCGACCGCCGTGTTTTGTTCCCGGACACGCACGCATTGATGTCACGACTCCACATTGAGGTCAAAATGCCCGCCAAAGGATGCAGTCGTGGGCCATTCAAACTACTGTGTAGCTCCCGTGAACCGCTACACTCGGTCCACATGCCGCATACCGGCCAAACAGGCAGCGCCTTTTGGCCTATTTTAATCAACGGTAGCAGATAAAAGGATCGAAACTGCCGACGCGTACGACCCCGCGAGTATTTGAGCTTGACTTGATTTCAGAGCCGTTTCTCCAGCAGGTGTCCCGAGATCCAGCATGAGACCCTTATCAGGCTGGTGGGAAATGTTCCTTTATTACGCGGACAACTGCGAGCATGCGGCTCAGCACTGGTTGTTGCGACGCCCCCAAGTGGTCCGAGATCCAGCGATGCAAGGATGCTCCCGCTTCTGCCGCGGGATAAGACCCTAACCCTAGCAGCAGGCCCATTGGCTGAGCCAAAACTTGGCAGCACCACTTTCTTAGGCTTGGCATCAGCATCAGGATTTTTGGTTTATTACGAAGTGGCACAGCCACGGCCGGAGATTGTTGTCCGGGTCGGAGCCGCCCACCGAACCACCGCAAAGGAAATGTGTGTTGTGTCAGCGTCGTCCCGGATTTACAAACTCTTGGGAAGCCCAATGATACGCTGAGGCAAACGGAAATACGGCACCTACCTACTCAGCGGAGCCACCCGCGATTGGACCCTTTATCACGCAGGGCTTGGACGACGCGTGGTGCCCCCTAGTACAGTGCGGCGCATGCCCTCAAGATACTACACACTATGATCAGGGGAAACAGCTTGAAACTTGGACGTTGGCGACTGGGCAGGCCAGTCACGGCGACTCGGCATCGTTGGACGGGAGGATACAACCAATACCTGCTCTACATTCCTCTCCCAGTCGTCAAATCCACGCCGTGCCCCCACCACTCCACCACAATTGAGGCCAGGAGCGCATTGACAGCAACCAATGCCTCAGGTAACGATCCAAATCAAACATGACTGATTTCCTTGTCGATAAGAAAACAGACTCACCTCAGTGACCTCTCACTCCGACGAAGTCGATCATGATCATTACCTGCTTTGTACCAAGGTCAGATCGCCACACAGATGTCTCCTGCATGTACACCTCACCGCACTCCCTTCGCCGGCGCAGGAACCACAACACCAAGCTCGTGGTTCATCCCTGCCACACGGGCCTCCTCCCTTGCCAAGCGTCTCTTCCTCCGTGACTTGGAAAACCACGTCGCAAGCAGCGCGACGACAATGGCGCCCATTATCGAGAAGACAATTACCATGGGGACGTATTTTGAGTCAAGAATCGGCTTATCTTCCCTTCTGCTCGTGTAATCGTAGCAGCTCACCGTGGGAGCCGGCAGCTTCGGGTCCCAAGATTCGTAGCTCGTCGTTCGCGCCCGGAGGGTGCACATCAAGCTGGGCGGTTGCGGCGAGAGGCTTGCCCTGTCGGAGTCTTTCCATTCGATTGTGTAACCGTTGAGGACCTGGAACATGATTTTGGTTGAGTACTGGAGCTGCGAGGATGGTGGCGTTGACAACAGGGGCGGTGCGGAGGAGCCAGTCTCGCTCGGTTGAGGTGCAGTCGTTGTCGTCGCCGCCACCCAGGACGATGCAGTGGACGTCAGTGTCCTCGAGCAGAGGTTGCCCGAGAAGCCCGGAATGCTCCAGTATCCTGGCGCCAGGAGGTTTGTCAGAGCAGCTTGCCCGCACGTATACCCACTGCCAAAGTCAGCTGTCGGACTAGTTGGAGCCTGGACTCTGCCTACCTGGGACAGCAAGTCGCGCGGTTTATTCCATTCGTTGCGCTGATGGAATACGCTGTCCAATCACTCGGACACACTGCTGGACTGAAGAAGAAGCGATCCGGCCTCGTTTGGAGAGCATTCCATCCCGGCGGGTTACATGACGTGTAGCGGGGATCTGCCTCATCTGGAATCACGACGCTGAATGGTGGGATATGGGTGGCATAAGTGTAACTCAGCACTGTCGTGGTTGAGAGGCTGGAGCATATCTCCGGTGCTGCAAACGGTGTCCACAATCCCGGGTTTGTCATTTCCGCCGGCAGTCAAGGAGACGATCGGATTGCTTCAACGACCGTCGCCGCAAGCGTCCGGGGCGCGAGATATCAGATTTCGCGGATGGGTTTTCTGGACTTCGATTCGAGGATGTGCCTTGGGGGAGGTCGTAATTCGCATGTCGAGTCACCCCTCCGATCAGAAGCCGACGATGCTCGAGGAGCCGCGGCCTAGACGCGTCATGGGCAGTTGAAGGGGGCGTGGGATATTTAACCGCGCAGCTACCCCAAGAATGGGAACTGGGGGAGCCGAGACAAACGCGCAGCCATATACACTCTCGGAAGAACCGCTTGGTCGGGTCGCCTTTGGTCTATCGTGGCGAATTCAACCATCCCAAGGATAATTCCGGGTTTAGTCAATGCTCCAAGGAGCCAGTGTCTCCAGTTCTCTTTGAAAAAGAGACCTCTCCCCGATCCTGTCACAAGAGAGTGTGTTTTCAACAGAAGGTTTTCTTTTTTCTCGGGAGACATCTCACATGATTCCAAACATTTCGATAGCAATGAAGAATCAAGGTAGTAGAGTGTAGTGCCTGTGCTACTTGTAAGCCACATTCTCATGAAGACCCGGTTAAATTGCAAGGGGTTGATTGCATGGAAAAGAATTAAAGACCAACAGCACAATCTCCCGTCTTGGCAAGGCGCACACAATGAGTTCACCGGAGATATTAAAGAATCTGAATTGGCATTGGCCAGTACCCGAGGCACTGAAACTAGGTTGATGGTATCCTCGGTAGCCTGGTGATGGTGTCAAATGATTATAGTGAAACAACTTGATTAAGAACATAGCTGAACTATCAATACAACTCTGCCAATATCAAAACTCCAAATCATTGCGTACGTGAGGATAGTCTTTTCATGCAAGCCATTATGACGGAAAAGCCCGAGACGCCAAAGGTTCTTGCAAGAACCGGATGAGCCATTACCACCACTACTCCTTCTTCCCCTTCTCTGTCTCTCTCTTCCCCTCCCCGGTCTCCTTATCCTTCCCAACTTCCTTGTTCGCACCACCATCTCCCTTCGTCGCCTCTTCACTTGCCTGCTTGTTTTTCTTGTCCCCTCCTTTACCCCCCTTGTTCTTACCCTCCTCGGATTTCTTCTTGCCTTCCTCCTTTTGTTTCTCTTCCTCCTCCTCCTTCTGCTTCTTCTCCTTCTCTTCCTGTTCCTTCTTTAGTCTAGTTCTTTCCTCTTCTTCCTCCTTGGCCCAGTTGTGGTACGCTTTGGTACCAGGAGCGCCTTGCATCACCAAGTCCTCAAGCTCACTTGTTCTCCAACGCGCGCGGTTGTCGCTGGCCTTGGCGCGCCCTACCAGGCTGATGAAAATTGCGGCGCCTACCACAGCCGTAAGCACGAAGCGATAAGTGCCGTACCAGTGTGGCGTCCATCCACGAGTCGTCGCGCGCGAGTCGGCTAGGTAGAGGAACGTGAAAGAGAGAAATTGTGTCGTCAAAGCCCACTCGACAGGCATGAAGACCGTCGGCCAGGCGATAGCAGGCGCGATGACGCCCATGGCATATCGGAAACGCGTTCGCTCCCTCGCAGTATGCTTCTCGGCGAACTCAAGGCCCCAGTGGATTGCGCCAAGGAACGAGATGATCACTGCGCCATAGCCGACCTGGACGGGCTCGACGAGGTGGAGCCACTGGGATGCGGTTTCGTGCGAGACGAGGATGCTGTTGAGGAAGTTTGAGCTCGTAGGCCATGTTGTGTTGAGGCTCCAGGAGAGGTAAAGTGTTGCGACAGAAGTTCCCATGTAGGGGAGGGTGCCCGCGAGGCCCAGAGCATATGGCTCCCGTGGAACCTTGTCTAGGGCGAGCGCCTCCTGGAAGGTGTGCTGCCATCAATCGATCGCGTCGTCAGCTGCTGTGCTACCCGCTCGTCGTGCGGCAATTGGCGATGTAACCTACCACATCACCCTTGAGACCTTTCAGGAAATCCTCATCCGACTTGGCTGGTGCTTGACTGTCTTCTATGACATGGCGCACCGAGGACTGTGTGGATACTTCCTCTGGCCGGGGTTCCAGCGGCTGCTGAGCGAGGTACTTCTCATGCTCCTTATCGCGCGTATTTGGCTGCAAAGGAGGTTTGGACGAGAAGTTGGTCTGGAAAACAAGAGGGGTTACCCTGCTAGCCTCAACTTTGCACCGTGGGAGACGGAGATGCAAGGTTGGAGCTGTGCAGAGCTGGAGTTGTGCATGTCGAACCTGCGGGGCTCGGCTTGCGAGCCCCAGCCTGTTGGCGGAGCTCAGGAGCGGCCGCGTTGTGCGCAGCATCTTGCGGTTTTGGGTATGACTGCTTCAATTCGCAGGAATGCTAGGAAATGACGAAAATAAATCACCAGCAAAGGAACTCGAGAAATTATACTGTCACGCTGCGCGTTCAGGCTTGCATCTCCTGCCTCCATGGAAGGCTGTTTTGTGCTGCCAAGTGACGTAATTGCCAGGAACGGAGGGGCAGCCACCCAGATCAACAATTCCAGGGCTTAAAACACCCCCTGGTGTGGGCCTATCGCCCCCGACAGCCATCCAACAAACAACTTCCTGCTGCAGTAGTTACACGGCATCTCTTGGTTTGTGGTTTGCGGAACATGATAATCTAAAGAAATGACAGCTGGAATGAATGATCCCAAGCTGACAAAGTTTGCCCAGAAAGAAAACACAATTGCGAACGATGCGGTTCGCCAGTCTTGTCCGCTCACTGGATGAGGTCAGCGCCACCCCTGCCGTGCGCTGAAGCCGGCCCCTGCCGTTGGGAAGATGCTCTCACGTTCGTCAGCGGGGCCTCCACCTTTGCGCGCCTGGCATCAGCGGGGCGGCCCAAGCTTCGGCTCCCAAGAAGCTGAGCCCGCGCGTCAGTCGTCATAGGCGCAGTCTCCCAAGGTCGACCTAGAACCTGGACACCACAAGCAGCGTGGCTCAAAGTGGTTGCAATACTTTCGAATTCCTAGCTTTACCTACCGAATTGCACTTTTTTTGCCCTGCACGGGTCATTCAGCGTCCCTGCTCGCCCTGTCCCGGAGCATCAAAATCCCAGAAAACCCGACAATTGCGACTGAGCCGACCCCGCGACAGCAGGCCGCGAGCCAGACACAGCGATCCATGACGCCAGTGCCACCTTTCTGTCTGGCATGATTTGGGCGGCAACAGTGACACAGCCTGATACGAACTTGCGAACCCCCTTGATCCTGCGAAAACATTGCGCTTCGAGCCCTCGATGAAGCCAACGCGAAGCCCACAATAGACCTTTGATCCCGATTGTCCTTGCCCGGGTCACGGCAGCCCACATTCGCCATGTTGGAAGGCCTGGTAGCGGGGCTTTTGAACCGCTTTCTGGGCATGTATGTGAAGAACTTCGATCCGACACAACTCAAAGTTGGTATCTGGGGAGGAGACGTCAAGCTCCGCGATCTCGAGCTCCGTAGAGAAGCGCTCGACCAGCTCAAGCTTCCCATCAACGTTATCGAAGGCCACCTGGGCCAACTGACACTGACGATTCCCTGGTCAAACCTGCGCGGCGCCCCCGTCAAGGTCTACATCGAGGATGTCTACCTTCTGGCGTCGCCCAAAGAGGAGGCCGAGTACAACGAGGAAGAGGAGGAGCGGCGGAAGCAGCGAATAAAGATGGAAAAGCTCGACTCGGCCGAGTTGCTGAAAGAGAGATCCCAGGAGGGACTCAGCGCCGAAGAACAGAAACGCACCCAGAGCTTCACCGACAGCCTCGTCACGAAGATCGTAGACAACCTGCAAGTGACGGTCAAGAACATCCATGTGCGATACGAGGACGCCATCTCTGCCCCCGGACACCCCTTTGCGCTGGGTATCACTCTCGAAGAGTTCAGCGCCGTCAGCACGGATGGAGAATGGAAGCCGACGTTCATCCAAGACTCTACGAAGACCACCCACAAGTTGGCGAAGTTGGAAGCCCTCGCCGTGTACTGGAATACGGATACCAAGCTTTTGGGGCCGGGCCGCGAGGTCCACACGCCTGGCACGGAGTTGACGCCACATGCCGAAATGCTCGAGAGCTTTCGCTCCATGATTGTCAGGGGGGAAAATCAACAGTCTGGCAATCACCAGTTCATCCTGAAGCCGGTCTCAGGCTTGGCGAGGCTCGAGCTCGATAAGACAGGCAGCGCACAAGTGCCAAAGTTCAAGGCCAACCTTCTGTTTGATGAGATCGGACTCGTGTTAGACGACCAACAGTATCGCGACGCCCTGATGATGGTGGACCTGTTCCACTACTTCATTCGACACCAAGAGTACAAAAAATACCAGCCGAAGGGCGTCAGACCAAAAGAAGACCCTCGCGCGTGGCTACAGTTTGCCGGTAACGCAATTCTAAGCAAGATTCACGAGCGGAACAGGCGATGGTCTTGGGAGTACTTCAAGGAGCGTCGCGATGACAGAAAGCGGTACATTGAGCTGTTCAAGAAGAAGAAGCAGAACCAGCAGCTGTCAACAGAAGAGAATGACGACCTGGGCAAGCTGGAGATGAAGCTGGACTACGAGGACCTCCGATTCTGGAGATCTCTGGCCCGGAACCAACTCAAGCGGGAGAATGCTGAGGCTCTCCGGAACCGCCCCCCTCCTCAACAGCAGCCACAGCAACAACAACAACAAGGCTGGCTTGCCTGGGCCTGGGGCGCCAAGCCACAACCCCAGGAGACGCATGACGACATGGAGAACATAGAGATTACGGAAGAGCAGCGCAAGGAGCTCTACGAAGTCATTGACTGGGATGAGAAAACTGCTCTCGCCGCCGAGGTTGACGTGCCGAGGGATACTGTTAAGATGCAGATAGAAGCCTCTCTAAGCACAGGAAGCTTCACGCTCAAGCAGGATCCCCACAACGAGGCCAAGGATCTAATCAGCTTCCACTTCGATATCTTCAAGGCGAAGGGTCTCAAGCGACCGGACTCATTCCTCGCGGATATAAGCCTTGGCGGCTTGCGTGTGAACGACGGCACCACACCAGATACGATGTACAAGGAGATTGTTCGTGTGAAGGATGCTCCCGAGAACAAAGCTCTCAGGCGATTGTCGATCGTGGAGCTAGAGAAGAGCCAAGATGAAGCATTCTTCCACTTCCAACTTGAGCAAAATCCTTTGGACGGCCAAGGCGATATTGCGCTGACGGCCAAACTGAACCCCCTCGAGATCGTCTGGAATCCAAATGTCGTGGTGGGTGTCGTCGACTTCTTCCGCCCTCCAGAGCGTCATATGGAGTCCATCAATGCTCTGTTGGAGACTGCTGGGGCTACAGTCGAGGGCCTGCGAGAGCAAACTCGGGCCGGACTGGAATTCGCGCTTGAGGAGCACAAGACAGTCAACGCCAAACTGGACCTTCAGGCTCCTCTCATCATCATCCCAGAGAGCGTCACCAGCAAGAAATCGACATGCATCATTTTAGATGCTGGTCACATCAGCGTCAACAGCGAGCTCGTGGACAAAGACACCATGAAGGATGTCCAGTCCAAACAGAAGCAAGCATACACTGAACAGGATCTCAAGCGACTAGAGTCATTGATGTATGACCGATTCCTGGTCAAGTTGACGTCGACGCAGCTTCTGATCGGGCCATCTGTGGAGGAGACCAAAGGGCAACTTGGCGAAAAGGATGACAATCTCATGATGCGTGTCGTTGATAAGATCAACGTCGACTTTGTGGTTGAGACGTCAATTTTGCCAAAGGCCCCCAATCTCACCAAGCTCCGGGTCTCTGGCCACCTCCCTGTCCTTCATGCCTCGGTCTCGGACGCGAAATACAAGAGCTTGATGCGGATCATCGACGTCGCAATCCCTAAACTTGGAGGGCAGAACGTGGCACTACAAGAGTCCCGCCCACCTAAGAGGCCTCGGCTTCTCAGCAATGCTTCCAGCCGTTCGAATAGGAAGCGGGCGTCTTCGCAGTTTTTGTCTTTTCCTACACAACAGAAGGCCATCATTCTCAATGACGACGACCTCGACGACGACGATAAGTTCCACGACGCTAAGGACGGATCAGCCAACGAGCAGCTGAGGATGCAACAGCGGATGTTCGAGTTCAAGTTCGCCGTTGACCAATTGAAGGGATCACTGTACCGCAGCGATCCTGACAGAAAGAAACCAGATCAACTCCTCGTGGACCTTGTCGCTGAGAACTTTGACCTTGAGTTCTATCTTCGGCCCTACGACATGGCCGCTGAGGTGTCGCTGGGATCGGTTACCGTGGACGATTTTGTGGACAACCCCCCTGCCGAGTTCAAGTCCATTGTCTCCTCAGGTGATGTGGAGGATCGGCAACAGCAGAGAGACCTCGTCCATGTCAAGTTTGTTAGGGTTAACAAGGAGTCTCCGGAGTTCATGTCGAAGTACGAAGGCGTCGAGATGAATGTCGACGTCGCCGTATCTACAATCAATGTTGTAGTGACGCGTAAGACGCTCCTCACTCTTTTGGACTTCATCCTTGTCACCTTTACGAACAACGAGGCCGATACTCCACAACAAAAGGCGATCACCGACAACGGGGAGGAGACTAACGTTGAGCTCGTGCTACCACCGCCAACGAGCCAGCAAGGCGAGACCGGGGCTATTCGGGTGAAAGTTGACCTGAAGAGTATCCGCCTTATTCTCAACAACGACGGCATTCGACTCGCAACGTTAT
>Ga0247760_1000136_pt1 | contig 76518 bp, 78 predicted proteins | sample UWRJL171409R4_FD_179936 | JGI IMG/M metagenome (GOLD analysis project Ga0247760, IMG submission 179936) | Plant litter microbial communities from Arlington Agricultural Research Station in Wisconsin, United States - UWRJ-L171-409R-4 | ecosystem: Environmental > Terrestrial > Plant litter >... | reverse complement strand
AGGGTCGTTTTTACGGGAGTTTGAAAGGTGGTCAGGGGTTCACGATGTCAACAAATCTCAGGGGGGGTAGTTTTTGGATGGCGTTGTTTATTTTTCGCCTTAGGGACTTACCAGAGTCTCCATAGGTCTTGTGGTTTTACAGGTCAGTCTGATACCTCGAATGTTGCTGGTCAATCAAGCAACAGGGTTGGCCAGACATCTCAAAGGGTCAAGAGTCCATGTCGGTCAACTTAGATCGTCCACCGTCGCTTAGGGCGGCCGGAATCCGCACCGCAGGAACACTTTGGTGTTTATGCCTTCGTCTCAGGCTCCCAGCCACGGTAGTCAAGCTCCCAGGCGTCACCAAGGCGTTTGTTCCGCTGGTATACACCCCGGCCAAGCCCGCCAAACTCATAGGCGTCGCCAAGGCGTCTGTTTGGCCCGTAATTATGCCGGTGCCGAGCATTCTCCAGTTCAAGTTGACGTTCAAGTTGACGTTCCTTGGCACCGCGGGGCGGTAAAAACAGCCACCTATAAAATACCACGGTGAATCCAATGATGAACAGGAGAGAGAGGACGCTCATGGCTATGAAGAGCTTACACTCAGGCGATGAGGATGAGTTTGGCGCGCCACAGGCCTGGTTCATGAGGCTACCGAAGGCGGTATCAAACACGCGCTTGGTCTCATTGCTGGCTTGGCGAGAGAGAATGGGCAGGACGGGGGCCATCTTGCGGGATTTGTAATGTTGGTGCTTACCTTGAGGGTTTACAAGGTCTTTGTTGAGGGTACCGGTCAAAAGTTAGCACAGACAGGATTTAAGGGATGAATGTCTGAGCGGATGCGTGCCGCAGGATGTGAGGAAGTTGAAGTCATATTGTAAGGAAGCATTTGAACTTTTATTCATGAATTCAGAGTCTGGGTTTTGGTAGTTCAAGAATAACTCTATTGCGGAACAACCGTGCTGCTCAGCCGGTCCAAAGAGGTTGTACGCTGCCTCAAGGAGGAGCCAGAATTCAATGTTTCTAGCCCGCTTCGACCCCTTTGTGTCTCTCCTTTCGTAGCGCGAGAGTACATATTTTATGTCACTAGTATTATGAAACTTCTTCGACCATGTGTCTCCCCCTCTTCAAACACTCCCCTCCTGATACCTCCCCGGAAAATACCGATACACCCTCAACTCAACCTCCTTCTCCCGATCCCGCAGATCCCTCTCCCTCTGCACCAAACACAGCTCAAAACCCCCTTTCTCCAACACCCTCTGACTTGCAACATTATCAACCGTCCACGCACACACCACCTCTTCCACCCTTTCTTCTCCTCCCTCCCCTTCCCTCACCGCAACCATCCCCGGATGCACCCTAACCTCCCTCTCCCCCCTAGGCAACGCAGCCCATAGTCCCAACCACCCCCTCAGAAACTCCGTCGCTAGCCCCTGCCCCCAGTACTCCTTGCGCAGCTGGTACCCGACCACGGGCCAGCCAAACATGGAGGTTAGGGAGTGGCAGCCCCCGATGCCGATCATCTCGCCGGTGTGGTTGAGGCAGATGGCGAAATTGAAGGTGGAGATGTCGTTGGGGGGAAGGAAGAGGGAGAGGTGCGCTTGGGACTGGGATGGGGAGGAGGTGACGCCGAGGGGGGTGTTGATCATTACTAAGTATTAGGGAAAAGGGGTTAGTGATTTGGCTATTTTTTAATTCCAGGTTGTTTGTGTTTGGGTGGTTAAGTTTTAGGACGTGTGAGACGAAAGGGAAAAGGAGAAAAAGGGGAAATTCCCCTCTGATTGGGTAATCACCTTCTGGTTGGCTGCGGATGGCGTGCAAGGCCGGGAGGTCGGAGGGCTCAAGGGGACGGATGAGGAGGCGGGCGGTGGTGAGGGGAGTGCGGGAGGAGGAAGGAGGGAGTGGGACGGTCGGGAGGGAGGTGGTGATTTGGGGGAAGGCGGTTTGTGGGAGGGGAGCGGAGGGAGGAAATGACATGGTAAGTTTAAGATAAGGTAGACAGATTATTTTGAGTTATGTTGGAGAAGTTGTGAGAGTGAGGGTGAAATTTGTTGATTTTAGAGTTGAGAGTTTGATTTGACGAGAATAGCTGACTGCCCGAGGTGCGGTATGGTTGTGTGAGAAGTTTGGGGAGGAATATTGTGCCGTATTACGGCCATATTTGGAAGGTGCTAATCAATTTCAACTGCGACTTGATCGAAACCCGCAACCCCTCTTTGTGTCTTCCATCTCTTTTCAGAGACAAAGTGTAGCCACCTCGCTAATATTTTGCCTGTCAGCCACGGCACGGACGAAAAGATAAACCTAACATTCGCTAATTAGTAAAGCAACATACCTAGTCTATGATATCATGATCCCTTTCTCGTGAAATCGCAGAACGTGACCCCACAGCTAGACCCTGAACCCCCCTATCTCTGGGACCAATTCTGAACAATCGAAAGACAAGATACTCAGGTTCGCTCTTAGACCCTACGATTGATTCTGAGCAGCTTCAGAGCGGCCTCCTGTCCTTTGTCAGCTAATAATAACCTCTAACAGACGTCCCTCACATCTTGAGCTTACCTAACAATCAATTGGCTTGACTCAAAAGTCTAGGAACAGGGACAGGAACAGGTAGGTCACTCACCCCTTTTTATGAGCTAACCTACCTCTTCAGTAATTACTTCTTACCTAGAAAACAACCCATTACTCCAGGTACCGATGACCGGTACCCGCACCCCATCCCCGATGACTACGCCAGCACTGGCGTCTCCGGCCGACTCTGGCAGCTCGCATGCCACCACAAGGAGGACTCAGCCGAGTGCTCATACCTGCGCAGCGTCACCATCTACACATACGTCAACATCAGCGTCAACAGCGTGATGCTTAGTGTCTTTCTCATCTAGTGCTTATATCGACTTTTCCAGCGCTGGAAGGCATTTCATCGAAGCCGTGCTACGGGGGATGTGGATGTTGAGAGTGGTGACAACCATGTTCATCATCTTCATCATCGAGATGATCCTAGTAGTGTCCGGGCGGACCAGCGAGCGCCGAATGGTAGGATCTACAACGTGCAGGGGGGCTATTGGCACAATGGGAGACGGGTCCCGTGTGTCGCCAACAGCAGGAGATAGGTTCCTACTAGAGGTAGGTACCTAAGATAAGTAAACTACTGCGGTAGCCGGCTGTCAGAGACATGACAGCCGGTGAGGGCGGGGTGAAGAAACACCTGCAGGATCGCTGGCAGAGCAACTCCGAATCCTAGAATATGTTAGGCCGATCGCTATGGAGGGGGAGCCGCGATGGAGAAATTCCTAAGGCAGTATATCCCCGTCGTCCGGGTGGTGTTTATCATCATCTGGGTCGGCGGATGGTGGAAGTTGTACGCACTGTAGCTGCCGGGCGGGATTCTAAGCCGCCCGACAGCCGCGGCTCTAATTGACTAGAGATGACAGGTCCTTGATCTGCTCTTGCAGCGTTCCTGGCGAGGCCGTGCCATCTCCTTCAGTGGAGGTGGTGGGCGGGCGGGATGGCGGCCTCGCTACGAACAGAAAATTAGAAAACGAAGTACTTCTCATGGCGGACGCGGCGGCATTTCAGCTCATTCCCGACGGTGCACGGGAATGGAGGGAGCCGAACTCTATACGGACAACAAACAGTCGCATACATGTTCATGGCGTAAGCCTGTCATGGGCGAAACTGGGCCTTGGAAAGCCCAGCCCATTCTTCCAAAGGATGGGGAAGTTGACCCGGCGTCGATCTCTTTTGGGATATCCCTGAATCGGGAGGTGGAAGTTGTATGGTTATTTATCTGGCTCCTGGTGTCTCCATGTCCAAGGGTCTTGAGTGTTACCGACGCCGCCAACTCGAGGTTACTTCACCGAAAATAAAATAAAACATAAAATAAGTTAAAACATAAATGATTTCTCAGTGATGCAATGTGAACGTGAAAAGAATGGCTTAAGAAGAAGTTGCGAGCTGCTGCGGAAGCGGGGAAGGGGCAAACAAGGAGGTGCCTTCTTCAGTAGCTGCATATGCAGGTCCCGGCGGAGACTCGGAGGAGAGGAGACCCTTGTGAGCCTCATGCACCAGAGGGAAAAACTAGCCAGAAACAACACCTTTTTTGTAAAAAGCAAGATGGCGCTCATCCGCCACCGAGACGAAACCGACCCGGCCGAGTTCGAGGACGCCGTGTGGGGCCGCCATGTGTTCAACCGGCGGCGCGACACCTCGCGCGTGCCACTCGCCGTGTGCGGGGCCGAGACGGTGGCCGACGTCGTGGCGTGCGTTGAGTTCGCAAAGACGCACAACTGCCGGGTCTCCGTGCGCAGCGGCGGCCACAGCTGGGCAGCCTGGAGCGTCAGGGAGGGCGCCGTGCTGGTCGACCTGATATACCTCGACCAGAAGGAGGGCGAGTGGGGCGGCGAGTTCAGCTACGACCCGGCCACAAAGATCGTCTCGGCCCCGCCCAGCGCATCCGGCCGCGAGCTGAACGACTACCTCGCCGACCGGATCGACCCCACGGACGGAAAGCCCCGCTGGTTCCCCGGCGGCCATTGTCCCGACGTCGCGCTCGGTGGCTTCCTCCTACAAGGCGGCATGGGATGGAACTGCAAAGTAAGACTCCCTCTCCCTCCTTATCCCTAATCCCTAATCCCTAATCCCAACTAACACCCTCCTCCTCTAGAACTGGTATATCTCCCGCCCCAACCCCCCTACCTAGTTAGGTAGGTAACCTCCCACTAACCTCCCCAGGGGCTGGGCCTGCGAATCTATCGTCGGCATCGACGTCGTGACCGCCTCCGCCCAACAACTGCACTGCTCGCCCACACTCAACCCCGACCTCTTCTGGGCCGCGCGGGGCGCCGGCCCCGGCTTCCCCGCCCTCGTCACCCGCTTCCACCTGCTTACCCGTTCGCTACCCCCCCTCCACCAATCCCTCTACTTCTTCCCCCTCTCCGCCTTCCAGCCCGTCCTCCGCTGGGTGTCCACCGCCGCGCCAGCCGCCGACCCGCTCACCGAAATCGTCGTCGTGACCTCCCACTTCGCCATCGATGACTTTACCTCCCCCATGGTCCTCGCCAACTTCCTCTCCTTTGCGCCCTCCCTGGCGGAAGCGGAATCTGCTCTGTCTGCGCTTGCGTCCTCCATGCCGGATGGTCTAGTCCCCACCCTAGAAATCGAGTGCGAGGAATCAACACTTGATACCCAGTACGCGATGCAGAGCCAGGCCAACCCCGAGGACCACAGGTATTGCGTTGACAATCTCTACATCGCCAACGACGTGCCGGACCTCCCGGCCCTGTTGGAGCCGGCGTTCACGAACCTGCCGAACAAGCAGTCTGCTGCGCTGTGGTTCGCGATGAACCCAACTTCGCGGCGGGAACTGCCGGATATGGCGCTGTCGATGCAGAGCGATCACTATGTATCGCTGTATGGGGTGTGGGAGGAGGAGAAGGACGATACAAAGTGCGTGGGGTGGGTGAGGGGGGCGATGGAGAAGCTGGAGCGGAAGTCGGTGGGGAGTTATTTAGGAGATGCGGATTTCCAGGCTAGGCGGACGAAGTTCTGGAGCGAGGAGGCGGGGAGGCGGCTGAGGGAGGTGAGGAGGAAGTGGGATCCGGAAGGGAGGATATGTGGGTATTTGGACGAGGAGGATAAGAGTGGTGTGGAGGGGTTGAGGAACGAGTTTGAGTGGGAGGGGGAGACTGCTTGATCACAGGGAGAGGACAGGGCCAGGTCAAAAGGTTAGCGGAAAACCGCTGGATATTGCCAGGGAATATAAACAATGCAACGCATACTCCGCCCCTCAGTCCTCAGCGAATCCTCTCAAGTGAAACCCCCCTCCGCTGGTATCAACCCCTTTCTCCTTCCCCCAACGATGCAACCACCGCCACATTCCAAAATTATAGCCACCACCATGCACGTCGTTCCGCTGAAGCATTTCATACCTGAGTAGGTAGGCACCAAAAACACCTCCCATCCGTACCTACTACATACACATTCCCTTCCCTCCCCTTGCCTCTCCCCGACAGCTAGCCTAGGTCAGGTAAGCTAGTGCGCCTTCGCCGGCGCAACCCCCTCATCAGGCCTAACCAGCTCCCGCAGCTTAAACCTCGTCGTGAAGTTATTCTGCTTGACAAACCACGCATTCACAATCTCCCACTCCTGGTTCGGATCGTCAAACTCGACCTACACCCGTTCCGTTAGCATGTATTACCATCCAATCCACAGCCCATACCCCTTCCCACCAGAGAAAGAGCCGCCCAGAGAAATGGCGAATACTAGGGGGGAAACATACCTCAAACCGCCTCAGCATACTCGGCACCAGCTTATAAATCTCCAGCAGGCTGATATTCTTCCCAATGCACGTGCGACTGCCCATGCCAAACTGCATCATCGACCCATTCATGACCTTGACCCTCTGCTCCTCGCCCTCGCCCTTCCCCTCCTGCACAAGCCACCTCTCCGGACGGAAAGCCTCCACGTCCTCGCCGAAAATCTCCCTGTTGCGATGGATCACCCACGCCGAGCACCCGACAATCGTGCCCCCCTTGACGCTCTGCCCGGCGATTTCTAGCCCGCCAGCAGGGACGACACGCTCCATGGGCAGGCCTGGCGCGGGATGCAGGCGGAAGGCCTCCTTGACGCAGGCGTCGAGGTACGGGAGGGTCTGGCTCTCGTGCCAGGTGACGAGGCCAGTGTCGTAGTCACTGAAGCGGCCTTCGCGGGCGGCGGCGTCGATCTCGGCGCGCAGGGCGGCGAGAGCGGCGGGGTTTTTGAGGAGGAAGTAGAAGACGGCGGAGAGAGAGATGGCGGTGGTTTCGGAGCCGGCAAAGGCCATGGAGACAGCCATCGTTTGGACGAGGGTGTCAGTCATGAACTCGGGGCGGGCTTCGCGCGCGGCGAGGAACTTGGAGAGGAGGTCTGGAGACTTGACGACGGGGGCTTTTTCCGAGGTGGGGAGGAGCGGTTGCTTCTCGGTGCTGGTTTCTTCGTCGAGACGCTCGGCCATGCGGGCGCGGGCAAAGCGGGCGACGGGGAAGGTGGAGTCGATGAAGCCCCATTGGGAGAGCTTCAGGTAGATGGGGTTCTTCAGGATGAAGCGGTCGAGGATGGGGATTTGGCCGATCTGGGAATGTGTTAGTTGAGGATAAAATATCAGGGGGCCTGGTACGTACGGGGGCTACATAAAGAAAGAGCTTGGTAAGGTAGGCTACAATGCCGTCGATGTCTTCATTCTTCTCAATGAAGCCATGTCGTTTGCTGTATGTGATCTCGCCAATGACGTCAAACGCGTAGAACTGCAACCACCGGGTGAAGTCGCACTTCTCGGGGTTGGTGATGTAGAGCCGCTCCGTCTGCTTCAGAAACAGCTTCGTGGTGTTGTCCACGAACGGCTCATACTGGACCAGAGCTGACATGGCAAAGGCCGAGTTCACACAGCGGCGGAATTGCATGTGGAAGTCGTTGTCGGTGGTGCTGAAGAGCGATTGCAGGCTGTGTCCTTTGACTACAGACTGCTGGACCACGTAGAACTCGGACTATCAGAGTGTTAGGAGGCGTTCAATCACGTCACAATCCTACGCTCACATACCTTGATGAACCCCTTATTGAGGCCGTAGATGGTCTTGAGCGCGTCGGGGTCCGAGAAGGACAGAACGTTTGGCCCGAGACGAACGACAGGGCCATATTTCTTGTGCAAAGCAATGTGTGTCTGCTCGGGCCGTTGCCGATATACATCGATGAACCTCCACCAGTCCGTCAGGGATGCCAGAAAGGGCCCCGGGTACTTGTTCAAGCCATTGTGGTACCGGTTCCTCACCAGCCATGTCAGAACCAGGGCTGAGATCACCGCCAGCCAATGCTGGGCCACCAGGTATATTATCTGATCCGTGATCATCTTTGTGGTAGACGCGGAGAGCAGTTAGCCCCGCGATTTTCCGTCTTTTGTTGAAAAAGGTCCGTTACGTCCTGAACCGAAGTCCTCCGGGTGAGTTGAGAAGGAGGAGAGAGGTGTGGTGTGGTATGTGCGTGCCCCAAAAGAAGCTGGCGGGCGAAGGAGTGTGTAAGTGATAGCAGTTATGTACCCTCGGGGCTAGGACAGGAGGAACCACTCGTCCACTCCACGTTCGGGAGTTTCTTTGGCCCTGTTCGATGCCCACAATGCCGAGATAAACGGCGGCCACTGGATGTTGTGGGGTAGAGGGACAGGGTAGGGGGAAACGGACTTGTTTCCTCTTTCCTACCATACCATCGGTGGCTTAAGCTTGTCAATCTATTTAGCACCCCCCTCACCAGTTCACTGGCGAGGCAAACATGACACGAGTCCCTGGCTCGCGGTCCTGCACCGATGCTCCCGGACTTTCCATTCAAGGCGGGTAGATATTGCATTGACAGCTAGCGCGAGTTTAACAGCAGTTCTTCACCGTGACGCTGCCAGCTTTCCCGGATTCACCAAAGATATCCCGAAATTCCTGTATGCTTACGGAACCGCGGCGTCTGGTCTTTGCCCGGGAAGGACACAAGGGCATGGGAGAGTCGCATCCATGTCCCACCCTCCACTGCTGCACCGTGGAGCAAGCAGGTTGGGGGTCCATTTCCGGATGTTGTGTCCCTTCAAGTCTGGGGATGGGGATGTGACGGCCACCCGCGGTCAGATAGTGGGTATGGGGCAGGGCAGGGTGAGCGTTGGCCGACGGTAAACGTCCAAGGTGAAGGCCCGGATTGGCGCCCCACGCTGGAGCTTCGAGGGGCGGGCTTGGCCGAGGCTAGCTCCGCGGCGAGCTCTCCCAGCTGTGTACAAAGCACTGCGTCGCACGGGGGACTGGGCTGAGGATCAGCATTGCCGGTGCCAGGGGGTGGGGCAGGAGGGTGCGCAGTGAGGGGGAGGGGGCACGATACCGCTCAGCGTCAATCGGCAGATGTCACATCCAATCGGCGCCGCATCAGCGGCCGCAGCCCAGCCTTTGCACACTTGTTGGCGACCAAGCCCTTCCCTCCCTGCCCTATTTTCCCACGCGCCTCGTACCGCACGAGCTGCTCTTCGTTACAACGTTGTATGTGGATGCACCAACTCGCGCCCACACACAAGCAGGTGTCAGCTGCTCTGCCTCCCCGCCGCATGTCTGCCCTGCGGGACGGCATCTGTGAGAGATGGGGGTGGTGGTATGTTGGGTAGATCTTGTCTGCGAGGGTTGACGAAGCTGTCGAGCGTGGATCTTGGCAGTGCATCCTGTCCGCCATCCTTCCTCTCGTCGAATGAGAATCCCGCGAGTCTAATCTAGGGCCAGTGGGAGAACAGAGCACGGAAAGCTGAGGAATGCCAGCGCGCCGAGACGGGCTTCGATCCAGACGGAGAGTCCATCCCGGTTGTCTCGTTCATCTGAAGTGCTCGTCCATTCGCTTGCTCCGCATGCTCAAGAATCTCCAAATCCCAAATACCGATGATGCGCGAACGATGCCCAGCGTCGATCCGAGAAGCTGATGCATGGCATAGCAAGGATACCCTTCCATCAATTTGTTGGAGAACGCATGGCAAATGTGGGCGGGACCGGGGCAATCCCAGACTCCAAATCCGAGGGGACGGGGCTCGGGGGATTTGTCGGCTGATGGACCACGACCGCCGTGGCTGCTGAATTTGTGGCTGCTGAGCTGCTGTGCCACGGGAGTCGGACCCCTAAACTCCGGCCCTGTGTCAAACCGCAACACGCTGACCGAAATTGCGACAAAAAAGGAAAATAAGCCGTGCTCCTTGCGCTGCCTCGAGCGTGATTCTTGTAACTTCGTCATGCTGGAATGGGAGAAGAGGGAAAAGGTGCCCCTAAACTGCCGTTTCCATGTGCCGAAGCCAGGTTGTATTTGCCTCGTCGCCACTGGTACGTATCGAAATCCGCGTCGGGAATTGCTCGGGCTGTTAGGATCACGTGACTGGAAATACACCGCCGCAATATCGAGGGTTGGGGTTAGTGCAAAAAGCCGCGAGCAAGGAACAAAGTTGAGGAAGCTCGGGAAGCCGGAGCCGGACTCTCGCTTCGCCCTGCAGCGTTTTGCTGAAAAAACATGCTCATGACGTCCATGAGCAAGCCTAGCGCTCAGTCTCTCATAGTACACCTTGAAGTATCAAGTGTCTTACAGCAAGACCGTGACACCTGAATGAGGGCCCGGTCTTGATCTCTCCAGCAGTCGCCCCTTCTGTAGAAACCGCATCGCATCTCGACTTTGCAATCGATAGCACTTGATGTGAGCTTCAAGATTCAATGTCGAGCCGCCACCGCCAGAAAGCCACAATCCACAAGTATTGTCAAAAGAATATGCAACTCGCAGCTCAATCCTGATCAGGAGGCGCTTGGTATGCATTCTCTTCAGAGGAAGCCCCATCATCTCGAATCAAGTCCGACCTACCCATCACCATCATAATCTCAGGTCAAGAGCATCTCACTTCCTCGCGTCGCAAGCCTCAGCCCACGAGCACAACGAAAAGAGTTTGTAAAAGCCGCCGGTCAGACTTCCATCGACACCCACCCCGCCAAAGCGCCCGAAGGCAAGACCTAGTAGCAGGGTCCAGATCATCGCACACTTCCTATACAGCCCGTCCCTCGAGACAGACCGCCGCCTTTGCAGGCAGATCGGAAGTGAAAATAAGCGCTAACTGTAGGGCAAGTCGAGGATATGAATCATCAACCCGGGTGGGATCTGTGGCTCCTTTAGGGAACACAAAAGAGGACGACTACTATAGAAATGATTCTATGAAGTATTGTCGACATGAAGAAAAAAAGAGAAAAGAGGTGGAAAGGGCAGGTGCGACGCGCAATGATATAGGTTTTTTGGAGGGGTCCGTGCGCGGCTGCGAATTTTGCGGGGACCCGCTTTGGGAAGGGAATTTTGAGTGAGGCGCTCCACTGGCCATGACTCTGACTCTGGCAGCAAGAGAGTGGATGAAGTCAATTGCTTCACGATTGCGATTGCGATTGCGAGGCCTCATATCACCGCTAGGTCCATTATCTCAGGTGCTGCAAGGCCAAAGCTCCGGCCAAAGGAAAGGCGAAAGGGCACACCCGTCAGTGTAAAAGATCCCTTCTTACCTACTGTCCAGGTCCAAGCAGGCTACCTTATCTTATGGTTTTTGATGTTGAACGCCGTATTGTAATTTCTATCTTCTTCAATATTCCAACCTTGGAATAAAAAAGAGGATATGCCTCTCAGATGGGAGTACAGTTTGCAGCGCTGAACGTAACCTATCCGCACCTTTAGCACAAGCTGCACAAGTGTCACCATTGAAGTTCGCACAAGGGACAAGAAAAGTCCCTTCTTTGGCCAGGGCCTTCACACCCATTCCGTCTTTTCCCTCTGTCGAGCCAACTTGATTTGCATTCTACATCACAGGTGTCTTTATAAGGGCTTGTTTGTGACTGCTCTACAATACCTGGTCAGCTTCTAAAATGCCTTGATGTTCTCTACTGAAACCATAATTATTTGAAAGCCGTACGAAAGAATATGGTGTTCTTCGACAGAAGCCCATGAGACCAGATATTATTCTTGATCACTGCATCAACCTCCGCGTAGATGACACCAGTGACGCAAACACCTCAAGTTGAGTTATATCAGATGCTTTAATCCCCAGTGTATATTCTTAAAGTCTTAAAGTTACAGCCTGGGTTACCCGGATTACTTTACAAAAAACCACAACGCTACCTGAAAACACCCTTCTCCCATCCCAAACGTGTATGCAACATAGTGATACTTCGCTGCCTATCTTTGGATCCGCTACAGCGAGCACACGGCCCAAAGCTTATCGGCTCATCCCCTGCCCCGTCGATACCAGAACCAGCGGTGGAACATATCCCCCGTTGGTCTGCGTATTCTAGTATCCCTCGTCGGAATCTGTATCATCTCCGTCCGGCATTAATGCCCTATATCTCCTAGCCGCGAGATCCTCCTCGAGGCTTCCATCGCTTTCAGGGTCAATATACCCCTCCCCACCCAGCAGCGACAGCGCTACCGGCAGGAACACGAGCGCATGGCTCGCAGCGAAGATGACCAGTGCCACCCACACGCGGAAGTAATAAATCTCAAAGATCTTGCTCCGCGTAAAGGCAAGCACCGTGACACCCAAAATCTTGGTGACAGTAATGCCCGAGAAGACGCTACCCCCGACATTGGTGAGAGCGGTCCAAGCGCGCGCATCGCGGCCTCGGAAGCGGTTCCTTACACGCTCCATGAACTTCCGTGACGGGAACATGAAGGCCCGCGCGATATGGGCGCAAAACTCCACGGCAATACCCACGCAGATGATCAGGTTGACGAGAGAGACGGCATTCAGCGAGACGCCCATGAGGGCCATGGCACCGATGATGTCGACAAGTACCATCACTACCGTCGCGGCGACCACCGCAGCTGTGATCACCGAGCCCAGAAGGACTGTTGAAACAATGAAGATAATCCCGACGGCAGAACCCAGCAGGGTGGCCGTGAGGGGAACGATAGTGGCGTATTGGTCGAAAAATACATAGAAAATGCTATATGGGAAGACGTCTAGACCGGTTTCGTCGCTGATGGCTTTGGAAATCCGACGAGCCGACGCATATGCCTTGATGAAGTCGTCTTGGCTGCGGAGAGGGGTGTGAGCGGTGCGGAAGTGGCTGGCGGGGATCGTATCTCTCTCCGAGTCAACGACAACGGCCGAGCCATACGATGCCAGGCCGCCCAGCGGGCACTTCTCAGTGGTTGGGCTCTTGAGGAATTTCTCCAAGTAGTGGACAAACTCCTCTCCTTCTGGCAGGCCAGCCAAGGTACGCGTGCCATTGCGTCGCCCGGCAAAGCAAGACTTCCCATTCTCTATGCAGCAGTCCTTGTTCTCAGGATCAAGCCACTGGAAGAGATCGTCAATCCAACTGGCTGTCGGCGAGGAGATGTAGGAAACATCAGCACGCTTCCTTTCCTGTTCGAGGATGTTGGTGAGCGACATCTGCTCGCAGGTGCTGTATCGAGCGCAAATCTCCTCCTGCTGTTTCCTCTGGGTAGCGTTGAACTCCCGCGTGACAAAGTAGACCGGAGGACCTGTCTCCATATAATCGTACAGGTCGTTGAAATATGGAATCAGGTACGAATCGTCGGGAATGGCAACGCGCTGGTCAAGTCCGAGTTCGATTTCAGGAACCAAGGCGACACCAGCTGCAAAAATGCCAAGGAATACCATAACAACGACTGCCTTGGTCTTCTTCCCCAGCAGCCATGGTGCGTAAGTTCTGTGGATGAATTGCTGGAGCCAGCTCTCCTCCGGCGCTTCGTAGAATCGTGCGCCGGTTCCGTTTGAGCTGCTCAGGTGGATCCTCGCCGACTTGATCTGCACGCAAGGGAAGCAGTCCGCTCGGGAGTCCTCGACTCTGATCTGATTAAGAGTTAGAACAGAGATGAACATGGTGACCTGGAGGATAGCGTTGATGAAAACCGCCCCGGCGGCGTAAATCGCAAAGTTTCTGACAGCAGGCATGCCGACGAACGCGCCCAGCGCAAAAGATGCGGTCTCGGTGATGGCCGAGAAGAGGATCGAAGGTCCCATCCGCCCAAGAGCCTTTGAGATCCTCACTTCCACGACCTCGTCAGGGTGGCTGATATTCACTCGCTCGAATTCATGGACAATCAAGAAGATGTTGTCGACACCAACAGCGAGAACGATGAACGGGATAACGTCGACGATGATGAGCGTAGCTCTGAGGCCCACCCAGGAAAAGAGGCCGATGGATGAAGTGATCGACATCAGCACGATCAAGATACCGACCACGCCCAGTGTGAACTTGGACTCCACCAAGGATATCGCAGGGTTCCGCAGGAAGTCTCTGACAGACAAAGTCGTAGACCCCAATGCAATGGAGGCATAGAGAAACATGATGATGTAGCTGATGACGATGATCTTGGCGTCGGTGTTTGTAGATTTGTTGAGTTCTTGTTCCAGACTGATCTCAGTGGAGAAAGACAGCCGGAGCCCTCGTTGCTTTGCTTCGTTTTGCAGGTAAAGCGTGCGGTTCTTCATAGCTTCCTCCCAGTCCATAGCGCGATCAAGCTCCGGAGATCCCTCGGGATAGTTGTTGAGGACCCAGGTAACGGTCATGGCAATAGCATCCGCAGGGTCAGACGAGTATCCGCCTAGAATCATGTTCGGCTCGAGCGGTTGGCCGTAATCGGGGCGGCACTCAACCGGCGACTCGGCGCACATCTGCAGCGTTTCCTTCCACCCAACCGGGTCGACAAGGTCTGGCTCGCCCTGGAAGTATGCCGACACTGTCTGGACAACACAAGCATCCCCGGTGGGCTTGAGGCAGAGGTCGCTGAGTGTGCTGCCAAACTTTTTACCACGGAGTTCACGAACGCTCTTCTCGACGCCCATCCACCAGACAAGTGTGTCGTGGCTCAAAACGGGGCCCGGTCCTGAAGGGTCGGTATCATTTACCAGGAATATCTTCTCGGCGCGGTAGAAGGGACCAAAGTTTGAGTCGAAGAAGGCTTTCTCCTCAGCCGCCGCCGAGGTCGGGCTCACCCATAAGCGGGCTGGGTCCTGTTCAATCTCAAAGTGAAACCACCCAGCGCTAAGAATCGCAAAGAAGATGACGCTGGTAACAATGGTGATAGCCGGGAACCTGGCTGCGAAATGCCCCAGTCGACTGAAGGCGGTGTCACACCAGGTATTGACAATATATGTCTTCTGCGGACGGTTAAACATGGCGACATTCTCAGTTAAGTCTCCCTCGTCTTCGTCGTCGCTCGGGGCAGCATCGGTCAGTAAGCGAAGCCGCTCACTTCTGCGCTTCGCATGCTGTCTCCAGGCAACATGGCCAACAATGACGAGGAGGGACGAGAACAGCAGCGCGCCGTATGTAAAGATAGACGCAAACGAGAGGCAAGGCAACCTCCCGACGTGGCAGGATCCCGACTGCTCAACATCGGGGAGCGCCGGGCATGTGGCCTCACAGTCAACACAAGCACAGCGGAAGTTGGGGTCCTCGTCGTTGCAAGGTCTCGCCTTTGCCGGGCGAGCGCCCATCCCGGGTTCCGAGTACTCCGTCGGAAAATTCATCTGAAACGGCGAGCCTCCCAGCCTCTCCTTTCCCATGAACGTCAACATCTGGCTGTAGTTCTTAGCCCCTCCGCCAATCAGGTCCATCGCTCTCGAGTTTGTCGGTCCGAATTTGACATCCTTGCAGCTGTCGTAGAAGCCAGTTCCGTACTCGGGCGATACTAGCTGGTCTAGCTCAGTAACCATTGTTTTCCCGTTCTTCGTCAAGGACTTTGTCACGTTGATGAACAGCGACTGGTCTGGCGAGCAGGTGAAGGTGCAGAAGAGGTTGTAGAAGTTGTCCTTGCATGCTGGGCAGGCGGCGAGAATCTGGTTGGGGGTAGAGAAGGATTTCTTGAGAGTCGCGACCTGCTCTGCGATACAGCAAACGGGGCCGGTGCTCCATTTGGGGCCGCAGAGGTCGACAAGCTCCTGGCGAAGCTTGTCGTCGGGTTCTTCGGCGGGGTTGTTGTCGACGCACGGCAGCTGGCCGCCGAAAAGACTCTTGGATCCGCATTGGCCTCGTAGGGCGCAGCGCCCGGCTTCATGTTTCGGGGTGAGCGGCTTCTGACCAGGCTCGTCAGAAGCGCTTCCTAGGCCGGCTAGGAAGAGTAGGCCGCCAGCAGTGACGAGCTGCGACAGCTTCGTCATGGCTCCTTGTGGACTCGCCGCTCGGCGGCTCGGGATTGGCGGGTGTTTCAAATTGATGATATAGCTGCTGTCGCAATGCTATTCCCGAAGCTTTGCGACCCCGACGAGACGTTGTGATGGCAGTTGGTCTTGTTGTTGAGAGCTGGTTGCGCTGGAGAGCAGGCGAGATGGGGAGCGACAGCCCCGACCAGCAAGCAAGCGTCGGCCAACCGTAACCTTGGCGGCGCTGCCCGGTGCGTTGTCATGCGTCATAACCGTAGTCCCCACTTAAAACGGTGAGCGCAGTCCCTGGTTGGCTGAAATATCTGGGGAACATCGCTTGTTCCTGGCAGATCAGTCACGGGAGGCGTGCCCAGGCCCGAATCCCTGCGGCCGACAAAGCTGGCGTGGCTGGGCGTGCCGTGCTGCCTCCAATCTGCCCGCCGCCGTTCAACCTCACCTTACTGAGCCAAAGTTCATGTTCGGTATCCGACATACCATATATTGACAATGTGGTCCTGATGTCACCGTGAAAGCTTCATCTCGTCTTCCAATGAGACTACATGCAAATGCAGACCAAGGCTGCTGCGAACACGCTGTTCTGCACTCCACGTTACAGTTGTGCTTCCATATCTCCCTAGTGCCACAAGGAGTTTGCAACTTGAACGAAGGCAGCCAGGTTCGGAAAATAAGTTCTCGCTCTCGGAACCCGCCAGTCGTTCAATTTTATAAACAGCCTCGCTCTGCAACTATCTCATATCTATCACGTCTAATATCTGCTTATCACGCTACAATGCTAGGTATCCTCTATCCGGTCGCTTCCCGAGCCAAAGCAGTTCTAGAAAACCATACACCGTACTCCGCTATTCCGATGAGCTGACAAGCACATGCCAAATAAGATATGTACCCAACAACCAGCTGGTAGACAGCGTCATCCAGAATGCATCCTGAAAGTCAGTTCCTCCACAGATGCAACAGGCCCCCCTCCCCGCACTTCAGAGCCTCCCCGTGACGTAAAACTGACCAGTCAAAGTTTCCACCGCCCACCCATCGTTTTTGAGCGCAGCCCCGACGGCTTGTCGAAGTCGAGAGACACCGTTAGCGCTGTGACGACCGACGCCCGTTACAACGGTGAAGCCCTGGGACTTGGCTGTTCGTTCGCGATTCTCGCCCAGATTCTCCCACCATTGCCATATTCGGTGCTTCGCAATCCGAACGCCGTCGAGCACTGTGACGCCATGCAGATCAATCTTGGTAGAAGTGCTCTGCTGATTCACTAGCATCTCTGCCATGTTTGCCGTTTTGGCCAAGGACAGACGGGCATCCTCTCTAGCTCGCTGGATGTAGTAGACGGCGCCCTGTCTTCCAAGAGGACCCAGGCGATTGAGGGAGGCAGCCGAGCGCATGTGAGATCGGCTGGTTTGTAGGTCTGGCATCGCTGATGTAAATTCTGCTCTAGAGGTGGGGAAGCTAGTCGACGGCAAACGCGTGGAAGGGCTGTGCGGCGGCAGACGAGATATCACCGGCGCAGAGGACGGTCCCCACGGCCCTTCAATCTCGGCATCGCCAACGGTAGGCGAGACCACGGTGTAGGAGACGGCAAGCTTCGCCTTGCCCTTCTTGGATCGAGTCCGGCCAGCCGTTGGACGGTTTTGCTGTGGCGCACCATCAGGGACGTAAAAGGCGTCTACCCCCCTCGGGAGCTCTCCAGACTCTCCGAGGAACTGACGGTCAAGCAAAAGGTCGAAGGCCCGCTCAAGATCACCGCCGCTCTGCTTGAGAACAAACTTTACGGTGTGCTCCTTGAAGTTCGGGAAAATGAGCTGCAGGTTTTCGATCTTCTCCGGCTCGCCAAGATCCGACTGGTGGGTGAACTTTGGCGTTTCGCCGTCCGAGTACTCAGAGACGATTGTGGCATTTTCCGTGGAGAAACCATGGCCAGAGGTGCCGAGTTCGTCGGACGTTTGTCCCTCAGTCTCAGCCGAGTACCCCAGACCCGATGGATCAAAGCCAGTAGCCTGCTCCGCCCTCGCCGTGTCGGCTATTGCGGACAAAATACCCTTGATGCTATCGTACTCTTTCTCGACATCTCTCTCGTCCACGATGGCAAGGATGAGTGATTCGTCCAAGATGTTGCTGAATTCGCTCTAAATGTGTCATGTCAAAGGCCGCAACTAACAGACATTCGCCACAAACGACACAATAAAGAAAAAGGAATGCGATCCCAAGGCTATTGACAGAGACACAGGCAGAAACAAAAAGAGAGAGACGCTTACGATAAGCTTCTGTTTAAGGCTCCCCGCGCCATGACCTTCGGCCTCATCCTGCAGAGCGGGGTCTCCCATCCCAATTGCCGCCCCTCCCGCTCAAAACAGGTCGCTGATAAATCTCCAAGAAAGGACGGGCAAATTGCGATGCTTCAACAGAGTGAAAGAGGGTATGTGGGTAGCGAGCTGCAGGTGGACTTGACATGACTAAGTACGTGATGAGGTTCTGAGTCGAGGAGTGAGAGGTGAGCAGCCTCGAGAACAGTTTTGACGGCCCAGCCCAAGGCTCGAGGCAACGGTCCGTCGCTGCATTTGCGACCAGTCAAGCCGCACAGACCAGTTGTAATAAATAAGTGAGAAAGGAGCCCCACCCCAGTATCCGTAAGGTGCCCAGCGCAAACAAACCATAGCCAGCTCGATCTTGCGAGCTGAAGGCCGATGGTCTGTGAAACGCCATTGGGGGTGATAACGGAAGCACATGTAATATTCATAGGGCCGGGCCATGTGGCCGCAATCAGCGGACCGCGCGGCTTTCCGGACTGACTGACATGGTCGGACTCCGCGGAAGGCACAACCAAACAGACGCATTTCACGGGAGACGGGGACGTATTCCCATGCGTGCCTCCACCTCCACCACGCGCCGTCCAAACAGGATGCGAATCACACTGTTCCTTGCTTGGTAACACCACAACGCCATTCGCTATCCAGTGCGATGCCTCGGCAGCCACGGGGATCATGGGTTTGCAGGCCATTAGACCCAACGGCCTTATAAGTCACGGGCTGCCGTTTTCTTTCATGACTGGCAGCCCGGCTTTTCGCCTCATTGTCGACCTGCGTTACTCCGTACCTTAGGTACCTGCTGAACTCACCAATCCACCGGATGCAGCGGAGCATGAGAGATGGCAAACCACCAGAAGCTGCTCAACTATCCACAGCCATTAAAGGGGTAGGTCTCGGCCCCAACCCAAGACAACACAACTGCAAAAAAACAAACGGAATTCTAACCCACTGCACAGGCCCGATGTCCCGTACCGTAATGACCGCAGGCCCAACCCGCCGCTCAGGGGGATCATCCTCGTGGCGGCCGTCTTCATGTTCGTCGCCGCAGCCACCGCAAACAGAAAGAACACCGCCAACTGACCCAACTACCAATCATGCAGCATGGAGACGTTCCGCTTCGTGCGGGAGCTGGTCTGGCGCAACGCCGGCTTCGGCTCCCTGCGCAAGATAGCCGACCACATTGCTGACTACGAGCCCTGGTTCGAGCCGCAAGTCGTGCCGCTGCCCGTCTCCTCGGCCGAAGACCGCAGCCTCAAAGCAAACACCGGCTCGGATGTCTCGGAACCAGAGACCGGTTTGGAGAAACCAGCTTCCCGGACCGAGTTCGAGTATCCCGAGACAGGAAGATACTACTCCGTCGCCGACTACCACAAGCTGTTTCTCTCAGGGGCCATCACCCCTTCCGATGTCGCCGAGGTCCTCCTCCCCCTGATCCGCCGTGATGTCCCGGAGCCCACCGAGCATTCCCTCGCGTGGTTCGAGACTGGCGTCGAAAGAGTCCTCGCCGCCGCACGCGCCTCAACCCAGCGGTACAAAGAAGGCCGCCCCCTCGGCCCGCTAGACGGCGTCCCCACCGGCGTCAAAGACGAATACGATGTAGACGGCTACGAGACCTGCCTCGGATCCCGCAACAAATACGTCTCGCGTGGGGACCACATCGAAACATCCTGGTGCGCGCGCCAGCTTCAGGACGCCGGCGCCATCATCCTCGGCAAGCTCTCCATGCACGAATTCGGCCTCGACACTACCGGCAACAACCCCGTGTACGGGACCCCGCGCAACCCGCACCACCGCAACTACTACACCGGCGGGTCCTCATCCGGTACCGGCTACGCCGTCGCCACCGGCCTCATCCCCATCGGCCTCGGCAGCGACGGCGGCGGCAGCATCCGCATCCCCGCCAGCATGTGCGGCGTCTTCGGCCTCAAACCCACCCACGGCCGCCTCTCCTTCCACCCGGGCCAAAACCACAGCATCACCTGCGCGTGCCTCGGGCCCATCGCGTCTGACGTCGAGTCCCTCGCCATAGTCTTCCGCACCATCAGCACCCCGCACCCAACCTCTTCCTTCCCGCCCCTTTCCCCCTCCCCCTCCTTATCCCCTTTCCCCTCCTCCCGTCCCAAAATCCTCGGCATCCCCACAGCCTGGTTCTCCCGCGCCACGCCCCCCGTCCAAACCCTCTGCAACACCCTCATCTCCCGCCTCGTAGCCAACCACGGTTACCACCCCATCCCAATCACCATCCCCTTCCTCCCCGAAGGCCAAACCGCCCACGCCCTCACAGTCCTCACCGACGCAGCAACCCTCCTCCCTCCCTCGCAAACAGGGAACCTCACCCTCGGGAATCGAATCCTCCTCGCCCTCGGCACCGTCACCCCCTCGACGGACTACAATTTAGCGCAGAAACTCCGTCGCCTCCTAATGCAGCACCTCTCTCACCTGTGGACGCAACACCCTGAGATGATAATCCTCACTCCTACCACGGCATGCGAAGGGTGGCCTATCCGTGGCGGAGCATCAGAGCTGAAATGGGGCGTCAGCGACGGGGATCACACGCTCGCGAGCATGGAGTACGTGTGGCTGGCGAACTTCTGTGGGCTGCCGAGTATTTCTGTTCCGGCGGGGTTTGTGCCCGCGGCGGAGGGATTGCGTGTGGGCGATCGGTGGGAGCGCGAGGAGATCCCGGTGGGGCTCATGGCGACGGGGGAGTGGTGTGCGGAGGAGCAGTTGTTGCGGTTTGCGGGGGATGTTGGGGCGCAGGAGAGACGAAGGCCACCGGGGTGGGTGGATGTTGTGCAGAGGGCTAGGGAGAGGCGGGAGGGGGTGGTCGAGTAGCGAGGAGAGGCGGGAGGGGGTGGTCGAGTAGCGAGGAGGAGGTGGGTAGGTGTTTGGATTCTTGTTATTGTTGCCGTAGTTAGGTAAGCAACGTTAGACCAAGATACCCCTGAGTCGATTTCAAGAGCACCAAGAGAGATAACATAAAATAATTACTCGGTGATCATAACCATGTACCTGCTATCATAATCACCTGCGGCACTCAATGCCTGCCTGTTATTCATGCGGACCGGCACTTAATGCCTGAGGCCGTACGACAGCCCTTATTGTCACTGATTACATGGACGCAGACAGGATAGCAATCAAAGTTTGCCAATCTATTGACGACTCCAACTAAACACAACACTGATAAAATCGAATCCATGGCTTTTCCTTCACACTGAAGAGAAATGTACGTTGAACCCAATGAATGCCCCCATTCGTCACAGACCCAAGGGTCCACTCCATTAGCCATTCTTCAGTCTCCGTCAGTTCGGATTCGTGTCGCTTGCCATTTCTTCGCTGTATCTTTTGCCCCAACTCGCCTTCTTCAAAAACTCGATGAAGCAGTAACCGAGGAGGGCAACAAAAGCATCACATTATCATAACAAACTCGGCCAGTGCCATCGCCTGTCCATCGCCCATCGCCCGTACCAAAGAAAAAGCAGAACCTAAACCATCTGGATGCCCCCATTGTAATTGTTGTTGTTTTTCCCTTTGGAAGACCACCGGGAATGCCGCCGCGCCATCCATGCTGTTTGTTTCGCTCTCGCAACCCACACCGACCCGCACAAAACAGGTTATGCCGGGAGCAAGGTGGGAGAGTTCGATCAAATGGTGTAGTAAATACATGAATCATAACATGCGCTCATCGTCTCGTCATTAAGACAAGTGGAACGCACCTTGTCCTTCCTTTATAGCGGTAAAGAGTCTCTTCCTCAGCATGTTGACGTCGGTGTAGTCCGGCAACTTGAGGTAGTTGACGCATGTCATGACGCTGGGGAGGTAGTCGTCTGAGGCATACGGCGACTCGCTCGGCTTGCACACCACAGTAAACATTGGTGTGAGGCTCTTGAACCCTATTGAACTTGTTAGCAAGCGGATAAAAAAGACTTGGCTTAGAACATCGGTGAGCTTACCTCCAATAGGAAGCTTTGGACTACCAGTCGTGAACTGGAGAAACTCGCGACGCTCTGTAGGGGTGAGCTCGCTCATGGTCTGCAGTAAGTTCTTGACGCTCTTGCTGTCCATATTGTAGCCATGATCGGCCTTGACCGAGTCCATGAGCGTCTCGAGAGACCAGTCCTCATCAACGCGTCCAAAGAGACTGCAGAGCTCATCGGGAGTGAAGGCGCTCAGCGCCGAGTAGGGGAAGACTTGTGAGAAACCGGCACGGAATGCGTCGACCTGTCGGCGGACACCGCTTCCGAGCGTCATGTCGATCACCTTGTCCAGATACAGGTCGACGTTCTCAATCGTCAAGCGAACTTGCGAGCCGTTAGGCACCAGCTCAATTTCAGGGTAACCTGGCAGGGTGAAGTCAAGATAGAGGTCGTCAATCTTGATCCTATCCACCATGATGTTCTCTGTGTCGATCACCTTCTGAGCAGCGGTGCGAGCAGGGTCTTCGTCGATCTCCTTCTTCGCTAGCGCGAACTTCTTGATCGTCATCAACGACCTCGCGATGACGGGGTCAACGGACTTGATAGCGCCGAGAGAAGGACGCACGGCAGTCAACTCATCGCCAATCCGGAAGAAAATGGGGTTGAGGTTGATGTCGATGATGCGCGAGTCGATCATAGATCGCGCAACAAACTTGCCCAGCACTCTGAAAAGCTGGAGGATCTTCTCTCCTTCCTCTGAGGCGGTGAATTCTTCGCTGACTGGTCGGGGGAAAAGTCCGTTCGGACCCGACACAAACTCGTCGTCAGCTCCGGGGTCGTTATCGCGCCAGAGCTTGAGCTTCTTCTTGGAGAACTCTTTGGACACGGTGGAGTAGAACTCAAGGGTAGGTCCAAGGCCAGTGCCGACCTCCTCAAAGTACTCCACTTCGAGAATGCTCTGGGAGGCGCCATACAGTTCCATAACCTTGACTGCGGACTCCAGGATCTTGGTCCGAGAAATGCGGACCTTTTGTCGCTGGAGACGTCCAAGGAATGGCCTCTCATCTCTTCGATCCCGCCGAGTCTCCTCCTGGGATTGAGCGTTTTGCCAACGGCTCATAGACCGGGCATAGCCGAAGGATGTAGATTGCAGGAACAAGTGACGCGTCTCAAATGGGAACAGGAAGGGGTAGAGCCTAGCCAGATCCTCACTCCAGCTAGGTAGGCAATTGCTTGCCACGATAAGGGGCTCTTCAAGCTGTCGATTCAGCTTCGCAGTGAGCTTCGTATTCACAAACTGCGATAGCGGCTCGACGTTGACTTTCAGGATCTCCTTGTTCTCCACCAGAACATCGTCGATGTTGGCGTTCAGGTCATGGAGTTTCTTCAGCAGGCGCAGAATCGATGCTGTAACAGGAGACTTGGCCAAAGATCCCGGCGTACCATTCTCATCAGTCTCCAGTGACGCATCAAAGGACGAGACGAACGCAATGGACTCTGCGGGAGGAGCACCAGGAACCCGGCGGAACTTGATGGGGTGAATAGCCGACCATATGTTCCTGCTGAGATGGTCGTCCGAGTTGGAGGCGGAATTGTGAACGGCGCGATAAATTGTTGTCTCATTCGGAATCACCTTACCGTCGAGGCTGAATTCTATGTGCCAGTCGGAAGGAACAGTCTGGATCGCAGCTGCGTACGACATCGGCCGCGATGAAGTGGCGGGCGTTGGGGTGCCCTGTAAAGCAGCCGTCAACGTGCTGCTCCGGCTAGGGAGCGTGGTGGAAGATCGCCCTCCGGATGGGGTGGGGACTCGAGTGCCGTCTTCTTTACGAGCGGTAATCTTGCCACCGGCCGCCACCTCGAGGTTCACCGCAGAGGGATCTGGTGTCGGAGCATCTTCCATGCCTTCGTCTAGATCGCGCACGACACTAAGAGCGCTGCTCTCTCCCATGTCTTCGTCATCCGACAGCTGCTTCTCATCTGCGCACTCAAGAGCGTCCTCGAGATCGTCCTCATCAGCCGGAGGCGGTCTTGGGGGGGCAGTTTCTGACGCTGGCTGGCGGCGGGATGATCTCCGCAAAACGGCCTTCTCCCTCGATGTCGATGGCTCCGGAGTCGCCGGTGTGTCAGGCGCAGGTTGCGATCGAGACTTCGACTTCCTTGATGAGCGCGTGCTAGATGATGGCTGAGACGGAGCTGCCGGGGGTGGCGGCGCCGGTGTCGAAAGACCGGAGGGCGGCATGCGTTCCGCGAGTCTCGCGGCTGCCGCACTCAGGGGAAGCCCGGATCCAGCCATAGCGGCTAGGGCCCTCGAAACGGCGTCTCTACGAGATGCGCGGGGGCGCTCTGAGAGGCTGATGCGCGGACGAAGGTAATCATCCAATGACTTCAACGTCGTGATAGCGTGAATAGAAACCATGATATTCCTATAAGGCCGCGGAATGTCCGAGTCGTCATCTGCCACCAGTTTAAGGCGAATCTGCTTTGCCAGCATCGATGCTGCACTGCTTCGATTCCCGTCAAACGAGTTGTGATGAACTGTAATGACTTCGAAGTGCTCCGACCTGCTCAGTAGATCTTGGAGTTTGTGAATCATGACGCTGAGCGGCGTAGCAGGAGAGTCTGCCGTGGCGGTTTTGGGCTTCGACTTGACGTTGTATCCCATAAAAACTTGGAGGAATGCGGACTGTGCGGCAGCAGCTCGTTCATCGTCGGGGTTGCTGAACACTTCCTCGAGGACGCGGACAATACCAGACTGCAGCAACTCTGCGCTTGTGACGCTCTCCAACACATCAGAGTCGAAATACGAAGCCAATTTGGCAAAAAGACTCGCGCCAGTCTCAACTGTCACGATCCCAGACGTCGGGTGTAGATAGAAGGCCTCGATGTCGCCAGCCAAAGCTTCGAGATTAGCCAGAATTTTGACAGCCTTCTTCTTCATGCTCTTCCCTTGCTTCTCGGTCTCGTGCAGCTCGAGGAATTTCCTCGCAACCTCGGCAATTCTTGATTTCATTGAGGGGAACTCCGAGCCAATGGTCCGCGGGGGACCGTCAATTGACATTGTCGAGCCCTCTGAACTAACAGGCGAGCCAGACATGTCATCCTGGTGGTGGTCATCGTTTTCGTTTTCGTTTTCATTATCTTCGTCGTCCTCTTCATCTTCGTCTTCTGAGGAATGGTGGGAACGGTCTTCTTCGTCTTCATCCTCGTCATTCTCCCCTTCGTCATCCCCAGCCTCTGAGTCGTTTTGCTCGGAAGGTTGATCTACAGGCTCCGCAGAGGAGCTCTCGTCTACCGCAGCCTCTGGCTTTGGCTCCTCGGCCGGTGTTGGTACCTCATTTGTTGTAGTCTTGACCTCAGGTGTGGGCTCGGGCTCGGGTTCGTCAGTTGCCAGTTTTGAGATTTCTGCAATCACACCCTCCCGATAAAGTTGGTAACGATAAACGTTGTCCAGGCGGCCCATCAACAGCTCGGTGGCTTGCAGGGCAAACATCACTAGCGAAGGATGATCCTGCTGGGAGAGAATCGAAGCTAAAAACGAGGCGTAGGGAACGGACTTGAGCGCCTCCACCAAGATGCTCACATCCAGGTTCGACAGCATCTTCAGCTGGGCAGTCAGAACCTTCTGGCGGACCGTGAGGTTCACCGTGCTCGAGAAGGCATCGGTAAGTGTTGGGAAAAGGATCAAGGCGAACCGCCGGACCTCGTCCTGGCAGTCCTCCAAAAGCTCAAGGCGCTTCTCGTTAGAGGTCTTCTTGCGCGAGCCAAGAGAAGAGGGCGTAATAGGCTCCGTTGGCGAGCTCATGTCCACAAAGTCGCCAGATGCGGGATCTGCCGACCTAGGCAGATTTGGCAGAAGCTCGCAGATGACATTTAGCGTCTCTATGATCTGTTCTCGTGGTCGGTGTATGAGGGCCTGCATGATAAGCACGCTGTCCAACCTCGACGCTATATCGTCCGTGCCGCTCGGGGGAGACACGCCGGTCAGGATTTGATAAAGAGTCTCCACCACGTTCATCTTGAAGAGTTCCGCTGAGAGGCGTGGGCTCGCGCGTGCCGTGAACGCTAGAACCCGGAGAAACTGCGTGTGGATGTGAGGGCCAATGAGGTTGGTTGTGCCAGGGAGCAGTAGACGCAGAACAGCCTTCAGCAAGTCAACGCTCACGAGTTCCTCCAGTTTCGAAGAATGGTACTTGAAACTCTCGACGATGCGCGTCACGCAGAGCGAAGCTTGCTCAACGACGCGTTGATCATTGCTTCCCAGAACATTGAGCAAGGTGGGCATGACATCTCGAATAACGGGAAATGAATCCTCTGGAATATTACGGCAGCAGTTCGCGGCCGTCGTGACCGCTACTCGCTGCGTGCTGGTGGCGAAGAACTCGAGATATGAGAGGCATGCAGTCAAACCACCCTCGCGCACGATACTCGTAGGATACTCCACCGATATCTTCTCCAGGGTGCTGAGCGCTTGTTCGGCGAGATCAATGAACGAGATTTCCAGCAGCTTTTGACACAGCACAGGAACAGCACCTCCGTAGACAACGTTGGCGGTGCTCGCAGGGAGGGCCTCCATAAGGTTGGCAAGAGAGCGGCACGCGAGCAGCATGATCTCGGGGTTTTCCTCTCCGGTGACCTCGTTAGGCTGCATCAATAACACCAACTCTTTGACGAACGAATCGGGGGAAAAGTGGCCTGAAAGATTATCCTCGTTAGATACCAAGAGGATCTCCGAGAGCTCTTGTAGCGCGATCAGCTGAATTGTCTGGTCGTCCTTTTGCCGCAGGTTGCTTAGAATCTCCCTCAGCCTCGAAGACATGCCTGACACCATGCCGGTGAGGGCCCGGAGAGTGCTCGAGAGACCATGCACGGGACCGCCAGGGCCGCCGAATCCACCAAAGGGATCATCGTCGTCATCCCTGTCATACCGGTTCTCGTCATCGTCATCGTCATCCTCGTCTCCGTCGCTATCGTCGGCGGGGTTATCCTCGGGCGGAGGCGGTGGTGGAGGCGGAGGAGGTGCCGAAGCCTCCTTCTCGTGTTCCTCGGTACCAGTCATCACTACGTCCTGGTTTTGTGCATCGTTGGATGTCCGCTTCGATCGACGACCGGATGCTGTAGTCGGGGCTGTGGTAGATGGGTCTTTGGGGGTTTGGGTGAGACTGCGAACTGGCACGGTAAAAGGATGCTCCGACATACCTTGACCTTGACCGGCCTGCGTGGTCTTCTTGTTTCGGCTGGAGCGTCGGCTAGAGGAGGCCGACTGTGGGTTCTCTGGGGGGTTAGCAGGACCTGCCGGTGCTCTAAACCAACTGTCAGCGCTCTTTCCGGACTGGGGATCCACTCGGAAAGCTAACATACTCTGGACTTGACATAGTCGCGGGGGCTTTGCCCTTCCGGCGTCGCGACGCGGAGGCCGTAGGTGTAGCCTGCACGGGCGGTGCGGGAGGTGGTGGAGGCTGCGTTGGGGTTTGTGCCACCCGCTGTCGCTTCGACCGGCGAGCTGAGGTCGGGGGCTCGGCTGCGGCTTCCGCCGGACTGCTCTCCGGCTGTGTCTTCCGCTTCCTTCTCGAGGGCGGCGCGGGGGTTTGCACGGCTGGTGGAGGGGCGACCGCAGCAGCAGGCGTTGAGCTCGAAGAGGCTGCCTGGCTTGCTGCTTGACGGGTCGATGATCGGGTGACTCTAGGTGACATGAGTAAATATTTGACTCTGCGTCATGGAGCTGATGGGAGGCGGTGCGGCAGTGGGAGAACAGAGAGAATAGAAAAAAAAGTAAAGAGTGGCTGAGTTGCGGAAAGAGAATTATGGGTTGTAGGTTGCGGTGCCACTGTTCGGGGAGCTTGGGCACAAGATCTCGTGGGGCAAGCTCAGTCGCCTTGGATTTCGTTGCGTCCGCGAGAAGCGCAGCCACATGGAAGAGGCTGCCAAAAGACGGAGAAAAAATGACCCCGCCCAAGCAGCTCCTCGTCTCTTTTTTCTTCTATCCCTTCCGATTTTCTCTTCTTTTTGACCAGTGCGTCCTCTTCCAAAACCCATATGTGCGCTGCGTTTCCCCAGGCTATCGGCGTGGAGTAATTCTGGGGTGATGTGTGCAGCAGGGCAAGGCTTCTCGGCTGGTGGACCGGAGACGATACAGGGCAAGGTGGAGGAGTCAAGCCAGAGAAGGCCTCGGGATGAAAAGGCTCAACGGCGAACAAGGGGATCAATGCACGGGATATGTACCTGGCAGAGGGTGAGGCGTGGGAAAGGGAGGAAGGAGCGTCTGGCTTTGAGGCCAGCGAGGGCGTGGACGGGGCAGTCGAGGTCGGGGACGAGACCGAAGGCAGGCGCACGGGGTGATCGTTATCGACGGCCGATCTGGAGCGGTTTGCGGAGCTTCGTTCTGCCATGGATTACGCCATGAGGCAGGCGGGCGTGAGGATCGGATGGACGGTCGCTGGGATGGGATCGAGGGTCACTCATGGAATTTTTAAACGCTGCGCTGCTGTTTGCGGATGACGGAGGATGACCGGCGGACGGCGAACATCGGGGGAGGGGGGAGGTGGACGTCACGGCGTGAGTGATGGATCACAAGCGATGGGGCGATTCCACAGGGCGACCCAAGGCAGAGATGTGTGGACGGTGGAGATGGAAGGCTTTACGGCGATTGTGTGCCAGGCGGGCTGGACTCTGGACCCATAGTTTTGAGGTTGCTGGCGGCTCTCCAACCCATTAAGATCCTTGCCGCTTTGCGTTTGGGGGTTGGCCTGTCGGAGCACGAGCCACAGTCCGTCATTGGTGACAGCGCAGCGATACGGTGCCCGATCCAGCGACCGTTTCGCGCCTAGGTCTTTGAACAAGAGCCCTCGATCCGCTTTCAGAGCTGACATGACTGGAACCCGACGTCAAAGTCGCCGGCGTTGCTGGCCAAGTATCGCCATTCAGGGTTTGTATCAAGCCCAACTGTATCAGGGGCGAGATAGCCCCGAGGATCACCGGATCACGAACCGTAATCTGTCGGCAGTCCGGCTCACCCGGCTTTGCCAAAGCTCAAGGAAGTGGATATTCCGTCAAAATTCGACAAGGTGGTCAACCAACTTGGAATCCACGCGCCACCACTGTTTCAAAGGTTGACGTAAGGTAATCCAATATTAGGTTATCTCAAAATCCTCACATATTTCTTTCATGTCCCTTATTTTCCAAACGCAACCGATAGCTCAACAACATCTGGCTGTTTCTTTGTCGATTGTAGGTGTGGACGGGCCGATCTACATGTGCAACACCGGATCTGATCTTCGGTCCGAGCATATAACTTCCACTCTTGGGTTGAAGGCAGAACAAGATTCCGACGTGGGCTAGAGGATTTCAATACATGCCGTTCGGCCATGAATGCGGTGCCCGAGCATCCACTCCAGCCGTTGCCTTCGCTCATCTCCTTCCGAGGCGGCATCGATCACATTGCCCTTATTATCGCACTGGGGAAGCTGGGCTCTGGTTCCCGCCCCGCGCCGAGCCAGGTGACTACGGGGGACTACTAACGAGCCCCTGCGCCGATCCCGCCCCCTTGGCACGCCCGCTTTCCGTCGGCACAAGTGACGTCGTCCCGTCAGCGCGCTCTCACAAACCACCTCTCTCCCAGTGCTTTTGAGGGCGAATTTATCCCTCTCACTCTCAATTGATGTTAATGGGGAGCGAGCACTGGTTTTCTGATATTTTGCATGCCCAGCTTCCCCCCAGACATTCCTTGCGCCGTCGGTAAAGCGGAATATACGATACGAGGATGCGACGGCTGTCGCAGCTCCCCTCGGGTTTGCGCCCCCGCGCACTCCAGCAGCCATCCTCCTTCGTCACGTCGACATGTACACTCCAGAGCCGCCGAAACGCCGGCTCCCTCTCGCAGCGGCCGGACTCGAAGCATGTCTCGTTTCCTGGTGCCGTCAAGTCGGCCTTCAGCAACACGATGCGCTACGAACAGCCGTCGACGTTCCCCGCGCTCCCAACATACCGCGCCGTTGACCAGCACGGCGAGGTCGTAGACCCTTCCTTCAAGCCCGACCTCTCGGACGAGGCCGTCATCAAGCTCTACCGCGACATGCTCACCGTGTCCATCATGGACCTGGTCATGTTCGACGCACAACGCCAAGGTCGCCTTAGCTTTTATATGGTATCAGCTGGCGAGGAGGCAGTGTCGGTGGGGACAGCGTCGGCCCTGGAGAAAGAGGACGTCATCTTCTGCCAGTATCGCGAGCAGGGCGTGTTTGCGCAGCGCGGCTTCACTCTCGCCGACTTTATGAACCAGTTGTTTGCGAACCGCAAAGATCCCGGCAAGGGCCGAAACATGCCAGTCCACTATGGCAGCCGAGAGTTGAACATCGTAAGTGCTGCTGATGGTGTGTGATACATACTCGAATGTTGCGTGGAAGAGCTAACGGCATCCACCAGCACACAATCTCGTCTCCTCTTGCAACACAGCTTCCGCAGGCTTCGGGTGCCGCGTATGCATTGAAGATCCAGCGCATGCAGGACCCCAGTATCCCGCCCCGTGTCGTTGCAGCATACTTTGGTGAAGGAGCCGCAAGCGAGGGAGACTTTCACGCTGCACTGAATATCGCAGCAACGAGGTCGTGCCCTGTGATTTTCATCTGCCGCAACAACGGCTATGCCATCTCCACGCCAACACTCGAACAGTATCGTGGCGACGGAATTGCCAGCCGCGGCCTGGGCTATGGGATTGACACAATCCGCGTTGATGGTAATGACTTCTGGGCTGTCAGGGAGGCAACCAAGAAGGCTCGCGAGGTGGCCCTGCAGGACGGCGGCAGACCCGTGTTGATCGAAGCTATGACATACCGTGTTAGCCACCATAGCACCTCCGACGACTCGTTTGCTTACCGCGCAAGGGTTGAGGTGGAGGACTGGAAGCGGAGAGATAATCCGATCGCCCGGTTGCGCAAGTGGATGGAAGCCAAGGGCTGTTGGGACGAAAGTAAAGAGAAGGATGCCCGAGACAACATCAGACGAGATGTCCTCAAAGCGTTCTCTGAAGCGGAGAGGGAGAAAAAGCCGCCGCTGTGGACCATGTTCGAGGACGTGTACGAAACCTTGACCCCCGATCTGGAGATGCAAATGAAGGCACTCAGGCGGCAGATCGAGGAGTATCCAGATGAGTATGACCTCGGGGAGTTTGAAGTTGGCAAGGACAACTTAGAAAAATAGACAGGAACCAATTGTTTTTACCAGTTTGCAGAGCTGAAGCCCTCATCGCCACGGAGACCGTCAGACCCGTAAATCTCGGCGTGGTGAGCTCCTCGTCGGGCGCCATCCGGCCAGTGCAGCCCACAATGCCCACAACGCCGAATATTACTGCCCATTCCGAATTCTGCTCACTCTCCTCCTCCCAGGACTCACAAAGCTTCACTTGTTCACAACATTCACCAAGCCACAACCTCCTCCAAGTCACCAGAAGTGTTCTCCCTCCCCCTCGCCCCCCTCGCGCCGCCTCAACCACCATGAGCGGCACGGTGATCTCGCCCGCTGTGGGCATCGGCCTCCTCCTGTTGGGCCTCTCGCTTGTCTTGGTGTGCGTGGGCTTCAAGCTCACAAAGCCTGTAAGTACTTGATCTGACCAGACTGTTTCTCTTTTTACTCAAGCCGATGCGTTCCCCCTTCGTGAACGGTAACAGCAGTGTCTTCTGCTTTGCTGAACTAATTTCTACTCGCGGCGCTGAAAGCCCACCGCCTGCTCAAAAATCACTTGCCATGCCCTGAACAAATTAACTGACACTTATCACAGCTCCGGAACGCGCTCCGGCTCAAAAAGCGCGCGGATTTGCTGGACCGGCGGGAGCGGCTGGAGGCCGACCCCGAGGCGATGGAGCTCGCCTCCCGCGAGCAAGCCGCCGTCCGGCAGCTCCGGGAGGCCGAGGCGGTGCTTGTTGCGGCCCGCAAGGCCAAGAAGAAGCACTGGCGGGGTTCCGTCGCCGCGACGGACGGATCCGTCGAATTCTCGTAAGGTATGTCATCTCACAGTCTATGCCTCTATCTATCACGTACGCCTTCAGTGCCCCACTGGGGTCTTGGCATTGGTATTGTTCAAGATGGAGAAACGCTGCAATGCAAGTGCATGATGAGCAGCGAATGATGCAATCCCAATAACGGATGTCGGGAGCGAAACGGAGCGCCAAGAGCGGCAATCTTGGCTGCCGTTTCTTATCAATCCCTCCGCATGCATTGCTTCCCCCCACAAGGCTCCGGCAACAGGCAAGCCACTGGAGGCTTAGCCACAGCTGTGGGCCGCGGTCTGGGCCGAGATTTCGGATCTCTCAGCCTTCTCCCCGGGCGTCACGATTTATTACCTGGGATCAACGGGACGGGAGAACATCGAGCTGACGACCCGCGGCAGAGAATTCCAGGAACCACAGGTCTCGAGCTCTCCTAGCGCACAGAACCTCCCATCAGCAACAATGGTTGCCCGACCTGTCGTCCTGCGCAGAGCGCTTTGCGTCGCTCTCCGACCCAGCGCAAAATTGTCAATTGTTCGCCCGTTCTCCTCGACCGCTGCCCGCCCTGTCCCGAATAATAGCTCCCCCGATTATGCCGTACCCGACCCCGCCCGCCCGACACATTTTGGCTTTGAAACCGTCACCGAGGCCGAGAAGCGGGAGCGCGTCGCCGGCGTCTTCACCAGCGTGGCCGAGTCCTACGATCGCATGAACGACCTCATGTCCTTCGGCTGGCACCGCATCTGGAAGTAAGCTCTCCCCCTCCCTCCCCACGTGCCTCCCCACCCCAGAAACCCTGAGACTAACCTCCTTGCTCCCGCAGAGACCATTTCGTCGCCTCCCTCAACCCCGGCTTCAGCCCCCTCACATCTGGCCCCGACCCCCGCGCACCCCAGCACATCCTTGACATCGCCGGCGGTACCGGGGACATCGCTTTCCGCATGCTTCACACCGCCCACGTCGTCAACCATAACCCCGACGTGCGCGTAACCATCAGCGACATCAACCCCGCCATGCTCACCGTCGGAAAGCAACGCTCCACCACCCTCCCCGCGAGCCAGCAAGCAGCCCTTACCTTCGTCGAAGCCAACGCCGAAGACCTCACCAAGACCACCCCCCTCTCGGCTAACCTCTCCCTACCCAGCTCGGCCCCGACCTCCGCCATCCCCTCCAACTCGGTCGACCTGTACACCGTCGCCTTCGGCATCCGCAACTTCTCCAATATCCCCGCCGCCCTGCGCGAGGCCCACCGCGTGCTCAAGCCCGGCGGCGTCTTCGCCTGCCTCGAATTCAGCAAAGCCGACAAGATCCCGCTGCTCAACACCCTCTACAAAGAATGGTCGTTCCGCGCGATCCCTCTGATCGGACAGCTCGTCGCCGGCGACCGCGACAGTTATCAGTACCTGGTAGAGAGCATTGAGCGGTTCCCCACGCAAGAAGACTTCCGAGACATGATTGCCGACGCAGGATTTGTGGTTGGCGGGTGCGGATACGAGGATCTCACGGGCGGTGTGGCGGCTATTCACAAGGGTATGAAGCCAAGGCTCTAGATCGTGAGAGGATGGTTTGCAAAGATGGAGCTCTGGACTTTGGGCGATGATCACATTAGGTTGTCGAGGGTTTGGAGAGATACAAAAGGATTGTATCACCATCGAGAAGGAGGGAAACCGCGGAGAGAGAGCGGTATTGTGTCAATGTAGCATATACCTGTTGTATTATAGAGCATCTCGTCGGCATCGCATGGGCACGCGAGCAGAGGTAGACAAAATTTCGGTTGGCGGAGGGTTTTGCACAACACTAGCAGACCTGCCAAAAAGTAGAGTATAGGGCAAAGCAATGAGGATGAATCACAACTTCGTATTTCACATGGTCCGTCTCGCAACATGTTCATGCCCATTAGTGGCTGACTAGTCGGATAGAACACCAAAATTAAAAGACTACGAGAATAATATGACATTGACACTACAAGAACAAGCTAGCAAGTTGATCTCTAAAACTCCCATCCCCCAAGTGGATTTTGTTCAAAGAGACTTCGCTTCTTTTTCCGACAGCCCTGCTATTAGACGCTACCTCAGACGTAAGAAGAACCGAGCCAGTGCCAGACACCGCCCAGAGCGCAGAGGCCTAGAAAACCGGAAGCCAAATATGTAAACAGGTGAAAGTATCCGTTTCGGTGAAGTGTAGTCCCGAAACACAAACAACTAACGCGCCTTCAACTGATGACTCGACTCGTGCATAGAGCACCATAGCCTTCCTTCGGGGAAATGCCGAGTCGAGCGCCATCTATCCGTTTTTAGGCTTGGCAAGGCGTCTCCTGGATTCTTGCCATGGTGTTCAAGAGTCTGCTGGTGCGGCAGCAGATGGAGCAGGGCTCCCAGTGCTTCCATCACCCTTCATTCCGCCGCGTCCTCGTGGCCCCCGTCCGCCACGCTCACCAGCACCTCGCCCGCGGGCTCCGCCGCGTCCTCCACGACGCCCAGCACCTTCGCTGTCGCTAGCAGTGCCACCTCCAGCGCTCCGGTATCCGCTGGGAGCGTTGCCGGCATCCCTCGGACCACCACCACCACCACGGCTGCTTCCCCAGTTACCTGCGCCGCCACGCGAGGTGAATTGACGGGTCGGGGGGGGCTGGAAGATCCTAACAAGCGGCTTTGACCGGTCCTCCTGTCCGGGGGCACGGTTCTTGACATCATCGGGTAGACGATCCATAGCAGCATCGCGATCCTCGACGGTCTTGAATTGGGCAACCTTGTTGGCCTGTCCCCACTTCTCAATCTTGATAATCTTGGGCTTGTCCTCGTCGGCAAAGAGATCTCTGACCTGCTCGTCACTCTGAGCGTTCATAACGAATAAGCCGATGATATTGTCGGCGGGGTTCTTCGGGGCGGGAGATGACGAGTCGGCTCCACCGGTAGCACCGTTGGCAGCTGAAGACTCCTTCGATTCCCTGGGCGCCGGAGAGGCAGTCGGCGCTGGTTGAGGGGTAGCAGGCTTGACTTGTTGGGCTGGGGTTGGCGTGGGGATCGACGGCTTTGCTTGCGGCTGTGGTGCCTGTCTCGCGGTTTGTGAAGAGACTGCGGCAGGCGCCGTCTGGGTGGAAGGAGGAACTGCTGCTGCCTGGATGTTGGACCCAGCGGGTGCGCCGGATGAGACGCCTGGGACCTGGGCAGTGCCAGGTTGCTGCTTCGCTCCACGGTGAGAGAAGTTGAATCCCTGGGCCCTCATCTCCGTGCCGATTCTGCCGTCCTGAATCTCCAGAACAAGCCAGCCGAACGCGGCATCTGCCAGGTTAAAGTTCCACATGTTCTTGAATGCGCTCTCATCAACTTGGCCAAGGGCTGCAGCTGTTTGACCCGAAGCCGCACCACCAAAGGGGTTTCCGCCAGCTGCAGTTGTGGGCATCTTCTCAACAACCCCAAGTGCATTCTTGAGCAGAGTCTGCTGAGCTTCGTTCTGCTGAATAGCTGGCTCAACCTCACCCTTAACCGTCTCCCAGACATCGTTAAACGAAGCTTTCGAGGCTGCAAGCTTGCCACGGTAGTGATCCAGAGTCGGATTCACACTAAATTCGTTATAGGAGCTTCCGTAACGGAAATGCAGGCCTGCTGAGACGGAGAAATCGGCCTTGAGAGTCACTGAAAGCTGGTTGAGGATACCCTCGCGAGCTGGCGAAGCGTGCGTGATGAAAATTCGGGTTTCGGTCGGGTCATACACTCGGTTCGCCGTATCAACCAGCTCGCCCATTTGCAGAAGTGTTGTCCACATTGTACCCTGCCCGCCGGCGATCGTGGTTCGTCCCTCGCCGTTGTCAAACAGCTTGTGCATGACGACCGCACCACCCAGTCCGAGAAGACGAAGCTTTACACCGCCGATCTCGAGAAGCATCGACTGGGCCTCATCGATGATGAAAAGGTTTGGGACCTTGTATTCCTTTGACCGGAACTTCTCAAGCACTCGGACGTCTTCGCAGGCACCCCACACCGTGTATACGGGAACCTCGAGCTTGACGGCGCCCGAAATGAGGAGGGGAAGCTCGGACAGAGGGAGCTCGCTCGCAGGGAACCGCGCCTTGACTGAGCCGGCGCCTCCTTGCGAAATGGCCTTCTTAGTCGTGTCGGAGATGAGTGGGGAGTATTGCGCGACATGCTTCAATGTCCTGTTCAATCCTGTCAGCGGCTATATGCTAACCCTCAAGGGATTCTTCTTACTTCTCGGCGATGCGGTCCAAAGATGAATCGTCGTAGAAGCCGAAGTCGCCGGTATGGATTATGTAGTCCGCGCGAGCTGATTTGGCGAGATCATTCAAAGATCGCAGATTGCCTGCGAAGAGTTGTCCTGTCAGTTAAAATGTCGCGCCATACGGGCCAGGGAATTGGCCATACCCCTCACATCTGCGATGCAGAGAACTCTAATGGGACCCGTCTGGATGACGCGACCCTGGTTCGGAAGCAGTGGCGTAGCTCCAGGAGCCGCACCCGGGTGAGGGGTGGCACCATTGGGGAGGTAGCCGGTGTTGTTGTAGGGATTTCGCTGTTGCTAGAAGGAGAATCGTATCAGCATGGACTCGAGGACCCGTGGAGGCGTCATGCAAGGCCGCAACGCAGCGACCATTGACCGACTCGACATTGCGACAGCCCCCCGAAATATCGAGGTACAGCAGCGATGTCGAAGCAAACCGCCGAGCTGTGAGCAACGTAAAGCGGAAGATGCAAATGGTGGTGTGGAGGGAAGCTCACAGATGCCATCCCGAATAGATTAGGTTCCAGAGTGAGCTGGCAACAGGGAGGGGGAGGGTGGTCGAGGTAGCTTGGGGTCTCGGGATCTCAGCAGAAAGGCTGACGGATGCACGAAGGAAAACCCAATGCGCGACCGACGCTCTCGAAAGCCAAATGGAGAAGTCGCTGCCGAGAGGGGTATCAAAAGTGGAAAAAAGGGACTGGTGAGTAATGGCAAATATTACAAGCTGAAAAGGCAGCGGGCTGCGTGCGTAGTGGATGGGGAAGAATTGGGACGTGGATATTTCGACGTGGGAGTGGAAGATTTTCAAAAGTTCGCCAGCCTCAGGCTCGTTGCTGGAAATCTGAGAATGTGAATGGCTGAACCGTGGCAGCTTGGAGTGCGTGAAGCAGCGCGGGCAGGGGGATGGTCCGTGGTTAGGCGTTTTAGGCTTAGCGTTATTTGCTGATGGAGGCTCGCTCGCCAATGACACGACTGCCTGCCGGGGGAAGCTGCGATGCAGCAACAAACTTGGGACTGACTTACATCCTCGGTGAGGGCGGCACTGGCACCAAAACTAAGCGTGAATCGACTGAGGCCGCTTCCGGCTCTCGAGCGGCCTCCTCTCCATTCGAAAGCCATGCCGATTGCGGATGAGCTGCTGGAAGCTGGAAGCTGCGGTCAGCCGTTAAGGTACCGAGCGTTCGGTTTGAGGCGGGTACTCAGTAAGTAGTGTCGTCGATGCCCGCCGTAGAGAGGAGCTTTTTTCTTTCGGTGTAGTGGGTGGTGGTAGAATTTCTACCAGTGGCGCCAGAGGTAAATGGAATAATTCAAAGTTTAGAAGCCTAGCCGAGAACGTGGAAGGTGCGTGCTGGAGAATCGTCAGCTCGATACCGTTAGAAAGCGCGATCGAACTCTAGGTGTTGCAACTAATGTGCCTATAGCTTTATTGTGGCTTGTTGCATGTGATCATTGCAGTGAGAGGTCGCATCACATCTTTTCCACGAACTAAGTTGGCAGTAACTTGGATATCCGTTTGTGAGAGCCGCTAAAATTTGACTACAGATAACGGCGGTCTCGTCCTTCCGTCCCCTATTGGAAGAATTATGCTACCTACACGAGATGGCATCATATCGGTAACATACCTATTCCAGACAACAAACTGGGGCCAAACGGAGGCAAGAATGTTCTCTGGTCCCCAAACAACAGTGACAGTCACGGTAGCAAGACCCAGGACTTCGTTGGCTAACACAAGGTACCAGCGTTAAAGGTCAATCATGGAAGCAAGCACTGTGATATGTAATTTGTAGATTCATTCCCCCACGCCGGTGGGCAGGTGACAAGCTAACAGCTTGTCCCAGCGATTATAACCATGAAAAATCCGAACTCTCAACACCAACCCCGATGATGCGCTTGTACAAGGTAACGTGTCACGTGTCCGACAACACCTCCCATACAAAGGGAAAGAAAAATAAGTGACAAGAATACTACCCTCCCCATGATGTTGCCCCACGCGTTGCTCAGCCTTGTGTATCCTCGAATGCCTTGCTATTTCACCGCCCCAACACCAATCCGGGCCTGATGCTTCCCTCAACTCGCTACTCTCATCATCGCCTCGGCTACTGAACTAGCAAGCCGATGCAGCTCTCCGAGACCGGAAAAGAAGACCACTAGATGAAAGCAGTCGGTGGTCCTACCACATGTCGTTTCGCTCGTTGTTTTCGTTATGTTGCTGCTTGCCGTCCTGGCCATAGTAGTAGTACGAGCCTTCCGCATTTCCTTGCTGCGCCGCGCCTTGGCCTTCACCGTAGCTGCCATCTTGAGGCTGTTGCTGATTTTGATGCCTGGCTCCACCGCCGTTCTGATGATGGTGCAGCTGTTGCCCGTTTTCATCGTGCTCCTCGATGCCGTGCTCGTACTCGTAGATTTGCGAGTCATCAACATACTGGTTGCCGTCGTGATGTGCTGGCGCGTTGCCGTATTGATCGTTGCCCGGCTATGGTAGGTCAGCATCAAAGCAGGGGGGCGTTCAAGACAATGTTACTCACACGATGGTAATCAAAATCAAAGTTCCCATCTTGGGCGGCCTGTTGCTGGGCCATCTGTTGCTCCATCTCCAGTTGTTGCTGTGCTTGCTCGGCCTCGCGACGCTTTCGCTCCTCTTCCTGGCGCTTCTGCTGCGGTGATATAGGCACCTGGAGCTGGGGATGCATGGCTTGGACCTTGGCGAGATAGGAATACATGAAGTTGCTGAGTAGGACCTGACTCTGCAACGGCCGTCGTGGGTTTGCAAGCTTGATGTGAGCCATGCGGTATATAGCCCTTTCTTCGATGATGGGGAAACGGGTCCATGGGTAATCAACATCCGGGCGGAGGAATCGCGGTGGCGGCTCTGGTGTGAGTGGGCGGTTGTCCTTCTTCCTATGCCCCGGTTCCTTATCAGACTTCTTTTTAGAGCCGCCAAACAGGCCCCCAAAGAACCCATCCTTCTCCTTCTTGCTGTCGCTTGCTTTCCGATTGCTTTCTTTCCTTCGCTCTTCATGAAGCTTATGCTCAACGTTATCACGCTCCAGCAACAAGCTCTCTCTGGCTTTGGCCGGGGCAGGATCGATCGAGCTCTGAAGAACATCCAGGCGAGCATTGTCGCCAGGCTTAGCTTTGGACTTCTTCCCCTGGTCCTCCTTCTCTTTTTCTCGTCGCTTCTTCTCCTTGTCGTCGCCCCTCAGCCCTTTCCACCACGATGACTTGGTCGACGAGATGCTCTCTGCATCGTCCCTATCCTTGCTCTTTCTGTCTGCCCTCCTTTCATCTGTCGCCATTGTTGGAATAAAGGTCAGACTTGTCGTCGTCGTACCGCCGCTGCCGGGCAGCATTGGGCGATTGGCAATTTCATTAAGATTAAGGCCCTCGTGCTGGACGGGCTTCTCCTTCGTAATGTGTTGAACCGCCGAGGGTGTTGAATGAGGTTTGCTAGGGGAGGGGCGTTTATTGGACCGGGCTGGCGGGCCTTCCGCAGATGGAGGCTGCTCCGCATAATGCTCGACAGCGTGCTGGTCGGCATATTGGTCGACGAATACCTGCTGCGCCGCTTTCTGAGAGGACGATCTTTCTGGGAATGGTCGGGCGGGTTGAGGTGTGGAATCCTGAGGCGGTGTCTCTATTATTTGAGGCACGGGAGGGTGCTGCGACGCCACGGATGACGTCCTGACAGGAAGTTCCGTCAACGTCAGGGAGGGTGTTGCCCCAAATTCGATCTCATCGTGTGCTCCGTCGGAACCATCGGTGGCGACTGGGGCTTCTCGGGAGAAAGGGTGCTGTCTCCTAACTGCTCTGGTTGGGCGAGAGAAGTTCTCTGTCGATGGCTCGGACTTTGTTCTGGATAACCCAGACCCAGCTGCACCATCTACGGGCGGGACTGGGGGTACCTCTTCGCCTGGCTTTTCCGCTTGCCTGTTCACGGCCCTTTTCGAAAACGGCACCCGGTCACCATTTCGGATGCTGCCCCCCTTCCGGTAAGTCGTCCTGGTTGATCGCCTTAGACCCATCCCTGGAGCAACGGGAATGATAATGTCGCTCTCGCCCACCTCTTCCCGGGCTTCTTGTGCCAGTTTTTGCATGGCTTTCGTCGGGTCCGCAACTAACTCGTCGATGCTGAGCTCCGGCGCCGAGTGCCCGCTTTGTGAGTGTTGCCGGTTTAACCTTTCAGCGCCATCTACGTAGCCTTCTCCGCCATCGCTACCATTGTGTATTTGCCGGGAAAGCATAGACTTTTTTCTTCGCAGACCAGACATCGAATTATTCCGTTGCGACCCTTCGACGGAAAGCAGCGAGTCTCCAGACCTCCGCTTCATGGACTGCACTCGATTCTCCAAGAAGTTTTTGAATGCCGTGGGCTCAAGTTCAGGATGTACTCTCGCCGGTACCCACAGGAGGCGTGACGGATCAGCCTCGTCGTCATCTCCCGTTGGCGCCAGAGTCGGCATCGCGACTAGTGAGAGACCCGAGAAGGGCATCAAATCAGGATCCGTGTTATTCCCCACGTCCATCGACAGCCGGCGAAGCGCTTGAAGGTTACTCAGCTCTTGTGCAATATCGTTCGGGTTGTCAATGTTGGTGAGCGCGAACTGGGAGCCTTCGCGCAGTGACGGATTGGGCGACAACGGTGGTAAAGGTGATTTTTGCCCTTCATACGACATGCTACGTTCGCTCGGAAAATGTGCAGGTAGCGTATGGGTCTTCTTGAGACCAATGCTACTCGGCGCGCCATGCGATGTGCCAGACTGGTCGGAGATCGTGCGCACCAGTCGGAGACGCTCTTCGGCCGGCTCGCCCGGCTTTCGAGACCTCTCCATGCGGTCGCCGCCGTATGGAGCCCCGAGAAAGCTCAGAGGCCGGTTGTCCTCGGCGCCGGAGTCGTCGTCGTCGCCATACATGGTGCCTATTGCTTCGGTAACGTGGTGGCTCGGGTCGGATATCGAGAGTTGGCTACCGTGGCCGCGTCGGCTTGCGAAACTACCACCAACATCGCCGCGGGGTCGAGATGAGGTCTATAGGAGAGACACTGGGTTAGTCAACTGGCGATCAAGTTTGCGATCCACCAGGGCCCATATTTATTTTTTTGGATTGTTCCCTGCAGGGAAAAGATCCTGGCCTTCGCGACTCGGAAGCAGCCATAGTCGCGGCCTGAGACCCAGGACCGTCGATGCCAGACTCGACACCCGTGAGCCTGCACACACACAAGAGGAAAATAAACACGAACGCACCATCATCTGGGCCGGGGCGTGCCTCAACTGAGGCCAGTTTCGGCAACGAACTCTCTCGAGGTTTCTGCTTGGGCCGACCGGGAAGGGGCAGCTGCGTGTCGCCTTCCTGTCATGGGCGGAGGAAGAAACGGCGGGAAGCGACCAAGGCGGCGGTGTATGTTGTCACGACGTTCAACGGGGGAGCGGCCGGCCACGAACGTGCTGTGGTGTCCGGAGCTTGAAATAGAAAGTCGGTGCCTGGGGGTGGAGGAACAGCGTTGGTTAGTGCTGGTCTCAGTCCGCCATTCGGAGCCGGCTCAGGGGGACGGGAATAACACAGCCAGCAACGGGCAGTCGTGGTCCAGTGTTTGGGGCGCTCGAGAAAACCCGGTGCGGCGGGCGTCGTTCGCGGCGACGTTGGGCTTCGGGGCAAAAGTGTCGCAAAAAGTGGTGGAAGGAATGGCGTAGTAGCAGGATACAAGGCTTGGAACAGAATGTGGTGTCGGGTGTCTCCTCTCTTCACCTCTCACAGTAAATTGAGAGCGTTGTTAGGGGCCAAGCAGGGGGGTCAAGCGGTCGGCACCAGGCGCATCGTCTGCCAAGCGCGGCCAACAGCGGGTGGCTCCTCCTATCACGTGCAGGGCGCCTGGGTGACTTGGACGCTCTGCTGGCTGGCCGGGAGCGTGACAGTGCCTTGAAATTATTTAGGCGGCTGCTACCTTGCAACGGTGCCTCTTTGCATTGTACCTTACCATCTCATGGCACCTCAGCTGCAGGTTCTTCTCTCCCGGCAAAAGCGAGCCGCCAGGGTGCCTGCTGTTTTTGTTTCCTGTCTTCCGTTTGCTGCGATCGAGCTTCCCAGACTCCCGACATCCGACAACCTACATGTTCGCACCCGTGGTACGAGCTGAGGTAATAGTATGAGCTTGCAGCTGGGTCTCTGTGCCACCTGAGCGCCGCAATGATTCCCATTCACAGCTCAATTGATTTACTTTTGGCTCTAAGCCTTGGGCTCATCTGACACAGAGGATCCAGCCTCGATATTTCTCACCATCGGTCCGCTTCTTTGTCAGGCAATCTACTGAAGATGACCAGGGCTCTCCACCTGCGGTTCATGCTTGAGCTCGAAGTGGAACCGGAGCCTGAAAGAATTCAAGAATGGCCGCCAACAAGTCGAGGATGTCAACCTGAGAAACTGCAAAACAAAGCTGCTGGGCACGTGCTGCCAACTGCCCGGATGGTGGCAACGATGTCATCGCTTTTTCTCCCGGTCACCCGGCGTATTGATCCACGCTCATCCCCGATGTTTCTTATGCCCCAAAGCACCCCTCCACTGCAGAACCGCGGGAACGGGATGGAATGTTCTGATTGCGCGTTCGCTTCCATCGGATCGGCCTGATTTTCTCCGATCATTGAGGCGGTTGCAATCGAACAAAAACAACCCACGAACAACGAGCCACGAACCCTACGCCGTCCGGTTGGCGGCAGAACAATATTATGGTCTCTAATTCAGCCGGTCGTCGTCATCGCTAGAGACAGCGCGGTCCATCCAAGTTGGCTAGCTACCTTGCCTTACCAGAACACGTTATCGCTCCCTCCGTTGTCAATCTTCTCACTGGACGGCCGCTGTGTTGCTGCAAGAACGGCGGCTGCATGGCAGTAATCTCATTTTAAATTTGGCGGGGTATCCCCTCAAAGCCGGCAGCAGACACCTGCCAAGTCAACGGTTTGGGCCTGCATCGTGACTACTCGGCAGCCAACCAGGGAGACCCCCGCGCCCCTATTCTGGACCTGGAAAGGCCGCCAACAGAATGGTGTGCATGACGCGTGCCTGGAACATCGTTATTGTCCGTGCTCAGTTTGGTAAGAGCGCCGAAGGAGGCCTAGCGGCTGCACTGCCTCGTTTCCACGACGGTGTTCTCGTTGGTGTTCATGGTGTTCAAAGTCTTTCCCGTCTCAGAGCTGGCGTTCCATTGCGGTTCGATTGCGGACGCGGTGGCAAATAACTACCAACACTCTCCGCTTTCCATGGTCAGGTCCTGGACGCTGTCTGCATTGAGACCCGAGTGGGTGAGCCCCGAGGCGAGGCCGCCCGTGTCCAAGCCGCGAGAAAGCTCCTCAACACGTTCTGTAAAGTGTCCTGCCGTATCAAGTGCTCTGCCGCAGTTCGGCATATCGTGCAGTATATTTCAAACACGGTGGATGATTTTGACACCTAACGCTGGTCATGAATGGATATTTCACGGTACGGATTCCCTAATACGGGTCCGGCAAAACCATTTCAGCTTCCTGTTGGGCAACCTGGTGGTCGCATGCTACGGATATCTAGCCAACAGACTGGAAAAGAGGCCGGCGGTTAGTTATCCAATTTGACGGAACGCCGCCTTGTAGGGACTCAAGGGCGCCTTACAGGGAATTGGAGGGGTTTGTGCAACAGTTGCACCCGGTCGTATCGTACTATCCAACACTGATATACGCGCTATGGACAAGCGTTCTGTTACGAACTGAGACACATCCCACAACACATATCTTGCACGCCTTGGGCGCAAACTGGAAACATAATCAACTGTTCTGGGTCCCTTATAAATAAAATGGCATGGGGGAAAGAGTCGCTGGTTTACTTATCGCCAACCGCTGTCGACCTCTTCTTTCTCGTATGCCTGTTCGTTCGACGGAGGGGTTTTCACAGATCCCCGATCTTGAATCCCTCAAAATGGCTTGCCATTCTCAAGGCTGTCCGATATCCCCTTCGTCCCACCGTATTTCTTGGCAGTTGCACTAACAAATTGGCTTAGCTCATCGGGTTTCTCCTGGCCGTAACGCTCCAGGCGTATCTTGTGAGACATGTCAGAGCATGGGACGGACTGCTCGATATCACGTTCACTGTTTCGCTCGCGTGCTCGCCTCTTACAGCGCTAGTCTTGGTAGTGTTTCTGTACCTGGAAGACCAAAGGTTGCCAAGGCCGTCCGATCTAGCGATTGTTTATCTGTTGGCCTCGATCCTATGTGATGCAGTTGCTCTTACAGCCCCTTTTTCGGTACCTATCCCTACGGAGGCCAGGCATCCGGTTCTTGCTCGCCTTCTCGGCCATACTGTGCTACTGCTATTAGAGTATCTTGGACCTCGTGCGCCACCCAGCTCGACGTATACTAAGCAGTCCCCTGAGGAGCAAAGTGACATCCTGAGCAGGGCTTTCTTCAGCTGGGTCAACCCAATCTTGGTACAGGGGTATAAAAACATACTCATTCACCAGGATCTACCTCATCTCAGCCAAGGCACAACACCAAATATTACAAGGAGGGCAATACTTGAGGCATGGAGCGAGCGAGGTCAGTTGCCTTGCGCTATCTCGGTCGGTTGTTACTTATACGGTGTACAGCCAAACCCGAAACGAAGATGACGCTGCCCTTTGCACTGCTGAGTTGCATCAAACGGCCGTTCCTCGCCGCCATCATGCCACGACTATTCGTGGTCCTCTTCCGATACTCGCAGCCAGTTCTGATCAAGCGGTCAATTAGGCATGTTACGGCCTCGTCCGCCGGCATGTTGTTAGCCGACAACGGCGGGTACTGGCTTGTCTTGTATGCAGTGGTGGTGTACTCTGGCCTTGCGGTATGTTTCGAGCCATAGTCATAGCCATATTTGCCCGAAGTCTCTGCTGAACCCGTCCACCAGATATCAACCGGCGTCTACCAGCGCCGCCTGAACCATCTAACGATCATGACGCGAAGCGCGCTTGTGGGAATTATCCATGAAAAAACTCTGGACTCTCCCAGTTCATTTTTCGACAATGGCGAAGCCATCACCCTCATGAGCACCGACACGGACGGGCTCGAAGACATCGCCACGATGTTTCACGAGACGTGGGCCGAGACTTTTGGCCTGTTGATTGGTATCGCGCAGTTGGCTGCGGAGGTGGGCTGGATCTGGCCTCTTCCACTAGTCTTTATTGCCTGTAAGTCGTCATCGTCGTCTGCCCTGTCACAACTTCCTACCCGTTGTTTTACTTACTATTATGGATTCATGGGGGATAGTATCTTCACGCGTGAGTCGCTATGTGGCAAAACACCTCCAACCTCGTCAAAAGGCATGGAACGAGGCGACGCAGCGCCGCGTGGCTGCTATCAGCTCCATGCTGAGCTCGATGAAGCTCGTCAAGATGCTAGGCTTCCAGGACCTTCTCGCCCGCCGCATTCAGGGGCTTCGTGAAGAGGAGCTACAAACTGCATCCAATTCAAGGTGGATGCATGTCTATTACAACGCCAGCGGTAAGTCCTCCCCTCACCCCATCACATCCTCACCGCTACCATCACCGCCGCCATACTTACCACCCCCATATGATAGCAAACGCACTCGGCCTCTTCTCCCCATCCATCACACTAACTCTCTTCGCCCTCGTCGCCGCTGCTCGTGGACAGACCCTGGATACTGAAACGGCCTTCACCACAATGGCAATTCTCAGTATCGTCACCCACCCCGCCAACATGGTCATGACTTTCGTGCCGCGCGGAGTCGCCGCCTTCGCGGGCTTCGAGCGCATCCAGAACTACCTACTAAAGCCTTCCCTGCACGACCACCGCGAGGTACTCTATCAAAAACTAGATCCCACCACAGACACAGACCTCCTCCTTGCAGAGCCTGTGGAGGCTAGCCCTGCCATTGTGATCCGGGATCTCACCGTCGGCGAGAGGCAGCCGCCCCTGCTGCAGGGCGTTAACATCCAGGTTCCTCTAGGGAAGCTGGTGGTGATCTCGGGTCCCGTAGGCTGCGGAAAATCGACGCTACTACGCGCTGTTCTAGGTGAAGTATCGGCTGTGAAGGGGTCAGTTGGTCTTTCGACCCGACGTGTAGCGTACTGTGCACAACGACCATGGCTTCCTAGCGGGTCTATCAGGAGCGTGATCCTCGGCGCTGCTGGCGATGGGAGGGATGTCCAGTGGTATCGGGACGTGGTTGAGGCTTGCTGCCTCACGCATGATATCGATGCGCTTCCAGACGGGGATGGGACGCAGATTGGTGCGGGGGGCCTGAATCTGTCTGGGGGGCAGAGGCAACGCGTGGTAAGTGGCCGTTGGGACCGGGGTTAAAGAGTTTGGTGTTGGTGCTGACTGGTGGATGTGTGAAGGCTCTTGCCCGCGCGGTATTTGCGAGATGTGATATCGCCTTGCTTGACGACATTTTCAGCGCCTTGGACGGTGAAACGGAGAACAGTGTTTTTGAAAATATGTTTGGGCAGGAGGGGCTGTTCCGCAAGCTGGAGACGACCGTCGTGCTTGTGTCCAACTCGAGTGGGTGCTCCTAGGACCTAGCTAACCGGAAGATGGGAGCTGATACTCTTTGCAGCGCAGTTTTTCTCGTCGGCGGATCATATCGTTATACTCGGAGATGGAGAACTCAGGGAGCAGGGTACTTGGGGTGATATCCGGAATAAGACTGCCGCCATTGCCAAGTTCATCCCCAATGGCCGCCCTGAAGGCCTCGGCGCGGCTGTTTCAACGGCAGTCTCGAAGCTCACTGCTCAGATTCGGGCCAGGGACGAGGCAGAGGTCGACTTAGCGAGGAAGACAGGAGATATTGCTCTTTATGGTCCGTATTAACCCTGCTGTGCTTGGTGTTGAGGGTATGCTAACATATTATGTAGGATACTACTTCCGCTTTGTCGGCCTGCTCAACTTGGGGCTACTAATAGGATTCACAGTGCCTCATACATTCTTTGTCACTATACCGCAATACTGGCTGGAACTATGGACCGACTCGTCGGGCGAGAATACCGCATTTTTTATATGCGGCTTTCTATTCCTTTCTTTTATGTCTTGGACGACTACAAACGGGATCATGTGGTCAACGATCATCCGGCTTGCGCCGCAGTCCGGGCTACGATTCCATCAGCGGTTATTGGACATTGTGACTGGGTATTGTTACTCCTCTCTTTATCCCATCAAGGGATGCTGGGTTTGACTTACTGGATGTCTCAGAGCACCGCTTTCATTCTTCTCCGAGAATGACATAGGGTCTATTCTGAACAGGTAACTAAGACTTCTTTCATTGCAGATGCTATAGATGCTAAAATCCCAAAACAGGTTCAGCCAGGACATTCAGCTTATCGACAAGAGGTTACCCATGGCCCTTCAGAGCGTGGAAGTTCGTGAGTGCTGCCTCCGAAGATTGTTGTGGAGATGCGTTCTAATGTCGCCCAATGTAGAAATCTTCAAGTTGATCTTCCAGATAACCCTTTTACTAACAGCACAAAAGCTACTCGGCTTGTCACTCCCTGTGTGTGCTCTGGTCGTCTTTATCGTCCAGAAAATCTACCTGAGGACATCTCGGCAACTTCGGTTCCTGGAGTTAGAATCTCGCGCTGCAGTGTTCTCGAGTTTCTTAGAATCCGTAAGCCTCCCTCGCCCCTTCCCAGACTGAGAGAGAAATCTTCTGACAAACAAAGACTGAGGGCATCGAGACCATCCGCGCTTTTGGCTGGCGCGAGCATTCCGTCCAGGAAAACATCACACGACTAGAGAACTCCCAAGTGCCAGAGTTTCTCCTCATGTCTCTCCAGCGGTGGCTGAACATCGTGCTCGATCTCATGGCCGCAGCAATCTCGATGAGCGTCATAGCGCTCGCCGCGTCGCTGAGAGACAGCGTCAGCGGGGGCCAGGTTGGAGTCGCGCTGAATATCATGCTGGTTGCGAACAGCACCATCTTAAAGCTGGTTCAAACTTGGACAACGCTGGAGGTTTCCCTTGGTGCGGTCTCTCGACTCAAGATGCTTGAGAAAACTACTCCGCAGGAGGGCGGGACGCGGGAGGAGTTTGAGACGCCGTCTGACTGGCCCCGTGAAGGGAGGGTTAGCTTTACTGATGTGACGGTTACGTATAGGTGAGTGAGGTTACTCCGTCTTGAGGGTTGCTACATTGAGCTGACATGACGACTAAAGCGGGGGGGCTGTTGCGTTACGAGACTTCAGCCTGAACATCTCACCAGGCCAGAGGGTAATCCTCTGCGGCCGAACGGGCAGGTAAGTCTACGAACTATTGCCTCTATCTTCATTTTACTTACTGTGTGGTAGCGGCAAGAGCTCTGTCCTCCTGACGCTTCTACGACTCATAAACCTCCAATCCGGAGAGATACAGATTGACGGCGTGGACATCGACAGGCTCCCGCAAGGCCTCCTGCGCCAGCGGTGTTTCATCACAGTGTCACAGGACGCCCTGCTGCTCCCAAGCGAGACCCTGCGCTTCAATCTGGACCCAGACAACTCAGCATCCGACGAGGTGCTGGTGCGGGCGATACACACGACAGGACTCTGGCAGCACTTCCGCGGAGACGTCTCGCATGGATATGATGAGGGTGAAACGGACGGCTATCACGACGATCCACTTCTCGACCGCAAGATGTCCACCTTCTCGGAGTTTTCGGTCGGGCAGCTGCAGCTATTCGCGCTTTGTAGAGCGGTCGTTAAAGCTGAGACGCTCCGGGATAGGGGGGCGCTGCCGATTGTGCTTCTGGACGAGGCTACGTCGGCTCTGGATTCCGCTGTGGAGGCGGCTGTTCATCTGATTATTGACCAGGAGTTTAGTGGGAAGGGACACACGGTTATCATGGTGTCACATAGAATTGGAGGGCTGTTTAATGACCCTAAGCCTGAGAGGGACGTGGTTTTGTGGATGAGGGACGGCAGAGCAGAGGAAGTCGCCGGAGATCCGGGGGCAGCGTTGTGGAATGAGTTGGAATCGTGAGGGTTGGTACATAATTTGAAGTGAAGTGGCAACACAGCTAGGTACACGGATACCTACGACGCTTAGGGGGGAAAGGGGGCACATACACTCACTTGCGGCACGAAAACTCGCGCCCACCTCGGCTCCATTGTTAGGAGCATCAAATCAAAACAAAAGAAAATAGAGAGCAAATAATAGTTGAACTAGGTGTCAAAAAGAGGTCCGGTTTATCTTCAAATATGTGTTACAGCATGGCCTAGGGAAAGGGTAGATTTAGCGCAAGCTCGAGTTATGGCGGAAGTGTCGCTACGGGCCCGCGTAGAAGCGCTGGTCCCGTAGGTTTTGGATGCTCAGGACAAATTCGAGATCGAGGGTTAGGGTAATCAGCCCCACTCCAGGTGGAATCCGCCCCGCGTCTCCACTTGACGCGTCGACGCGACTCCACGTGTGTAGTGACGCCCTTCGAGTCCTTGCCCAACTTTAGAGTGGGTATCGTGATCGGTCACCAACGCACATGCCTAACAGTACTGCCAGCTTTCCGCCTCCCACGGTCCCACGATGACCTGACAACTCGCAAACTCTAGCTCAAGATGGCACCCAACACAAGATCGCGGACTTCGACGCCGGCGCCGAGGACCCACCGCCCGTCACCTGCACCGCAGCAGGTCGAGTTCCCCGCCCGTCGCCGCACTGTTAAGACCTACGGACGGAAGTCGGCGGGCTCGTCTGCTCGCTCTCTACGCCAACAAACCTTGACCCAGATTGACTATGTGACGCAAAACAGCCCACAGGATCCCGAGGTTCTTTTGGAGCCGCCCAGAGAGCGGCCAAATAAGCGACGCAAGACTCTCGGCGATACCCCAAATTCCTCTTTCCACACTCAGACCCTGACACAATTCCTCTCGGAGAAGAGCTTCGATGGAGCTGGCGGCGACGAAAACGATCCGCTTATGATTAAGGATTCGGACGATGATGATGACGACCAGCTGGTTGATGTTATTGAAGGGCCTTCTCCGAAGCAAAGCGAAAGAGCGACATCGTTGGTGCCCGAAACGCCAAGCAATAAGAAGATCCGGGTCAATCTGGACGAGGTGCCGTCCTCCCAGCCGACACCTTTTACGCCTATGTTAGAGAGGTACAGCCCCATACCGGGCAGGTCGCCTCTCATTACAAGGTCGACCAACGTCGACGCTCCCCCACCAACCGCAGAGACTCTCGCCAAGATCCCGAGAAACTTGGTTATCCAGGACACATTCAGCCCGTCTCGCAGCTCATTCTCCTCTCTTCCGTCAGATTCGGTCAAGAATGTAACACCTTCCAACAGACGGCGACGCGAACCGCTTTCTGAGCTTCCGATTCCGAGTCGGGAACTTGGGCGGGAATCAATCGTGCTTGGTGAAGATACCCCTTCGAGATCCGGCAAAGAAAACAGAAAGCGTGCCTTTCTTGAGATACCAGACTCGGATGCCGAATCGGAAGCGCTTAGTCCCTCGCCCATAAAATCTAGCGCCGTTCGCCGAGCATCCCAGAGGGCACCAAGAATCAGCAGCTCGTTGGGGAGACCGACTAACCTTGCTCCGGAGCCTGAGATTCCTGATGAGCCAACCGACGCACTCTCAAGCGAGGATGCTGGTCCTGGTACGCCCACCCCGGTTGCACGGAGAGTCCACATTGAGTTGCCTCCGCACAGCTCACCGTCAATCTTTGAGGAGACACCCCAGAAACCTCGCAACAACACATCACCAACTCTCGCGCGAAGCGCTCAGCGGAACACACAGAGAATTGTCCAGAGGAACACCCAGCGGAATACCCAGCGAAATACACAAAGGAATACTCAGGCACGATCACAATATTACAGCCAAGGCCTGGAGAGTCAGCGTGTACCACTCGATATCATTCGATCTCTGGGCCCCGTGACAGATCGTACTGATATCGTGATTTCTATTCACGCGGATGATGTGGAGGCTATTGCCACTGGCATGAAGGACCACGAGTTTCGAGCCTACAAACTACCCATACAAGCCACACGCTGCTGGATTTATACGACTCTTCCGGTGGGCGAGGTGAGATACATGGCCATGCTGGGGCCCGCCCAAAAACCTGGAGAGATCGACAGCACAAGTGGAATCGGGAATGCCGAGTTCAACAATGGGTCAACCAAGTTCAAGTTTGCCCACAAACTGGTGCAGGTGTATCAACTGAACAACCCGGTGCCGCTGGCGTCTATGAAACAAAACGGATTGGGGGATAGTGGTCCCCAGAAGTGGATGTATCTGCCACCAAGCGTCGTCGGGCAGTTCCTGGCAAACTTGCGCTGTGCTCTGTTTGCTGAGTCAGACGAAGAAGAGGAGGAGGATGCACTCCGGACAGATGCTCTCTTGGAGGAAGAGGATGGCGACGCAGTCGTTGGCGGTGCCGATGTGACCATATCCCAAGAACTGGAGGAACAGATCCGAAGTGACATCATTCAGTCGACACAGATGCACTCTTCCGATGTGGTACAGCACGAGGTGATCCCTGCAAGCCAATGTTCGTTGCCTCGGTCGAGGGCAGAGTCCTCAACAACAAAGAAGTCCGTGGTTACGCCGAAAGCTGCAGGCCCCCGAAGTGATTTTGCCCTTCCGGCTTTGCCAGTCACCGCGACGAGAACGAGCAGCCGGATCCGAAACCAAAGCCAACAACAGCATCTACAGAAAACGCCATCTACTGTCAGACACGCCAATTTTGTGCGCCCCTCCCAAGCGACGACAGCCAGCCAGGCATCAACTCCAGCTGTCTCGCCTCAGAAGTCATCACCCCAGAAGTCATCGCCCCAGAAATCATCTGTTCCGAGGCCGCGAGTGGCAGGGTCGAGCGCATCGTCATTGCCCGACAACTCTGAAGAAGATGAGGACACTCCCATTGGGCTTCCACAGCACGGGTTTGCGATAGGATCATCACAGGCAATGATGATGGACAGCTTGTTAGTGGACGATGTGAGGCGGCCGCCTGAGATTTTGGACTCGGATGATGATAACGATGATGACGATGACGATTATTGATTGCGTATTGCTGCTTGGTCTGCATTGTTGAAAAATGGTGTTTTACTTGGGACTGGAATCATGGAGATTATGGATGGCGGAAGGGCTAAATATAGATAGAGCGTGGCGCTGATGCTTTACATTCGGAACAGCGTGGGAAAAAGGAATTTTAGACGCAGCTTAGTCTACTCAACAACTGATGATCATCTAGAAAATAATTAATCAGTTATTGAAGACTAAGTCTGTCCTCATTCAATCCTTCATCAATCCTGGAACAACCCTTGACTAAGGGTCACGGCCGAGTTGAACCTTGGACCACCAAGTTTCGATGGTTCATTGATGCTGTGGTTCAGGTTCAGAAACATTTGGCAAAGATCATTCTCACAAAGCGCCCGCTTCCTTGTACATTTCGAGTTCAGACGCATCTACGGCATCTAAAAATCGTTCAAAACGGCTCATGCAGATGGGATCTCCGGTGCATGCTATTGTGTGAAACAGCTTGTGAGGAAGGTCCCGTATCTGCTGCGTCATCCCAAGCTTTCGCAGGCTTGTCCCTGGATCCAGACATCGCACCATTGAGCTAAAGTTCAGGCTCGTCTGTCTGTGGTTAATTAACTGGAGAGGTTAAGAGAACAATAGCTCAAACAATAAGAAGCAAATTGAAGACACAGACAGGACACTTCTGCAGACAGCTCATGCACGGGAGATTCCGTGTTGGCGGAAACAAGCCACATTGTAACCGCACGGACCCCTACAGCACCGTGGTCTCTTGCTCCCACTGGCACAGAGGGAGAATCAAGCCTCAACGACCCATCGACTCCACATCGACACACAGCAACACACTTTCGCCTTCGAGCCAGCATCCAGCTCCGCCATAGCTGTCCGCAATCCGCACTACCACCGCTTTCACCCTTCGCCTTCGCCTGGCGTCCCCGACACTGCCATCCCACGTCGAGAAGCAATTGCGGCAACAAATCATCGCTCCTCCAGCCCGATTAGGCGACTAAATTCGCCTCCTGAAGATGCTCCTTCGCGACCTGCAACAGCACCCCGACCGTTCATGAACCGCGCATTTCGGCCTCCATTTGACTGGAGCGCTCCACCGCGGCCACCATGTCTATGACGAATGGCCGCGACATGAGCCGGGCGGAGAGGTTCGAAGATGAGAAGAAGAGGATCATTGAGAGCTGCTTCAGCAAGCGGGATGACGATGGATCCTGTGAGCTACCATCCCCTTTCTTATGTCATGCCACACACGACGCCCAGCGACGACAATTCGTACTAACAACGCGATCTCTTCTTCGCTCTCACCGCAGTACTAGAAACATATATTACACACATCAAGATCGTCGAATATTCGTCATACCCGACCGCCCCGCCGCCGCCCCAGGCGCGAAACGCCCAAGCCGAGAAACCTCGAATCATCATTGTCGCTGTGCGAAAATCCGGGCGCGTGCGCATGCACAAGTCGAAAGAGAACCCAAATGGCACATTCTCGATTGGGAAAACATGGTTTCTGGATGATCTCTCAGCCATCGAATCATATACGAGCCCGACGGCCAACCCGACGTTCCAGGAGTGGGCTGGCGATGTGGGCTTCGTCATCACGTTGGGAAAGCCCTACTACTGGCAAGCCCAGACCGACAAGGAGAAAAAGTTCTTCATCGCGAGTCTCATCAAGATCTACGCCAAGTACACCGGGGGCCGGATGCCAGTGCTGACAGGTTTCGACCAGCGCGAACTCGATCAAGTGTTGGGTGGCGCCCAGGCACCTCGAAGGCCGCCGGGACAGGACCGTCCACCGCCACCGCGCCCTGCGCCTGTTGTTGACACGGCCCCTAGCAGTGGCAATGCCTCCATCGCTTCTGGGTACAATGGCAACCTCAGCGCCCAGTCCACGCTGGTGAACCAGTATCCACCAGAAAGGCTTCCCTCCCGCGGTGCCATGCCCCCCAATGGCACGGCATCTCCTTCGCGTAGTATCGATTCGGGTAGGAAATCTCAGGAACAGCCGCAGTCGCTGCGGCGACTGGCCTCTGGGAACCAAAGTCAAGATTCTGTGGCGACCTCACTGGCTGCAAGGAGCGAAGATATGCGCCCCAGGTCAAGGAATGGGGCCAACGGAACCTCAAACTATGGCACGCCAGAACCAACACCTCAAATACCGGAAGAGATCCCGCCGGAACGAAAACGGCCGCCCATAGATCCTTTACGGCCATCGCAAGCTGACCGAGACCTGGTCCCAGCGCCATTGATGAGCCCTAACATGCGTCGGGAGCCCACAGCACCGTTACCGGTGCCTCCCCGGAATGTGGAGCGCGCGCGCAAAGGGTCCGTAAATAGACGGCCGATGGCTGATTCAGGGGTGATAGCAAATGATCTTAGCAAACTCGAAGAACCAAGCGGCATACTCACTCCATCTACCGGAACCCCGGTTTCTATCAACTCGGCAATCTCCCCTCCGCCTGTTCCCGACACTGTAGCGGAATCTCCTGTTGATCCTGAGGATAGCCGACCTGGTCTCGGGCCGATGATCAAGTCCAAAAAATCTAGGGGAGAGATTGCAGGAGCGTTTTGGAAGGCCGCATCGTCGGCGAACGCTTTTAAGCCTAGGCCAGGTGGCGCTGCAGAAAAGCTGCGGCAGTTTCAGAAAAAGAGCGTCGACGGCCCTGACGGTATCACCGGCGTCGTACCGGCACCTCCAAGGCCGCCGTCAACCCAAAAACTGCCAGATCCTGCTCCAGTGCTGCAGCCGCCACCAAAGGCGGCTGATAGGACTTCCGCCCCTGGCATCCCCGAGCTGAAGGTCACTGACGCTAATTCTAACAGTCGCCCCAGTAGCCTTCAGTCTTCAGTGAAAGATAAGAAACTAGACGACACCTTGGACCTCGAGGATTCCAGGTCTGTCATTGCCGGAAACGACGTTAAGTACCTCGCCACGCTGGGCATCGATCCTTCTGTCCTCGATAGTAGGACAACCGAGTTTGCCAAATGGCTAGACTACTTTGGTTGGGTGCCAGGCGAGCAGATGAGAGCGTTGAACTTTGAGGAGATGAGGATAGACCTCGACCGGGAGATGAATAAGGCCCAGGCTGGAGGCTGGCTCGCACGTTTCCAGGAAGAAGATGAAAGAGTGGACGCCATTAAAAGGGGGATTGACACCGCAATTAACGAATGCGACGAGCTTGACAACTTGCTCACACTCTATAGTGTCGAGTTATCTGTAAGTCACCCACCCTGGGATTCTGAACGTAGCGTTCTGACTGTTTGCGCAGACTCTTTCGGATGACATCGCATACATCGAAGCCCAAGGCCAGGGTCTCCAGGTGCAGGCGGCGAATCAAAAGCTTTTGAAGAAAGAAGTCGAGTCCCTTCTAGATACATGCGCCATCAGCGAGTCGGATCTGGAAGCATTGAGGGTCGCACCCCTGGATAGCGCGTCAGGTATTGAGGAGATTGAAAGTGCCCTCGTCACTTTATACAAGGCTATGATCAAGATCGATCCTACCATGGGCAATGGCGAACCGCGGAAGAGCGAGGATGAGAGCGGAGACCAGTCTATCGGCCTGGATAGCGACTACGGAAAGATGCGTATCGTCCAGGAGAAGAAGGAGATGTACCTCGCAGAGAGCTCCATGTTTATGCGAAGACTGGTTGAATTCATGGCGAGACGGTTTGACGAAGCGTTCAGGACGACCAAGGCAGCGCTGGATGGTGCGCTATCCAAGAAGGTCGACCCTCGTAATCACGAGGCTGGGAGAGACGTGCTGTGGATGTACAGCCCGCTGATGCTTTATGCAAGAGATGTTGACGCAGCGAACTGGGGTCGTGTCATTCAAGTCTACCAAGACTTGGGCCAGCCAGTCTACAGGTCCGAGTTCAGGGAGGCTGTGGAGTCGTGGAAGAAGAATGCGAGGAAGACAAACGGCGAAGAGAATGAACTTCTGTTCACCTCGCAGCAGGAGAAGAAGGAAGAAAGCCTGACCACGACTGCCCGGAAGCTCACTGTCAAGAGGAGTCAGACACTAGCGAGGAGCCTCCGGTCACCGCTTAGTGATGGTGGCAGCCGGACGAACCTGGACAAAGCACCCGACGGAAGGGCACTTCCGTATGAGGTGTTTACCGGCGTCTTGGACGATCTCTTGCCGCTGGTGCAGATGGAGCAGAACTTCATCGTCGACTTCTTCCACGCCACAACGCTTGAGCAGGCAGACTTCCCGGATGCTGTGGTGGTCTCCAGGCCACGCGATCGCCGCGGGGGTGACTTGAAGAGACAGAGACTGATGGAGCCGGACCGTGAACTTGCGCGCAGGGTAACCCGTTCGATGGAAGCGATATTCCAGTTCTTGGAACAAAGCTTGCAGCAGCTGATGGACTGGGTTCTGACTATGGATCCTCTGTACGTTTTACTTCTGGCCCGTTGTTGATGATTGGGGCAAGAAATGCTAACCGTCTTTAGGCAAGGAGTTGGTGTCCTGGCTACATTGGAGCGAAAGATGGCCGATATGAGCCAGTCAAACCAAGATTTCCTGAACAACGCACTACAAAAGTTGCATGGCAACCTCGAGGTCAAGTTTCAAAAGTTTGTCGACGAGCAAGTCCGCGCCATCGAAGAGACAAAGGTCAAGATCAAGAAGCGCAAGGGCGTTATCCATTTTATTCGTATCTTCCCGCAATTCTCCGCAGCTGTTGAGAACATGCTCTCTAGCGCAGACTCGACTCTTAGCGTGCGGCGTGTGGTGGATCGTGAGTACGACCGCATCCTACGGTCCATGTTCGACTCTCTCAAGGTCATCGCACGCGAGAACCCAGCCGTGGGCGCACCAGGTGCCGCCGCCGCCAACTCGGCCGATCCCGAGGACAAGGAGGCCCTCAACTTCCACATCCTTCTTATCGAGAACATGAATCACTATCTTGAAGAGGTGGACAACCCACGGGGCCTCGAGGTCCTCGACGACTGGAAGGAGGCAGCGCAGCAGGAACTTTCCGAGCACATGGGTCTGTACCTCAACGCCGTCATGCGGCGGCCGTTGGGCAAGCTGCTTGAGTATCTCGAGAACATCGAGGCGCAGCTCGCTGGCGGCAAGAGCGCGTCGGCGGTAGCTGCGCAGCCGAGCAACTCGAAGACGACATTCAACAAGGTGTTGGGTGCGTACGACGCCAAGGAAGTGCGCAAGGGTATCGAGACGCTTCGGAAGCGCGTGGACAAGCACTTTGGTGACGCTGAGGGCGAAAGCCCGGCGGGCTTACTGGCTGCAAAGAACCTGGTGAATCGCGTCCTCAGGGAATGCGAGAAATTTTATGGAGATGTTGAGATGCGCATTGGTCGCATCACCACGGATGTGTACGGTGGTGATGTGCTGTTTGAGTGGCCCAGGGCAGACGTCAAGGCGGCTTTCGTCAATATCGGGAGATAGGCCATGGATACGAGGGTGATATCTTTGTTACGTATGTAAACAGGCAGACGGACTGTGCCCGTGTATGTGGAATATGGATGGATGAGGGAGGGAAAGAAAGTAATCTTCAAAGTGTATTGATTGTGCGTATTGTTGTATGGGTTGCATTGCGTCGCGCGAGGGTTGTTGGTAGTGTGGTTTTGTGTGGAGGTGGGGGGGGGGAAGGGGGAGGGGAAGGGGGGGGATAGTTTACATGCATATACACCTTGGTCAGGCGAAATTATAAGTCAGGGTTAAACTGATACTTGGACGTGGCTTTTTCGTCCGATCGTGATAGTCTTTGGTTTTCCTTCCAATATGTTTCTATTTGGAAGGGGTAGAGTTGTAAGAGCTGGGTAACAGCTTAGTTTTATGCTGGGTTTTATACTAGGTTTCCTCCACATTATGATGGCGAGAGTGTTTGTTCCTGCCTCATTAGACACATGCTGGTTTGCAAACAGTTTATGCTCGATTTGATAATACTTCGTGGAGGGGATGAGTAATGTTCTTCTCTGGGTGGTGTCGTGGTTACCTGCGGTAGATACCTAGTTCACGACCAGATCATGCTAGGTTGTTAACACTTTATGAAGGGGATGGGTTGTAATATTCCCCGGGTAGTGTTATAGTTAACTCCTATCCCATGACTGGTTCATGTTGGGTTTACAACTCGCCTCTTACCCTTGTTGAAACCAATTGGGTATACTTCACATTCATTTACCGAGTACGGATTAGTTCTATATGAATTGGCGTCATGTTTCTTATGGATTGGTAACTGATTATCATGCAGTAGCTATCATGTAGTAGAGTGATGCTTAACTGCAGTTATTGCCATTGCTACTGCTTTGTATTACGAGAGACAGAGCGAAGCCTCAGTGGAGTTAGGTTTACACGTCCAATCTGGAACAGAAGATATCCTCGGGAAGATAACTTCTTCCCGCGACCGAACACAGCGCATTTCACAAAATCTGCCTAAATACGTCCATGTATCCAACCAGGATACCACGCCCACCCGCATGGCCGTATATGACTGACCCCTTTTCTAAGGCCTGAAACAACGAGCCAAGCCGTCTTTTAACGTCGTCTTAGTTTGAAACGCAACATAAGCACATAGTTAACTCGAACATAATGTTAACAACATGCTTATTTCCAAGCGCCAATCAGTATGTGTACTATGCCACCACACCAACGGTCAATACGGACAACATGCCAATCAATGCGTCATCGCATCCTCAAACAGCTGCCTAAGCTGGTCTCTCTCCCGCTCCAACTCCTTCGCCAATCCAGGCGCAAGCATCAGAACTCTTGCCTGAGGAATCGTTCCCTCAACTAACTCCTCTATATGCTCCGACCCAAAGCCCAGCTCCTTCAGCCCTGCAGGCTGGTCACCCAGCTCCGCCAAAAACTGTGTCAGAGCCTCTGCTAGTACCTCGCCGGCGCTCTCGCGCTTGACGTTGGATATATCGACGCCAAAGGCCTCGGCAGCTGCGAGATGGCGCTCGGGGTTAGAGGGGCCGGTGAACCGGAATACGGCGGGCGCGGTGACTGCAACGGAGACGCCGTGGGGGATGATGGGTGAGTCAACTTCGTAACCGGCGTGCTTGTACCCTGGGTTCTGGCCGGAGACGGGGTATGACATGCCTTTTATGGGTTAGCATTTCTAGTGGTATGTCAATGGTGATGGGGAAGCTTGCCGTGGCATAAGTGGACGCCTGCGTTGCCGAACCCTACACCTGCTAGCGTTGATGCGAGGAGCATCTCGCTCTGGGCTTCCATGTCTTCTGGGTCTCGAACCGACCGCGGGAGATACTTCACCGTTGCTCGTAACGCGGCCAGCGAGAAGATATCGCTGATTGGGTTCGCACCTTGGTAGGCAGGACGCAAGATCGGGTTGGTAGGGCGGGGAGTGCGTTCGTTGAAGGGGATGGCTGTCCAGCTCTCGAGGGAGTGGCACAGCACGTCGAGACCGGAGCTGGCCTTGACAGCGGCGGGCATGGTGCGGGTGTTCAAGGGGTCACAAATCCCAAGCGTGGGCTTGAGGTTGCGGTGGGCGATGCCCGTCTTGGCGCGGCGTGATGCAAGATCGAAGATAGCGGTGCCGGTTGTTTCGCTTCCAGTACCAGCGGTGGTAGGCACAGCGATGAGCGGACGCAGGGCGCGCTCGATGGGCAAGCCGCGGCCAAGGGGGGCGTTGACGAAGTCGAGGAAGTCAGCCTCTGGGTAGCACGCATATAGATTCATGAGTTTGGCCGTGTCAATAACGCTACCACCGCCAACGGCGAGGAAGGCGTCCGGGTTGTAGGGCTTAGTCCACGCGATCGCCTCTTTGATGCTATAGTCCTTGGGTTCGACCTCGGTCTTGTTGAACACACGGTAAGAAATGCCGGAGCGGTCGAGCGCCTCGCGCACCTGGCGCATAGCATCCAGCTTGTCGACAGTCTCGTCCGTCACCACTGCGACTCGCTTGGCGCCCATGTTGGCCAGGTCCATACCAACCTCACCAGTGACGCCTGGACCGAAGCGGATTGACGAGGCCGCCATCTCAAAGGCGTACTCCTTCAACTGGCCCGCATCTGACGGCGACGCATAGTTGCGACGGGCGGATGGTTTCCCAGCGCTGCGGTCGGCGAAGCGGGAAACGGCCGGCGTTGCACCGCTCTGGTGATACCCCGGGTTCGAATGGCATGGACACGACGGCGGGTGGGTGTATTGCACCGTCCGCAGCAAGCTCGCTGCTCTCACCGCTTTCTGGGAGGGGGGCTCAGTATGGGCGGGCAGATCCAAAGGAGGTAACTCACGCTGGGAACGACCCTAATGACTCCGGACATTGTGCTGACAATCCGTTTTCGTCTCGGAAGCTGCAATTGCTCTGACAAAGGCCAGGTGAGCTGCGATAGAAGATGCTCTGGTTCCTGCAGCTCGAACGGAAGCTCACCAGCTTTACCCCACACCCGGTTAGCATCTCCCGTCCCAACCTGTCATCGGCTCCAGGGGTGCCTCGGGGGCCAAGGATGTGCCCGCGATGATGTAAGGGCGATGATGCAAGGGAGAGCGGGGTCCGAGGTTGCAACGGCTTCCCCAACTTTGCCCCGCATTAGATGACAGGAGTTGGGTTACCCCTGACGAGAGCCCCTGTGAAGCCAAAACATTGGGAATAAAAGCCCGGTGACAATACGCAAAGTGGTGTATCCTAGAGTGTACTCATGAAGTCAACATCGGCAGCATCTAGGACTTCTTCCACATCAACGAGTTAAAGGACAAGCAATGTTTAGGCAGGCTAAGAGATTAAGTAAAAGCTGTATACAGTGAAACCATTTAGTATACTTCAAGTACATAACGTCCATCCTCCTTGAGGCGCTCAATCTCCTTCCTGGGATCCACCTTGCGCCCGGACAGCTTTGCCTCCTTCGCAATCGCCTCCTCGAGCACCTCCGTCACGTCCGGAACCGGCCAGGTAGGCCCGCAGAGGTAGAAAGCACCCTCCTCTTGAATGTACGCCTTGACAATGTCATCCAGAGTCTGCCGCATGCGGTCCTGGATGTAGATCTTCTGCGCCTGGTCGCGGGAGAAGGCCGCACCAAGAAGCGTGATGACACCTGCGTCCACATACGCCTCCCACTCCTCGCCGTAGAGATACTCCTCGCGCTTGTGGCGACTTCCGAGATATAGAAGAATGGCTCCGATCTCCTTGCCCTGCGCCTTCTGCATCGCGCGGTACTGCACGAAAGCACGGAACGGGGCAAGACCGGTACCCAGACCAGCCATGATCAGGGGCGCCGTGTCCTTGGTCGGCAGCTTCATGACCGACGGCTTCACCGACGCCGTGATGGCGGTGCCAGGTGCGAGCTCAGAGAGATAACGCGTCGCTTGGCCGTAGCGGGTACGGCCATTGGTATCAACCCAGTCAACAACGACAATCATGAGCGCAACCGAATTAGAAGTGACTGCCTGCGCTGAGGCGATACTGTACTCACGGCGCTTAAGCGGCGAGATGATGCGCACGAGGTCGTGGAAGGCAGGACGTGCCGACTTGAACTGCTCCAGGATGTCCACATACGTAACCGTGTCGACTTCAGACAGCCGCTTGAAGTCCTCAGCACCCTCTTTGCTACCGATAAACTCAAGCTTCTGCCTCTCGTTCTCATCCGTAGCAAACTCGGCAAGCGACTCGAAGAAACGCTTGGGCGGCTTGCCGAGGACGTCAATGTTCTGGACAAGTGACTGGTACACAGTCCGGATCTCCGAGACAGCGGGGTCCTCGCGGGAAGGAACCTCTAGGAGGTCATCGGCATTGAGGCCATAAGACTGGATGAATTCCAAGACCTGGTCGGGGTCGTTGTCTGCGTGGATTCCGAGAGCCTCACCGATGTTGTATGTAAGGCCAGAATTGCCAAGGTCAAACTCGATGTGGAAGATGTTGCGGTCATAGTCGTGCGGCGTCAGCCTGCGATTCTCCTTGACGTGAATTGTGTACGTATTGACGGTGAGATCGGGCCGAAGGCTGCTCTGAGTGCCGTACGCCTCCTTGAAGGCGAGGCCCTTGGCGGCGGACTGCCAATCCTGGAGATCAAGAACTGGCTCCTGTTCTTCCTTCCTGAACGGAGCAAAGCTGTTGCGGGTGACAGTCTTGGCCAACGGGGTGGGGCTAACATCCACAGGAAGCTCGGCCCATGAGGCGGGCACCTCAACCTCGTGGAGAGATTGCTGAAGCGAATCGGCAGACTCGGCAAGTGTAGTCTGATCTTGTGCAAGCCATGTGAATTGGGCAAGCTGCTCCACAGTAAGCTCAAGGCGGGCAACCCTGAGGAACGCAAGCTCAACAAGAAGTTGAGCTTCCTTCTCGAGCGCGGGAGAGGACGAGGTATCCAGTACGAAGAGGTGCAACCCCTTTTCTTGGATCTCCTTTCTAGCCTGTGCAGGGATCCGCTTCTCGAGGTCCCCTTCCTTGAAGTTGGGCAACCGCAAGATGACCTTGCCACCCGATTTCACGCCCTCCAGGATGGCGATTTCTTTGAGCAGTTTCTCCTCGCCAACAAAAGCAATGTCGGCGCTCTCAACCTCATAGGGGGCCTCGACTGCCTTCTTTGCGTTCCTGATGTCAGTGCGGACCACGCCGCCCTGCAAAAGATTATCGTAAATCTCGTTGACGGAGATGTTGCTTGTGGACTCTTGGGCGAGAAGTGTTCCCAGAACCGACGGAGCCCCAACAGCTGTGGAGTTGTCAACATCCCAGAATGTGAACTGCTGTGTCTGATCTAGAGAATGAAGGCTAAAAGCAGGGGCAGTCTGGGCGTCCTTGTTGCTGGAGTTAAGGAGGATAGAGGCGATCGAGCTCGGCGTCTGGGTAGTTGACGCGGCGTACTTGACGTCGACAACGCTCGGCGCATAGGCCCACTTATCAGTGAAAGATACGGCTGTGAGCACATCTGAGTAGAGGGCTGACTGGATCGAAGCATCGTCGGCAGAGACGGCGTCGCGCACTTGGCCCAATACCACAATTCTCCGGACGGAGTCGGGGAGAGTCTCAAGGAAGGCCTCCTCGATGAACGGCCGGTAAACACGGACATTCACCGCACCAACCCTCTTATCCTCGCCCGCGAGAGCATCGGCGACCTGCTTGGCAAGCTGCGACTCGGCACTGCCAAAGACGACAAGCACTGTTTCAGGTGCCTCGTGACCGTGGTACTCGAAAGGCGCATAAGAGGTGCCGAACTCATCATTGAATGCGTGCAGAAGATCCACAACCTTCCCTGCAGCATCCAGCCTTTTGTTGAGGTTGCCAGCCACCACCGCAAGCTGCTTATAGTGCTCAACAATGCTGTCCTCGCTCAGCGCATCTACCACTCTCAGAGTCTCCCGTGCCGTGCGAAGTCCATCGTAAACATGAAGTGTGGGCAGGACACCGGCCAAGAGGGTGGCCAGGAGTGACATGTGCTGGACCTCGTAGGCGGACGAGCTTGAGACAAGACCTAGACCGAGATCTTCAGCAGTCTGGAGGGCGCTTTCGTATTCCGTAACAATACCATCGTTGGCAGAGTAGTCAGCAGCGGCAATGTGGGCAACAAAAGGGCTAGCAACTCCGTAGAGGAGGGAAAGCTGATCAAGGGCGGAGCGAAGGTGGCGGAGGCTCAATGATGGCGCCAACAGTGTCTGCGGAATATGACGCTTGCTCAGGTCAAAGTCCTTGGAGAAGATGTATCCCAAGGCGAAGGCACCAGCGCCAGTCCTTGTCTGCAATGGCACGACGGTGGTCGTCTCGCCATGGATATTCTTCTCCCCCGCACTCGACCAGCTCTTGACAGCCTCGTCCAAATCGAAGGTTTCGGGTGAGAAGGAAAAGATCTTGTCGGAGAGCTTGTATGCGGTCTGCTGGACAAGCAATTGGCTGGTAACATAGGTCTGGCCCGAGATGGAGGCAAGCGATACGGCCTTCCCAAGGGGAGCGCTCGCTGTCTTGGAATACTCGAAGGGAGAGGCTTTGGGATCCGCGGCCGTGGCGACGAGGGCAACGCCACCAGAGGATTCTTGTGCTTTCAGCTCCATGTTGCCGGTGTTTGCTGTGTCAGGCAGCTCGTCGCAGTCTTCAATGGCAGCGAAAGACGGAGAGGGGCTCGGAGCGCCTTTGGGAGCAGAAGGGCGACGTAGGAGGCAGAAAAGGGGGCCGGGTATTGCCTCAAAGCGCTCAGACAGCGAGAAGACGGACAGAGAGAAGCGCGCCAGCGGGAATGCTCGACGTTGAAACGGTAAAAAGAGAGAAGTGGTGGGAAAAGAGAGGTTTACCTACGCTTTTGTCTACGAAAAAAGTTTCATCTAGAAGTCCCGCACCGGCTGCCAGAGCTCGGGATACCTCGGCGTGTGCTGCACCTAGCAGCGCTGGAAGGCGTTGGACCCTTGCTTGATTCGAAGTCGTCGAGATGGATGTCGATGGCGTGATTCACGCTAGCCGGTTTGGGCATGGCTTCCAAACGGCTCCACGTTCTAGGCCGTGGCGCAATTGTGTCACTCGGGAGATCACGTGATGCTTAGTCAGCTGCGATATAGTGTTGTGTCTTGCCAGGAGGTATGTATCAGGGAGTCTCCCAAATAAAAATGTGAGGGACTGAGGGACCGAGTGCCCCTCAAGCAACTTTATAAGCGGGCCATTCCAGCCCCCGAAACAGCCATGAAGTTAAGACGGTGTTGTTACGCAATGCGCGTGAGCTCCGATCCCACCACTCTGGCTTGTACCTTGGGGCAGCCGTACAGAGTAATGGTCTCACATTCGGACATGGAGAAAAAAAGCGCGTGTTCCTCTACGCCCTCTCAAGGCACACAAAACATACACCTCTGTTCAACCATTTGTGTCGCCAACAGCCCCAGGCTGGCACCCCTGGGAACGAAGAAGGGGGTTCCTTCTCATAGAGAATCGGCTAGGACTGTGTAGTCCCAGGCGGTTGGAAGTACAAATGTCCATTCAAAGAATTTCACACCGGCGGCTTTGTTGATACGTCCATCCTTGAGAGGTTGTTTCTGCGTTGGGATGAAGTGTCTCATGGTTCCCGGCATGTGCCACCTTGGCACGCTAAAATTGCAGCACCGGCAGGCAACAGGGGTCCGAAGGGCGGAGGCGAGAGAGGGGGTGCGATGTGGGGTAATTGGTGCTTCCGTAATGGATTGGAACACATTGACAACCGTTGCGACACAATTTCGAGGCCGTCACGAGTATGGTGGCTGTACCGTGTCAAGGTAATTAAGCTTGGCGAATTGGTTTTTTCCGGCTCCTTACGATCTACCTAGTGTCTCTGATGTGCGATTTCTACTGGTCTCGGCATGGTCATTCCCGGGCCTCTGAAGGGCGAACACTCTGTAGTTTCCTCCCTGCCGCTTCCTGAACTTTATAATGGCCCTGCATTGCTGATAATTTGTCAATGCGACCAGCACCTTGAATGCGAGCTTATGGCAGGCCCTTGGCTCGCTTGGATTTATATGCCAGTTGGTGGACGTTACCTAATTACCCAGGACTGTTCATACGCATAGTGGAATTGTCATTCTGCAATCGTTTGCCAAGAAGTATAGTTCATAGGCCGTTTCCTTTCTCACCGTTCGGCGTCTCCATGAATCCCGCCACGTGAGTGATTCGCCCAGTCCTACCTAGCCTGCATGCAGCTCCCGGCAGTCCTCTGGTGCCGCCAAACAGGTGATGATGTAATCGCACCGCGACTTCCCGGCCACCCCTGCTCCCACCATCGCACTCCAGTGACAGTTGAGAACCTGGGAGTCGTGAGAGCTAAACCTCATTGTGCGCAGACAAAGCAGACATTTCGTCCCGTGATGTGCGAATTCAAACCGCCGTAACCACCTGGCTCTTGGTTGCTAGCGGAGATCCTCACCTTGTTATTATTTGCCAAGGCGGGTCGACCACCCGTTTCAATGATACATCCATGTCCCTGTTCATCCCTAGTTCTAGATAATAGGACGGGCGGTCAACCTACAGCATTCCTTCGCGCTAACGCAAGGCCAGTGTCTCCTTCTATCGGAACAAAAGAAGGCACGTTTGCCCCTGCAAGAACGTGCTACGCGAAAACCACGCAGGCAAACTCTATCGCCGCCCCAGGTTGCGTGAGTTGTGCGTGCGTGGATTGTGCGTGCGCGGATTGTGCGTCAACCGGAACTGATTAATTCTTCGCCAAGCTCGCCGAGAAGCGGATGGAAGACAGCTGCTCTGCTTCTATAACAACCATTTTGTCTGCTCTGCCTTCGATGCAGCTTCACCATCGCATGGTCTTTTCCTCGGCACTCCTCAGCAATTAGCTCCTTCGCACTCTGTCGGTCCCGCACACGGCATCGACGAGCTTCCATCGCCCTTCTCCGCCATCAGGACCTCGCATCCCCCATCTTGGCAACTTCAGGCTATATTACAACCGCCTCTGCATGCCGCGTCCGTACTTCCTAGAGCGGACGTCGTTAATCTAAACACGACCCATCCACGTCAAGACGCCGAATTCCGTTCTACCCGGGTTTGACAAGCCCAATCTACCCAAACATGGCTCCGGCCCACGGCATGTCCAGCGTGCCTCGCGCTGAGACAGCAACCACTTCCTTTCTCCTGGCCAATCTCCACTGTCCCACCTGTGTCTCTACTATAAAGGCCGCCCTGCAGGAGTCGTGCAGCGGCCAGATCAACTGGGTGTCTCCCAACGTGGTTACCTCTGTTGTCACCGTAGAACATCACCCTGCCGCCTCGCGGGCTGAGATGCGACAGGCCCTTGAAGAGAGTGGCTTCGAGGTACGCAGCGAAACCACCGACACAGGCGAACTGTCCGACTGGTACCCAGGCACGACGACTGGCCGCCGCAGCGAGAGCAGCCCCCAAGACATGGCTCGTCCGACATCCGTCCTCGGCCGGTGGATGACCTCCTCGCGCCTCTCACATCGGTCCCAGGCCGCCGCCCAGTCACAGAATGCTAGCGCTCACCTCCTTAACTGCGAACAGTGCCGGAATGCTGCGGGGGGCGCCAAGGTCGACGAGGAGCAGGCGTTGACTCCCCCGTCAAAAAGCGCCTCCCAGTCGGCGTCGGGACTCCCCTCAAAGATGTCCTCGAAGGCGTTCATCGTCATCGAGACAGATGAAGATCCATCTATCCAACCGCTCTGGCGGGCGAGCCTCGCCATAGGCGGCATGACATGCGCCTCGTGTGTGAACAACATCACCAACGGCTTGGGCAAGAAAGACTGGGTTGCCGATATCACTGTGAACCTCATCAGCAACAGCGCTACTGTTGACATCAAAGACAAGAACAGGGCAGATGACTTGGTCGAAGCCATCGAGGATATCGGCTATGAGGCCACTTTGGACACCGTTGTCGACATCACCGAAGAAAAGAAGAAACCCATCACCCAGGAGCCACCTAATGTTTGGAGAGCAACCCTTGCAATTGGAGGCATGACTTGCGCTTCCTGCGCTAACGCCATCACCAAGGAAATGAAAGGGAGAGATTGGGTAAAAGATATCACAGTAAACCTGGTCTCGAACAGCGCAACTGTCGACTTTCAAGGTCTCGCCAACAAAGACAAGATCGTAGAAGCGATCGATGATCTGGGGTACACAGCCACCATTGATACGGTGGTCAATCTTGCCGAGGAGCGCCTAGAGAAGCATGAGCGAACTGTCGAGATTCTGATCGAGGGCATATACTGCGATCATTGCTCGTCGCGCGTCACCAACAGCCTCGCTGGGTTCCGGCGGCAGCTCCAAGTCATAACTCCGCCGGCCCGCCAAAGGCCAATCGTGAAGATCACGTACGCCCCAGATGCACCAACCTTCACCATCCGCCAGATATTGGCCGCCATCGAAGCAAGCGACCCGGAATTCAGCGCCTCGATCTACCACCCTCCGACGTTAGAAGAAAGATCAAAACTTATCCAACGACAACACCAGAAGCAGATTCTGTGGCGAGTCATCTTCACCGGCATCACCTGCATACCGTCATTCATAATCGGAATCGTGTTCATGAGTTTGCTACCAGACCACAGCAAGATAAAGCACTTCATGATGCAGCCCTGGACTTCTGGGATCAGTCGTGCTCAGATGGCTCTTTTCATCATGGCCACCCCTGTGTACTTCTTCGCTGCCGATCAATTCCATAGGAGAGCTTTCAAAGAGATTCGAACGCTGTGGCGGAAGAGCAGTAGAACCCCCATCATCCAACGCTTCTACCGGTTTGGTAGCATGAACACGCTCATGTCGCTCGGCACCACCATCGCGTATATTTCCTCGGTCAGTCAGATGATCGCAGCCGCCGTGGATCGGGCCACCGAGACCAACGACTCAAACTTCTACTTCGACTCTGTAGTGTTCTTGACATTCTTCCTGCTCTTGGGGAGACTGATCGAAAGCTACAGCAAGTCCAAGACCGGAGACGCCGTTGAGGCACTTGCGAAACTCCGCCCTACAACTGCCACCCTTGTCCAGTGGTACGGGTCGGAAAAGGAGGAGGATGTTGTCGTCAACGCCGATATGCTTGAGTTCGGCGATACTGTGCGTGTCACCCACGGGAGCTCTCCCCCAGCCGATGGAATTGTCGTACAAGGCCAGAGCAACTTCGACGAGTCCAGTTTAACCGGCGAATCACGCCTGGTGAAGAAGGTCGTCGGCGACGAGGTATTCTCTGGAACTGTCAACAAGGATGCTTCAATATTAGTCCGCATCACCGGCACATCTGGGCAGTCGATGCTTGACCAAATTGTCAAGGTTGTTCGAGAAGGCCAGACAAAACGAGCGCCGATCGAGCAGTTCGCCGACATGCTCACTGCATACTTTGTGCCTGCAATTGTCCTAGTTGCCATTCTTACATGGATCATCTGGATGTCCTTGGGCTTCGCTAAACGGGTACCAGGGCACTACTTGGATGTGTCCTCCGGTGGCTGGGTTGCGTTTTCGTTGCAGTTCGCAATCTCCGTGTTCGTGGTGGCTTGCCCATGTGGTATCGCCCTTGCAGCGCCCACAGCAATCTTTGTTGGCGGTGGTCTGGCCGCAAAATACGGCATTCTAGCAAAGGGGGGAGGTGTGGCGTTCGAAAAAGCGAGCCGAATCGACTGTGTAGTCTTCGACAAAACTGGGACGCTCACAGTCGGAGGAGAACCCACCATCACGGACTCGGAGGTCTTCGCAGAAGGGGAGGATGCGAAGGAGTCTGTTTTAGCTGCTCTCAAAGCAGTCGAGGAGAGCAGCAGTCATCCCATCGCCAAGGCTATTGTTGCTTTCTGTGCAGGAAAAACCTCTTCCAGGGCACTGGTTGACAACCTGCAAGAAATCCCTGGGAAAGGAATGAAGGCGACGTCTCATGCGGAAACTGCTGAAGGATCATTTGAGATTCTCGTTGGAAACGAGGCGTTCATGCAGGACTTTTCGGTCCCAATCACGGAAACGACCTCCGCAACGCTTCAGAAGTGGAAGAGCGAGGCGAAATCGGTCGCACTCGTATCAACCAAGCCAACCCAGGGCTCGGGCTCTGAAGTGTGGACACTCGCGGCTATCCTCTCCATCTCGGACCCGATTCGACCGGAAGCACCACAAATTGTGCGGGCGCTGGAGTCTCGCGGGACAGCGGTGTGGATGCTATCCGGCGACAATCAGACCACAGCAGTCGCCGTTGCGCAGCAAATTGGAATTCGGGCAGATCACGTCATTGCCGGCGTCCTACCGACTGGGAAGGCGGACCAAATCAAACATCTGCAGGGCACCTTGAAGGCGCGTGCTGGCCGAAATCGCGAGTCATCAACACGCAGGGCACTTATTGCCATGGTTGGCGATGGTATCAACGACAGTCCCGCACTCGCAATGGCAGATGTAGGCGTGGCTATTGGCTCTGGATCCGATGTGGCCATCAGCACCGCTGATTTCGTGCTGGTCAAGAGCGACCTGCGTGGAGTGTTGAACCTCCTCGACCTGTCAAAGATAGTGTTTCGGCGAATTAAGTTCAACTTTGGCTGGGCTCTCGTTTACAATGTCCTTGCGGTTCCCATAGCGGCGGGAGCGCTATACCCGATTACCAACAACGGTGTCCACGTGCGGTTGGATCCTGTATGGGCGAGTCTGGCGATGGCGTTGAGCAGTATAAGTGTCGTGCTCAGCTCGCTTGCGCTCAAGAGTCGGATCCTCGGATTGGGGTTTAAGGAGAGAAAGATTGAAGGATAGGGAGGGTGTCTCTCCGCAATACATGTTGCCGTCCTACAAGGGTGGTGGGTGGTGATCCAATAAGCACGTGGGGGGTTGATTCGAGGGTTTGTCGTCATGGACTCATATCTTTTGTCGAGGCTTGGCGTTTTCGGTACGGAATGCAGATACCCATTGCGTCGTCGCACACAAGCATCAGGGGAGTCTAGTCACCTTGAATTTGTCGGAAATAATAACAATAATGATCAATTGCCATGAAACGTGAATGATAGATGATCGTGCATACATTGGACGGGTTTGGCAAAAAGCGAGTTGGAATTAGCATGACCCAATGCCTGCGGGCGCTGCTTGGGCTGCTAGGAGTTGACTGCCGATCGGGCCCCACTTGACGCATCCTAGCGCTGTGAGTGGCCTATCCTTCTGGAACAAGGGATGCTGAGCACCACCCTGTTGCTCTGCTCTTTGTTGACCTGGGCGAAAGACAACCAAGTGAATACCTTCGAACTGCCTGGTGCTGCACTCCACGAACAACATCCATTCTACCCAGCTGCGCCACTATATCTTTGGTCAAATCGCCTTGGCCCTCGACAAGATTACAACCAGGTTTTGCCGATTTGGGTAGGAAGGCACGCTCTTGAGCTTGGTGGCTGTTCGCAGCGAAATACACAGCTGCGCGGCCTCAATTGACCGACCATTCGCACGTCTTTCGTATCTTCACCGAGACAACCCAAAACCTCTTGTTCCACAAGCTACCGGACACGCTTGTGTTCTTGCATGCGACAAGGACAAAGTTGGGAGTGCATCGTTCTTGCCGCCGTCTGTCTGGCGAATCGGGAGATTGGCCACCCACCACAACCATGAATGCCACGGTTAAGCGCAAATTCAATGCCCTGCTGCAAGGGATCGGTAATCGCCCGCCTTCATCCTCCTCCACATCCGTTTCAGACCGCGACTCCCACCTACCACCCCGCGATGCGAACGACAGCAGCTCCGGCCTGCTAGCCCACGAGTCCACGACGTCACCCGCTTCCTCCCCCGCGTCCTCGAGAATGGGCGCCGACTTGGAGTTCTTGGCGAAGAAGCGCCGCGTCGTGGGGCCGGCGACACCTTCAAAATATGGCGCCCTGCCAGGCGAGGGGCCCGCGCAGTCTGCTTCGAGAGGATCTGGAGCTGGAACCACGATATCGAACATCACACTGCGGAAATGGACCCCGAGTGGGAGCCCCGCGCCGGAACGAAAGAGCGACGGCGGACCACCCAAATACTGCCCCGGCGACAGGGAGCAGCTGTTGAGACGGCTGGCAACCTTCCAGGAGCTGACGGACTGGACGCCCAAGCCCGAGCGCGTCAGCGAGGTCGAATGGGCGAAGCGAGGCTGGGTGTGCCAGGGCAAGGAGCGCGTCAAGTGCACGCTGTGCGCAAAGGAGCTGGTGGTTAAGATTAACCGGAAAGAGGTGGATGGGAAGGAGATCTCGGTGTTGATCGCGTCTGAGATCGCCCAGTCAGTGGTGCACATATACACCGAGATGATCGTCACGTCACACGCGGAGGACTGCCTGTGGAGAAAGAAGGGGTGCGATGGTAAATGCTGAGCTGGACTACAACACTGCTGAGCCATGACTGACAACATAATACCAGATTCTCTCCTTCGATTACCTCTCCCCAATCCGCGACTGGCGCTAGAGAACCTCCGAAAGCGCTACGATGAGCTCTGCGAGCGCAAAGACTTCCTCCCGTACGAGTTCAACCTCCGTCTACCAGAGAACCTCGACATCGACACAATCCTCTCCTACCTCCCGCCAAACTTCTTCACCGAACCCCCTCCACCAGTTAACAAGGCCCTTCCCGCGGGCACAGCGCCTAACTCTACAAATCCAAACCGCGCAGCAATTGCGCTCGCCATCCTGGGATGGCAGGGTCTCTCCAACGCACGCATCGGCCCCGTTCCAAACAGCGCATCATGCCACACCTGCCTCCGCCGTCTCGGCCTCTGGATGTTCAAGAGCAAAGAGGTCGACCCAGAGACAAACACAGTCCTCGTCCGCGCCCCCATGGACCACCTGGACCCTCTGCGCGAGCACCGCTTCTTCTGCCCCTGGAAGAACGGGGCGGCGCAGCGTAACTCAGGCGCAAAGCCGCTCGCTGCAGGAGAGGAGGATAAGCCCGGATGGGGGATTCTGGTCCAGGTGCTTCGAAACGAGGCCTTTATTCGCCAGCGCACCAGCGTCGCACACAGCCGGAGTAAGAGCTCCGTGCCGCCGAGGACGACTGGCGCTGGGGCTGGTCTCCTGGGGGCTGCTGGGTACGCTGCCGGGGCTAAGACCCCAGAAAGGCCTATCACGTCGGGGGGATATTCACTGATCGAGGGCGGAGATGACGTCGAAGAGGACGAGGAGGTGCGGAAGAAGAAGGATCAGGCGATGATGTCAAGGCTGAGGAGGGTCAAGAGTCTGTTTAACACCAAAGCGGGGAACAAGCTCAAACGACTAGGGAGCAGGCCTGGGACTGCACATTCTAATGCTGCGGGAGAGTAACGTGTATGAGACCGGAGGAAGACTTCCAGCTATTTGATGAGCACGATGTATGATTACATGTGTCGATGGGGGTTAGGTCCGTATGTATTACTATACTGTTTGCTGTCTTCCTTGAAGGCCGACGGGTTGCTAGTATCTGTAATATCAAAATGATCGAGAGCCGTCCAAAACCAGCCAGTTTCTTCATGGTGGCATCTTGTTCCTCGCCATACCTCGCCTAACCCATAGGCTCCTCCTTCACAACAACAACAACAACAACAACATCCATATCATCCTTGCGCTCCGCCTTAATGACTTTCTGGGCCGCAAAGGGCACGTGAAAGGGCATGTTGAAGGGGTTAGGGTTAGCGTGCATGCTGGAGGGCATGTGGAAAGGCATGGCCTGAGCCGGAAAGGGCGTATGAGACTGCATGCCTTGAGCCGCAAATTGCATAAACGGCATGCCCTGAGCCATTGTCTGGTAGTTTCCCGTCTTCACTTCGCCATGAACTTCAGATTTGATGGGTTTCTCGACCTTGACCTTTCTTTTCCATCAGCATTTGATAGTAGCAGTTGGTATGGGATGAAGAGCAAGCATACCCTTCCCTTTGACAAGACCACCTTTTTCGCTCCTCTGGCCTGCCTTCGCTGCTGCCGGGCCTCGAGTTTCTTGCGTCTTCTCTCTTCCTGGTTTTCTGGTTAGTTTCGGTTTAGAAGTTGAGCGCGGGCAGAAATAAGCGCAAGCTGGGTGAAAGTGAAGTGTGTGACCGAGCAGGCAGGAGAAGAACGCATCGAGGGACAGGGGATAGTTGGGGATGACTCGAAGCAGAGTGTTGCGCGAGAGGTGTGTATGTACGACATGCCTCCACCCTACCGACGGCTTGCAGTGCTGCAATAGCTGCCGAAGCTCCCTCAATGTCGGGCCCGAAAAACCGATGGACGCGGTCGACGGTATCAATGTACAGTCCCCCGTTGCCCATGAGCTGAAGGTCCCGGGCAGTGAGATCCATAGTTTTGGTTTGGATCAATCAAGTAAGGCATGTGAGTATGACGAATGAGTGTAGAAGAAAGCAATGGTGGTTGATCCCCACCCTGGACCCAAGTATGTGGTGGTTTGAGGCGGTGAAGCATGAGGGGAGGTGAAGCTGGGATGTTTTTTTTTGTTTTGCTGGGTGAAGCAGGCAACTGAGGAAGGAGCGATTCTAGCGGGAGTCGTATCTTATGGAAGGGCGCATACCTGGCTCAAAAGAACCTCTTTGATAGCGGCGATTCCCACTCTTCGGGCTCTACTGTCGTGTGCTCCGAACAGTAGATCCATCTGGTCGAGGTATTCTTTGGGCAGATCCCCTTGACTGGTGAGTCGAAGAGGCTTGATCATCTTGACCGTCTCCAAGGAGTGGATGAAGTAGTCGAGCAGAGAAATTCCTCTCGGCTTTGGGCGAGAGACAGGTCTCTTTGTTCGGTGGTCCAAAGGTTGTAGTCAAGACGGCACGGACTTTAAACTTGAAAACAGGCTGGCCCGGTTGCTCGACCTCCAGTGAAGTGGCCCAGCTGAGGAAGGTGCGCTACTGGCAGTCCTAGAAAAAGAATGTCACCCGTTCATGGCGAACGAAACAAAAAGGAAAGAGCAGCAGCCACGCTCTCCTTCCACACTCGTGACGTACTTCGCAAACGCAGACGACAAGGTCTTGACGGGGAAATACAAATCCGAGGAAGCACATCTCAGCTGTTACAAGAGAAGTGGCCGGCCCATACTCATATGACGTTTAAGCCGATTGCCAGCATCATTCCTTGCTGGAAAAGCGATACCGAATGAAGGCCTCTCGCCATCATTTAGTTACATTTGTTGGCAAGTAGTTGATCCGTCCAGTGTTGTTTACATCTCGGACTTGCAACCGTCAGGGGTAGAAACCGCCCCCAACCCGATCCAAGCAGCACCACAAAACACACCTCAGACCAAAACAGTCCATGCCATATTTTGCATGCACATTCAATTCTAAGCCCCCAAAAAGAAGACAAGCGCGGTACCTCTTCACCTCTTTGCCTGAAGGACAGAGGTAGCAAAAAGAAAACCATTGGGGGCTGACCGGGGATTGAACCCGGGACCTCTCGCATGTCGTGTACCAGGTACAACCCAAAGCGAGAATCATACCGCTAGACCATCAGCCCTGGACTGCCGTTGCTCCAATTTTCAGGAGATCGGCTCGTGGTGATTGGAAGTTCGGATCGCTAGGGTAGCTTACGAAGGCTTGACGGGGCACAAACACAAAATGGGGCAACTTGGTGGATCCCTGACATCGCGTCGCCGACGGGGAGGAAACTCTTGGAGGGGGGCTGATGAATGGGCATCGCTCAGATGGTCTGTATTTAGCGGGGATAGGGATGTGGTGCTTGGAGCGGTTTGCTTGAGGTTGGAGTGTAGAAAGGAGATTTTGCTGCTCTTCTTGGTGGGCGTCTAAGTTGAATTTGGGCGGTCACCGCCACCCGTGCAAGCCGTCAAACTTACACGGCTTCCGTGAACATAGATAGATTTCGGGGAGAAAATCACATCCGGGACAACGGCACAACTTATGGAATTGAATTTCTCGCCTGACCGCCATTTTTTCAACAGGCACACCAAACGGGCGAGGAATGCAGGCGTGGCGGGCAGCAACAGCAATTGGTCTTCTGCAACCTCCAATGACAGTTCACATTTGGCTGGCTATTATGTACACTGTCGCTTAGCTTCTCACTCGGTTGTCCATGATCCACTGAATATAGCCAATAGGTACCAATATTATTCCTTCGCCTACAAGCACAATAAATACATCGCTAGCTACGAGCGTTGATGCTACGTAGCCGCTAATTGCTACACCTCCTGCGCCATAACTTCGGCGGAGCGGAGTCCTCGCTGGGCAAGGTATTCCATCCCATGCATGTCCTTCCCGTTGATATGACTCTCGATCTGTATTACTCGTTGGGGAAGGTATTCCATCCCATGCCCTTCCCGTCGAGATGAGCCAGTCTATATGCATAACTTGCTCCCTGGGTATTCTGTAATCCATCCATAAACCAACACATACTCTTTCAACAACAACCGTGTTCCCAGTTCCATACTGGGATGATCAGTGATCAAATTAATACCGAAAACCAATGACCGCAAATGCTAGGTCAATAATCTGCTCCCACCCAGTCCAAGACGGCACACACCATTTCGACTGCAAATACGCCGCCCTTTGACAGCAGCGCCAAGAACGATTCAATCAGCATCACCGCCAACCAAACCGCTGCGAATGCCGCCTCGCTAAGTCGAGCGAGTCCGCGGACGGCACGCGCAATGGGGTGGCCATCCCCGAGAAATTCGGCCACAATCGCGGCATGAACACGTTCCCTATCGTCCGTCTGCTGCTGGGCGCCAGCTAGTCAATGTCCGCCGCCGGTCATGCTCAGTACGCGGCGATTCTTGCGCATGAGTTGGTTAAGGGCCTTTTCAAGTTTCTCCGTCTCCTTACGCGCGAGAGAAAGGGCTTGCTCAGCATCCTCGTAAGACATGAGCGGAACGCCGGCGAATGGGCCGCTCTGTCCCATCGCTGGGGCCGCGGTAGTATTGTTGTTATCCTTGTACCCGGGAAGATGGGAAGGGATCATTTCGTCCATAGGGGGTGGGGCACCCGTGGGATCAGCAGTTCCCTCGGGCTGGACCTCGAGGTATGCCTCCAGCGCTGGGCGGTCCACGCCGTCCGCGAAGGAGCCAATTGGGCCGGGATAGTTCAGCTCCGGGGCTGCCGCATCGTTTCCATATTGTGGGCCGTTGGGGCCGTAGATCCAAGGGGCAAGCGAGTGGAGGTTGGCAGCCGCCGCCGCCGCCGCCCCGCTCTTAG
>Ga0247760_1000135_pt1 | contig 76595 bp, 87 predicted proteins | sample UWRJL171409R4_FD_179936 | JGI IMG/M metagenome (GOLD analysis project Ga0247760, IMG submission 179936) | Plant litter microbial communities from Arlington Agricultural Research Station in Wisconsin, United States - UWRJ-L171-409R-4 | ecosystem: Environmental > Terrestrial > Plant litter >... | reverse complement strand
CCCCCCGTTCCCCCGGTTTTTGTTTCTTGGAGGCTCTCCCCATCCTGGTGCTCAAAAAAGTTTTAGATCGGATTTCTTTGATCTTGCCAGAGTTCTTTGTTCTGTGCCATTGTCGCAAACTCACCAGCATGGCTTCAAGTTTGCGCGGGGTGTTGGTGTTGGCTGCGCTATGCATGCTACCCCTGTCTTCAGCGCAGCACCGCCAATTCTACAGGTGGTCGTCTCCAGAACTCGAGGAGGGAGATCTCGCCCGCCGTCAGACACCTCCGCCCGGCTACCATCCCGAGTTTGGCACCTGCGGCAGCGGAACGACTTGTGAGAACGCTTGCGGAGGGGATTGGCTGTCTTGCAAAGCCTCAACAGACCTGTCGTTGTTTTGCTACAACAAAGTGCAGCTCAATCAGACGTGTTGCGAGAACGGATCAGGCCGTAAGTGTGGTTTTGTGGAGGCTCGGTTTGCATTGAGCTGACAGACATCACCAGGGGCTTGCGACAACGGATTTTACTGCGCCTGGAACACATTTGGCGGCAAAGTTTGGTGCTGCAAGAATGTAAGCGCAGGAGTTCACCCGCCCCCGAGTCTGGTTTGCTAACTCTCACGAAGGGCCAAAGCAGAGAGGACTGTGGCGTTGATCCCCTCCCCTCAAGCTCGAGCTCAATCATCTCGAGCAGCTCTGATGGCCACACAACGACCGTGACAAGGACAACCACGACGACAGAGATCAGGGGTACTGATGGCACATACACGGTGACCACAACTGAAAAAGTTGGAACTGACGGGACCTACACCACGACGAAAACCGAGACAGTTGACGGGGGCGTCGTTACCAGCGTGACAACAACGACGGTTGGAGCAGCCACAGTTACCAGCGTGACGACAACGACGGTAGGAACGGCCACCGTCATTACGACCACCACCCAGACTGTAGGAACCGCCACCTCAGTCGTAACCGTGACCGGACCGGCTGTTACCCAAACGGTATCGGTCACTGTCTACACCAGTGTCCCGCCGGGTGTCAGCACCATCACTGCATACTCGACTGTCAGTGTCACTCTCACAGCTGGGTGTTCTAGTACATGGACAAAGGAACACGGCGACTACCCGACGTCGAAGTGGGGTGGCAGTTATCCCGGAGGTCCCATAGGGCATTACACTGATAAGGACGGAGACCATTACGGCGGCGGCGGCGGTGATACGCCACACACCGCTGGACCCTACGATCCTCCGAAGTTGTTGGTGACACCTAGCAACGGCACGATATCGTCGCCTTCGGCTGTTGTGACTAGCGGAGCTGGGCGGATGACTATGGGAGGTCTGGCGGCCTGGGCGGTCGCGGCAATGCTTCTACTTTGATAATCTGAGGTTGAGATTCTAGGATGGAAGCTAGAGATGGTCTGGGAAGTTGAATTAATGATCGCGTACCGCTGATACGTGGATGAGGGATATGAGACGGCTTCAAGTTATATAGGATACCCATAGATAATTGTCTTGTAGTTTACAGGGGGGAGGGGAGTTAATTCTTGCTTTTTTTGTGGGAAACGAGACTAACGTTGATGATACTGCGGGGCAGAGAATGCTCGGGCCAACAAAAAGGTTGTGTAAAGTAGTAAGCCCCAGCCAGGCCTTGCTGTTCCGGCACAAATTGTGTGAGGACTCTCATGACGTATTTTGGCATGGAGAAGGGAGACTCTATCTCTTAACTAGAGTCCTCGTACAGCTTGTTTGAATGCATTCCTCTGGCAGGCCAGGCCTCAGGGTCACCTATGGTGCTATAATTGACACTGTTTAAGGAACCCCTTGAGACGAGTAACAAAGTACCGGATTTTCTCACAACATTGGGTTTTACTCTTGCCCCCCTAACACAAAGCCCCAACCCCAACCCTTAACTTTACACACAACCCCTTGAGCTGACATGGCGCCTCCATTCACGAAGAGCTGAAGTGCGACAGGCGGCAAGCTCTCTCACGCTCTCTTTCAGTCTCAGAATCGCGAGCTCCCATTACCAGTTGCGAGCCAAACCGCAACAAAAACAGGCAAGGAAGCAGAGGGGAAGGCCAAATACTGCTGGCCAGGCGGTAACGTGAGTGGCAGAGGGCGCAGGATAAGAGAGCCTTCGCCGCCGTCGAGCTGTAGGACAGGGACGGGTGTAAGGGGGGTGGAGGAGAAGGGAAGTGAAGATGTGTCGTGGTTTAGGGACCGATGCGCGAAGTTGTAGGTAAGAGCACTGCAATTCTAGCGTCGAAAGAGGGTCCATAATCCAGGTGACGAATCGTCTGGTCTTTCGTCATCCCGCGCGTCTTGGCAATTAGCTCAGGGGTGCCTGGGCCTGCCAAGCCGCCAGCTTCAAATTCTTCGGCATGCAACTTCACATTTCCTCCCAATCCCAAGATGCGCTCTTCGCGGACACGCGCACAATCTCAGGCCAACATCTTTGAATTGTAGCACCATTCGAAATGGCCGTCGAGGAGAGCGGCCCGTTTCTCGAATACCATGAGCCCAGCAGTACGTCATATGCGCACCGTGCATTCCGCCTGAAGACCCGCTGATCGGTGCTCACAGTCATCAGCATCCTCACTCTCATCTCGTTCTTCTTCTTCCTGGCTATCGCTGAATGGATTTCGGATAAAATTATCAGCGCTGGCCTGATTGGACAGATTATCGTCGGGCTCATCTACGGATCACCCATTGGCAACATTTTGGCCGTCGATTGGCAGGAGACGTTCCTCGCGTTGGGCTATATCGGATTGATTCTAATCATCTTCGAAGGTTGGTCTCATTATTGATTAAGTACCCCCCCTCCCCCAAATACTAACGGTGCGTCTTTGCAGGCGGTCTCACTCTCCGTCTGGACCTCCTTAGACAAAATTTCGTGCTTAGCGTTACTGCTGCTCTGTTAGGCGTCCTGACACCTATCGCTTTGTCTTTTGCTCTGCTCTACGCGGGTTTCGGTCATGGTACGTCTCCCATCAGCCTTCCCACCGGGTGGATGCTGATGATTTCAGGGGCCATCGAGTCTTTCATTGTCGGAACGGCTTTGTGCTCAACGTCACTCGGAACCACCTTTGTTGTCATCAACAGCGCCTCCAAGGATGTCGACTTCTCGCAGACCCGTGTAGGGACCGTCCTCATCAGTGCTGCCATTCTTGACGACGTCTGCGGCTTGGTTCTCGTTAGCGTCATCCACCAACTCCGCGGCCTCGCTGATGGCGGTGGTAATCTGGGCTGGATTATCGGCAGGCCAATACTGGCCAGCGGGCTAATGGCCGTCCTCACCCCACTCATTGCGAAGTTTATCCTTGGCCCGGTGTTTCGCGGATGCATCGAGGCCAGGTTCGCCCGCTTCAAGCATGTGTCCAACATAGTGCTGATGGTCTTGATCCTGTGTGCTTTCCTGGCGATTGCAGCGTACGCCGGAGCATCGGTTCTCTTCGGCTCGTTTCTCGCCGGCACAGTCCTCAGCAGCTTGCCGAGTCGCCACTCCGAAGGACCCTTCGTGGTCACAAGTCGAGAGCACGGAGAAAGCTCGCCCGACAAGACACCCACGTTCCTACACACTTTTGAGAAATACATTCTGGACGCCCAGCGCTACATCCTCCAGCCCCTCTTCTTTGCCAGTATCGGCTTTTCCGTCCCGTTCCTAAAACTGTGGACGGGCGAAATGATCTGGAAAGGGGTCGTGTTCAGCATCTTGATGCTATGCGCAAAGCTGGTCGTCGGAATGTGCGTTCCGATCTCGGATTTCTTTACGAACCGCAAGACGAGAGTTTCAATTGACAAGTCGGGTGTTCGTGTCGCAAACTGGGCCTCAGCGACACTCCTCGGGACGGCCATGGTCGCCCGCGGTGAGATTGGGCTCCTCATCATACAGATTGGGCTCAACGAAACGTCGTATTTGTCTCAGAAGGCCTTCATTATCGGTATCTGGGCGATTGTACTGAACACCATCATCGGTCCAGTCGCTGTCGGAATCCTATTGAGGCAAATCGGAACCGAGATCGCGGACGACCCCCGATGGGGAGTACAAGCCAAGGAGCAAAGTGTGGATAACAAGAGCATGGTCGTCTCATCAAATGACCTGCCTAGAATCGCTACCAGCGCGCGGCACTCTCGTGACTGAGACCAGTGAGGTCCTTTCCGGGTTCGAGGCCCACCCCGGAGCATCGAGAGCCGCAACGGTTCGCGCTAAGACGCTAGCGGCCATGTGGCTCTATTTTCAGCGGCCAGTCGTACAATTGTGTTATGCGTTACTACCGTGCCAATCGCCGCCCTACGCTTGGTATCCACCAACCTGGTTCCGTACGATCTCCAAATCGTCGCTTTCTCTGATCGGATCGAGGATACCTTCATCGCGGCTTCGAACCAGGATCCCCGCCGACGGCGACATTGGGAGGTCCAGTGGCAAGAAAGTGGAGACACAGCGGGCGTGCATCGGTGGCCTTCCAGCGGAGAGCGCAACGGGAAAGTGTCTTTCAAGCCCGTCCTCCGTCTTGGAAATCTTGGAACTCTTGGAATGGCTCGAATTTGTCCGGGCTGAGCCTTTGTTTTATGAGCCATTAAGAGCCAAGATCTTAGGGAGAAGCCTTCCCAAAGAACACGCTGTTGCCCAGTAATGCGAAATCTGCTGGATGCTGGCTGGCTACAACAGCAACCTGCTGTTTTTGTGGGTCCATATCTCGGCTGAATTGGAGTGTGACCTTTGGCAAGGCGGCTCAACGCTTAAAGGTTGCGGTGGTTGAGCCAGACTTACCCCAAATGGAGCGCCGGGGTTATATTCCGAGTGCAGGGTGGTATTGATTGTGCCAAGTGGACCGCAACCCCTGCCAATTCTCTCGGAATGCACCGCGGGATCATCCCAGAGAAGAGGAGGGACGGAGCGATGGTAGGGTGTGTTTAATTATCGTGGAACGTGGTCAGCACACCTGTCCGCTTGCTCCAGGTTCTAGTATGCGACGCTGGGCGCCCATGCCGGCTGCAAATATCCACAGTTTTGGCGCGAGAACCTCGAGGGTTCTTATACCCCGGATTTCTTTTGCTTTTGCCATCCCACTGCCTATACCTACTTGTCACCTATCGTTCGCGGGGATGCAATTGGAAAAGGGGGTTTCAATTGCGCCTGCCACTCGTTACGACCCCTGATCTCGCCTCCACTCGACGATGTGGTGCTGGCTTCCGCTGGTCCTGCTTGGACTGCCCATTGCACCCGTCAACGCGGCCAGTTCGGTAGTCCTCGAGAAGACGGAGGGCCTGCCACCAGGATGGGTCTTCCGCAGCAACGCAGAGGCGTTCGAAACGATCGCCGTGTCCGTTGTGCTCAAGGAGCCAGGGATCGAAGCCCTCAAGACCAAACTCTTCCGCCGGTCCGGTGACCCCGACCATCCTGACTTCGGTGGCCGTCATCTTAGCCGGGAGGAGATACAGCAGCATCGAAAACCCGACGCGAAAGTGGTCAATTCCGTGACTTCTTGGTTGAAGTCGAGCGGCGTCCGCGATGTCCGGGTAGAGGGGAGCTTCGTCAACTTCGTCGCGTCTGTGAGGACCGTGAAATCGCTCTTCCAGGCCGACCTGGCGCATTACTCCCACGGCAAGGATGGCAAGCCTTTCCTTAGGGCGCTCAACTACACAGTACCTGCTCTGTTGCGCCAGAACATCGATTTTGTCTATCCACTCACCAACTTCATCACACCGCGGGGAGGCCACAACAAGCATGCACCAAAATTGGGGAAGAGCAAGATAGCCAAGGGCAAGCCAGCAAACGTAAAGCCAGCATGTCCCAAGCCTACCAAACCCACAAAGCCAACCGAGCCCACCAAGCCTGCTGAGCCCTCTACGCTCGCCAAGTCGACCAAGTCCAAGTCGACCAAATCTACCGTACCGCCCAAGTCGAGCCTATCCTCCTTGCAGACGCTTTCGCTCACCAGCGTGTCCTCCGAGGCGCCGACGCTTTCATCGTCCCCCGAAACCTCATTCTCTTCTGAGGCCTCAACCGTTTCACAGACAAGCCTCTCTTCCCTCAAGAGCCTGTCCTCCTCCTCCTCTGAATCAACGCTTTCACTAACGCTTGCCCCTTCCGCAACGCCAGTCTCGTCCACCTCCACAGGATGGCCCATTTTGACGCTCAATCCTGACGACGACTGGTGGAACGACAACCACACCCAAGAAGACCAAGAGCCAGACTATCCTTGCCTGACAGGGGCCTACCCCGAGTGCATCCGCAAGCTGTACAACATCACGTACAACGAGACGGCCCCATCACCGGCGCGTTTCGGAGTCGCGGGCTTCCTCGAGCAGTGGATCCACCATAAAGACGTGATCGAATTCGTCAACACCCTAGCCCCGGAAATCAAAGACCTCGACCCCCCGCATAACTACACCGTAGAGCTCTTCCACGGCGGCACCAACCCGCAGCCCGAGTACATCTCCTCCGGCATCGAAGCCGCTCTCGACGTAGAGTACGCCCTCGCACTAGGCTACCCATCCGAAGTAACCTACTACGTCACCGGCGGCCGCGGCGCCAAGCTTGATCGCAACGGCACCGCCCTCCCCGAATCGCAAAGCGACAACGAGCCCTACCTCGAGTTCCTCGAATCTCTCCTCGCCAAGCCAGACGACGAGCTACCCCACGTTCTCAGCGTCAGCTACGCCGACGACGAGATCGGCATCCCGCTGCTCTACGCCCGCAAAGTTTGCGATCTCTTCGCCGCCGTGTCCGCCCGCGGCGTCTCAATCTTCACCGCCACAGGCGACGGCGGCGCGGCCGGCACCGGTCAGACGCAATGCACGTCCAACGACGGCTTCCATCGCAAAATGTACATCCCCACCTTCCCAGCAAGCTGCCCCTTCGTGACGAGCGTGGGCGCCGTCTCCAACATTGCCCCACCCCTGTCCGGAGCGGATTTCAGCTCGGGCGGCTTCAGCAACTACTTCGCGCGGCCGGATTGGCAGCGCGCCGTGGTCGATCCGTACGTGGATAACATGGTGAAAAACAACGACGAGCGATTGCCATTGTTCAACTGGACGGGGCGCGCCATGCCGGACATCAGCGCGATAGGCAGCGCGTTCCAGGTGTATCAGAGCGGTAACCTCGGGCAAGTCCTGGGTACCAGCGCGAGCACGCCCGTCATTGCGGCGATGGTGGCGCTGGTGAATGATAAGCGGTTGAGGGCGGGGAAGCCTAGCTTGGGGTGGATCAACCCGCTTCTGTACTCGCCGAAGGTGCGGGAGGTGCTCAGGGATGTTACGGTGGGACGCAGCAATGGGTGCTGGTTCCCGGATAACACGAGGGCGGTGGGCTGGAGGTCCGTCAAGGGATATGATTGTGTGACGGGGCTGGGGACCGTTGATGACTTTAATGATTTCTTGGCGGTTCTGTCATAGGATGGGCGGGTGCATGTAAACGAGAATAGACGACTGCATGGTGCATTCAATTGGAATAAAAGTTTTGTTATGTTCATGTTTTTGTTGTCTTGGACGTGTGGGCATATTTCTCATCGTTGAATGGCATTGTGTCGTTCTGAAGCACTCCTCCAGCCTTCCCTCACGTATCTTGGTTATTCTTGCTGCCCTTGCTGCCCTTGCTGCCCTTGATATCCGTGTTGGTTTTTGCGAGCTAGCAGGCTTTTGACCCTGTCGCCAAAGGTGCTCGGCTTTGACGCCGAATCCGCCAGCTTGGTTCTCGAACCAGTCGCCAGTGTTCATTTAGGTCTGCAAACCCGACGCCTGAAGAGCCACGCCTTGGCGGGGTCGTCGGCAACCATACAGCGGAAGATGAACAGGCGAGCAACTTCTCCTGCACTCCTGCTTTCCAGCGCAACCAAGCACCCCGCTCATCTCCAGACCAAACCTCACCAATAGCCTCAACCAGCAACCCACGACGAACCACAGCATAACACTAAGGTAGCTACCGCCATGCGACCCTCCTTCACACTCGCCTGTCTTGCGTTGGCACTGGCTGCAAAGCTGTCCCTCGCCCAAGCCCCAGACATCTCTCAGCCCACGGTCCCAACCGACATTCCCGCCTGGGACCCCGCCGAGATGAACAAACTGCACAGCGCATCCGCCGACGCCATAACCCTCGTCTCAGCCGCGGTCTCCGAGCTGACCAACGCCAGCAATCCCAACCACGCAAGGACAAACTCAAAACTCTTCGCAAAGTATTTCGCGCCCGGCGATGCAGATGTCGTGCTTGATGTGTTTATGTCGATCACGGGGGAAGGGGTATCTAGCCGCAGCGACAGGCTAGAGCAGGTGTACTTCTCGAAGACTGATGTCCACGGGGTCTGTGACTGGCGGGAGGAGGCGCTGATGTATACCACGCCGGTGACGTTCCACGATGCTGCACTGCCGAGTTACATCGTTGTGTGCCCTCAGATGTGGCAGGTGGGAGCTCTCGACCTGGGAGGCATCAAGTGTGAAGAGACTTGCGAAGAATTTGAAAATAAGACGTGCTAGCTGTCGGCGCGGATGGGGACCTTTGGCGAGGCGGTTTTACATGAGCTGATGTGAGTTTTCCCTCTACTGTTCTGTACTACTGCGCCCATTCATGAAATAACACGGGAGGTTCTCACGTCCAACTACTTACCTACTCTGCGCAGCAGACATCGCGCCTCCTTTATGATCCCGACGTAAGTGTCAACATTTTCATCTAGAGCGGCCGGGTTTCAGCCGTGGTAATTGACCTACAGTGCAGTCTGAGCGGGCTCAATGGGCAACCCATCATCGACCAGCGAATGAAGAATCCGGATGCCGAGAATCTAGGAATGGTTCCTGCGTACGGTTCGTATTTCGTCTAGAGACTCGCCGCTGGAGACGAAAAGTCCAAAGCTTTGTATAACGCCGACAGCTATGCCATGTTTGCAAGGGTGAGTCGGCAGAATCTCGTGCTACTCCCCCTTTGTGTGGGGAATAAGACTGAAGTTGGCGTAGGAAGTGTATTGGACCGCCAAATGCAAGATTGATTACACGGCTCCCCCCACGTGGGAGGCGGGAGCCACTAGGCTCAAGCCGCAGCCTAGCACCATCGCCGTTGAATTTTAACAAAAGATTCTTGGGTTCCATGTTGGGGAGGGCTCAATCAGGGTATAGCAATATCTTTAGTTTTGGGTCAGTCATCATAACATAGGCTCTCTGGCCCTCAAGAGGGTGATATCACTTTCAGGAGCAGAATCCATGGGTGATTACTGGATATCATTTCGTTCTTCGTTCTGAATAAGTAATATAGTACATGCTATGGTGCATGTAAACGAGAATAGATGACTGCATGGGTATTCAATGCGAGATAAAAGTTTTGTCATATTCGTGTTGCCCTGGGGTGCCCCAAAGGCTGTACTTCTCTTTCCTTGTCTTGTACGATGTTTCGTCCATGTAGCTTGCTTGCCCTGCTGCGACCGTAGCTTTAGCCCTCAGTGCAGCCCATCAATACTCTCCTGTTGTTACTATTTAGGCCAGGCAATCTGAATGTACACCCGGATACCACATGACAACGCAACTCTGCGTCCGACAACCGCATGGTTCTAGCCGATATGCGGCATATACTGCGACCACTTTGGCAGTTGATAAACAGAGTCCTGCAGGTGAGCGAGGCTAATGAAGCTTTCCACGACGAGATAAAGTCTCGCAAAGCAATAAAATACCATGAACACAACTAGCGAGATGTCGTAGAGGGTCTTGAGAAGCCCGAGCAAAACAGACGGCAGAAACACCAGCGGCCGAAAAAGAGACCGGAATCTGGCCTCCTTCATCGAGGTCCTGTTCTTTGAAACCGGAAGCTTGGCGACAAAGCGACGCGTGTTGTCTAGGAGCGTGCCCAAAACTTCAAAGAACTTCAGGGAATCGCTCCAAATGGGGGGCATCAGCTCCCATGTGTACACCAGTACCAACAAGATACCTGTCGATGACACCGTCACGCTGGACAGCCTCCAGAGCATCCGTTCCAACTCGGTTGGAAACGCGACATTCCAGGCTAGACAGTGCAGCCCCCCGTAGATGAATCCCGTCACGGCAAAGGCAAAGTACATGGGCCATTGCCCAGCGACTCCCTCGAATCGGGGTAAATTGCCCACGTGGTCGGCCAGAAGAAGCGTGTTCTGGCGATAGTCTTGTAAGGGCAGGAGGCCCAAAGCAAGCCCCCAGCGGCGGATATCCGACTGGTATGGGGCAAGCGGAATGAATGGCGTGCCTGGCGATGCGGGATGCCACAATGAAGGGGCTAGTCTCAAGGAGGCCTGGGGTGGTGTTGCTGCAGCTGGCGTGATGGAGGACATGTTCGCGGGGGGCTCCAGATCATGTCTGTTGTCGATTGGCCGGCCATCGGTAGTTACTAATCCCTTTTCGTCGCGTTTATCTTCCTTGGTGATACTTGCGTTGATGTCGGGGCCGTCCTCATCTCCCAACTCCTCCTGATCGTCAACGCGCTCCCAAAACCGTAACCCACTAGAGGTCTCCCCCAAGTTGATTTTGACGTCTTCACCAACGGGTTCCTCCAATTTAGCACCTCTCTCAACATCTAGCCGGAGTTTCTTTCGGCGAAGTATTTTCCTGACAGCCAATGTTAGTACTAACAGAAACATTGCAGCCTGAGACATCCGACTCACCTTAGGAGCGAAAAGCGTGGGCCGCCGCCGTTGGTAATGCTATACTCCTCGCCACACCCGACAACCCAACTGTGACCTGACGGCCCATCCGCCTGCACGGAAAAACGTAGCAAAGAACCCTGCTGCCCCTCATCTCGTCGCAGACGGGCCGACTCCGGGGCCGAGTTGCCGAACTTGCCAAACAGGGACATGGCAACAATGAGTTCTGCATCCGATTTTTCCGTTATCACAATTGGCTCCGGTTGCTGGACGTCTAATGGTTTGTGCCACCACAGACAGTACGTCACCAAGGTACACACGGCATGCCCGAAGACATTGAGCTCCAGCAGACTTATGCCCAGGTGCTGACCGAAACGTGTAAGGCGCTGAACACAGAACCAGCATGCTTCCCCACCCGAAAGATGCATGTCAGAGACAGAACGTGTGAATGCACTTTGACAAGACAATGCATGTAAAGCAAGCAAGAAAGACTAGTCAATGAGAAGCTCGACACACCCTGTAAGCAAACCAGAGTTTTCGCAAACGCACTTCCTTTGCTTTTGTCTTGAATGGCGTCTTTTGTAAGATCCGGAATGACCTTCAAGGCCCTCTCAGCAAGGAGAGCAAGCCCATCGGTAGTCAGCGTCAGATGGACCGGCTCGTTCTCATCCTTATACCGAGCTCGCAATGCCCGAGGTAATGCTTTGCGTAGCTCACGGTTCGCAAACAGAATCTCGAATCCACCCATGATTGCGAACTGGCTGTGAACAAACGTCCATGGATTTTCCTTGTCGGATGTTTCGGCAGCCGGTTGGCTCTGAAAATCGACAGCGACTGCAATTAGACATGATGAAAGCCATCTCCAGGAGACACAACTCACCTCAACATCCTGGACCGCCTGTCTTCTCCAACGCCAAAAACGACACCCCGCGCTGCGTTTACCCTGATCATGCCCCCCAGCCACTCTCCCATAGCAAATCTCGGTTGGAAATTTCCCAGCCATCTTCTTGCTGAGCCGCGAAGCGGTCGAGTACTGCTGGAAAGCGGTAAACGCGACCTGTCAGGCCGGTACTCAGCGACCCTTCAGAAAAAAAGCTCCCTCCCAAGCAGGCAAGTTTGGCGAAAAAAGGAGATCATAACAGGTACCTACTCACCAGTTCTGGTGCCAGGAAGCCAAATACCATCCAGGCCACTTTCCGGAGGAACTGTTGCAATTGCCCATTGCGAGCCGGAACATTGAGGTGAATGGCCGTCCACACGCAAAGGCCGAGGGTGATGATGCATGTCGACAAGATTCCAAACGTACCCCGCTCGTAAGGCTCCGGCTTCCACGTCGCTGGCCGACTGGTCGACGCGTTCCCAAAGATCCCATCCATGTCCGACTGTGGAGGTGCAGATGCTGTGGATGCCACGCGTATGTTCCTGTTCTGTGGGATCAGATAACGTTGGTCGCAACGGAGGGAGCGCTGAATTGAAAATCTCCGTGCTGGAGGAGTGCATCGGCAAAGGTGCCAAGTCAACCCAACGTGGCGTTTTTGGGTGCAGGCTGGGCTGATACACTGCAGCAAAGCGCAGGAGAATCAGATGATAATGGCTTGTTATGATTTGCACCTTTCGACACGATGTGCATGCAGACAGGGCGGACTGCGTCTCTTGGCAGCAGGTCCAATCCAGTCTCCCTTCCCCTCTCCTCTCCACTGGCAGGTGCCTCAGTCTTCATTGGGTCCCTTAAGGGAACTCCACCAGAGTCATTGCGAACTATCATTTGTTTCAACTGCAAAATAATAATTGTACATATGATGCCTGTTTCAAGCTCTTGACCGAGGCACGCACTTGAGGGCATCTAATAGTTACTGGACAAAAGGGGGATGAGATAGATAATACTAGATGGAATGGGATATCATCAAACTTATCAAATCAGATCAGACCAGGCTTCAGGCAGAAGCGCTTATGGTGACAGGCTGATGCAGCCAACGATCGTGTCCTCCTGGAAGATGCTCCCAAAGATGATGCCCTCGTCGATGCCCGCGGGCTGGTCCCCCTGTTTGGTGATGTCTGCGCCAGGGTTGACGGGCTTCTTGAGCACGCCGAAGTGGAACTGCCCGCGGCCGCTGACGTCGTTGATGAGGACCTGGCCCATGGACTTGAGAGCGGCGTTGCCTTGGGAGTAAAAGACACGGGTTGTGCTGTTTTCTTGAGTTAGCAATGGTCAGGGGCATATGTAAGTAGGCAAGAAAACACACAGAGCATCAAAATCCAGCGTGAGCGCAAAGTTGTGGAACACACCCGCGGTGAACGGCGCGCTGAACAGCAGAAGGTTGTCGTTGGTGTTTCCAAAAAGCTGCAGTGTGTCCGGATCCGCGGTGTTCTGCCCCAGGATCGTGCCCGTCTTGAGCACAAATTGGTTTGCACTGAAGTCAGCTGTCTCGAGGAAGGCGAGCTGGTACTCGTGCGATAGGTTGAGAGGGCGCGCGTTAGACTTCATCACGCTGAAGTGGACGGACTTGATGCCAACGGTCGAGTCGTCGGCGCCGTCGTTGCTTGCGGGGATGAGCTCGGCGCGGCGGAAGGCGGTTTGGCCATTGAAGATGGAGTCGTCGCTGATGGTTACTTCGACGGAGACGGTGTTCTCTACGTCAAACTGGGGGGTGTTAGTGGCGGTTAGGGCCTTGAAGGGACGGAGTTCATACCAGGGACTCGGCGATGTTGGGCAACTGGACGAGCTGGCTGAACTTGAGGCCTGCGCCGAGGACATTGGCATTGCCAAAGACATCGTTGACGTTGTCAAAGCCGTTGACGCCAAGATCAGCGGGGACGCGGGCATCGAACTGCAGATCGCAGACCTGGCCGGCCACCAGGGCAGCGAAGAGAGAGACGAAAGAAAGGCGAGTCGAAGGCATCTTGAACGTTGTGAAGGGGACCTGTCCTTTCCAAAAAAAAGCGAGCGATGGAGTGCCAAGAGACGAATTATTACAAAAAATATGGATTATCGAGAACGTAGCGAACGAAAAGACAGGACGAACGAAAACGGAATCGATCAACGACAGGGCTTTGCAAAGGACAGCGCCCGATCGCGGGGGAGAGCCGCCACCATCCTTTTTGTACGGGATTCTCGCTTGGGAATACGTCAAGGAGGAAGGGTGAGATCCTGACTCTCGGATCTTGCTGGCAGCCCGTTCCGGCGGGAGCGGTAGTTCATGCAGGGTTTGTTTGGACGGGCAGAATGTGCACCTATCGGCGCACCTGTCGTCATCCTTGGGAGCGTGGGAATGATCGCTTAGGGGGAACAAGTGGAGAGTGCAGCTGCAAAGCCGCAAAAGGATGCAAGAAAATGGCACTCCCAGCCGTGGCCGGGGTTTCAGATGAGGAAATTCCGGACGTCAGATCGTGGGATAAATGGTGATCAAACGCGTCGCACCATCTCGAAGCGAGAAATCTGGGGAAGTGGGGCACATCGCAACGACGGGTTAGGGTTCACAGTGGCACGCCAATTCGTGGGTCTTTCTCACCGTGTCTTCAATTGATTGCTATAAATCGCTGCGTCCCTCTCCCGTGATACATTCCATATCAGAGACAAGGCTGCTCAAGCCCAGGGAGCCCACAGGAATAGCACAAACCCAGTGAGGATCGTGCAGAAGATGGCGACATTCATCTGCAGATTCCTGATCTCCTTCCTGTTTTTCTGCTCTTCAGTGAGGTCGCAGGCGATCTTCGTCCCGTTGACGATGGAAGCTTTCTCCGCTGGGAGCATCACGTATGTGTTTTGAGAACGGCATCAGGCTCGTTCAGACGGCCGTGATACGTTACGGTGCGGGGACAAGCAATGTCGATCTACTTGTGCCACTAGCGCTTGTCAAAGGCGACCACATTGGTGTAGTCGCTGTTGGGGAAGGTGCTCTCGCCGGAAGGGGTCATAAGGATGGGGCTGTCGTCGTGGAACAGAAAGATGTTTTCAATTGTCCTGCCTTGCGAGCTGAAGACGTGGGAGATCATGACCCCGTCCACATTGAAACTCTCGTCCTCCCCGGGTCCATCTGACTGGCTCCAATCTTCGTGTGACTCAGTGTAGGTTGGTTGTGAGTCCGAGCCGTAAAGGGGTGGACCTTCGCCGCGCTCGACGTCATAATCAATGTCGAAGGTATCATGAATGTCCGCTATAGCTGGTATTTGGATCGTGACTATAGTGGTGACGGTCACTTGTGATGACTCTATGGGCAGCCAATCCAGGAGCAAACTTGAATGGACAAATTTGAGTCAAGATCTAGATGAGTCGATGCGGGCTGTGTCAATAGCATTCTTCAATTGTGCAGCTCAAAGTATTTAAGTACTCCTTTGGGTCTTGATCTTCCTTTGTCTCTCAAATGCGGTGGAACACGAAAGGCCAGTCGAGACAAAGCCTGAAAGGAACCTACCTGAGCGATGTTTGCATTTCTTTGTCAAAACACAATGACATTGAATGCCTCGTGATTCAAGTTTTTGGCGGTGAATTGACATCCCAGGTTGTTAAATATCCCAAGGGTGGGACAGAACCAGTCGGGTTTGGTTCGATTTCCGCTTGGTGCTCGGCACTGACTGTGGCTGTGGCCCCGGCACTTGAGGAGTGCCTGGGACGTGGTCAGCCCTGACGATTTGCTGAGGACGATTCGCGACATGGATGCAACATTTGCGAGCAGCAAATTCCTCGATCTACCGCTCGGTTTGGAAAAGAATACTGGAGTTAAGCTGCTTGCTAAATCAGACACAGAGGCGCCACTGCAATCTAACCTTTTGACAAAAGACGATAGGCAGGGACTATTTCAACTCAAGCTGCCTACCCGAGAATGGCTCGGCTAAGAGCGCACTAGACACTGAGAAACGAGTGTGAAGGATGGTTGATTGTTCTAAACTGTGAGGGGGGCCGCAGCCACGCCTAAGAATATTCTCAGGGCGCATGGCCCTCTCACGCTAGTCCTAATCTAGTAACGATCTAATAGAGGGGCGCAACTCCCACGCTACAATACCGAGCTAACACTTCTGGTTTGCCATGCCAAACCGCTTGTGACTCTTCGTTGCTTCAATCACTATCAGTCGCAAATGAAACAGCCAGTTTACGACCCTAAAATCGACACCATGAATTTCCCTTTCCTTCTTCGGAACTGAGCGGTTGCCGCCTTGGCCTGAGCTAGACTAAGCTAGACTGAGCGAGGGTTTCACAGTTCTGGGCTGCCTCGGCTACAGTTGCCACGGGTCTAAAATGGCGGTGGAGTTACGAGGACCTAGTTTTGGGACCTCTACCGCCGCCTGGCTACGCTTTCTTTCACCCCAACTACAGCCACATGTTTTACACCAAAGTTGCCCTCAGCAACTTCCATGTTTGTGCGTGACCCTGAGCTGCCCTGATCTAGGGTGAGCTATGGCTGAGCCTAGCCTGCACAGCCGCGTGGCGCAATTTTGGTGCCTCGACTAAAGTTGCTATCCAGAGATACGGTGCATTCCCGGTTTCTGAATTTATGCTAACCATACCGTATAAGATGCGGCCACGTCAGCGGTGAGGTTGGTTGCTAAACAGGATTCCACTGGCATGCAGTGCTGCCTAGACGTTAGATTGAAGTTGGAGTACGAGAAGGGACGGAGATAGTAACGTATTGGTTCCAGCCCATTCTTCATTTTGGAGCTTTAAGAATCTCATTGCCCTCTCGAAGAAGGATTCCCGCGTCGTATGCCTAGAACTACTTATAGAAGGTCGTTATTCAATATCTTCTTGCAGGAGGAGATTGAAAGATATGAGCAGCCGGCTAATCGCTATATAACTATCTCTAACATTAGTATTCCTGTCTAAGGGTATATTGCTCTAGAGATCACCCTTCCGCTACAGCCCAGTCGTTCTCCGTCGCGCTATAATCTGTCTTGGGAATACCCTCCTAGTCTGGTCTGGACGGGCATCCTGACTATCAGACCTAATTAGGTAGGCAGTAACCCTTAAAGCAGTAAGTTCGAAAGCGGTAAGCTATCCTATAAAATAGTTAGGCGGTGAACTACTGTGGCGAGGGACTGAATTTACTGGCTGTTTACTTTGGAGCCTGGATCTCGGCCTCAGTAATGTATCAGGTTAAGGAGGCGGTGAGAGGAATACATTTATTCAGTCGCTTAACTCCTAGGCCCAGATCTCGGCTAGTTAAACGGATACTGTAAATTACAGGCGTGAAGACATCTCAGTACTCTGAAAACTCTTGGATGGGAAGCGGGAGAAGGAAGCGCAAGAGAAGCGAGACAGACCAAATTAGAGTGGACTACCAGTTGCAAGGGTCAGCCTTGCCAAAAAGCCTGCGGTGGTGTTTTCATTGACTCTGGTATCTTTACAATATAATTAAACAACCTCTTAATCCACTCTTATTAATCAAACATATCTTTATTACACTGTTACTAACCCCTAATCTCTCATTCCTGTTGTAAGTTTCCGACTCTCAGTGGAAGTTGGTAGTTTTGAGAGAACATTCTTGACTATGGACATATTGAGGAAGCCGGGAGAGTTAAGCTCCTGAAAGCGGTGAGCCTGAGCCCGACGATTACATGTAACGGCGAGGAGCCATACAAACTAGGCAAGCAGTAAAAGGTTAAAACAATAAGCTGTACAAATTAGGCAGGCGGTGAGTATTAAACGATAAGCCGTACAAGTTAGGCGAGCGGTGAGCTCTTCCTAGGCGGTGAGGACAAATTTACCCAGTTGCTTAACCTGGAGCCCAGATCACGGCCCGCACTTAGTTCCGGGGCCAATTTCTCGGTCATACGGGGTACCGGTAGCTTGGTGGTCCCAAAACATGGACTGCACTTTCAGATCAAATATGGACTGGCACGAAGTCTTCATTCACACCCTAATGTAAAGGAAAGGGGCAATTGACTCACTGAGCCCAACCTACTCCATTCAGATAATCTCCACCTCTTTCACCTCCCACTCAAACCTTATATATCGAAGCTGTCCCGTCCCAATGCGAACATATTTCCCCTTACAAGGCGCCAGAAGTATCCCCAGTGACATGCCGTCCGCATGCTGTACCACCTGAGCGAAAAGAACGTTCTCATCCCACGTTCGAAGTGTTTCTTCAACCTCGGTCTCTCCTTCTCCCCTCCTCGTGTGGTTATCTAACGAGAACCAACCAATGATGACCTCGTCGCGGTCGATATGTGCTGCACGTTCGTTGACGACTCCAAACCGGAGAACTGGGTGTTGTAGCGTTGGGATCGGGAGGGACCAGCCGTAGGTATGATGTTGTTGATTCGACCTGGAGTGCGGCGAAAGCCATACGGGCATGTTATGGCAGGGGTTGCTGCCATTGTGGAGATAGGGCCCGAGATTGACCATGTGCCCCTGCAGAGTAATGGAGGGTGGGTTTTGTAGCCAGTGTGAGACTGTTGCTATCGTGGCGAAGGGATCGTCTTGGACGAACACGGAACATTCTGCTACGCATTTGTCGGAATGCGCTTCGGCGGGATACTGCACAGGGCCATCCACGGATGCCCAGGACCATGAGGGCGCTCTCCGCCGGGCCGGAAAGGTGAGCTGCTCACTTTGGCGTATCCAAAGAAGGCCGCGGGTGAGACAGTGGGACCATAGACCGGCGAAATGAAAACCACCTATGATTCTGTGGATTGCATTCGCAATTCCAGAGATGGCTATGAGTTTGTCTTCCTCCTTTGTAAGCCCGCAGCTGCTATATAGCTGGATCAGGCTTGCCCACTGTGTTGAGAGATTGTCGGAGCCAAGGCCCAAAATCTCGGGTGCCGCTGCGGTCCGGGGGAATGTGTCTGGGTGAAGAAGTTGGTTTACAGCTCCTGTCATAGTCTTGCCGTCTGAAAAATGTTGGGCTCCGCCATAAAAAAGGGCTGAAGCCTCAGAGTCCCCTTCAATCCAAACGCCTCGGGGACTCTCCAGATAGATATGTCCTTGGGCAAAATGGAGGGTTCTCGTCGCCAGCATGCGTTCTTGCATCACCCATCCTCTCATGCTCAAGTGACTGCGCACAACATCAGCGTCAAAGTTAGGTCGAAGACGAAGTGAGACTACGGGCTCAGTTAGCAGTGTTGCTTCGTCTTCCTCGCGAAGCCTCAATGCTTTCTCCAAGAAGCCCTCGGCGGCGTCATGGGCTCCATGGGCGGCGATCACGACCTGCGCAGCCTGAAAGACGTCGCCCATTTTGAGAGATTCCACATCCCAGTCTTCCGGGACGTCTTGGAGGATGCAGAGAGCATCGATCCAGAGGTATCTGAAACCGAGACATGCCGTGACAAAACAGGCGTCGACAAAGGTCTGTGGCAATTTGCTTGCAGGAAACCACACCATCCGCTCCGTCACATTCTGATTTGTAGTAATGCACTGTTCAATCTTCCCCCAACGATGACTCAATGCGACATATTCGAGCCTGTCGCCGGGGTTTTCCGGGAACCAGGATGGGACGGTGATCAGCCGCACCCTCATGTCGACAAGCCCTGATACCTCAATGATCCGTCCAGGGAGCCGATCAATGGGTGGTTGTGATGCCGGACCAGGCGCAATGTCAAGCCAGTCGCGCAAGCTCTCAAGCCTCTGTGCACTCCCAAGTCGGCAATCCGGACGTATCGGAACAGAGGGCGATGCTACAGGCCATCAGCTCCAGAGTGGGCAAGACTTTATGATAACTCACCATAAGAAACAGACATCAACACCCGCTCCGGGACATCGATCCTCGCCTTCTGGCGATATCGGCTCCTAGCAGAAACACCAAAGTTCACAACCAACTCAGAGTATCGCCCAGCCTCCTTCCTTAGACCTATCCCGATCCTAACGAAAAGCCGATCCACATTCCTATCATGGTCCGACACGCCGTTCTCATCATACATGACTGCCCCCAAGTCAGCCCCGGGCCCCGGCTGCTTCTGAATCCCACGCTTAAAGGCCTTGAAGTGACCATTGCGTTGGAGCGTCTTCAGAAGCAAGCGACACAGGTCGCATTGTTTTGCTCTGTTCACGAAGCCTTCGTAGAGTCCATCGGGCCGAGGTTCTACCTCTGGCGTGATGTTTTGTTGTGCGAAGCCATCAGGCATGTGGACATTGAGCTTGGCGAAGAGGACAGTGATGGTATCGCGGCATAGCGAGCAGTAGCGTTGCGACTTTGGGGAGCTGTAGGCGGACATTGAGTGGAGGTGAGGAGGGGATTTCTTCGGATGAGAAAGTGGGGCGGTTGTGAAAGAGTGGTGAAAAGGATGCGTGATTGCCTACCAAAGGTGGGGTGACCAATAGCAAATGTTCCTTCCTGGCAGATGAGGAGGTAGGCTTGGCAAGCTGCGGTTGGGGTGCGGGCTGGCCCCGCACCTCTCACACAACTCTACCGGGCACGTGTCGATTTGGTGGCAGTTTCGGCGGCTGGGTCCTTGCAATCCTCCAGTGGAGAGCGGTTTGTAGATGTGAGTATATAGGGTATAGAGACCAGGACTTTCTGGATCGAGTTGAACTCGATATTGGTTAGTTCGCGGCTCTTTATTTTTAATTAGATATTGGCATTTAAAGAAGCTTTACATACCGTAGGCCAGTATTTTAATTGCAAGTCGTATTCGATCTGACACCCTTTTTATCTCGACGCTTAGGGGGTGTTAAATTCACAGATGTTGAGATGGCGAGATTTATTCACTGTCTAAAATAAGAAGACGGAAATGGAAATTTAATAGGGGACATAAACTGGGTTTTATGAGGCCCTGGGGGGAGGGAAGAGAAAAAGAAGGGCTCTCAGTTTTGGGACCCAGATAGTCCAAAACTGTTCTCTTGCGAAAAGTTGTCATATTGAATTTCCAGAACTTTTCTGAGTTACAGAGCACCGTCTACTCGTCTAAAACACATTTAGTGACTTCTCTGATCATGTTCTGAGTAGCGCCTGAGCAGAGCCTGAGCAAGGTGGGGGGTGTGGGTTACCGGCGGTTAGTGAGGGCAACTTTAGGGTAAAATAACAGAAGAAAAAACTTGTAATTTTAACACGTTGATAAATAATATATATTATATTTGGATTTTGAAATGTTGCTCTTAACCTTTTCCAGTGTCTTTCAACACGTTGCGCCTAGGTTGAGTTATATATTTTTCTAAACTTATTATAATAGATACTTCTTTTATCAAGTGTAATAATAATCAGATTATACAGCATATATTGACTCGGGGCGTTTGCTCAGGCCGACCCTGTCGTTCTTTTTAGGCTCTGTGTGTAATATTACTGTAGCTGTTTATGTACATAGCGATGCGTTCTCTGGCGCGTGCCACTGTCAAAAAGGGGCCGCGCTACGCGGTTCTTTAAACCGTGCTTCTTTCATCAATCATCAATCCGACGATTTTTCACCACGAAGACCTCCTATTGAAAGCCCAGTGACATTCTGGCCCTTCGATCGAAGGAAGATAACCTAATCCACAGTCGCGTTTCCTCTGTTGTTCCATGCTAGGCTCCGTTCTATGCTAGGCACCGTTACATACTAGGTTTTGTTCCATACTAGGTACGTATCTGTTTTTCTACGTCAGTTGCATTTATGTCCCTCCAATCGGAGGACCAGTAGTCTGGGAGTCGGCCTTTCAGGCCGACAGCAACGTTCTGTGGGTGTGGTTCTCTTTGTGGTTTCTTCCCTATTGCGCCATCGTACCAGTTCATTATAACGTCGATGACCTCTGTTCGGCTGGAATTAACTCACAGCCGTGAGCCGCGGCAACGATAAAATCTATCCAACCGACAGTATAAAACTGTTAAACACGAGCCCTCACACTCTATGTCGCTTCATCACCTTAACTATACACTATCCACTTGTGACGGGCTGTGCCCTGGTGTGGCCTTAACGACTCTCGGCCGTGACTATAGGGGGGGGCGGGGTCGGAGCCCCATTACAGTAGGGTGACAAAAGTCTCGCCTAAACCCTGTAATGCCGACGCGTACTTTTCATGTCCCGCGTTTTCCACCTACACCACCCAAACTTCAATTATATAGGACAGCACAAATATAACGATACATACTCCTAATACCAAGTATTTGCCTCATTCGAGAGCTAAGATTACAATAGGCTTTAAATTAGGCCTCTAACGGCCTGCGTTGAAGCACAAAACCGGTGTTAATCTAATAAGCGTTTCGGGGCTCATTACGCGATACAAGATCTAAAAGTCAGGAAAATCTCGCCTACACTCTAACAGTCTACACTACCTTAAAAAACACAATTTACAGAGGATATTTACTTTAATTAATAAAGATCTATTTATTTCTAATAACTACCTAGGTGTAGAAATAAGTTTAACCTGTTATACACACACTTTAATAAGAGAGCTAGTCCGATATAGGATCTAACACACACGCGTGCTTTAGAAGCTAAAACTAAGTGATATTTTTACTAGGCTACATATATGAAAGCCTCTCTCTTAACAAAGGCGAATTATAATATTAGATAAGTCCTCTGTTACGTGCAGTTAAGGTAAGTGTTAGGCCTGGGTTTTTTACTGTAAAGTTAGTATTTCTACCCTTTATGCTAACCATTATTAATAACATTATAAAGTAAGCGCCTTAATAAAAAGTTTATATAGCTAAAGGCTAAACCTACTCGTTACTCTTAGATGTTTTAAGGCACCTTCAACTTTAAAATCTGTACGTTACTAATTCTAATAATATAGAACCTTAAATCGAAGCGTAAAGGCGTCATTAGGTAAGTTATACTTAGAGTTTTACAGGAATACCTTCTAATAATTTACTCCCCTAGCTCTATCTTTATCTAAGATAACGCCTTAACCTATACCTATAAGCTAATACAGGCGTGGTTAAAAGAATAGGTAGTGAAAATGGAGTTAAGATCCTTAACTGGCCAGCTTACTCTCCAGACCTTAATCCAATCGAGAACGCTTAGCAGGTTTTAAAATCTGAAATTATAAAGCGGTACTCCGAAGTGGCCGAAATGCCTAAGAATGACACCGTAATAAAGGCTCTTATAAAGGTAGCCGTTATTTTGTGGGATGAGATTAAAGAAGAGGTGTTGGATAAGCTCCTTTTATCGATGGTTTGGAGGTTGGAGGCTGTAATTGAAGCCGACGGTTGGTACACCAAGTATTAATCGGTACCACAGGGAAGGCTAAAGATTTAGCTATCCAGAAATACAATCTATATGGCTTTGGCTACTGATATAGCATAATTGCAAAGCATTGAAGTGGTGTGGTCAAATGGGGGTTTTGTTGGCATTGCGGGGTTTGGGCGAGACTTTTGTCACCCCACTGTAGCAACCCCTAACCCCTGAATGAAGCCATCCCCGGAATCGTCAACACCAACACACACCATAACGCTAAACCACAATGGGACCCACGACGACTCTGGAACCTTCTGTCTCCCTCTGATCGGACCAGCGCCATCGTGCTTATATAAAGAACGGCCTCCCACGAGGCCTCTTTCCATCTCTTCTTCTCATGTTCTGCGTACTCGTAGAGTAGGCTTAGCTAGTTGCAACACACTACCTTACCCGTTACACTAATAACGCCCACTAGTAAAGGTATCTCCTAAATATCCCCAGTATTAACGGCTAGTAATGGATATAAGCATTCCTAAGCGGAAGGCTGGACGAATTGTCTATGAAGTTCTGAGTGGTTGCCATTGCGGGCTCTGCGGGGGGATAATGTACCCCTTGAGGTTATAAGGCCAACAAAAGACCGAATAACGCAAAGAAAGGAAGCGAAGGCTGCACGGGTTAGTCCGGTGCAAAGTACGTCCCGCCATCATCTCCATTTACCAGGAGCAAAGCTGACAGAATATTTGCGTGACAGTCAGTGCCAAACCATGGCTCGGCTCCGCAGGGAGACAACAGCGGCACCACCGGCCCCGATGAGCCCGGCGAGATGAAAGGAGTGGCCGAGCTCGAACTTGATGTCGGGCTGCCATCAGAGAGACGTGGCCCTGTACCGACTGTTCCGCTACCACGTCCAGTACAAAACACCAAAAGCGAGAAGACAAGAAATGCTGTACTTGTATACTATGAGCCCGAGGGGAGGGTTGTAATTATTGATATTGATGAATGGTGTGCTATAAAGAGGGAACACGGGCGTTGGGGGTATGCTTCCTTGGCCTATGGGGCAGCCATTGTACGGCAAAACCGACTTTGAGGAAGACAATGACACGAGAAGCGGGAGAAGTCTGAGAAGCTCGAGAAGCAGGTGTGGTTGCAAATGTGTAAGTTGGCTGAGGGCGGGGGATACTGTTCAAGGTCAGAAACGGAAGGTAGAGGGTCAGCACCCAACCCAATGCAATACCTAGTTATCACCGGCTTTCCCCGGTTCCTGCACAACAACCCTTCCAATGCGTCGAAGCAGGGCAAGACAGGTACCGCCCGCCAATGAGGATCCAATGTGTGAACTTCCCGGGTCGTGCTTTCCTTGTTACACCGCATACCACTGGCTCGCACGACACGTCCTGTCGCGACTTGCCGCCCAACCATGCCTAAACTCTGATTTCCGACGATAATCTTCCCCACCGCATCACAAAAGCCCTCTCCTGTGCTGGAGTTCTGCCAGGCCAGACGGCTCGCATCATGCCCCTCAGCAATGGCGAAAACAAGGGCACGGATGACAGCGACATGTCGCTCCGGACAATCGCCTCGAGTACCCCGCAGATGCCCCTCATCAATCGATTGATCCGCATCCAGCGCCAACACCAGCTCGACCAAGACAAGTCCATTGAGTTCGTGACAAATCTCCAATGCTTGCAGTTCCGCCGGGACCGCTCGCGAAAGCGTTCTCTCGATGGCGAGCCGAGTGGTCCCCTCGGCTTGATGAGGCGGTCCGTCATTGACGGCTCGAAAGGCGAGTTTGTCGCTGTCTCTTGGACGTGGGATCCCGCGAAGGGGTTTGAGAGCGGGGAACCTAAGGGGGGGTTTCGTGTTGAGGAGAGCGGGTTGGTTGAGCCGACGCCTTCTGGCGTGCGAGACAGCATACTTTTGCGTGTGCGGGAATACATGAGTTATCGAAACTTGATGGATCAAAGAGATCGAAATGTGGATCACTTTTGGATTGACAAGCATTGCATTGAGCAGACGCCAGGGCCGGAGAAAGAGGAGGGGATGCAGGCCATGGACTTGGTGTACGGCAAGAGCAAGTACCCGATTGCTCTGCTGGCCCGGCCTGTTCAGTCGTCGGGCGAGCTCGAATTGCTGGCACAGATCTGCAGAGGTCATCTCGTCGACGCAGAATCAGGCCGGTTTGTGCTCGCCGGCACATCCCGCCAGACAGCATTGGCAGCAATGCAGCTGCTTAAAGATATCACCGACGACCTTTGGTGGACGAGGGGTTGGACGTATCAGGAGAATTACCGAGCGTTTTTGAAGATGGTTCTGCTTGTGCCGCATGACCCAGCCCTGAACCGTCGCAAGGACAAGCGGTTATTCGGCTCCCTGAGCGGGCAGCTTTGTATACCGTCTCAGGATTTCCATGCGAGGGCGACCAAGTTCTGCCTCGCCTTCCATGCGCAGTACTATGGGCCAGGGGACCAACGACTGTACGACAGCGTGATGTTGAGAACGAAGAGTTACCGCACCCTGTCGGACGAACAGATTGCACTTGGACAAGTCGCGTCTCCGCAGGCCATGTCGCCCATAATCTTCGGAGATGTTATACAGAGGGACTTGACGCGTGTGTGGGATCGCATTCCCATCATCGCAAACTGCTGCTACTACACCGCCCTGCTTGATAGCGAGGGATTGGAAGAGGCAGGAGAGAGCCTCAGTTTATCCATCCTTGCTCTGTATCTCATGAACGGGGAAATCCTCGCGAACCACCTCAAGGATCACGCCGACGTTGAGAGAACGCGGGAGCTTACCGCCGTTGCGTTCATCCAGAGCCAGTCGTACCAATGGTTTCGGTCTATTTCTCTTGAAGGCGGACGCAGTCGCAACCTCTGTTTTATCAAGGGCTGCCGGTTTCTACCTACCTTGATGATCGAGGGGATCCTGACCAAGGGCCATTTGTGGGCAATCGAGAAACTGGTACGATCAGAAGACCTCAGACCCCAGCGTCACCGACGCAGAGGAACTTTGGAGTCACAGTTGGACTACATCGCTGACAGGCTGAGAGATATTGGTGAGGATTGGATCGCCTCCCAACTTGATTTGGTAACCGCCAAAAAGCCCAAGACATTTTCCCAGAATTGGAAAGCGTGGATGGCCGAGAATCTTGTCAGTGCTTTGAACGGTGGAAGAGACCTGAAGGTGGGAATTGCGCGCCTCGTCAACCCGAAGAGACCGGATCGGGATAACGGCGCCCTTTTCGTTATGGAAGAGGAAGAAGACAGTAGCGTTCCTGACTTGTTGAGCGAGCTCTTCAGCCATGGGAGTTCGGATAACGAAAGCAGTGTTTCTGGTCACTCGGAAACAGATAGCGAGGAGGAAAGCAGCAGCGAAGAATCAGCCGAATCAGAATCTATCAGCGTCGAGGAGCTGGAAGAGGAGGAACAGACGCTAGTTTTCACATCGTTTCGCGAACGGGAATCGGACTGGGCGGCTGAGCTGAACGATCTGGACCGCTATGTCTCTATGGCTGTAACATGCGATGATGTGGGAAGCAGGACACCCAGGCTGAGAACTACGAAGAAGTGGATATGGGGGCTAAACTTCTTCCCGGGACAGCCTTTACAGGATGTTATGTTTCCTTGGCCGGAGGCTTTGAGGGGACTGTGAGAGGCTCAAATTGTAACTTCATGGAGTCCTGGGTAGACCCCAACATGCTGAATACGGGGTTCTGTCCGCCTAAAACACACTCAGGTCACAATTCCATCCGCCTCGCCATTTCTTTCTTCCTTTGTTGCGCTGCCGTCGACTCGAGCTTTGTCCTTTGCTTAAGTAAGTTGTCTGCTTCACATAAGTAGCTGGAATGCCGTATCTTCACAATAGAATTGCCAAAATTCCGACGCAGTGTAGCGACCTCGCAGGGCGATCAGTTGCCGTTACCCCTAAACGCAATGTTTACATGGTACCCTAACCCTGGGTCCTACTCTCCGATGTGGGCCCCCTCCGGTGACCCGTGCTCAACCTTCCCTCGCTCCTCCACGCAAGTCGTTGCTGCCGCTCGAAATGTCTTGTCACTGAGGCGTCGCTCATATTTATTGGAAGCGGCAACGTCTTTGCACCCTGCCGAAAATTGGCGCTCGAATTTCCAGACTACCTACCGGAACACCTCGGCAGATCAGTTCTTTTGTCCCAACGCGCCAGCACGGCCATCGTCGAATGCCCGCTTTCCCGCGCCGCTAAGCCCCGAACTTGAACATTTCGGATCGCAATTCTGTCTGCCACCTCAGGCCATGGCTAAATGGCTTCTTCAGCGACGTTTTGGCCGGTATTTTACATCCGCTTGCTTACGATACGTCGTCAATCGCACTGGCCAGGCCTTTGTCGTCACCGCACTCAGACCGTCATGTCGGCGTGCGGTGCTGGTGGCATGCTTAGACATGACGACCCGATAAAGTTGACCGACAAACGGAATCTCACAACAATATTGGTCGCTGGGTTGGCCAATGCTTATGTTAGGACAAGCAGATACCGCTTCGATCCGGCCGCCACAGATTTAGTGAGCTCAACCTCAGACAACGGAGACGAAACATGCAGATGCCTCCCGATGCGCACCACGGCTTTCATCCCTCGTCCTTGCTCCATCACCATGCATGCATCTGAAGTCCGCCCGCATCCCGTCTGATACCCAATCTGTCAAAGCGTGCATGTCTCCCGCACGACATGACTGCCCAGCTTCGTCATACAAGAGCGACATCAGGATGACTTCACCCGAGCCGGAACCTTCAAAACCGAAGACTTCACTTCGACGACGGCCAAGCTTCTCAGAACATCATTGTCGCATTGAACTTGAGCTTTCCTCGACCATGCTGATATCCGTTGCTACCCGATCGACCCTCAGGGTCTGCACAACCCGCCCCGTCGCGCTGCCGAGCCGAATCAGCAGTGTCAGAAATACCAGCATCTATGAGAAACCAGATTCCAACCGCAACGTCACCGAATTGCCGCCAGCTTTGAAGGTGTGAGTTCTTCGCTTCAGTCTAGGCATGAGATTGCAGCACATTTGAGCTCTCTAACGCCGCTTCCACAGACTTGCCGTAGCTTTTGGGGCATTAATTGCCGTCGGAAGCACCTACGGTTTCTTGATGATGATCCCAGCAAAGAAGGACGTGGTCATTCAAGCCAGACAGAGCCAGCACATGTTTCCCGCCAATGGGACAGACGCGACGCGAGCAGCTGGACGCGCCAGATAGACAGCGCTATTGAGAGGAGCATTGAGGAAGGTGGTCTCTGAAATGGCAAAGGGCAGGATTTTGAAGCTGGAGATGGCGCCTCTCTCTTTCCAAAATTGTAACAGCATACAGAATGCTAATATATCAGAACACTTTTTGGCAATTCTTGGAAATGAACTTCAACGAGCTTCAACTTTTCCTCTTCTTCAGCAACTCAACCTTAAAAGGGTTATGCGTTGGAACACCTAGTTTCAGCCATTTTCTTCAACCCATCTTTCAGGTCTGCACCTTCAACAACACACGCTCTTCCGGGCAACCTAAACTCAAGGCAGTATTCAAAGCAGCACGCTGGCGATTTCAGTGTCTACACCCTTACAACCAAATAGACAGTCATATTTAGCCCTTGGAGTTCTGTCTCCTTCGTTCAACCTTTCGCTTGGGGTCATCACACGAGAAACTCTCGTCTCTCGCCTCATCCTTCGATCTCTTTACGCACCTTGCCCCTATCCCGGCAGCATCGACACTGCTCCAAGGTCCTACTTTCAACCAGCTCAGCGGAAGCATTCTTTAACCAAACAACTTGCGATTTGTTCCTTCCATTCTTTGACCACGCCGACTTTGTTTCCTCTCAGCACCAACAACAGTCTGATGTCTTAACCTGGTAAAACACCACCACAACTTCTCCTCATCATCGAACAATTCTTAGGAGCCTCTTTCCGCTTTCCTTCCCAACTCCTACATCCTCGGCCTCTTCGGAGGATATATCGTCTGCAAGCTCGTTTCCTCGGGAGTTCGCTCCTCTCGAGCCCAAAGTCAACCTTTTAGAGCTCAAGATCGAAGATCGAAGAGCGCGAGCAAGACAAGCTCAACATTCAGAACGCACTTAAGACCCAAAGCAGGTAAGAAACCGCAGCTCTCGCACCTTCTGCTTTACCTTGAACCTTTGACAGCCTTGATGACCGCTCTCTAACCATCATCTTTCATAGACTTGACAAGTTCCGCAAACACATATTCTTCTGGACACCATTCTGAGGCGGTACAGCTTCGCTCTCCTCTCATATTATACGATTTCGCAAACAGTCATCACAAACAATCTCCGAAATGAGTTTTCTCGCTCTCCTCGAAGCCGGGGACCTCGACCTCGCCCTCGGCCAAGAGTCCACTCCTGCCCTTGACACGCATCTGATGCAATCCGTCGAGCTTAGAGCTTATGCTGGGGGCGGCAGTGATGATGGCGGGGGTGACGGCGGTGGTGGTGATGACGATGGCGATGAGCACCACGAAATTATTCCTCCGGAGGACGTCAAGGTTGCCCGCTGGGGCATCGTCGACGAAAAGCAGCGTAGCAAGCCCGACGTCGAGGTCTGGCTCGTCAAGAGCGCCGTTGAACCCATCAAACGCTTCCGTATCTGGGAGCAGAACGGCAGCACCAAGTTGCAGGAACTTTGCGACATCCACAACATGGAAGTCAAGTCGGTCGTCACCCGCAACACTTCGGGAGGCTTCATCAATGGCCGCGCGCTACTCGACACGTCGATCACAATCACGACGTGCGGTGGCGAGGAGCGTCCGAGCTATGTCTACCGGGTCATTCACCAGGGAAATGACGAGGCGGAGCCGACGCCCTTCGCGGGCCTCAGAGCCAGGGGCTACGGAGAGCGTGAGACGGACGCTCTCGGCTTCCAGATCATGCTGCAAAAGCATCTGACTTGGACTTGCCGCGAGAAGAGTCCTTTCCTGGCCGCGGTGGACAGTTTGGAGAAGGCAGTCAAGTACTGCGAGGTGTTCCGTAGCCGGGGTCTCCGCGACATCCAAGTCCTGAAGATTAGGACATCCGGCCCTGAGTGGGACCACGGCCTCCAGCGGCTGTGGAGCACGGCGGTTTTGGCCCACAGCTTTCAACTCCGCAACCTCAACACTTTCGAGCATGAGTACGTTATCGAGAACTCGATCCCGCCCGAGGCGGTCGTCTCGCGGATGAATCTGAGTGATATGGAGCAGATGACTGGTCACGATTTCAAGCTTGCCATCGAGGACGCCGTCAAGGAGGAGAAGTTCAAGGAGGCGCGCGAGAAGAAGAATGTGTACACGAAGAATGCGGCGGGCAAGAGAAAGGCAGAGCGAGACCCTGATGCCGAGCCGGTCGACCGGACCCTGTCCAAGGGATTCGGGAAGTTGGTCATTATAGGGGGGAAGAGAAGACTCTTGGGGGCGCCGTGATGTGTGCCATGCTCTCACCTCATCTCATCATTAATAAGTTTTGTCTTTTTGGGGTGCAGTGAGTACGATCTTTTTGGGCCGGATTTTCTTTATTCCCAAATAAGGGGAAATGGACACGTTGACCGGTTCTCATTTTTTCTCGAATTCTTCAGTCCACATCAGATACCCTAGGGACACCTTCCCAGCATGTTAGGCCCATATGGCGGCTTCCATCAATATCAACGCATTGGTTTCTTGGTCATCACAAGTCGTAGCGTGAACTGAGTGCAAACGTTCAGCCCAAAAGTAATGCCCGTCCTCAACTTGACAACCCCCTGACATTATCATGAACACACCCCTCACACCCCACCCAATAAGAACTCTCATCAACGTCTCCCGAGGCCTCATAGCTCGTCGCGATCAAACTCCCTTCATCCCTCCGATCCATCGCCGCCTCCCAAAACATACTCCCTCCCATGCCCCTCTCCTTCAACCACTCTACCTTCCCCTGAACCATCTCGACTGTATCAAAGCTCACCATCTCTCTCGTCGCCTTACCATAGCCAAACGTCACCCCTACGGCACCATCATGCACCACCATCGCCTCCCGGCAGCGGTAGCGCCTTGTACTCATCCACCGCGCCCTGCGTCGAGAACTGGGTGCTCCCCCCTCCTCCTACTCCTGCCTGGGACGCGGCTGACCAGGGAAATTACCCCACCACCATCACCACCACCACCACCACCACCACCACCACCACCACCACCACTAGCAGAAGCAGAAGCAGGACCGAAAAATGAATTCGCTTGATGGCTTGCTACCGTCCCCAGGCGCGAGCGTAGTCGTAAGCTATGAGGTTGTCCAGGTGAAGCAGAATTTTGTTAATACGTCCTGTTGTCCCTCTTTGTCTGAAAGATGTATGGGTGACTGTAAATAACCGCCACACTCCTCGAGGAATGTGTCTTCCAAAAGGGAGAAGTGGAAAAAGCTGGCTCGAATCTGAACGAAAAACCCCCAAACTGTGTGTTTCTGGCATGGTATGTGTATCGCGTAACGTAATGCTCAACTATACTAACCCTCACTTGGCGAGAACAGCAGACCAGTCCTGCTTCCTGACAAACTCCTCCAGACTCGTCATCGGGCACTCAATGCCAGCCTTTTTATGTCAGCAGTGCCTCAAATTAAACTCCGCCATCACTCAAACTCACTTTTCTCAGGTCCTCAGCTGTGAGCAGCTCCATGCCACCATCATAGCCAGGCTCGTCCGTATACAAATACATGTTTGCGACTTCAATCCCGGTAGCTTCGTCTTCGGAATCGGCAACCATCTCCTCAAATGTAACCTGCTTGTAGCTCACAGGGACATTGTTGTGCTCTCCAAACAACCTGATGTACTCGCCAAAACCGACGATCGATCCAGCAGCCATGTACGCCTTCCCGGGAGGCATCTGCGACACAGCATATACGAAGTTGCCTGTGTCGCTGACCACGTCAATGTGAGGGATGGGCCTGTTCTCTCTCGTGGGGAAACGCATCTGGAAGCTGCCGTCGGAGAGCTGAAAGGGGGTTAGAGTCACCCGACGTTGCATCAACCGACACGACGCACCTTTTGGAAGTAGCTGTTCGGCAGAATCTGATGGCTCGTCATGAAGTACCCGGTGTGGACGCACGACATCTTCTTTGCAAGCTCAGGATACTGTTCCTTCACGTAGTCGGGGAAGATCTCGGCCTTGGAGTCGAAATGGTAGACTTCGGTCATCTTGCCCGCGCTGCTTTTGCCAGCGTGGCTGAGCGTCGACACCAAAAAGCCATTCTCATCCAGCGAGCCAGTCACAGTGGCGGCGGCGTCGGCAATGTTCTGGCCCTGCCTGTATTCCACGTCGTAGGCGTACTGGCGACACGAGATGCCAAGCTCGGCGGCCTTGGCGCGGCAGTCGGGCCGGAAGAAGGGTTCCCAGTACTGCGTGACACTGAAGATGACGTTGGCGCCTTTGAATGCGCCTTTAAGGGTCTCAACGTCGTCCAACTCGGCGCTCACAACCTCGACACCAAGCTCTTTGAGGGCCTGTGCTGCCGGTGATGCGGGATTGCGGGTGAGTGCGCGGACCGCGAAGCGGGGATCCTGGAGAAAGCGGCGGGCAACCGAGCCTCCCTGGTTCCCAGTAGCGCCGATGACGCAGATCAGCTTCTTGTCAGCCATCTTCTCGCGTTTGCAGGTTTAACAACTTCGGCGACGATCTGTTGGAAATGTGATGGAGATGCGTGAAAATTACCGCGGCCTAACGATCGGAGCATTTTAGTCGTTGAGTCCCCCCACTCGACCCCTCCTCAGGACATGTCTCCATCCAGTCAAAGAATGGTGGGTTTATGGTATCTGATAGCTTAGTGGATGCTAGCCATTTCAGTCCCAGTCACTGTCCCAAGATGGCATATTCCCGCGCCGGTATCCACCTGCCAAGACATATGTTTGCGGCGGCATTGGCGGGACAATCGGCCGAGTCCTGTTGGATACCCGGTGGTCGTATATGTCGACGATATCTCTTATGGATCAAGAACTGCCGGTCCGTAATCAGACTTCACTTCCGTCCGTGCTTGGTGTCGTCCCCAAAGCTCGAATTCTCCACTCAACAGGTGGAAAGGTCCCCAACAGCTGGATCTCCGCCTGGGCAAGCGTTGTGTTCAGCTAGGAGCTTTGGGGTCTTCCGTTTTAGGGAATTGAGTCCCTCTGATGACTGCGAGGCCGTTGCAGCTCCATGAAGCACCCATCGGAGACAATTTCCTCTCCGAGCCCAATCAAGCGCACAACATCGTTCGCCTCGTCGCTCGACGGAAAGCTTTCTCGCGGGTTGTTGAGCTATTTGGCCGCCTTCGGACCGGAAGCGGCAAGTCAGCCGACGCTGTCGATCGTGGATCGCTTATCAAGTATCAGTCTCCCGACCTGTTCAAAAAGATCCCAGTGATTCCGGGGCCTTTCGATGTCGACCCGCGCTGGGTATGATAACCATGATAGCCCAGCAAAGCAAGAAAGCCCAGAGACACGCTGCCAATATCGACGCGTCCTATTCGTGCGGGGATGAGGCCGACATGTGACAAGGGGAGTTGAGCGAGTACATGCAGCTTCTGACATGAAAGAAGCAATGAGACAGCCACAAGCGGTTTCCGAACGTCACTGCCGTTCTAGTATGCAGCAGCCCCGTCGGTTGCCATCCAACTTGGGATGTGATCCAATGACATTCAACGTTGAGAGGAGGTCGATGTGAGTTAGGTTGAGGTCTGGGACCCACATCACCAGCAACGAGTCCATTCCGTACAGGCAGCGCCACCCGTCGGTGGGCGTCCCCAGAGTCATGCAAGGTGGGAGCCATGATGTCTCACAGTGGTGCCACCGCTAACCACCTCCAGTGTGGTGATATGTGCGCGGGGGATCGACAAAGCGATATGGAAAAGATGGTGAAGTGCTGAACAGGCCTCGGGAGAACCGCAATATACGTAGTGATAGCCGAAGCGGAGATATCGCGACGCCGCCGTGTCCAAGAGCTTATTGTACCCTCAACGGCACCATCAGCGCCACTTGGGCAAAGAATTCCCCGTGTGGGTTGGGGCTTTGCTTGCCGGCGCGAAGAGTTGCAGGCGGTCAGCACGACTGGGTTGCTGATGAGCGCTCGGATTATTCATTCACTGGTAGATTTTGGTACGGATCGCCATCCATGGTGTCCCGCAGAGCCAAGATATAGGGCAACACCAACCAGGGAACACAAAAAAAAAAAAAAAACCGCGGGATTATCCGGCACCCTCCATTCCTCTCCCTCATTGGGCCCGACGACATCCGCATTCGCAAGCCGTCCGTAGCGCTCAGTCGCAAAACAGACCGGGCTGCTCGCTCCCTGTCATTGCATGTGGTAGGGTTAGGGTGTTGACAGCAACTGCACAGCCGTCCTGCAAGGCAACCCTCCAGGGCCGATCGCTCAGCGAGGGTTGGTCGGAGCGAGCACCCGGGTGGGCAGGAGACGGTTCGGCCCAGCAGCCACAAGTTGGGGGCCAAAAGGAAGCCAGAGAGGGCGCCTTGCCAATTCGATAGCGTATTTTGAGTCTCTAGTACCGCGCCCGCCAGCCTTCATCGTTGTTCGGTTCCTGGCCGAAGGAGTGGCGAAAGGGGGCGGTGGTGGTGGAGGGTGTTCATGACGGTTCGCGCCCAGATGCGGAAATGCTCTGCCTAAAATCTGGAGTGTCTGGGCTGCAAGCTGAAAATTCGAGACAGCGGTAGGGATTCCCGATTTGTCGAGTTCGTCCGGCCGACGCTTTGGGCGCAGGGTGGCAGGTGAGTAACCAGTGAGGTGATGCAAGGAGTCCCAATCAGGTTCACATGGTGCTGATCGTAGAACCAATGGATAAGATAGGCGGGGGGACGGCGACGTGGAGGGGAAACGGGGAGATCGGAGGCTGGGCGCGGGCCCGATGCGCCATCTCTGCAGATGCCAGGGGCCGGGGGGCCCAGGACCGGCCAGCCAAGGGCATTGTTCGCTGAGAAGTGCTTCGCCCTAAAATGTGTGGGAGGTGCAAGGCGGGATGTGGTTCGGGGCTCGGAAGAGAAAGAACGACGTGCGCCATGCTATTACCTACCTAAAGCACCCTCCAGGTTTCCCCAGCCCATCTGGAGACTGGGCGGCTTCAGACGAGACACACATCAACAGCGGACCGAATTGCTCCCCTGGCTAGCCCAACCGATCGTCAACGACCGCACCATAGCACCACCAGCAGCTTCTGATGACGACCCGGCTCCGCGCGCACATGCTTTAACCCGGCCGCTGTGCAATCTCGCGCTCGTACGGATTACCGCGACTCGAGACCTTTTCCTCTGCGCGCCTGCCCACCGAACTGGAACGTGCCAGACCTCTCCCAATGCCTGTCTCGCGGCGCACCGGCAGTATCGGCAAAGGCGATGGGCTCGTCGGCCAGTCGAGGCAGCAACCGGGGTCTGCCTGTGAGGAATGTCGAAAACGCAAGCTCCGCTGTAAGATCAAGATCGCCGCTCCGGCCCGCCCAAACCACGCCCTCCTGGTGCTGACACCGTCCCCGCTAGGCGACAGACAACGCCCACAGTGCAGTACTTGCGCGGATGCCGGAATAGTTTGCGAGATCAACCACAATCGCCTAGCTCGGGGTCCCAAGAAGGGGGACTTAAAGGCACTACGAAGTCGCATCAGTCAGTGCCGCTCACGCTACCTACTCGGCTCTTGCTAACCTCCTCTCTAGTCGCCTTGGAAAGGCGTTTGAGTCTTGATCAGACCGTGGATCTTCTCGGTATGTGCGATCAAGACATTGGTTCTCTCGACGAGCTGGGAGCCCACGGCTCCACGCCTGACAGAGAAGTGCGCCATCTCCCCTCCCCGCCTGACGGAGGTCTGGCATGGGATAGCGAGATTCATGTCCACATGCCTCCTGCGACTCCAGCCGTCGCACCTTTACCTCTCCCGCCGTTCAAATTCCCTTCTTCGCCAAGCACACGCCCACGGCGAACTCTCGTGGATGATCTGATGCGCGCAGACCTGTAATGACCAGCCACGCCTCACATCCGGCATATTTACGTTGACTGACAACTTATCCACAGGGATCAGCTTTACTTCGACCGCGTTCACCCTAACATTTCCATTTTCAACCAGTCCAAATACCTCTCTCAGGCTCGTCTCGCCACAGCAGGCGACGATGCAAGTCACAAGCTGTGCTTGCAATACGCCATGTGGACACTCGCTATGGCGCTTTCATCTCAGTTCGAGAACTTTCGCGATACCCTCTACAACGAGACAAGACAGATGCTTGAAGTTCTCGACCTTTGTGAAGACGACATGGGCGTCGTACACATAGAGCAAGTTCAAGCTTGGCTCCTGATAACTCACTACGAGTTTGCGCGTGCCAACTATCGCCGCGCCTGGGTCAGCGCCGGCCGGACGTTTCGCCTTGTCCAGCTAGCGAAGCTTCACGAGGTTGACAGTCCCGAAAACATCCTTGGTAACGAAGACCCCATCCTTCTTGAGGAAAAAAGGAGGACTTTCTGGGTTGCATACTGCCTCGACCGCTTCATTTGCATGGAAAGCCGCTGGCCGCTGACTCTGATTGAAGAAGTAGTGCGTGCCATTTCCCCTATCTATCACACAGACCAAGCTAATGTTTCTCTGCAGATTTGCACTCGCCTTCCATCCCCAGAGTTGGCATTCCAGGGCGGTCATCCTATACAACTTTGCTTCCTCTCCGAAGCGATTGCGTCAAACGACCACGCTCTGTTCTCACCCCTAGCAGAATGCGCCATTCTTGTCACCATATGCGGGCGCGCCATGTCTCACAGCCAGGTTTCCAAGGTTGAAAAGGCGGCATATGGGAATGCATCACTCGACTTCTGGCTCCGACACGAATGGCTAGACGGGATGCTCAATAAGCGGTTGGACGCCTTGACGGTGACTTATCCAGTCGTCTCCGCAGTTGCTGACTCTATGCTCCTTTTTGCCTTCATGCTGGCCCAGACTACCGTCGTCTATCTCGCCAATATCATTGAGGGACTTGGCGCAGGTACTCAATACCAGCCGGCCGTGGCTGAGTACCAAAAGCGTGCCATGCGTGCCGCGACCGAGATTGCCAGGCTCTCCAAGGCCCACGAACAGATTGGGTACATCAAAGTAAGCAACCGCATTCTCACTCCTACCGCACCACCTCTGGCCGTTGTACAGCGTTGCTGACGCAGAGAAGGCCCACATCTTTCTTCCCCTGACTATGTTCTTCGGCGCTTCCTGTCTCACCGCACAGAACAACCGCACTACGGATGATATCGAGGCCATAACGGGCGGTTTTAGACTTCTTGAGAGCAACGGCGGGCCTAGATTCGGTGGGGAAATCCAGTCCTGTTTGGAAGCACTAAGGAAGATGCAGAGTTTCAACAATCTTGCCAAAGACCATCTCGGCATTTTGGAAAGACAAGATTTTATGCCCGATTACAGGTGATAATATTGCTACGAAGATACCATATACCACATACCAAATAACACATATTTGAAATCAACTTCTCTCATCCTCCAGCCAGGCACCCCTTATGGCCGGTCGACTGAAGCCTAGCAAACCATCCCGGTTCGTTACCAAGGTGATCAAAGCACTAGTGTCGCCCACCGAGGCGCACGCTCGAGTCACACAAAATCAATGCACCCCCAGCGGGAATTTCAGCGCGCTCTTCATCTGCCGCGCTCAAGGCAGCAACTCAAGTGCTTCGAGTCGATGTAACGCGGCAGTAGCGCAGAACGCCGCGCCAAGGACGCTCGGTCAGAATGCGTCCACTCATGATAGAGACTTGGCTCGCTTATCAGCGTCACACAAGAATAGAACCAAGCGGTCTGGCCCACGTTACACAGGCGCACTGAACCCAGCTCCGTGGAACTTTGGGCGTCCTCTGCCCCCCAAAAACAACGCAATGCGCTTCTCCTTGGCGACGGCGCATGGGACGAATCATACCCCCCCGCCCAGCATGACGGAACCTAGGGCAGGCAGCCAAAAAGCCTCGAAGTTGGATCCTTACGTCAGTTGACAAATTGGCGTTGCACAAGAAACACACCGCAGCTGCAGACGCCAATCTGTTTGACTACGTGCGTGTCCAGGGGCGGCATGCTGAGATGGGGGTGCGGGTCGGTAGCGCCATTTTTTATTTGCGTTTGCTTCTTGTTCCCTTCCTTTCCTGCATTCAGGACCTGCCCTCTCCTCTCCTCCATAAGGGGATATCGGAGAATGACTGGACAATCAGAGAAAGGGGAAAGGGACAGGGAGATGCGCAGGCGCATAACCTCCCCTGTCCCGTCCCTCTCCCCTTGGCTTGCCACACCGACCTGACCTGATTGGGAAATCGTTAGTCGGCTTTTCGGTACGTATGCGGGCGGCACAGCACGTCTGTTCTTTTAGGTTTCCGCCAGCCAGTCTGGAACGTGAACACTCAAAGTTCTCCTGCGGGGGTCTCCATGCTAGCAGGCAGTGGCGCTGCTGGACTTGCGTGACTGCGCCGCAACGGTTCTTCTCGATCTCAATCTGCGAGACGGGGGAATGTGACCGATCTTCTGAGAACTGATAAATTGTCGGGTGGTGGGGGGATAAGATTTGGGAAAATGGCCGCCGGAAGGATTTGACATGTGTTTAAGGTTGTGTTACAAAGCGAGCGCAACAGTGTTGATTGAGTCCTCGCACTCCATGCTTCATCCTCAGGAGCTCCCTCAACAAGGTCATGGTTAACCATGCCCTGAGAATCTGCGCATGCTTCTGCATGACAAGAAGATAGCAGGTGAAGATAGGAACTTCTGGTATATTTCTAGCATGATCTCGCCAATGGCAAAAGTACTGTGCACCCACAGACATACCTACATACGCATACAGCTTGCATGACATGCCCAGAAAGAAAAAGAAAAGAAGAAAGAACCCGAAAACCGAGGGTGAATTGCCGATAAGAACTGATACCCAATAAACGCCTGGCTCGAAACGCCTGACGCAACACACCGACCTTCTGCGAATGCACGCCAATGCCTGCAACGCGGCAAGCACAGATGCTCGGCAAAACAGGGTTCCAATGATGCATCGTGTAACACAAGAAATCCAAGAAAGAAACAGCCAAAGGAAAACATTGCGCCGGTCACCGAATGCAACCGCGCGTGGTAATCGTACGTGCGCCACCCCGAGTACGTGCAGCTGACGTCCGACCCTAGTCGAAGGATCAAATCGAACAGTTTCGGGGGCTTCGACATCGTCAGCCCGACATAATGGACGGGCTGATGTGGCTACTTTTGCTCGCTACCGTGTCCGCGAGAGCGGTAAGGGAGGGACTCTGCATAATGTCGAATATCGATAGCTCTGCCCCGGCCCTGAGAGCTAGCATGTTGCGGAGCTCAACCGCAACCAGAGAGTCGACACCGAAGTCAGCCGGGGATTTTGACGGTACCACTTCGTCCTCGGCAATCATGAAGATATCCATGAGCTTCTTGGCGATTCCTGCAACGATAGCAGCGGCGGCTTGTTCGATCGTTGAGGCATCAGCAATGCTAGCTGCCAGATCGCCAGCGCTGTTTCTGTTGGCTTGAACAGCGACATCGGTCCCTGATTCCCGGTACTTCAGAGCGCAGAAACGCATATCCAGGCCAAGAGGTGAGTCGTCTTTGTGGCCTGTTGGGCCAGTGTTGAGCCCGAGCGTGAGCTGTCCCGCAAACGGCGTGCCAATTGCTGAACCGATTGCCCCGAGGATGTCGGCTTCGCTCAGTTCCGTGAACCCGTGCCTCTGAAGTGATTCTATCGTCTTCTCGGAGTCGCTCCCAGCAAGATAACCTACTGACTTGACGATACCGAGGTCGATGGAGACACCTGGGAGGCCGCGACCCACACGATGTTGTGCAAGTGCGTCCTGGAATGCGCCACCAGCAGAGTAGTTGCTCTGGCTAGCGAAGCCGACAATACCGATGAGCGAGGACAGCATAATGTAGAAATCAAGATCCCCGGACCCAGAGAAGTGCTGATGAATGTTCCAGCTTCCGTGCAGCTTGGGGCCGAGAGCGACGTTGTGCTCGTCAAGTGTCATGCGTTCCAATACCGAGTCCTAGGTGATAAGCTGTCAGCGCCCAAGATTTCAGATAAAATTAATCCCAAAGCCAGGGAAGCATACCCGAAGTTCCATCCCACCATGGATGATGCCCCTGATGGCCGGCGCCCCGCTCGCAGCATATGCATCAAGCTCCTTCTTGAGCTGAGCTGCGTCCGAGATGTCGCATCCAATTGCTGTAATATTCACATCCTGCTCGAGATTTTCAAGTTCGGCTCGAAGTTGGCGTATCTTCTCCGTGTTTTTGGCGCTGCGTGAGACGACGACAAGATGTTCGGCGCCTTGTTCTGCCAACCATCGGCATATCGACCGGCCGATGCCTCCAAAACCGCCGACAACCATGTACGATGAATCAGAATGAAGCTTTGGGGTTGCAACCTGTGGTAGAACCTAAGTAGCATCAGAAATCGTTAGCATACTCTTCGTAACGTAGGGACCACCTATCACATACCGGAACTAAGACGTCTGGAGTGACAGACAGGACGATCTTTCCCATGTGTTTGCCGGCCTGCATGAGTCGAAATGCTTTCTCAACATCCGAGATGGGGTAGATGCTGATGGGATGAACGGCATTCACCTCTCCAGCCTCGACAAGTCTTACAACGTCCTTCAGGATGCGATTAGCGTGCAACGGCTTTTGCTCACCGAAGGCGATCAAGTCGATGCTCGAAAACGAAACCGCCCGGGTGAATGCCTCCATTGCGAGGTTGTGGTTCAGCTCAAAGTCTCGCTTTCCAAGCTCCACAAACCGGCCGAATGGGGCTAAGCAGTTGAAACTCTCCTGAAGAAGGCCGCCTGCCAGCGAGTTCAGAACCACGTCGACTCCTCTTCCCTTTGTCATCGACAAGATTCCGGCAGCGAACGTCGTGTCGCGGCTGGAGAATATGTGGTCAGGCTGGATGCCAAATTGTGACATCACGAAGTTTCGCTTCTCCTCCGAACCCACTGTGACGAAGATCTCAGCGCCAACGCGCTGGGAGAGCATCACGGCAGCCTGACCCACACCCCCAGTAGCCGAGTGAATCAGAACCGTCTCCGCTTTCTGAAGCCGAGCTGTGTCGTATAACGAGAGATACGCCGTGACATATTGTGTTGGGAGGGATGCAGCCGTTTCGAAACTCATAGAGTCTGGTATCTGGACGGCGCTCGTCCAATGGACCCGTGCTCTGCTTCCGTAGTGGCCTCGCAACAAGACTGAGACGCGATCTCCCTTCTTGTGTCCGTTTGCGGATGCAACTGCTCCAAGTCGAGTAATGAAGCCAGAACAGTCATAGCCCATCACCCGAGATTTGAGCTGGCCCATGGCTGTCATGACATCGCGGAAGTTCACACCAAAAGCCTTGGGCTCAATTTCCACAAAGTCATCGGGAAGACGGTCAGTGGCGCTTGGATCATCATCAAACGCGAGGGTGTCCAAAAGCCCGGTGGTGCCAATTGTGAGCTTCAGGGGGCGTTCTGGCTGAATGAAAGGTTCGAGCTGTGGCGTAGGTTGGCTTACGGCTTCGCAGAAGACGCTCTCGTTTCGGCTGGTATCCTTGACATAGCGAGGGATGTGCACAACACCATTGCGGTCCGAGAACTCGTAGTCAACCATCTGCTGACTGCCTGAAAGATCGAAGAATCTCCGGAAGACATCGGTGACAGTCTGGACAGATTCACTGGACCACGACGATTTGAGGGGGTCCAAATCCAGTGCTCCTAACCGCTTACCAGTGTATTCCTGTCTTACCGATCTGAGGAAGCCCGGCGCAAGACTGGCGAGCGGGTTCTCAGACTCCCCCGCTCCGCCCCTGGAAAGCCAAAGCAGTCCCTTCGACCTGGTACACATGTTTTTCAGGCCTTCAAACTGTTTCGAGGATGCGCATCCAAGAATTGGAGCATCAGGGTCATCGATGAAGATGCAGACTCTGTTCTCGTCGAATACTGCTTCTTCAAGGGTCTGAGTTATCGGGACCGTGCACGTCAGAAGGCCAATGGAGACGCTGAGCTGGTCGAGCCAATTGTCCGGAATGCCTGTGGCAGGAGTGATGAACGAGATGTCAAAATCGAACTTTGGAGGCGGTCCCAGTGCCGTTGAAGACATGACGCTAAAGGAATATAGCTCATCGTCCTCGCAGTCACGAACTTCCGTTTCAACGCCCCGGAAGCCGCTCCGGTGGAGAACGCGGTCCCACATCGGGACTGTGAGAGAGGGACTGAACTTCCGCTCTTCTTCCTCGCCTAATACCTGGTTAGCTTCTTGTTCTCGAGCGGCTTGAGAAAGCCGAAAGGAGGATATCACTTACTGAGCCACCATCCCTGAAGAAAACCGAAGACAAACTGGATGTCAAGTTGATCCTGAGTAGTTTCCATGATGAACAGCTTCCCGCCTGGCTTCAGCAACTTCCTGACGTTTGACATGGTGTTGTGCATAGATTTCGTCGCGTGTAGCACTTGGCAAGCGATGACCACATCATACGTCCCCTCCTCAAACCCTTGCTTTGCAGGATCTTGCTCGATGTCAAGTTTCTTGTATCGCATCAAGTCCCTCCAATCCTGGAACTTCTCTTTTGCTGCCTCGAAGAAGCCCGATGAGACGTCTGTGAAGTCGTACGAGGCTGCGGATGGGCCGTCCCCTGATCGGTCAGTCCCCAGCGCATTCAGAATGTGGCGTGTGGCTCCGCCTGTCCCTCCTCCGATCTCAATCATCTTTGCTCGAGGCATCTTGTGAGCGAAATGGCGTACCATCTCACCCAGCTTCTCATTCGCGCGTCCCCACTTCAGACCATCGAGGTAATACCGGGAAAGTAAACTCTTCTGCAGCATGAGTTCCAAGGCCGTGACCTCCCCCCGCAGAATAGACGCGATGTGGGGTCCCAACTTGCAGACCATTTCACCATTAGTGCTGTCTGCTCTCACCCTATCGAGGAGCTCGGTTTTCTGCTTGGGGGTCATGGCAGCCCAGCCACTGCTATCAGGGGCAAGTTCGTTTGTCCGCGCAAGCTCGACCTGAAGCCGCATCCAGATGTAAAACTTCTTGTGATACCATTCCAAGCATTGGAGGTTGGCCGCGGTCAATTCGGTAAGGGCATCATAGATGTAGATGAGGCAGGCCTGGCGAAGGTCCATTAGGATCCTTGCTTCCTCCGGCGTCAGATCGCTGCCGAGTTGGTTCTTGAGAAATGCCTCTTTGACAAAAGTGATGTCCGGAGCCCATTTCATCGTTGCGAACTTGTCCTTGACCCACGGCTCCATAGCTGTGGTGGGAGCGTTTCCGATGGACTGATAAACAAAACCGTCAATTGTAATGACTGGCTTAGCAGAGCTCTCTGGCCCGACGGACGCATCGATCACTGTGAGAGAGGTTGTCATCATCTGTGCATCAATGTGCCCGAGGTCAACATAAGCCTTGAAGCTGTGGCCCGCTTGGGCAGAGATATTATGTGCCACCCAAAGCTTGCTCATGGATCTCGGAACTCGGGGTGTGTCCGGCTTGCCTCCAGCCCCGGGAACTGCAGTGTATACGGCTTGGAAGATCGAGTCCAGTGTCGTCGGATGGATGACGTGTTGATGCCCATGGAGGAAAGGCATCAAAGAAGCCGAGTCAGCCACCGAGAATTTCACAAGCGACTGCTTGTTCCGCGTCTGAATGCTGTCCATGTTCCTGAACATCGGTCCATGGCAAATCCCACCAGCTTGTAGCCCTCTGTAAATGTCCTGAGGCTTGATATGAACCCTGTAATCTGATTCGCTCGCTGGTTGCTTGAGCCTCTGCTCCGCACTCTCCGGCAAACGCGCTGTGCCATCGAGAGCGGCATATTGAACCAAGATGACACCCTTGCAATGATCCGTCCACTTGCTGTCAGCCGTGACAGACTGAACTTGAAACTCTGTCCACCCTTGGGTTGAGAGGTCTCGTTTGTTACAAGGGCGAAGCTGCAGCTGAACCTCAATGCCACAGCTGGTTTCGGGCACGACAAGGGCATTGAGAATATCGATATCACGAAGTTCGTAACCAATGATTCTCCTGTCGCCTTGCTTCTGTAAAAACTGGAATGATATTCCTTCGATAGCCATCGCAATGAAGCCGGCGGCAGGGTAGATCATATTGTTCTGGACAACATGATCCCTCACCCAAGGAAGGTCGCTCAACCGGACGATATGTCGCCAAGTTGGCGATTTGATATCCGTCCCGGGCACAAGTGAGCCGAGTAGATCGTGATGAGTATCAATTCGTTGACGGTGCGCCCTGTTGACCCGTGGTTCGATCCAATGCCTTGTTTGATGGTTCCACGGGTACCTTGGAAGGTCGTGCAAGACTTTCAAACCATAGATTCCGAGAGGAAAGTTGACTGGTGCAAGGTTGACTGGGTACCCCTTTTGCAAAAGGGTTCCGACCAAAGTATGCATCGTAGCGACAGCACTCTGTTTGCGGATCAAGCAGCTTGCGTAAGGGATGTCGAGGCCCCGGTATTCGGGCAGGCTCATGATGTCTTGTATCGGCCCCGAAAGCGCTGCATGCGGCCCAACCTCAACGACCATATCAACCGTAGGCTCCCCACCGCCAGATTCGTCGAAGCACATGTTGCGGAACGCATCGACAAACTTCACCGGCCCGGTGAGACTGTGAACCCAATGAGCTGGGCTCCCAATTTCCTCCGCCCTGTTTATCCTTACACCCGTTGATGGAGATGAAAAGATAAAGTCGAGGTGATCTTGTGCAGGCCGCACTTTCTTGTCCATCGAAACGTAGTAAGCGTCTGCCACTGCTTCCATATGATGGGAGTGCCACGCCGCGTCGACCTTCAGCCGCCTGGCGAAAATGTTCTCACGCTTCAGAACAGCTTCCAACTGGTCGAGTCCGACGACGTCTCCGGATACTGTGATGCTGCTTGGGCTGTTTTCGCATGCCACAACAACCTGGCCATTCGTGACAGCAGACAGATATTTTTGGCTGCTCTCAACACCCAGACCAACCGCAACCATGCCTCCTTTTCTTGCAAGTTGTTGGTTCATGTCGGACGCGAGCCCGCCGCGGGCAAACACGATCGCCATAGCTGAGGGGAGATCCAGGGCGCCGGCAGCATACGCAGCCGCAATCTCTCCGCTGGAATGACTGGTAACCGCCGTAGGAACAATTCCCCAAGAGCGCAGAAGGTGTGTCAACGCGATCTGGACGGCAACACACACGGGAGTGCTGAAGTCAAGTTCGTTCACTTTTGTAGTAGCCGGGTCTCGATTCAACTCCTCTAATAATCATGTCGAGTCAGCGCATACCATACCAAGACGTTTTTTAGGAGAAGACATACCTATCATATTCCAAGTCGTCCCAAGCTTCTTCAGCTCGGTGTCACAGTCCATCAGGGCAGCCTTGAACACGGGGTAGGCTTGGATAAGCTCCCGCCCCATCGCCCACCATTGAGCCCCCTGCCCCGTGTAGACAAAGCCCAATCGGGGACCAGCCCCAACTTTGACAGGTTTCGCCTTTCCAGAGCCGATCATCTTAACTAGATCTTCGACAGTCTCGCCAGAAAACGTAGTTGCCCACGGAAATCGAGATCGGCGGTGGCAAAGAGTGTAGGCGAGGTCATCGAGAAACTGATTCACATCGTCGGGTTGGGCACTCAGGAGGTAGTCCTTCAAGTTCGTAACCATCGCTTGTGTCGCTCTCTCATCTTTGCCACTCAAAACAAAAACTCTCGAACGAGGGCCATCATCAGGCTCGCTGCTGATGGACAGCCTATGTCCGTTAATGGTGCCGTTACCCGAGCCGTTGGAATTGCCGTTCGTGGTGCCATTACTCCTGCCGTTCAGGTGCCCGTTTGCCAAGCCATTCCCGTTTCTCACGCTGCCATTGGCGTCCGAGTTGGCACCATTTGCTACCCTCGCTTTGGTTGCGAGGAACGAGTCATAGTCCTCCAGTATCGCATGAGAGTTCGACCCCCCATAACTTTCAGAAGTTAGCCAAGCCCAGATCGGCACAATACAACACGTACCCGAAATTGTTGATGGAAGCCCGTCTCACACCGTCCTTCGCAGTCCACGATTCGAGTTCCGATTGGACCTGATGGCTAGGCATTAGCTTGCCGCCTGGCAAACATATGAAATATTTGACAGCAACAGATTGACTTACCTTCAGCCCCCAGTCCTCAAGGTGCAGCTTCTTGTTCGGCTTCTCAAAGTTGATGCTCGGCGGTATCTGCCCCTTTTCTAACGCGAGGACTACCTTGATGACCGCAGCGACGCCACTCGCCGTTTCTGTGTGCCCAATGTTTGTCTTGACTGAACCGATTCGAAGGGGCTGGTCGGTGGGCCTGCTGTTTCCAAAGACCGATGCAATCGCCTTCACCTCAATCGGGTCTCCGGTTGGGGTTCCCGTGCCGTGAGCCTCGAAGTAGGTGGTCTGCGAAGGATCGAGGCCGGCCCTCTTGTAGCAAGCCCGGATGAGGTTCTCTTGTGCCTCGCCACTCGGCGTGGTGATAGTCTCCGTCTTGCCGTCTTGATTCACCCCGGTGTCTCGGATAATAGCTCGAATCGGATTACCGTCGCGAAGCGCGTCATCGAGTCTTTTGAGAATGACGGTGGCAGAACCCTCTCCGCGCCCGTACCCGTTTGCGCGGCTGTCAAAGGCGTACGACTTGCCGTCTTTGGAAATCAGACTGTTCTTTGTTAGATCTTTGTCTTGTCTTGAAAATCGCTAGTACTGCAGCATGACTCACGTCATTGAAGACATGGCAAGGAACATGTCGGGGTTGAACATCACGTTAGCTCCTCCCACGACAGACATATCGGATTCTCCTGTGCGCAAGCTCTGGCAGCCTTGGTGCAAAGCTGTTAAAGTCGTCGAGCATCCTGTGTCAACCTGATCCGAAAACATCAGCGAATATTCTCCATTCGAAATCTTCTCCGACAAGGTACGCACCGACATGCTTGGTCCCCGAAGATCGAAGAAATGAGATAGCCGATTCGATGCCATTGCTGCCCCGGTACCCATAAGCAGGAATCTGGGAAGCGAGTCTGGATCCTTGATGAGACTCTCGTGATAGTCTCGGAAGAATGAGCCGGCATAAACCGACGTATTAGAACCGGCCGCATCTTGGAGCGTGATACCAGCTGCGATGGTGGATCAAACTGTCAGAAATGCCTAAGAGCCCTGAATATGAGTGGCAGCTAGTCTTACCGCTTTCGAAAGCCTCGTATGTGGACTCGAGCTGAAGCCTGAATTGAGGATCTAGAGCCTGCTCGTTGTGAGAAAGTCTTCTAATCAGACTCTTGACATCCAAGGGCCACTCACAGCAGCCGTCTCCGCAGATAGATTGAAGAAGTGTGCATCAAAGAGCCCGACGTCCTCGGAGAGAAAATGCCCCCCTTTTACGTTCGTCTATGCGAGGTCCGGTGGTCAACTTCACTCAGTCCCAAGTTGCATTGCCACTGCCACTTACCCCATTCAATTTCTCAAAGTTGGGATGGAAGACTCCGTCGAGATTAAACCTGGATTTTGGTATCTCCGACCATGCGCTCCCGCCTTCAGCCAGAAGGCGCCATAACTTCTGTGGGTCGGTGACATCACCAGCAAACCGACAACTCATGCCCACGATAGCGATTGGGACGCTGGCCTCCATCTGGCCAAATGCCTCCGGAACGATGTTTCTGGATATTCGTGTCTTTTCCCGGTCGAGTGGCTGGGTTGGCGTGTCCGTGTGGAACGTATTGCCGGGTTGAGTGTTATGACGTTAGGTAGTTAGGTAGAGTTGTTGAAGATCTCTGCGTACGAGGTACCAACTCAAAGTTTCCCGGTACTAGAGAGTCACAGCATGACAAGCAAGCACCGCATGTTATGTATTAAGCATTCCTCTGCCGCATTGCATGGGAGCATTTCCTGGTTACTCCGAGCCATTCGAACTCACTTCTTGGCAGGAGATGAGTCGGGACACCTGCATCCTCATTGTAGCCGATCCTGGAAATCTCATGCAACATCGAACAGGCCGCCTTGAGTCCATTGTATCGCAGGCCGAGAGGAATACTCCGAATGGGGGCCAAACTCCGGCACGGCACGGCACGGCCCACACTGTCACTTACCAGCCTCGGACGATTGCCAAAAAGACTCGAAAAAGACAGTATCGCATTGTTTCAGATGTCGCCTCACGAATTGACGGGTTCCGTCGCGGGGCGTCTATCGTCCTGGGCCGCAGATAAGCTATCTGGTAGATTGATAGATCTGGTCCTCAGTAGATTAATGGCAGACGAACTGTGGGGGTCCCCAGTTCGACGATACATCACCTAAAGCCAGCCACCAGGATATGTGCGCCATCAGTGCCCCGTGTAGGAGCATTGAAGTGCATCTGCCGTGATCCCGCAGGGCCCAAGCCGCCAATTAGCGCCTGCGCTACACCCGGCGACCGGGGAGAGCTCCGGCGAGAAACTCCGGCCCGCCCCGCAAAAGTCCAGGCCGAGTCTTGGCTCAGCCGGATTAGTCCGCGATGATAAGGTGCCTGCATAAGTCAAGCCCCCAAAAGGGTTCGTCGCCAGCATAATTGTTGCAAGCCTTTCCCCAACCTGCGCGTCTTTCCCCAGCCTCTTTGGGCGATCGTGCTGGTTGCCGAGACATTGGGGTCAGGGATCTGCGATGTTGAAGACGTGACGGCCGCTGATCAACGCCAAGGCGGAAAAGCGCTTGGCGATCAAGCAAGGGTCGGGCCGTCAAGGTTCTGACTGCACCGTCTCAGGACATCCGGTCAACATGCTGTCAACAACCTCCCAGGCTGACGAGTTCTGGGGAAGTGTGGCTGTCCTCGCAGCGCTCCCTCGGCAGAACAGGAGTCCTTGCACCTCCGTGGAGGCGGTGAAGAGTTACCTTTTAGAACGCTTGCCGATTTGTATGTGCCCCCAACGAGATCGCAGTCTGGAGGGTTTATCTCCCGGTGAGTATCTTATCGCCGATATTGGTGTTGCACAAATGTCTCCTCATGTCTGCGAGCACGTCGAGATCCGTGCAGTGCAGACAAGTTTGCATCCAAGGCACGTCTATGTAGCTATTTCACTGGCAGCCCTCTTGCATCAGCAGGAATGCGGCCGAGCATCGCCGAAATCTCCGGTGCGGGAGCGCGCCCTTGCGCCTGATTCAACATCGCCTGAGACCCATGTAGTTCGCACACAGAAAAGGTCAGAAAAAGCAAAGATACTTCATACGTAATCCGCGCAACGACGCGAGAGCCAAGTGGGTATACCGTATTGTGCATCACAAGGGTCGAACTGACGCAGAAATGGCAAGAACCGATCGTGACAACTCGATCAGTAGAGTAGTGTAGAAACTGCTTGAGTAAGATGTGGCATCGATGGCATTGATGAAAATGGTATAGCCAGTGGGGCATGTGATGCGCTAACCTTTACTCGTATTACCCCCTGGCAGAGAAAACCCGGACCAGTAACAGTCGGCCCCCGACCGAGCTAATGTTTGTGATCCCAGCAGAGGAGTACCAGGCAGAAGATGGAGGTACTGGCTCCGAGGTGATTCACTTGTCTCCGTTTTACCGGGCCCGCTGTTCTGCCGGATTGTCCTCGGGAAGCATTTCAGCTGAGCCCTATCCTGGGCGAAGATCCTAGATCTCGGCCGAAGGAACGGAGGAATCGATCGAAAGGCCATCGTTAGTAAACAGAGATATGAATTGGCGAGGGGATTGCTGCATGAATAAAGCGGATTTGCTGATTTGGGACATCCGCGGCCGCCGTTGCGCAGACACTAGGTGATTTCTTCGTGTTGGTAGCGCCTTCCCGGGACGGGAGGGAGGGTCTGGGTGTCTAAGACCCGACGGGATCGGCACATCTTTCAGAGCGGGTGCCCGTTGCCTACCCTCCCGTCCTCGTCCTGCCGTCCGGATGGGGTTTTGTCAGTCCCCGAGGTCACCACAAAGCCCGCCAGCTGTCACCATGCATTCTTTATTAAGCGAGGGATGCCCCCGGCAACAGAAACCCGGGGCTATCTATCGTTGAGCGGACTTCCATATCTCATGCTCATTTCTGTTTGAGAGTCTCAGGCCGAGTCCCCAGCTCGACAAGAGACTTCCACCGCACTTGATCGGCTGCCGAGCCGATCGATGAAGCAGCACAGATGGTATCCCTGGAAGAGATACGGTCCTCCAACGCGCGCATTGCCAGTTCCCTCCCTCCTGAGCTAGTCGCCGTCTTCCCAGGCGGAACGGGCGCAGTTGGGGGGACCGCCCTCAGACAATTCGCCAAGCACGCTGTCAGGCCTCGAATCTACATCGTCGGACGTTCGCAAGAATCGGGGGACCGGATTATAGCTGAGTTAAAGGAGCTTAATCCTGACGGGGACTACTCCTTTATATGCGCCGACGTCTCGCTCCTTACTACCGTCGACGACGTCTGCCGCGAGATCAAAGCTCGGGAAAAGTACATCAATCTGCTCTTTCTAACTACTGCTGCCTTAGATGCGACGGGTAAGACTTGCCTGAAGATTGATGCCCAGTTGCCAGCTGACGGGACGGTGGCGCAGTGACTGAAGAAGGCCTGGACAACGGAGCCGCAGTGACGTACTACTCCCGCATTCGCTTCATTGTCAACCTCCTGCCCCTTGTGCAGCGCGCCCCGTCGCTCCGGCGGATCGTCACTGTCTTTGCCGGGACAAAGGAGGGCGAAGTCAATGTCCATGACTTCCCGGGCCGTTCAGTTCCGATAATACGGTTGCGTGGTCACCTCGGCTCCATGATGACGCTGGCGCTCGAGGCGATCGCGTTAGAATCACCAGGTGTCACGTTCATACACAGCTTTCCAGGGAGCGTCAAGACCGACCTCGGCAAGGATATGAAGACTACGCCAATGATGATACTGAGAGCGGTGTACAAGGTTATTGGCCCGTTAGTGAATATACCATACGCCGAGGCGGGCGAGCGGCAGTTGTTTATCGCCACAAGTGCGCGGTTCCCGCCCGTGTTGGGGGCCAACGCAGTTGAAGGGACAGGCGCAGCTGCGGCTGCTGGCGTTGCCATCTCCACAGGGGTAATTGTGTCAGCAGGATCAAATGGGCAGGAGGGCAGCGGAGTCTACTCGGTGACCTGCGACGGCGAACCGGCACCACAGAAGGTCAGGGAAATTCTCATGAGGCTGAGGGGGGATGATGTGGTCCGTAATTTATGGCTACACATTGAAGAGGTGTTCACAAAAGTCACCGGGTCAAGTTTCATAGTATGAATCCACGCGTCCACCGTTTCAATTGTACTGGCCTTGGTCTCCAGGGCTCCCGGCTTGATTTTGACAATGTGACGGGACTAGGTTGGGCGTGGGTTTGCATGCTTCGGAAGTATTGGATCGTCAATATTGTTAGCGAGCAAGGCTGTGGAAGTTGAGGTGCACTGCATGAGCCCCAGCTCATTTAGACGGTTCCAGAAATAGACGCGCTGCAATGGAAGGACCAAGGTAGTACAATGCCACCCAGGTGTCTACGGCAGTTGGCGAGGTGTGTGGTTTAGCCGCGGAAGTAACTCTGCTCGCTTCTGCCATCAAAGATACCTATTTATCCCAGGTGAATGCAAGGTGAAGGCATCGAAAAGATTCGAGGCTCAAATGGAAGCATCTTTGTGTGTTTCGAGCTTCAACATGCAAACTTGCAAACATATTTCTCCGATGAATCTGGAAGCGGAGGGTGCCCAGGTGGTACGCAAGTCTTGTTTGCCCCAAGCTCTTACCTCACTTTTGCCTTTGTAATTTTCATCTGAGATTAGGTAGTCCTCGCCTGCAGCATCCAACATCTTCCTTTGCAACTCTTCCATCTAACTTTTTTCCAACTTGTGTATCTCCCTTGGCGCATGCATCACTTATGATCTGATCTCTTCATCGAAATTCAGCTTTAGTCCTCAGTTGTCATTCTTAGCCTCCATTGATATTGCTTAGTCTCTTTGATCTTGTGCTTTATATTCTCTTGGTCCCGATCTTCCCTTCACCACGACATGTCATCTACGACTTCTTTCCTCTATCACCAACTGTTTCTTCCTCTCCAATAGCGGTATTTCGTTCGTCTGTGTCTAACATCATCTACTTTTAGCTATTTGGGTTCGGAGTGGGTACCCAGACGCCGATCACTGGTGGGTAAATTACCCGCAGCACGATTGTCGCCAAAGCAACAGTACGCGTTGGCGGGCAGCATTTGCTCCTTCTCGGTCCAATGCAACTTGCAATCCCACAAACCGGCAATCAAGCGGCCCTACATGCTTCACGATTTGAAGTCATGCCCGGTCAGTGACCCGCGAGCAAGGCTAGTACCGAGCCTACCGAGTACCGACCGATCAGCTCCTCGTCATCATCATCATGCATCTCAATATCGGTGTAGCTATTCAAAGGTCTCGTCAGCTGCATCTGATCCTGCGCAATTTACCCGGGCGCCGGCTGTCCGACCCAACTCTAAATCCTGGTCAGGGTCGGTCGGCGGAGTCTCCCCAGCTTTCTATTCTTTGCAATCCCTGCCCCGGCTCTTTCCCAGTTTCCCTTGCGACGCGCAGCCTTACAGGGCCGACCAGTCGGTCGCCTGCAGTGCTTGTGCAACCCATCTGGCTAGGCTTGGTTCTCCAGACCGACAACATTTGCTCGGCAAGCATCTTCGGAGATCGTGGTTGAGGCGCGGCCGGTAATGGCATCTATAATGCTACCCATCATCTTGCACTCCCGTGAGGAGCCGCCCGCTCGCCACCTTCTCAGAGCCCTCTCCAGGGATGGAAAATACCTGAATATGGCAACCTCTGGGGAATAACTACCGGACAGGTAGACCCCCATTCTCTTCCACTTTTCCAGAAAGTTTGCTTTGCTTTCCCCGCCTTCAAACATGGCAGCTTCATTTACCGAGGACCAGGTTCGGACATTGGTCATTCTTGAACGAGTGGGAGGTTCATCATCGCTTTGTTCTGTCACCGCGCTTTTTATTTTCTTCGCACTTCTACCACGACTGCGAACGGTTCCGAACACCTTCATCGTGTTTGCTTCGGTCGCCAACACTTTCTCCGCGATTGCCTCCATCATCGCTTACGATGGAATCCACCAAGGGCAGACGAGCTCCCTTTGCCAACTTCAGGGGTTCATGTTCGAGATGTGGGTACTCTCTCTCCTTTCCCCCCTACTACATCTCCACTGACACAACCCTCCCTAGGTTCGCCCAGTCCGGTCCATGGTGGTCGTTAGCAATAGCCGTCAACGTGCTGCTTGTGTTCTTCCACAACGCAGACCTTCATAGCCTCCGGAAATGGGGCTGGCTGTACTGCCTCATCTGCTACGGAGGCCCATTCGGCATCGCCCTCATGTGTCTCCTGGTCACTGAGCCAGGCAAGTCGCTTGTTTACGGCGGCGCAGGGGCATGGTGCTGGATTAGCGAGGACTGGAACGCACTACGCATCTACACCTGCTACATGATCGTCTGGGGCTCCATTCTCATGTCGCTCGTCATCTACGCCGGCATTGGCTTCCGCGCTTCTTGGACACGAGCGAGGCCGAGCCACCAAGAGACTACCCATCTACGGCACCCCTCGTACCCCTCTTCGCCTGGGATGACGGCGTTTCTGATCTCCTCAACGCCGGCTCGCTCGCCATCTCCGAGCATTTACAATCCGTCGATTCAAGAGGCACTGGACCGGTCCCCCATCGACGACCCGGTGAAACGTGCCTACCTACGCACAGCGCTTCTTTTTACGCTTTCGACAGTGGTGATATGGTTTCCAACCAGTATTCACCGGGTTTACGAGCTCGTCTACTCCGAGTCCCCGTTCGCATACAACGTGGTAACTGCGGTAGTCATGCCTTTACAGGGCACATTGAGCGCCATTGTCTTCTTCTTCACGAGCTGGACGGTGCTTCGTGAGAGCATTGCGGGCCTGGTGGTGACACCCCCGCAAACCAGGGCGAGGCCTGAGAGACAGGGGAAGAGCGTGTACAGTATGTGGCGTGATGCATCGCCGTCACCCCAAAGACGTGATAGCTGGGACTTTTTGGACATTGGCATTGATGACCGAGGCCATCGAGAAACAGTCTGAGGCCTGTTCTGGAGTTTTTGGGACTGCTTTTGTTTTTTGTCCGTTTAAAGGCGTTTTGAAGATACCCAAGGCGTTTAGAGCATGGCAGATACCGCTGTTTAATGATATTTAATGCGTTAGTCATGTTTTTTGAGGTGTGAAATTGCATTCAGCCATGGCTTTTGCCTGTTCGGCGCACGGGCCTGCACAGGACGCGCAACCCATTGATGGATGGAGCTTCACGGATGCACCCACTTCTCCCTGACCAAGCATCAGCAATTGGAAAAGACATTGCAGCGGTTCATACGGCCTTACGATGGCGTCGCCTGCTCTCTCGTCGCTGCCGGCGGAGCTCATCGCCTTCGTGATCGACCATCTCGACCGCCTCAAAGACCTCTCGGCGCTCGCGCGCACCGATCGCAAACTCTACAACTCGGCGAACCCGATCGTCTACAAGCGCGCTGTGTCGCAGGGCGATGCATGGCCCCTGGCGTGGGCGGCGCACTGTGGAGTCGCCGGCACATTGAAGAGGGTACTCGCCGCCGGCGTTGGTCCCGATTATCGGTTCGTCGACTGCCTGCCGGTCGACGATTGGAAGCGGGTCAACGCGGCCGCCCGGCAGCTGGGGACCGCAGTTGACGACAATGCCGATTGGGACGTGGACAACGCGTCCGAGTCGACCGCCGAATGGTCGATCGAAACCGAAGACAGCGACCACGCCGGTACGGCCACCACGAACCAGCCCTCGAGCAATTCCAATTCGGAGCCATGGAGCTGGGGCCCTGTCGCGAACGACTCCGACCGCGATTCCGATGTTTGGATGGACGAGTCGGTCGCCCAGCGGAGCGATGCCGCCTCGTCAACCCTCGACGAACACGAGCGCGAAACCGCGACCGCACCCGCCGCCTCGGGTCCCCACGAGATTGTCCGCCAATACAATGCCCTTCACCTTGCGGTGCAAGCCGGCCACAATGATATTGTTGAGATCCTGCTCGACCACGGCGCAGATGTCAACGCCTCCTGCGAGTGTCTGTGCGAGTGCACACGCCTGTATGGGCTCTTAAACGCTGCGGAGTGTCCAGAGGCCAACCAGAACCCTCCTTGGTGGTCCCCGCTACACCTCGCAATATGCCACTCGCGGCCTGAGACGGTGAAGCTGCTGTTGTCTCGCGGGGCGTCGCACATCATGGATCCCCCGACCTCCGGTGAGGACTCGCAATGCGTTACGGCGATGCACCACGCCGCCGCCATGGGCCTCGTGGACATTGTGCGGTACCTGGTTGAAAACGGCATACAGACGGATGTCAACGTCCGGGATGGGAAAACCCTGACGCCATTGTACCATGCCTACGCCGAACGACGTTGGGACACCATCTCCCTCCTGCTCGGGTTGGGCGCCGACATCAACGTCGACACGAAACTGTACCTCCCTTATTCGACCATCAACCCGCTTGGGGAGGCGTGTCGACTTGGCCACTTTGACAGCGCGGACCGCCTCCTGGATCTCGGCGCGGACCCGACTCGTGGCTTCATCGTAACGGAGCTCGGAAAAGGGCTGACACCTCTACACTTGTGCGCCATGCCTTCGGCTCGGTCAGCTCTTGCGGAACCTTCCCCTGAAGATCCCCTCCTGAGGATGTCTGAGGAGGGACAGAGGGGAGCTCGGCTGATGCACGTAGTGGGGAAGATCATTTCCAAGGGAGCTCCGGTCGATGCGACCGATTGCAGCGGAGATACGCCGCTGATTGCTGCTGCCCAGAGCCACAACGTTCCCGCAATCCGGGCGCTGGTCGACGCCGGTGTCAATGTCCACGAACGCAACACGGTTGGACGTACAGCATTGATGCAAGCGATCATGGGTACGCCAACCCCCGTGGTGACCAACCAGGAGAACCCGGAACCTCTGGCTCAATCGGTCCAGATCCTCATTGGCGGCGGTGCTCGGCTAGACGGAAGGGACTCGGAAGGCAACACGATTCTCCACCTCGTCTTCAAGGGCTCGAACACATTCCACTCGATGCAGAAGGCTGCCCTCCGCATTCTGTTGAACTCGCCGGGCGTGGGTGACTTGTCCCAAGCCCGGGACAAGGACAACAACACCCCGCTGCAGCTGGCTTTCCAGGCCCGCAACCTCGAGGCTTGCGAGGTGCTCGTGCGCCGGGGCTGCATCCGCGGAACCCTGGACCAAACCGAGCTCATGGCGATGTTTATCGACGCCCTCGCCAGTCCCGGCGACCAGGACACATTGGACTTCGTGCTGGATCTGGACGTCAACGGTGTGCTGACATCCGATCCCGCCATCTTCTCAGCGCTTCTCGCCAAGAGCAAGTACACGGCCATCCGCGCGGCGAGAGCCATTGCGCAACGTGGTCTGCCCGCGCTCTCGCCTGCCGATGCGACCCGCCTGCTGTGCATGGCTGTTCGCATGGGGGAGACAGCTCTTGCGTCGTCGCTGATGGCCTGCGGCGGAGATTTGAAGGCCTGCGACGCCCATTCTCACCCCATTATTCCTGCTCCTCGGCCCTCCCGTCCCCGCTGCAGACGCCTCATCTGAAACTGAACCATGCCTCCGCTGCATCAAAGCCACGCCCCAACAGAACCTCCACCGCGCCTATTCCAATTCAGAGGCTTATTTCGAACCTTCGGACGCCTCCGAAAGGAAAGCAGACGCCTTGCAAACGTTGCCGACGTCCGTCATGAGAAGAAACACGCCCTCACTGGAGCACGTGAGGCTCCCCACATCCCTACCCGTGCTTCGGTGAGCTAATGCTAGACCTCAATTACAGATGGAAAAGCATGCCGATGGGCCTCCGTGCCCGGTTCGCGTGGCCGGTGCTCTGCTTAGGCAGCACGAACCGACAGTTAAGGCCTGTCGGCTCTTTTCTCCTGGTCGTCGCAATCCTCTTCGCGACGTCTCACGTCATCGGCTGGCCCGTCAACCTGCCAATCTGGAAGAGGAAGACCTCCGCGCCCCGGTACATAGGCGTCGAGGAGGTTGTTCCCATGTTTGATAACGACATATGGTACGCATAAATTTAGGTTTGTAGGCGCTTGGGCGGGGACGGGCGCCATTTGTGAGGAACTGAAAAGCATGGGGAATGGATTGAGGCGTTAAAAGTATTCTTATTATTAGAGACATCATAATTCAACAGGGTTGCCTTCGGGCGGGTGATTAACTCGTCGTTGAAATGCAAGTGATGCGTGGCCCGAGCTCTCTGCAGGTCCCCGCAAAAATGGCCGACGCGTCTTCAATCCCGCACCCGAACCTCCTCGCAACATCGCGTCGCTAGGCGGTCACGGTCTTTTCGTCGTGATGCCTACAACTCACGTCGAGCCGGGCTCCGAGTCCCTTCTGCAGGAGATTGCAGCGACGGTGTGGAAGTCGCGGAAAGTCGTGGTCATCACAGGCGCTGGAATCAGCACAAACTCGGGAATTCCCGTACGTCAACGCGTTATGCTGCTGCCCGCCCTTGTGAACCTCTAACTGACGAGCCCAGGATTTCCGATCGGAAAACGGCCTTTACTCCCTCATACAAGCCCATTTCGACGCCGCGTCAAAAGAAACATCGAGCGACAATGGCGACGCGGACGAATCGGATCGCTCTGCCTCTGCCGACGATGCCCTCGAGAGGCCAGCCAAACGTCGGAGAGTCTCGCGCGGCGGACTCGAGTCAATAAGCTCCGATCCACCCGAGGAACCGCGACGAGACAATTGCCAATCCGAGTCAATATACGCCGTGGATAAGGACATCAAGGCCGAGCGCAGCGAGCGCGAATCTAGTATCCCACCCCTTTCTCCGGACGTGTCTTTGCCGCAAAGCGCTTTCCCATTTGACCGCGAATCGCTCAACCACAAAGAGGCCCAGAAAAATGCTGTTATGGAGGATGCGGCCGGGCAGGAGCATGCTCCGGGTCCGCCTGTTGCGCGCCTATCAGCCCTCGCACATCCTGCGCTGACGCCTGTCTCGAGTCCACGTCTCTCAGGAAGAGAACCCGAGCTACGCCAGTGCGACGCTCAAAGATCTGCACAGGCGGAACCTCTCCCTTTTGCGTCGTCGCCTCCCAGTCTACATCTCGGGCCTAGGAGCATCACTTTCGCTCCCCGACTAACGCACGCCCTTGGCTCCTCGCCGCTGTCCTCGCCGCCGCCAATTCTGTTCGATCCGTACCAAGAATACCCGAGCCGATTGTCCAGTCCCTCGCCGCATTCCTCGACACAAGACAGTATATCGTCACGGTCCCAAAGCGAAGAGCCCTCATCCGCCTCCACCCCGCTCCTCACCTCCCAGTCGTCGTTTGCCTCGTCATCCAGCCGAACGTCGCTACCGAATTTGAAGGGGAAAGACCTTTTCGACGCCCAAATATGGTCATGTCCGGTCAGAACATCCGTCTTTTACACTTTTGCAACGAGCCTGAGACAGAAGGTTCGCACTGCCGAGCCCACCAGCAGCCACCACTTCGTCAGCATCCTCAGAGACAGCAGGAAGCTCGTGCGATGCTATACCCAGAACATTGACCAGCTCGAAGAGCGCGTAGGTCTCGCAACTTCTTTGGAACTGGGTGCGGGAAGTCGATACCGATTCTCCGCAAGAGCGGGCCGGAGCTTAGGATGTCCTAAAGGGCCAATCAAGGACGCAGAGGCATCTGCTCCCGTTCACAGTCAGCCGGATGGAGACCCTGACGACGCCACTCCGGCATCACAAGCCGCACCCCACGAATCCATACAGGATGACGGCAAACCAGGGTCACAAATAGCGCCGGGATCAGCTGACCAGAGCAAAGCCGAAGTCACAACGGAAGGCGATGGGCAACCGATCACCGAGCTCGCATCCGTCGGCTCTCTCGTTGACAGCAAAGCGGCGATGACCACTGTCGCGCCATTACCAACGTCAACATCACAAGGGTCACAGGGTCCAAATCGAGGCGTCGAGTGTGTTTTTCTTCATGGATCTCTCGGTGAGCTACGTTGCTTCCAATGCGGGCGTACTTCCCCGTGGGACGAAGAGACACGACTCTCAGACACGATGGCCGGCCGACAACCAGCTTGTCCGCATTGTGCAGGAGCCACGGCTGCGAGACAAGAACGAGGCAAACGTGCGCTTGGGGTCGGAAAACTCCGCCCCGACATCGTGTTGTATGGCGAAGAGCATCCACATGCGCACCTCATCAGCCCGATTGTCCAACATGATCTCTCGCTTGGGCCGGATATGCTCCTCATTTTGGGGACAAGTATGAGAGTTCATGGGCTCAAGGTGCTCGTCAAAGAGTTTGCCAAAGCTGTACATGATCGCGGAGGAAAGGTTGTTTTCGTGAACTTCACCAAACCCCCAGACAGCGTGTGGGCAGATGTCATCGACTTTTGGGTCCAATGGGACTGCGATGCTTGGGTTGGTGACCTACGGCAGAGAAAGCCAGCCTTATGGTTGCCCCCCGGGACAGCACTTCCTGAAGAGGAGAAGACGAAACCCCCAAAAGCACTCCGGAAAAGCGGCGGTGGAGACAACGCGAAGCGGAGAGATAGCGTCAAAGTAGCAGCGGCCAAGCGCAAGGGGAACAGCGGTCCGGTAAAGAGGGAAGACAAGGAGAAGGACAGTATACTCGTTGGTGTCGCCGCGAGTACCGGTGATGAGATCGTGGATTTGCCGCAAGACGTCACCCAGCCACCGCCCAGGTCTTTGCGAGCAGGGAGAGCCATGGGGCGAGAACGAAAGCTGAATCCTAACGCAAAACGCCCGGCATCAGTCCGCGATCACAAGCAAAACGCTGCTTACCTCTCCTGGAAGATCATGGAGGACCTACAGCGTATTACCCGTAATCAACTCCCTGTCTCCACTGTCTCGTCGCCCGCCCCGGTGCAGCCGAAGACGAAGAAGGCGAGGGCACGGAAGTCTGCCCCTGCAGCTCTTGTATCTCAGGAAGAGGCACCCAACCCAAGTCCGGAGCAGCCAAGTACGCATGGCAAAGATATCGCGCCAAGCGATGACAAGACGATGCCTTGTATCACACTGCCTCTACCTGGTATACAGCCCTGTTCGTTGAACAACGGAACGGTAGAATCTGTACCAGATCAGGGCGATTCGATTTCCGCGGCGGTTAAGAACCGCAAGCGAAAACGACCAGTGACATGGAAGAAGGTACAAGGCTTGGAAACACCCGTCTCGCTCGACGAGAGCAACGAACAGTCACAGGAGGGTGCTGACTCTAAGAGCGCCTCGACCCTCCCAGGACCTGAAGCCGTTCTTTCGCTCCCGCTATTGCCCGTCCGTCTACCTAAGCTCAAGAGCCATGGCAAAACAGCAAGAGGGAGGAAGAAGCTGCAAGTTCTTGAGCCACAGGCTACGTCGCCGGGTCCCAGGGTTCAGTCTTTACCGTCAAATGTTGGATCGCCTCCCGCACAATATCGACCGCTGAACGCGTTTGCCTTTACGGATCCGCTGCTGACGCATTTCGGCTTCCCGCCGCATTGGCACCAAGCCCAGCCAACGCGCGTTGACAGTGGTATTTGGAATCCGGAGGAACAGTTACGGAGAGATCAAGAAGCAGCTATGATGCTTTCGGAGATGAGAAGTCGCGGATAGTACCTGATGCTTGGATGATAAATGGGGGACAACTGCCTCCTTGCAGCCGGTGGCGGAACGCAAGCGCCCTCGTGCGCCCTGTCTTTGGATACAGATAGGTTATGAATGATATGATATATTTTGAATAACTCGGCGATCACAACACTATGCTCCTGGTCAGTATCCTTCGTGTGTTGCGGTAGTACTCGGAAGCGTATCAATCATCCCAGAAATCGCAGCAGCTCCTCCACATTTCCCTCCATCACCAGCGGACAGCGGCTATCTTGCCACATACGATCATACCCACTGGAAAATTCGGGATCCCGTCCGCTCTCCCATAGATAAGCCAGTGAGGGCCCAACTAGTAGTTGGGTCGCTGACGACCAGCGAATCCTTGGTGTTGTATGTTTTGTTAAGCTGCTCCACTTTTTGGGCGGGTTTCTTTTTGAGTTACCCCGTCTCGCCAACTCTCAACTTGTGAGGCTTCCAACTTGCATGAAGCTGAAAACTTTATTCAGTCATGCATGCTCCTGATAACCCATCGGTTTCCTACAGCCGAAAAGAGTGAATTTACTATCTCCCTCCCGCTCCGACACAATCTGCTTTGTGACCTCCGACCAACCTATCATGATCACTACCTTCCGCCCCAACTCACATACCAAAGACCAGACCAGCCTAACCGTCAACATGAGGCTCACTCTTCATTAGGATGACACAACCAATATCCTCTCCCTCCCCCTCCGAGTCAACACCGGAAATTTCAACTCACCTGATAATTACCACCCGGGCCGCTCAGGGTGGCTTGCCACTTGTGTATTTGTTAAGTGCATGAATTGGAACTACTTCAATCAGCCGTGCATACATCGCTGTCACGCGGGCTGTGAGAATGAAGGGAATAGTTCTACTTAGTCAAACTACCTGAGAGATATGTTGTACGCTGGGTTGCGACCGTGAGTCTGCTAGGTTTTGGAGAGGTTGAAAGGGGTAATGACGATGGGGGTGATTGGTCGTTGCTGGGGAGGGGGACTTTCAAGATCGTCTGGGATGCCTGCCACTTGTGGAATACTGCGGACTACTTGTTAAATATACATCACAGCGTCAGTGGTTTAGTGGTAAAATCCATCGTTGCCATCGATGGGCCCCGCGTTCGATTCGCGGCTGACGCATTGATATCTCTTCAAGAGCATGATCTCTCTTTTTGCCCCTTTTGCCGCCCGAACCCACAGTGATAAGGCTATCTGGCGGTTAGGTGCTGACGAGATATTGCCTGAGATTTGGCACGAGATTTCAGACAAAACGGGTTCCCATCCCCCTTTCACAGATTCAAGGTGCTCACGGGATAATTCGCGCAACGCATCTTGTCTCTTACATGAGATAGTGGCAAAATAGAGCAATCATCCAGACGCCCATGTGCAGAAAATCACAATCATACAAGGTTCCCACCCACCCACCAGACAACAACGCCACGACTCCAACAAACCCTACCCAATAACCCAACCCAAACCAAACCCAAACCCAAACCCAAATACCTACAACTTATTTATACCTCAGCCCGAATACCAACACCAAACCCACCCCAAACCCAAATCCAAACCCAAATCTACCTACACCAACCCTATCTAGACAACCAACATCCCCAGCATAACCACCAACCCAACCACCACCGCCCTTATCGCACCCACCTCCAACCCAGCCGCCGCCCCCTCAGCCTGAATCTTCGAATTCAAGAAGAACTTCCCATCCGCCAGCTCCGACGACATATTAACCGACACACGACTCCCCTCGACACAAAACTTCGCCGGGTCCGTCCACGTCGCATCCACAGCCCTTTTCCACACCTCGCCCGGCCCAAAAAGCATCTCCTTCGTGTAGAAGAACCTGCAGTTCGCAGCCTGGTAGAGGAACTGCAAGGGAGTTTGGGCGTCGACCTTCATGAAAGCGTTCTTGCCGTTGACGCCACCGGGACTGGCGGGATTGGCTGCGCGGCGGAGGGCGTAGCCTTCGTCGAGGAGGGCGAGCTCGCTATCAGTGGTGTTGAGCTCTGGGCTGAGGGTGAGGACGGCGTTGGCGGTGGATTGCAAGCTGCCGAGAAAGAAGACCTGGGCACCTTCGACACCAGCAACGGATTGCATTTGGCCTGGCTTAGGGCGGCCGCCGACCACGGTGGCTTTGACGTCGAGCTGTTGGATCATGAGGTAGGCGAAGAGGGTGCAGGTGGAGCCGCAGGTGCCGTCGGTGAGGAGGACAACGTCCTCTGGGGCGAATACGGCTGGGGGCAGGTTGGTACGGGTACCAGTGCCGCTGATGTTGAAGACGGAGCTGGTTTCGTTGAGAGGGGTGTAGGCGTAGGCGGTGAAGCGGTCGCCTTTGATGGTGACGGGGTCGAGGATTGCGTCGACGGTGGTGAGGTTTGTGCCGTCGGGGGCGTATACGCCGCCGGGCACGATGTTGCTGATGATGGGGCTTGATTGCAGGGCGCTGAATGCGCGTGCCCGGGCGACAGTTGCCTCGTCAGCGTCGCCGTCTTCGGTGCCGGTGCCGTCAAAGTTGAGGATGTCGTTGATGAATTGCCCCGATACTTCAGCCATGTGCTTGAGACTCTCTGTCTCGCGGAGGTTGTCGGCCCGGAAAAGCGGGATGCCAGGGAAGATCTAAAAAGGAAATATGTCAGATCTCGTTTGTAAGCAAGGTTTGCGTCGCGAGAAACGCACCTGGTTGAAGAGCTCGTAGCCCGCAACAATGTAGCCACCTCCGTTGGCTGCCAGATCTATGACGAGCTTCTTTTTGCCATTGGTCTTGCACAAGGCGAGGAATTCTTCAACAACCTTCTGGAAGTTGGTCATGTACTCAACGAAGCCCATATCACCTCCGGGAGAGAACGAAGAAACGGCGAGGACGGCAACATCCTCATAGCCGGTCCCGTTGAGGAAGTAGCCCGAGGTTGTGTTAGAGCCGCTGTCTCTGATGACGGGGAATGGATAGCCACTGATCGTCGGCGCGGCAGCGATCGTCGGCGATGAGGTTGGAGTCGAGACAGTGGTGGTTGACGTTGCCGCCGCCGCGGTCGCCATTGGAGCGGTGTCAGGGTTGCAAAACCGGTTGTAGTAGTCCTCACCGTTGGTGACTCCTGTGAAGTTTGCGCCGTCTCTGATGATTGCGAAGTTGTCCTCTGTTCTGGTCTCTCCGTTGTCATATGTCAATGTCAGGGTTGGCCCTTGATAGTCTAGGGATGCGGCAACATAGGTGCTGGCAGCAGGGAACGCGTAGGATCGCATCACCGAGTTCCACTGGGAGTCTGCATCTTGATAAATGCTGAAGACGGCATTCCGGCGCTCAATCACCGTAGCTGCGTCCTCGCCATTGATTTTGACGATGGCCCGGGGCATTGCTGCGGTTCCATTGCGTCCTGTCGTGGTCGCATTCAACTCCGCTGCACCGTGTCAGAAATGCGCATGATTTTAAGGAACCGACGAGGTCAGACTTACAGAAGTGGTACAGCTTCGGGACCTGGAGTCCGTCGATAGACACAGAAACAATGTCCATCGCCATCCGATTCCTGAATCCAAACCCCCTGAATACATCCGGGCGGAACGCAAAGTGGCCATCGTGACCGGCCTGGATAAGGTAGACGATTGCGAGGCCGAAATCAAACTCATTTTTAAATCCACCGCTGCCAGCGATTGCTGAGATGTTGTCGAGTCCGCCGAGAATGTCCACGGGCGGGAACATGTAAGATTGAGGGGGTTCCTTCAGAAATGCTACCGTACTTTGCCATCCGAGAAATGCTTTGAGACTCTTTATGAGTTTCTGTGCCGGCTCCACCTTATTAGGCACAGTCTGCAAACACTGAATAGCGAGTGTAGCTGGGACAGTAGGGGTTGCTGCCGTCAGTGTTAGCTCTCACTCGTTTTCTCGTGTCGTCCCAATTGTCTCATTTTCGTGGCTTACCCTGAGGGCTAACGGCGAGTAGTGAACTTGTTATCGATGCTACTGATGCGCAGGCATTTGCATTAGCGGTGCCTGAAACCGCAGCCGAGGTCGTCGCTTGTGGTGCTGGTACCGCGTTTACGCCGAGAATGCAAGTCAGTCGAACAATGAGAAGCGCAGTAAAACCGCGCCTGGAGAGCCCCATGATGATAAATGAGAGAAGAGGGCAGTGGCTACCAGGCCGGCTGCAAGAAAAAGATATGTTCTTTATTAAAACAGTTTTAACGAACGAAGAGGTGATGGCCGGGCTTCAAACGAGCGACCGGTGAAGAAGAAAACAAGAAATATTCCCTCTACTGGCGGACAGGAACAAATAAAACGAAGGGTTAATTCCGAAGCAGATCGCGAAGCATATGTACAGGCGTGCAACACGGGGGACGATGTCGCGAAAACGGCCTTGGTCTGGTGAGATAAGGGGGTTGACTGGCCGCACGCATTACACAGTGAAACGGCTGGGCTGCCGCACAAGACCCGCACGCCGGGAGAAGCGACCCTGCGTCGAAACCCTGAGCATTCCGTCGCCCATTCAAATCAGCCTCTGTGTGGAGAGACCCAGGCTAATGGGAGGCTGCTAGCTGCCTCCTCTGTGCGGTAGTCGGGCATGGCCCATCCCGGGAGGATCGCCGAGATGGGGGGTCAACAAGGAGATCTCACAACAATGCCCACCCACGTCAGATCATGCACTGAACGTCGCGTTATCTCTCGCCAATTGCGCTCCAAAACGCCGAGACATCCCAGGATGGAGATCCAATCGGCGTTGCTCATTTTGATCGATCCCGTGCAGCAGGAATTGCTGTCTGGATTCGCAGAACAAGTCTGTGGTTTGGCCGCCGTCCCTCAATGTTTTGTTCGGATGCCGAGAGCAGTATTGTTTGATCGCCCCTGGCGAGACCATTTTGCCTATTCAGCAATGCAAACAACAAGAGCGTCAACAGCAGCCCAATCCATCAAGGGGGCATTTTCGCTCGGGCGGACAAGAGCAAAGCTGAATTTTCTTTTCAGAAGGATCGATGAGTTGGCAAAAAGCCTCTGACGACGCAAGCCAACAAAAATTGGCTTCGGCGCTGCGTTGGAGGCTGAGCAAAGCTTCTGCGCTGTTTTCTTGGCCACATTGGCTAAGCCCGTTTTTTTGTTGCTAATATTAGAAAACTTCACTTGTGTCCAGAAAGAATTGGGCAAAATGCCATCGTTTGCCTCTTTGTCTGCCTTGCAGAGGTCATGATGGACGCCAGGATCTCCAAAGCTGTCAGCAGTGGCCGGCCGCCGTCATCCAACCATTCGAACATCAAGTGATTGCGGCCGTCGTCTAGGCACCGAAGATGAGGACCACGTTGCTCATTACCCTTAGTCCGAGGTGTGCCGGCAGCGCTAAGCGTCATGTTCCTCACATTCATACTGTATTCTTCTCCTGGGTGTAGAGGCAACACCTGCAAACTGGTCATCGTGGTGTTGTCGGAGGTTGCTATGAGCAGCTCTTTCAAACCCGCGAAACCAAGTCTGGCTCTCACTTGCTAGCGATGTCGAAAAATAGCACTCGTGGCCTATTGTTTGGTAAAATGGGCATCCTGTCGTCCACTGGAAGAGGGAGAGGCCAAACAGGCAGCAGGATTCCCGTCGGAGAAAAGACTGGGAGCCCTGGAGCTAGCTCCGTAACGCTGGTGAGGATACTGAGGAATGTTCCGCCGTCTGAATGACATAGCTGGAGGCACTCGCCTTTCATTGACAGGTAGTTTGGGTCAGACGCAACAGTGAGTTTGAGGGCTTCAGAACGAAAAAGAAATTCCGGAGGTAAATATGCGGGAGTACCACTGCTAAATATGTTGGAGCAGAAGCGGCCGTCGGAAAAATAATCAGCTCTAGTGCATTGCGCCGCTCCGGTGTTGGAGAGTTGAAATCATCGTCGGTCGTATAGTCGATGTGGGTGTGGCATCTCGGTCCCGAATTTCGACACTGTCGCACGTACGGTCCTGGATGAAGAGGATCCCACGCACTGCCTCGCCTGCCAGTCAGATCTCTGGGATTGGCTTGAAGAGTGCGGATAGCCCCGCTGTCGGGTCGCTCGTCGCCGTGCGGATAAAACGCGAAGGGGCCTCAGGTTGAGGTTATGCGGTAACGAGTAAGGTTTTTGACAGGCGTGACAGGTGCGGCAGGGAACAAGCTTCTTTGGATTGTTCCCTGTGGATCTTCCTCCGCTGCGGCGCTGCGTGTCGCAGGGAGCTTGTGGCTGGTGTTCAGCCCTGAACGGCAGCACGGCCACATAGTGGGGTCAAAATGGAGGGGCTTGTGGCGCTAGCTCCTTCCGGCTCGCCGAAGGCTCCAGGGCTCGTCGTCACTGATTGACCAAGTCAACAGTTCTCTCACAAAACTTCGAACCCCGCCATCCCGATCCAACAGCCATAACCATGTCGCAATCACAGCTCTCTCGACTCCTCCCGCTGCCGGACGACGAGCTGAAGCAAGTGCTAGACTACGCATCCACGCTTTCAAAGCCCGAAGCCGCCGACCATTTCACGAATCTGCTGGGTGACTCGCCCCAAGTCATCGAGTTCATATCGTCCTTCAACGCCCGCCGCGCCGATCCGAAAGCACCCGCCCCCGGGCCCTCCGCTCCCTCGTCTGCACCCAAACCCAGCCGACCCTCCGCAGCCGAAGGTGTTCCCAAGCACAATCCCCCGCGCAAGAACAAGAAGAAGGCGGCTCTACACACTCCACCACCTCGACAGGTCGCGTCGTTCGATGTGGCTCCCGGGGCCGTGTACAACAAGAAGGACCAACATGAAGACTACATATCGCAGAGACCTGGGGCCTTTGTGCCTTTGGACACCGGCAGCGCCCAAAGCAGAGCGCCACCCATGAAGTCGGCCACTCCACCTCCTCAAGCACCTAAGCTGCCCCCCTCGGCCGCAGGAACACTAGTCTCAGAGCTTGGGATGCCCAAAGCAAAACCCCGATCGAACCCAAGCTCAAGAACTTCCACTCCCGGCCCCGCCTCAAGAAACAATCCTAATACCACAAAAATCACAATCACCGGCGGCGTGCCCATGCAAGGTGCCGCGACGGCGCTGAGCGATCTTGACCAGGCTATTCGTTCTCTCGAGATTACAACCAACCCGTCCCACGCTTCGAACTCGGCTGCTGGCATTGCGTCTCGCAGGTGCAATTGTGTTGCGGCACAACATCCACTCCTCGCTGCGACACCGAACTGCACGAACTGCGGCAAGGTTATCTGTATCAAGGAAGGCCTTGGGCCCTGCACATTCTGCGGCGCGCCCCTCCTCAGCTCATCCGAAGTCCAGGGCATGATCCAGGAGTTAAGGGCAGAGAGGGGCCGAGAGAAGATGGCGGCGGACCGGGAGGCACACAGGAAAGCAGACGTTGGCGGGACACCACGGCCGTTTACGATACCTAGAGGCGATCCCGCGAGCATAGCCGAGACGAAAGCGCTTGAGCACAGAGATAGGCTATTGAACTACCAAGCCCAAAATGCGCAACGAACAACGATCCGCGATGAGGTTTCCGACTTCGACGTTTCGGTGGCTGGCAGCATGTGGGCGAGCCCGGAGGAGAGAGCTATAGCGCTCAAGAAGCAGCAGAAGCTGTTGCGCGACATGGAATGGAACGCCCTTCCCGAATATGAGAAGAGACGGCAAGTCGTTAGCATCGACCTTAGTGGCAGAAAGATCTTCAAGAAGATGGCTAAGATTGAGCGGCCGCCAAGTCCTGTCGACAATTCTGCAAGCAGCACCACTGCGCTAAGGACAACAGATGGAAACAAGGGCCAGGGCGGCGCGTTCAGCGAGAATCCTCTTCTAGGCGGCTTGATAAGACCGGTCTACGAGGTGAGTGGTGAAGAGAAGCTTGAAGGTAGGAAGGATCAAGACAAACGGTGGCGAAAGGTGCAGGATGATCTGGAGCTGTGAAGTCCCCAAGAACTTTTAGAGCCTATCTTCTATTGAGGGGGGAATTTATCAACGCACTGCTGCCGCCGAAGAGCAGCAGATGGGGCTGCTTTTGAGCCCTTTTGCGGCGCCTGAGATGTTTGGTTGACAGAGGACGCGATGAAGGTTTGCCAACTCCTCACATAATTATTCCCCTCTCCCGCCCTCTTCCACTCTCGACCCGTTACCGACTCCAGAGAGTTTCTCATTCATCTCGCTCTAGGAGGAAAAGTGCGCCTGAAGTCGTCACTTCAACTGCTTCTCGTGTATTACCAGTGCTCACCCGTATCGTGCCGTAAACTGTTTGAGTTTAATCCCCCATGTGTTGTGTTTGAGTTTACGGTATTACGTACGGTAAGAGACTCAGCCTCCAGCAAGCCGGAACACCGAATTCAACTACCTTCTCAACCCTGTGTAGTAGTTGCCCGGGTATTCCTTTCTACATTTGTGCTAGTAATGCGGGTACCAATGCTTCGGCGGCATATTTCGAGGAGAATCTCTATTCCCCCTGTACCCCCTATCTATTTGTACCGGGTTACCATGCACATAGACATTCTTATTTAGAGTTGAAGATAATAGACAGCTACTGAGTCTTCATGGACACAACTAACTCTGAGCCGAGGCATTATAATCGCTTTTAACCAAGATTGCACAATAAATACTAAGAGAGATATGTCTAGTCCAACCAAACCTACTCCAAAAGAGTCTTGTGTTAGTTGATTGTGCCTGTGGGAGTTGTACTGCTTGAACGAGCACACTGACATCGGCGACAGAGAACCAAGAGTTTGGTAGGGGTAGCTCTGAGTTGGTAAAGTCGTAACCCATGATTAAGGGTCTTTCAACGTCCGTTTCTTTCTCCTCTGACAGGTTCCAGGTGAAAATCCCCATCCCCCCCCCCCCCTGAAACAGGAGCAAACGGGTTTGATCTGTCCGATTCTGTACCCATCGAGCGGCGCCAATCGAGTATGTGCTTCGCGTGACCTGATTGTTTTGCCACAACTCCTCACCGCTTTAACTAGACAAAAGGACGGCGCTCCCATCGGGCTTGATGATGATTTGGGAGACTGCAAATGGTGTCCTCCGATCGAAAACGATCTCTATCGCGACTGGACTTAGGAGAGAGCTTTGCAACTGGGACGGCAGGCGAGTTGCTCTGCACCCGCTTGACAAATCGGCGGTGGCAAGAAGCCTTGCTAGACTGTTCCATTCAATATTTTGGATGAGTGCAGAGTGTAACTTCACTTCTGTAAGTTGTTTGTTGGATTGGATTTCATGCACCGTAATAGTGCCATCGTCGCGGCCGCAAAGACGAGCTTGCCGTCGCCCGTTGAAGCGATCACGCTGATAGTCTTACTTTCGTTGAATAGCCGGTGTAATTAACGATAACGAGGTTTCCAGCTCGAGCATGACAGGCTCCGGACCTTCTGCATCAGTTGAGTTGTCGTTCACAAAATCCCCCTTGAAAAGGACGGACGGCTCCCAGATGTTGCAGGAGCGCCCTCGGACATCTCAAAAACAACAATGTCTCCATCTTGGTAGGTCACTGCCAGAAGCTCGGATTCGAGAGCTGGATTGAATATCACATCGCGGATGTCTGGCGCGAGACAAAGCCCCTTTTCTTCAAGCAGCACAGTTTCTCCAGATTATCGTTCTCGTTTAGGGGGAAAATAGTGAGATGTGAAGCGCGAATGGTGACGGCTGCAAGACCGAGGGCTGGGGAAAAGCGGACAACTTTGGGGCAATACCGCTGAATGGTTTTGCTTCTGTACGAGCCGCATATGATCTTGAGAGGCGTGGTTGTAGCGAAGAACTTGTAGATGACAGATGAGGTCGGGCAAAGGGGCGGGATGAAGGCATAAACAAATTCAGGCAGTTCCATGATGATGTCCCCGAAGATGGTGGCGATGTGTATAACGTCATCAACCCAGGTTTTGACAAGCTGGTAGTCGGCATCAAATGGAGGACCATTGTTCAAACAGCGGACCAAATATGGTTTGAGGTGCTAGACGATGGAGATAAAAAGCGACAGTTTTCCTCTTCGCGCTACTCTCTCGATTCACACCAGGCTTTTGCTTTTAGCAAACGCCACGATAGATAACAGCAAGTCTAGAGCCGTAGAGTGAGAGTGCCGAAGGTGATACGAAAAATGAGCAGACGCGTGCTCGGCAAAGGCTGGCGTAGCAGCGGCAGTTCGTCGGTTGCCTTGGGCTTTAGGGCGCCGAAATGAATGGCGAGAAAATCTCTTGCTGTTGAGATGTTGAAGACAGATATTTGATATGTGCTGATGTGGTCTTTGTGTGCTGATGTAAAACTTAGATTGGCGTGAGGTTAGGAATTCCCTTGCCGTTTGGTGCATTAAGCGAACCCGTGAGTCAGGCCCCGAGGCGACCAAGCTACCGCACATCTCAGAGAATATATCACCCGAAGATGAGCATAGGAGAGGATGGCCGCTGTCGAGTAGGATACCATCTCTTAGTTCTTCAACCATCATTGGCGATGGAGCACACAACCCATTTGAGTATGCATTCGGCCTTGTCAGCGTTGGGAGAAGCCTTGATCGTTTCAAGGATGCTGGCATAGAACTCGTGCATTTGAGTGGGGACTTCCTCAATTGCGGCCTCGATGTCTTCTGCGCTGTAAAGTTCATCCAGGCGCGCAACAGTAAGTGCTGCCCAGAAAAAGATCCGTAGAGGGATAACCTTGCCGATCTTTGCAAATCTTTGAATTAGCGACCTCAGTGGTTTCTTGGAACACTCGTCGAGTGCGTCCATCACCCAACAGAGCGGTTGTGAGAAGGGAATCTTGAATAGTCTTGTAAGAAACAGACTGCTCCAAATCGCTGTGTGGTCTTGTGTGTTCACTTCGTCCCCACTATCGATCATGCCGAGGAAAAGCCGCCGTGCTTCCGGATTCACTTGGGCCATTTGGAATGCGAGACTTAGGAGTAGCCTGGTAAATGTTCCCTTGGTATCGTTTTTTGAAGAAGAAGTAGTTGCAGTCGAGATTGTGAGAGGCCACCTAGGCATTTGATAACCTGACCAGAAACAACTGACTTGCTAGAGCTAGGGGGGCCATGTAGCTAGAGGAATTGGGGAGGAGGCTGTTCGGGCACCGTAGTCCGAGGCTCCGTATCCAACGAACTGATCTCGGGCGTGCTGGTAATGGAGGCACGGTCATCGTCTGAGCCCAGCCACTTTTGGAAGCCCGGGTTCTCAGTGAGCCACCCGCATGTCCCTTGGTGGCATTGCTCTTGAACCCTCAGAAGGTCAAATTCGGGATGACTTGGAATGTCGAGGGCTTTGGAAATCGCTTCCATCTCTTTGCTCTGGCCGAGAGTATCTGAGAGTGTCAGCAAAGGGCAGAGACTTTATAGACCTGAGTCACAGACAGTCCTTATGTAAAAATTCAGTCAAGAAAAACTTTGTTTTTCAACGTCACACCCGACGTTGGGAGAACTTCGAGGGTTTGCATACGTGTCATGTTAACACACCGTTCAGAGTCATACCGCTACGCCTTACGGTGAAGAAAAGGTTTAGGCTAGTAAAAAATAAGACTTCGACAGCCGGAACATCATATACCTTTTCAGGCACAAAATTTGGCTGGCTAGCTTCTATCCTAACGAAGCCGAGCTCCGTGATGTGTGAGTGTAAAACCTTCCAGTTTACATGCGCCGCGTGAATAAATATGTGCTGACAGCTCTTTCCCTGAAGGTTCTTGAATAATATGCGAACTCTTGTCAATAGGGTGGCTGACGGGGACGAGCAAAAGGTGAGGGAGAAAGCCAAGGCCCTGATGATGGCAGGGGTGAGCCCAAGACTACCTGCCGAATAGCTCTCCTATTCTTCAAAAAGAGGCCTTCTGTAGGAATGCGTCGATTTTAGGGCTTTTCCAGTGCAAGTGGACCTTCTCTTGCTCTTACCCCGGCTTCATGACCGCCCCGTCCTTTCCCAACACGACTCCAGCCCCTGCCTGCAATTGCCACTGGCGAGCAGACAAGCCTTCCCATGCATTCTGGGCGACACACCGGGCCTCGTCCTTTGCGCAAAAATAATTCAGGGCGTGCTTCACATCCATTCTCCTTCTTGGATTCACGTTCACCGCACCGATCATCGTCATCAGAATACATACACGATAGCAGCACGAATACGACCAGATTACCTGCGCAACTCTTATTTGGCTAGTCCCCTCGTCGTCGCTCTGTTGTCGCTCTGCACATCTTGACAGGTCTAGAATCTGGGGCCACCACGCGAAGCCATGCTCCAGCTGCTGACTGTGTCTGGTGTTCTAGTCTTCCGCCTGATCCCATCCGCAACCATGGAGCATCCACCAGAGACCTCGGACTGGAATTTTAACGAGTTGCTTGATGCTACGCCCCGGATCTTCGAGATACCCGAGTTGAATGACGCTCCCAGCGTAGCTCTGAAGAAATTGGTAGCCCTCCAGGTTCATTCCAGCTGGGATCCAGTCAAACTCGCCGCCATTACTGGCTATGGTGTCTCCGTTGCCCTTGCCCTGTATTCTCCATATATACCGGCCGGTTTGAAGGAAGCACTCGTTCGCTGGATACAAGGCCGTGAGCCCGACTCGGCATCTTTTAACTTAGCGTGGACAGCAGACATGTCTTTGCCAGAAACGACACAGCGAATTCCGCAAGTCATGTCGATTGATGCTGGCGCTAAGCTCATGAGGTGCGTGTATGGGAGAAATGACCTAACCGAGGAACACTTCACGTACCTGTTGAGCCAGCAGACTGGCACGGAGGACTGCAATCTCCTCACAATGTTGGCGATTCTCGACTTTTACAAACGGATCAAAACCACGGGTGACCCCAACGGCTGGCCCGAGGGGGGAGAAACGGAGAACAAGAGGTTGCTTGCGGTGTGTTTCACACTTCGCCGCATTCTAGTCGCCATCAACATGCACATCAAATACTTCTCAACTATACGGGAACACCCAGAGGTATACAGGAGCCTCGAAATATACAGAGATCGCTACAGCGAAGCACTAGAACCCCACTGTCAGCAATGTGTTGCACCGGATTTTGAGCTCATCCCTGGGCCAAGCTCATACTCCGACCACCTGCCAGTGCCGAGCTTCAATCCCGGAACGGCCTTTGGCTCCAACCCTCCGCCAAACCCAGCCCCCTCGACCGACGGTGGCATGGAAACACCGTCGGCTCAGCCAGCCTACGGCTCCATCCCCCCTGCACTAGTCTCATACTACAGCCATTGGCAAGCCCCCAGCGCCAGCAATCAGCTAGCCTCCAGCTCCAACCCTACGTCAGCCTCGTCCTACAGCTATTCACAATCCCCCAGCGCTATCAATCTGCTAGCCTACGGCTTCAACCATATGTCAGACTTAGACCTCCTCCCCTCGCCAGCTCCCTTGGAACCCATCGACGACACCCGTCGGAAACGCCAACGGTCATCTTGAAAAACGCAAGGTTTTCTGTCTCTTGTTATTGCGGGAACAGCATCACTCTCAGCGCTATAGTTCTAGTTAGATACCAGGAGCTTCAAATTCATCACCATTCAGCGAAGACCGAGTCTTTCCATGTCTATCTGCCCTGTGACTTACTTACACAACAGTCCTGTATTGCATTGTGAATGTCCTCTGCTACTTCAGACAAGCCGAGAGAGATTGTAAGAAGGCCTTTTATGAATGTAGTATGGACTATCGGACCAAGACCTGAGACCCACTTCGACAGCGACAAGATATCTATCATCTGAGAGATACAGTGCAAATAGACATTGTCAAAAAGAAACTACAGACATAATCGTCATTTTATAAGGTGCAAAAACTTTAAGTATCTTACGAATGACACAGCAAACTGCATTGTATTTCAATCTATCCCCTTTTCCCCTTTCCCCTTCCCCCCTTCATCCCTAACTAGCCCCCTCACCTTACTTACCCCCATGCAACAGTGCCGTAGCCAACGAAGCAGGCTGCTCCAAAATAATTCCCGGCCCCGCAACAATCGACTCCTTCGTCGGCGCCCCCGGCCGATCCGCCACAACCGCAACCACCACGCCCTTTGTCTCGAAGTTTGCAGGGATCGTCACAAAAATCTCCTTCTGCGGCCACTGCGACGTGCTGATGGGTACGCTGACGTTGAGCACCCCGTGGAAAAACACGGCGTAGTACTGCCAGTAGGGATCAAACTGCGGCTGGTTCCGCGGGTCGGTGAAGTCCAGGCTGATGGTCGATCCGGGGGTGAGGGACTTGGTGTCCTTTCCGGCAGAGAGGGCGGGGAGCCGCTGGCGCGGGTGCGGGTATTCAGGGTTTTCGGGCGGGCAGGAGCCAGGGACGATGAATGCGTTGGTGGTGTCGAGGATCTCGTTGGCGTAGGGGAAGACGGTGTCGGAGGGCCCGCCGAAGGGGTCGGTCTTCCAGATGTCGATGAGCGCCCAGGTCTCGTGGCGGGTTTCGACCTCGGCGATGGCGAGCATGGCGCCGCGGCCGGAGGGGTGGCGCGGCTGTTGGACGAGGCCCGTCAGGAAGGCCATGCTGGAGATCTCGAGGACCGTCATCAGGGCGAGGAAGGAGAGCGGGTCCGTGAAGGGGAAGTTGTACCGGCAGGCGCCGGGCTTGACGGAGGTAGGGGAGATTTGGTTCTGGAAGATGCGGAGATGGCCGGCTTCGTTGTTGCGGATCTCTTGGATGCGCCGGTAGGTGGTCTGTGGCATGCCGGCCTTGACGAAGGAGTCTTCGGTGAAGAGCTCGATGGCGTGCTGGTAAAACTCGAAGATGATCCACTCGGCGGAGAGGAGGTTCTGCCAGGTCCAGTCATCGACGCCGGGGGGGCCGTCTTCGGTGGGGAAGATGGGGTCGGTGATGTTGGCCGGGAAAGGCCGGTCGGTGCCCCAGTAGTAGTTGTAGATGTCCGACTCGCCCGGGATGGGGCCATATGTTGGGTCGGCGAGCCATTGGGACTCGAGCGGGTAGGGGTGGTAGTTTGGCGATTTTGGTGCAGGTGTTGGTGTTGGTGCTGCTTGCACCGCCCCGAAAAGGGGCAGCAGCAAACAGGGGACGAGGCTCGAGGTTCCCAACATTATTACACTCAATCTGGCGACTTTTGGCCAGGGTGGTAAAAAGACAGGATGAGGAAACCCGGAAGATGTCCCAGGTGTTATGCTGACGTCTGTCACAGGTAGATTCGTTGGCGTTGGCTTGAAGACAACGTTTGTGGCTGCCTCGGTAGGAATTGCTTCGATGACACGATCGATCGTTTATGGGATCGGAGGAAGTTGACAGGCCAAAATTAACTGGGAGTCCATGAAGGAAATACATGTTGCCATAATTCATCAAGATGAGGCTTTGCCTTGCTAATTACCAAGCAGGGAAGATCGCCACGCAGTTGCAAGTCCGGGGCTCGATCGGCGAGCCGAGTGGTACCGAATCGCCGATCATCCACGACCATGCCGGTCCGCCCCAGCCGTTGCGGCATATCCCCTATGTTAATAGCTCGCCCTGTTGGTCTCCGACGGGCCTACACGACTTCTTTTCGAAGATATATGAGATCGACGTTGCGAAGCCGGCGCAAACAACATCCTCGAACGGCAAAACGGCCTGCCCAACGTCAAGTGCGTAACTCCCGGTGGCATTCACCATCCTCCGATGCACACGTTCAATCGTGCGAAGAGCTCATCTCAGAAAATCCAAGTCTCTGAGACGCCAGCTCAGAACGACCTTCTGCAACAACTCCCTCCACCCCAGAGCAGATTTGAGTCATTTTCCCATCCGTCCCCTTTCCAAAGCTCGCCCTACCATAATGGACCAACGACGGCGCGGCCTCGCCGCTGACTCGAATAAGCGATCATGACTGCCACGCTTCCGGTTCCATTCCACACGTCATTCACGACTCTGAGGGCCTTATCCAGACCAACAGCTCAGGGGGTCGAGATACCTAGAAAATCTTGACGCAGAAGCGTTGCTGCTCCCAATATCCCCCAAAGCCCAACAAAGGGTATCGCCCAAACAACGAACTTCCCGCCCCCACGATCGCAAAGATGTTTCACCTCGCGGCCCTCGCATTCCTCGCCCTAAAATTCTGGTATGCAGCTCGCTGCGCCGAATTCGAGCGAAAACGCGTCGCCGGCGAGACAACCAAGCGTGGATGTGGTGCCATCCCTGTCATGCCCACAAAGGGCTTCTTCGGCTTCGGGCGTCTCATCGAGAGCGTCATGGCCACCCAGTCCGACGCCGGGCCGCAGTACGTCGTCAAGACCATCGACAGCGAGATGGGAAAAGATGTTCACACGTGCGAGGTGCCCATCTCAGACTACCGGTTGATCGTGACCCGCGATCCGGCCAACGTTCAGGCCATGCTGGCAACACAGTCGGTAGACTGGGATGTGGGCGAGCACCGAACGAACAGCTGGAAGCCCCTGTTTGGCGATGGCGTCTTCACATCGCGGGGAGAGGCATGGAAGCACTCCCGCGCCCTGGTCCGGCCGCAGTTCGCAAGAGACCAAATCAACGATCTCGACCTCGTTGAGCGCCATGTCCAGCAGCTCTTCTC